>JAAUXT010092428.1_pt1 | contig 44737 bp, 32 predicted proteins | sample 7278171 | NCBI WGS metagenome assembly JAAUXT01 (sample SAMN14350112, study PRJNA611818) | marine sediment metagenome | isolation source: surface marine sediment (1.8m) | place: French Polynesia: Moorea | collected 2018-08
CACACGCACACACACACACGCACACACACACACCACACACACACACACACACACACACACACACACACACACACGAGGAGAAAGACGAAGAAACAGAAACACACAAACAACACACGGCAGTCAATCACTCAGTCACTGAATCACTCGCTTGCACACACTCGTACACACACCAGAAATGTTTGTGTGTTGAAAGTTCTACAAAATGTCTGTTCAATGAATGAAGGATTGTTTTGTGCTGTGGAACATTTGGAATGACACACACACAGACACACACACACACGCACACACACACACTCGTCCCGTCCCCGTCTGCTTCGAAGTCACGCAAATATCAAACATCCAGCGTTGTGTTGCTGCAAATGACAAAACACGCACCGCTACCCGTGCCCGTGTTTTCTCTGCAGCGTACGGCGACTGCGGCGGCTTCTCGGCTGCTACAGCGCGGACGAGGCGGTGGTGCTGGGGGAGCGCTACGGGTACCTAGCCGCCGAGGGGCATGGGTACGACTACATCACCGGGGGAGGAGGGTGAGTACTGTGGGGTTGGGGGGCGGGGTGGGGGGCAAGGTGAGGAGGGGGCAGGGAGAGTGGTCCGGTACAGGGTTGCGGATCGTCATGGTTTGGTTGCACCACTGGCCAGGAGAGCGAGTGCAGGCGGGCAGTAGGAGCTGTGGGGAGGAAGGGGCAGTTGTGGGTCAGCAAGGAGAGAAGGAAACTGCCTTGGAGGTGGAAGGTCATCGCCGTTGGGGAGGCAGGCATGGATGGCTCGGAGAGGCAACTTTGCTTCAGAATTTAGAGGCTGGGAGAGAGGGAGGTGCGAACACGTCAAGGGATGTGTGCACGGATGGAAACTGCCGGTGAATAGCTACAAACGAAGAGGGTGACGCAGGACAGAGGGAGAGAGGGCCTGGGGTTGCCGTCAATCAATGTCTCCCCCCCTCCCAACTGGACGCTCAGTCGCATTTGATTTCCCAGTGTTCTAGGGCATATTCGATTGCACCGCAAACAACTGCAAATTTGTGGTTGGTGTGCAAGCAATTGAACCGATCTTATGAAACAGACTGCAAATTTCCACTGTAAACAGTGGAGGTTCACTTTTGATGGTTCAGTCAGTTTTGGGTGGGTGCAAACTCAAATTTGCGGTGCAATCGAATGCACCCCTAGTCTTCCGCACACCTCAGGACACCTTCTCTTCCCGTCTCACTGCAGGTTGGTGTTGTCGCGCGTCGCGCTGTCCATCCTCATCCACAGCGACATGTGCGCATGCGGGGCGGACGACTCGCCCGACGACATGACGCTCGGCATGTGCTTCCGGCGCCTCGGGGTCCCGCTGACGCACTCCCCGCTGTTCCATCAGGTGAGCTGTCTGTCTGTCTGTCTGTCTGTCTGTCTGTCTGTCTGTCTGCCTGTCTGTCTGTCTGTCTGTCTGTCTGTCCTTCCATTCATCCTTCCTCCTGTCTCTCCACCTGTCCATTCATCCATCCATCCATTTATCCATCCTCTGTCTCTCCATCCAACCCCCACCCATGCATTCATCATCTGTCTGTCTGTCTGTCTGTCTGTCTGTCTGTCTGTCTGTCTGTCTGTCAGGCATGGGCACTCACCGTCAGAGCATTGGATGGTGTGTGAGTCGGCTGCAGTGTTCCACTGTGAGCTCCTTGTGTGAGTTCCTCCGGTGTCTCTCTCTGTGATTCTCATGCAGTGTCTCCCTCGGTGTGAGCCTCCTTTTCCAGTGTCTCCCTCTGTGTTGCAGGCGCGCCCCCAGGACTACTCGGCAGGCTACCTCAGTCACCAGGTGCCCGTGTCCTTCCACAAACACTTCGACTCGGACCCGCTCTCCGTGTACACGCGCTGGCTGCGGGAGGAGGGCGATGGGGAAGAGCACGATGAGCTGTGAGGGGTGCCGCGCCATCCCTGCAGTGGGCTGGGGTTGCAGCACCTTCCATGCAGCGCCGTCCCCGCAACTGACAGGGCTTGCAGCGCCGTCCCTACACTGGGCTGGGGTTATGCCACCATTCCTACAGCAGGACTGGGGTCACAGGCCCTATACCTGTTGTGCCATCTCTACAGTGGGGCCGGCGCGGCAACACTGTTCCTGCAGCATGGGGTTACGTACACCTTCCAGACTTGCAGAGACGCCGACGTTTTTCTCGGCTGCGTCAAAACGTGCTTGAATACTCAGATGTAGACGAAGAATCATTCATCTATTACGTCCAGTTCAGCATCATGGTGCTAAGTTTGTGTGCTATTTGTAAAGGAATGTCTCTCGCGGATCCAGGGTCGAGAGGGCGGGAGTTGACCTCGTTCTTAAGTGGGGACAAAAAAATAAAAAAAAAGAAGAAATTCCTCCTCCTTCTCTTGGGTTGGCAAAGAGAAAATTCTCCTCCCATCTCGACCTGAATCCGCTGGAGGCAAATGTTGTTAGATATCTGCCCTGATGGGAGAGAAATGGTGCATGTTACAGGATGTGTAGTGTATGTGAAAATTTGTGAGTGTACAAAGCTCTGAACATTTCCAAAGAATAGATCTATGTTTCTAAGGCAGCATTCGTTCACATGGGCAACTTTGAGTGGTAGAACTGGTGCACCTGTCCGCACCCAAGACGAACTCGGCCAATTCGACCTGATGTGAAAATTTTGCAACAAATTGACAAGGATCAGTAGGATAGATTCATGTTTGGTTGAGACTGCGAATTGGGTGAGTTTGGATTTGGTACGGAGAGGTGCGATTTGTCCTGCGGTCCGGTGCAGTCCGGTGCAGTTGTGTCGCGTATCAAATCAAACCAGTGTGTTCAGCTTTATCACGTTGCAACGTTTTAACGAAGTGTCTTGCGTTTTCCGTGAGAGGGCTTTGCTTTACACAATTTCAAAATAATCTAGATAACTCGTGAAATTTTCAACGTTTGAAAAGTTCAAATGCACGTTGTTTGGATCTCCAGATATCATCAGAAGATCTGACGAGAAACACTGCCGTATTTTGCATTCGGTGAACGAAGTTTAATTTGTCCGGTGTAACGTGCCCGATTGGCTTGCGTTCCCGATTGGCCAATCGGGTATGGGTGGTGGACCCGTGTCCCATTGACATGTGTCAATCGGACACGCCTGTCAACCGGGCATGCAACACTGGGGTCAACTGTTTTCCGTATCGAAAGACAGTTTGGCAGACTCTCCATTTTGTGAGATTGTGGAGAAATTCTCCCGTCGTTTTGAAATTCACTGCCACGATCTTTTTCAATTTTACTGTCTGTGTACAATAGTGTACTGAGAGTCCTATAAAATGTCTACAGAATGAATGACGGATTTTGTGTTGTGGAGGATTGGGAAAGACACACACACAACACAACACACACACACACACACACACACACACACACACACCAATCACACAACAGCGAAGAAATTTTGTTGCGCTTTCAATTTTCCGTCACTGACGAAAAACATTTTTGCTCACAAAATGGCTGACCGATGGCAGGAAAAGAAAGCACCAGGGAATGCCTCTGGGTGCGGGAGACACAATGATGATCCAAACCATTCTATTTGAAAATCTCCCAAGAATCTCCATTGAAGGTCCTCATGTGAACAGTTGCAGTTTTGTCTCAAGAAATAAATCTCAGAACATTGCTGGTGTGCCTATTTTGTCAAGAAAGCCTCGGGGAGAGTTTCAAATGTAAAATTTTGCATTTGGTTTGGTTTACCTCTGTCAGCTTCCTCTCAGGGTAACTCAACTGTGGTTGAGTTTGTCGGCACTCAACTTTGGTTGAGTTAGGGGGTAACTCAACCCTGGCCTGGCACTGTGGTCATGCGAGAAACTGACTGGCCCGAAGCAGACCGCGCGCTTTTCAGGCGGTAGCCTTCTTGTTGAAAGTAAAGCCCCCCTTTCACGGATCATGTTGACGTGCAACGAATCTGTGCGTTGCTCACTCCATCTGACAAACATTTTGCACAGTGTGGTTTGACTCAACAGCTTTGTTTTTGTTTTCAATCAACAGAGCAGAATCCAATTGCCAATTTGAAAACATGATTTGCACATGACAAAGTCATCTGGAGAAAAAAAGCCCGCAAAAACGTGGAAATATTTGTTTCTTTGTCTGATTAAATCTTGACAAATCATGTTCTGTTGCAAGAGAAAAACAAGCTTCAACATTTCTGTGTTTTTCCATGCGCCTTTAATGTTTGTTTGAAATGCAAAGCAGCCTTTGCATTTCGGCCAACCTCAAAAAGGAGGTCCTGAGTGGTTATGTTTTTGCTGAAGGGTTTGGTCTTCACAACAAGGAATGGAAACACACTGCATTTGTCTGTTGATGCCCCTGCTCGCCACGATATGATGACAAAGGGCTTGAGTTTGTGGCTTTTCATACATTTTGGTCTCAAAGTCTGGGCAACAACAAAACTTGATCTGATGAAGAAAATCATAACAGACAGGAATGCAGGTCTGTCTCACATGAAAAATGTTATGCAAGAAGTTATCATCTTTTCATCTCTCCCCAAAGCATGGCAGAAGTATGTGGACAAATCTGTTTCCTTGTTCCTGTTTCACCAGTTTGTACTCAAGGAAACTGAAAAAGCAACTGTTCAAAAAACAATTGCAGAAATGTTCCTGACATTGACAGAGGATTGGTTACAAAAGTTCAAAAGCGCAAAACAAATCAGAAAACATTCCGACGAGAGGGCTATGTCTGTTGAAGTACATGAAGAAACACTCTCGCATCCCATTGGAAGTTGGATCCTTGAAAGTGTTAGGTTTGGTGCAAACATACGAGTGAATTGGTTCCTTTCAGTGGACAAACGTTTGCAACTGCATGTAACAGTAGAATACATCTACTTTCCAGGCTTTAAAATTCTGTCATGTAGACATGGACATGTAACATTTTTGACAGCTTGGATGAAGACTTGGGGGGAGCTCTATAAATTTTGTGGAATACTCAGCCATTCTTGGCTTGTTCTCTCTTTTCCTCAAATAAGAGTCTTCACATGGATTACAAAATTTTACACACACTCCAGTTGTGTACATTACACATTGTTTGATTCAAATATCACTGACACCAGCCTGTTTAGCAAACACAACAAAGTCATGGGAAGAGACAGCAATAAAGACTGGATTGTTGGTTTTCATCAGAAGAATGTTTTGGCACTCTTCTATCATGTATGTGTTCCAAAATTTCTGAAAGCTACAATTTTTGCCATTGGTGGGCCACCAGTTCTGAAGTATTTAGTTTATGATGGTCCATCTGTTGATTCTTTGTCTTCCACATTGGCTCCTTGGCACAAACCAACTGGAAAGTCAGAATTCTTGACATCAACTTTCCAGTGTGTGATTCAAGTCAATGTAATACGGAGCTCAAACCCCACAAACTTGCCGTTCTTTCGAATATTTGGCACTCCACAAAGCATTCAGAATATTTCATTGAAACACCCTTCAAATTGCAATGTCTCTTATCCCAGTAATATGTGCCCAATGTTCAGGATGTGCATCATCAACATTTCCACCTCTTGGATCCATCACATCAAAATATCTATTCAGAACTTCACTTTTGTTGGGAAAATAGCAGTTGATTGCAATTACGGTGGTCTCAGTGTGTATGAATGGAATAAAGGAAGCAAACAAGAAACACTCAAGGATTGTCAAGACACTAGGTATTCAGCCAATCATAAAGTTCTCTTTTCAGCACAATATTTTGTTGTACTTGTTGTATTTTCGTATCAAACCAAGATATCCAAGTTTGAGGTTGTTGTACAAGCTGCTACAACTGAGTGTGAAGGAATCAGGATCAATGCATGTGGCAACATCGATGAATATACTGCTCAAAAATTAGCAGTGGAGGTTGGCAATTGTTTGGTTGTGCACGTAGACTACAAATGGCACGAAGATGTGGCATTGTGTGTTACATATGTTCATTACAACGGACTGAATGACGTGAACAAGCGAGTGGTTTATAACGTCACTGGGTTTCTGATGACATACCTTCCGAAGCTCAACAGGTCATCAAAACAAAGTCTTCTGCATGGTAAGTATCAGCAGTAAGTTTTTGGTTTTCTTCTGTCCTCAGAACATGGGCGGCCACTGAAACAAAAGCTCCTTTGTGATGCACTATGGCTGCAATCTTGTACAAGTGAAACAAAGACATCTCTCTCGCAGTCTCTGAACTTTTGTGTTTTTGAATCAAGCTGCACCTGTTTACTTCAAAATATGATTTACTGAACACTGGGCTTGTATATTTGTGATCTGTTTTCCCTGTTCTTGTTTCACAGATATGCAGCAACAAGCTGTTCTTCGCAGAAGGAGGAAGTACATGTTCGACAAAGTGACACTGGGTGGAGTGGCAGACATCTGTTACAGAGAAAGCTCTTTCAAACTGGACAAGGACAAAGGTTTTCAACTTGCAAGAAATAGACATCGACTCAAGAGTGAAGACCAGGCACTTTATTGGATATCAGACTGCAACAGAAAGAAAAACTTTTCAGTGCAAACTTGTAAGTTTGATCCTGTTTACAATATACTGAGTGATAATGTGAGATACTGTGTGAGAGGGAATACACAACCAACTGCCATTCAAATCAATGCCTCCTTTATATTGTCACCCAAATATCCTGCCTATGCTCCTGGTGTTGGTGTGATGTATTCATCATCAGAGTCATGGAGTTGGGTGAATGTCATGATACAAGTAGAGAATCTAAAGTCTCTCCCAATGTTCTCATCAGAATATTTCAAGAATGTGGGAGTCTCTCCCTCCCTTCATGTGCTCTATGACTTTTACACATCACCTCACAGTAGAAATACACTGTTCAAGGTGCAAATGAGGAAAAGAACATTGTTCAACCAAACATTTAAGCTAAAAGTTAGATCTATTGTGATAGACAAAGATCATACAGAATTTGAGAACAAGCTCAAGAGAGGAATCCATTTCCTTCAAATTTACCAAGATTGGATGACCAAATTTGAGTTCAATTTTCTGCACCAACAGCATCTGATATCTGTTCAAGGTATTCCATTTCTGGTTGAGTCATATGGCCCACACATTGGTGATACAGAGTACTGTCTCACTTGGTTTGATGAGAAATTAGCAGATGACACAAATGCTCAAAAACATGACATAAAAACACTAAAATGCCCAATAGGATGTTCAATGAACAATACTTCAAATACGCACAGCAAGTTCAAATACTGTTTGAACTTACGTGATCAATCTCACCATCAATCCCACCTGTGTCATTCCCATTTTCTATTTTTTCGAGCACAGATCTTCTTGGTTTCCCAACATGTCAGGAGAAATGAATTTACTCTTCACAAATATGAGAAGATCATCCATGAAACAAAACCACTTCATTCATGGCAAGATGCCAGCATATTGTGCCATTCACAAGAAGGAGTGTTGCCTGTCTTCAGGAGTGAAGATGAGTTGTTTGTGTTCCTCAGCATGATCAAGTCATCCAAATACTTACCAGTCATTACAGGATTATACATTGGGCTACACTCAGCAAAGGGCAAGGTGTGTGTTTCTGTGTTGCTGGATGTGTATTTTTTTATTATTTCTTTGGCTTCTCAAAAGTTATAATTTTTGCATAAATTTTATTTGAAATTGATAGTGTATGCTGTTGACAGTTGTCTGGCTAACGAATGCCCTGTCTCATCAGGGTTGCTTCTGAAGCAGCAAACATGTGTGTGTTTTTGTGCAGATTTCTGGTGACAATGTGTTTGGTAGGGGCTGACTGCATTTTTCTGCGTTTCAGGAAGTGTCTCATTGGATTACAGGAGACCCACTTGCATTTCAGCCTGCGATGAAGCATCACATGGTGCACAAAATGTTCAATTATGCACTTGTGAAAGGTGAGTCTCGTCGCAAACTTACAGGGAGAAGAAAAAAGCAAAGATTGTCTCAACAAACAAACAACAAGCCACGCTTTTTTCAGGAAGCAGAAATGAAGAGGTGGGGGGAAGTCTGGCATACATCAATGCAACAAATGTGATGAACAGAAACGCAGAAGATAATATGAACAGGTCAGATGACCATGGTTTGTGTGCTGTTTTGCATTTGATGAACCTGGCTCGTGTGCAGTGGGCTTTTGTTGGATGCAAGGTGAAAGTTTTCAGTGATGTGTTTTGCTATGTTGACAAAACCAAGATGGAACATTCAAACATTACAGCAAACAAGCACTTTTGTCGGAATGGGGCAATCATGAAAAATCATTCCTGTTTTTTGCTTCTTTTGAAAGAAACAAATTTGCAAATTGAAAGAGAGGCATGTTGTTCTGGTCAGAAGTGCCATTCACCAGTACTTTCTATTTTGCAATATTTGACTTCAGTTATCAGTGGCAATTTACCTCCCGTGTACCTCTGTGCCTCAAAGAAACTGTTGATGTTTTTGAAGTACACACACATCATTGTACAGACAACACAAAACACTTCAGACTCAACATCATTTCATGCCATCCACATGGGATCAATGGTCCCCACTGTCTACACAATTGGAGGCAATATGCTGTCTTGTGATAATTCAACTCACACAACAATAACAAGCCTTTGTGATGAACAGTTTGATTGTAAAGACTTGGCTGATGAGCAAAATATATTGTGCTCTGCAATGACAACCAATTACAAAAACACAATTAGGCCTCCTTGTCCATTGTTGATGTACACAACACACCAACACCAATGCAGAATGTATTCATTGAGCATCAAATTGGATACTAGTGACAATGATTCTGCCAAGAGAAATGGTAACTGTTTGTCCATTGGCCAATTAAGTTGTGGAGATGACCAACAGGAGTGCTACAATGTTTCACAAATTTGTTCTTATCAAGTCAGTGGAGAAAGTAGGTTGACACCTTGCAGCAAAGGAAATCATCTTGCAAGCTGCAAACAGTTTGAGTGCAACATATGGTTTAAATGCCAAGATTTTTACTGCATACCACAGGCATATGTTTGCAATGGTAAGTGGGACTGTCCAAGGGGAGTAGATGAAGTAATGGGCTGTGGAAACAGACAGGAATGTCCACATTTATTCAGGTGCAAAGGAACAAGATTATGTGTGCATTTGTCTGGGACTTGTGATTCTGTACCAAACTGTCCTCTGTGGGATGATGAGCTGTTTTGCCATTTGTCTGAGGTCAGCTGCCCAGAAAACTGTCAGTGCTTAGCTTTTGCAATTGAGTGCAGGAATGCAAGCATGACATCATTTGAAAATGAAATTTTGTTTCATTTTGCATTTGTGCTTTTCAATGAGATGACTTTTGTCTCAGAGTTGGAAAGAATGTCTTTTGTTCAAAGCAAGCCTGTCTTGACTGTGTTTATGACACTACACAACTGCAAAATTTATAATCCATGTGTTATTTTGTCTGCCAAAAATGCTATCCTTGCACTGGATTGGAGCAAGAATGGACTTTTAGAACTTGACAAAGATTGCTTTGAATTTTCTTCAAAAACGAAACAAATTGATCTGAGTCTAAATTTGCTTTCCTTTTTGCACGCTTCATTGTTTCAAAACTTGTCTGGCTTGTTGTTACTGAACTTGTCTTCAAATCCTGTTTCAAATTTTTTGAGTAGCTCAAGAACATTTTCAGCACAACTCAAGGTTTTGTCCCTTCATGGCAATAAAAACCATTGTTATTATGAGACCCCTATCAGTTCTCTATTTTTTGATGTTTTGGAAACAAATGACTTCAGGTTGTGCTGTCATTTTCAACAAAAGCTTTTTTGCACTGCTAAGAAACCCTGGTTTGCTATTTGCTCAGATCTTTTGCCAAATTTTGCCACAAAAATTGCCTATTCCTGTATTTCCGTAGCCCTTTTCTTTGTCAATGTTGGATCAATCATTGTACACAGCTTGGCTGTTCATAAATCATGGGTCAAAATGAATGTATTTACATTTGTGATCATTGCAGCAAATTCTTTAGATTTGTATTCTTCTGCACCTTTTTGGATTCTATGGGCAGCTGACTTTGTGTACAATGAAGGTTACATCTTATTTGATACCATGTGGAGATCCCACACATTTTGTTTTTTAACTTGTACATTGTTCACCAGTACAGCTCTCATTTCACCATCCTTGGTTTGTCTGATTGCCATATCAAGATTTATGATTGTTGTCAATCCATTTGATTCAAAATTTAAAACCACCAAATATGTTCTGAGACAAATTGCTTGTATTATGATGCTTGGATTGCTCATTTCCATCAGCTTTGTGTTTTGTCTCCATCTGGAGAGCAAGAATATGGGGCTGCCTCTTTCATTATGTTCCCCATTTGCTGACCCTGGTAATGTTTTTGTTGGCATTACAGCTGCAGTCTTTCTTGTTTGTATTTTGCAACCTACTTCTGCCTTGGTCTCAATCGGATTGTTTATTGGATTGATTGTATCTGTCAAGACTTCACAACGTAAAGTGAGTAGTGCTACCACAACAAAAAGCTCTTGTGTAAGTTTAGTCATTCAGCTGACAATTTTATCCCTTTCTAACATCATATCCTGGTTTCCCAGCAATACTATCCATGTTTCGTTGTGGTTTCTTCCTCAATACCCTCTACCGCTGGCCTGGGGAGCTGTAGGGCTTACATCTGTCAACGCGATGGTGTATCCTGTGGTGTTCGTCTCTGTTTCGTTCAGAAAGTGGTTCAGATCCAAACAATCTGTACCTGTTGCTGGGTAAAGTGCCATCACCACCAACCTGCCTATGTCAGCATTGCCCGTTTGGAGAAAGCAACGAATTGATTGCGTGCAGCAAAACTGATCACCCACCAAGATAAAATTTTGAAAATATCTTTTTTGAATTTGGGGGGGGGGGGGGAGGGGGTTGACTTTCTCAAAAACGAGCAATATTTGAAGTGCATGCTGCTCTCGATGCGTGTCCAGCAGCAGATCTATTGAACAGTCGAGCGCTTGCAATTTTGCCTGTAGTTCTCTGGTGTTTTGAGCAGGCAATGACATCTACACCCAACACAACCCAATGAACCTTCATAACACTTCCGGTGCACCTCTGAGCCTTGAAGTGGGAAATCAAGTGGCGAGAGACATGCTGCATAATTTCCATCGCCCACCAGATCCATAATTTATGTGTTGTTGGTGCCCTCCGGGTATGTTTCTGAAAACATTCCAAGCTATATTTGTGCTGCCTTTTGGACTTGGAACAGGACACTTCAGATCTGTCCTACCGTTTTGGTCCTTTCTTGGGGAGTTTGAGAAAAGATTCTCCCAAGAAGGGAGCGAAAGAAAAATGTATGTTGATCTCAGCAAGGAAACTTTTTGTCTTTGCGGGGAGAAAATTTGGTTCCGAGCAGAGACAAAGAAAGCTCTTTTTGAACTTTGACGTGAACTGTTGAAGAATTTGACAAGTGAAACTGAATAAAGCCTCCATGAAATGTGTTGGGGAGTACCCCCGTCTCTCTGGATCTACCCAGGGCTGGTTGGTTTCAAAGTTTTTTCAGCCATTGAGGATTGGCTGAATCTACCCCATATCTTGCAAGCCTCTTCATGTGTTTGCTGTGCAGAAAGAAGAAAGAGTGTTTTTGTTCCTCTCCGTTCGAAACCCTGTTATTGCACCGAATCCACGTCTAATATGTTTGTCTTGCGAAAAATAACGTTCAGAATCTTCGTGAAGAACACTTGTGCCTAGCAAAAAACTCTTGAAACAGCAAATGAGGTTCACAGTTTCGACTTTGTTGTGCTCGCAATCAAGCCACAATCTGCCAGAATCTACGAAACATTAATTTTTCTCAAGGTAGATAACTTCTTGCCTTGCAAGCAAGTCCATAGAACTTGACACAGACAGCACGTTTTGTCCATCCAGAAAGAGCAGCATTCTTCTTGAACAGGTCGCATCAAAGACAGATTCAAAGGAACCAACCGTGTGCTGTGCCACGTTGAAAGCCAAACGTGGAAAATGACAAGAAGCTTGTTCCTCTGAACAGAATGAACACATTTGCATGCAACTTGATTTATTTCATTCATTTCTCCAACTACAAACTGTCTGCTGCTGGAAACAGGATTGACTGTTTGTTCAAGGGGTCTTGGTTGAAGAAATCCGCCAATTTTATGCCACTGGCTCTTCTCCCTCGAAATTGGTCGTTGTTCTAAACTTGAACGAATCAAGGATCAGGGCCTGCAGCATCAGACCTGTTGTGAGGACAAGAGGACAGGGCAATGCTCATCTGTCCCAGCAGGGATTGATGTAGCATTTGCAAAAGAAAGGCAACGCCGACGAACCTCCACTTTTCTGTAAAGTTTGCACGTGAACAGATTATATTGATTTCATTCATTGTTTGATTTACATTTTTTTGTTTACGATTGACAGAAACAATTCACCAGGCCATACGTTTCCTGTGCTTGCAGAAAAATTTGGACAACATGTTGCCAACTGACTGAGAGTCCGATTTCTCAATTGTGTCTTCAACAGAAATACAAAACAAATGACTCGCATCTGGGCGTCGGAAGGGAAGAAAAGTTTCATTTGGACCTCTTGCGATCCCAGATCTGTGATAATGGTCAAGTTGAGAAGGCACATAACACTGAAGTCTTTCTGTACACCAGACAAACAAAGCCATTTGCTTTCAGAGTGTTGTTTCGTGAACAACTCAAAAGTTTTTCTTCACTTCAATGTGTGCCAGTACTTTTCCTCTCACAATATCAAACATTTCAGCTGTAAGAATGTACAAAACCAAAATAATAGAAAGAACCTTATCGAGTCTATTTATCACAAACAAAAGCTGCTCAATAGGAGTGTTTGGTTCAACAACAAATCCTAACTCAGGAAATACAGATTTAACACTGTTGGTTACACAGGCCAAACACAATAAGGAAAGTGAAAGTGTCTCAGCCCTGTTGCTGTTGATATTTTTGAATGGGTAAACTAACATATGGTGAACCAGAACAATTATACTTGTCAATGTACAAAATATAAGTCTGTATATATTGTCAGGTACAAGGTAGAAACTACAAAAGATTAATTTTCTGATCTCAACAATACCTTCCCAGTATGCATATTCATCTTTATATGCACCTTGATAAGTGTCCAGAATTACTTGAGCTTCATTCTCAAGAACATTGGTCACATGCTGATTGTTAGCTCTTGGATACCAAACTTTTGATTTTGGAATTACTTGTTTTTTTGCACAGCTATTTCCACACAGATGACAAAAGCCCCAAAAAACAATGAAAGGGAAAGGGAAAATGCAAGCCAACATGACCTGAACATAACTCACAGATTTGGCTTTCAGTAACTTTCCACCAACAGGAGAAATTAAAACAAGTGGAATTGTGTAGAACACTGCAAATACAAAAACAACCTTCTGCAGTGATGAATAGCATTTAATTTCAGCATTATACTTAAAAAATTGTTGGTCTCCCACACTGATACATGTCATGAAAATGAATGTTGCTTTGGTCAATCCACTGTAGCTGTATTTTATTGTTTGTACAAATCCTTCCACCAACTTGAGACTGAACTTCTTGAATGACTTTTTGAAGAAGAGCATTTGTGTAAAGTTTTGACTGGATAAAATACAAAGGACAGTTGAACTTAAAGCAAATAACACACACCAAACAATCAAGACAATCAAACTAAAAATGGGTCTGGTTAAAGTCTTCCTTGTGGCATCTATCCCAGGAAATGGGCAAATCTCCATATTTACAATTTGTTGGGCATCAATATCTAAGTATTTCATAAAATATTCCTCAATGTAATGCAGAACTCCTTTGTTGTCTGATGTTTGGAGTTCAACTTGAACTTTGATCAGGCTTATAATATTTACAAAATATATGAGAATATCAAAGTATGCATTTTCAGCATTTCCAGGGTCCCAAAAGTCTTGCTGGTTTCTATTTTTGTCTGCAGGATTTGACAGTTTTGTTGTCCATATTTTAGAATTTTGAAAAAAATTTGAGGATATTTTGTGAATGGACAATGTGAACAAACTTAGAATTGTACCTTTGTACATATACCACAAAAGGTACGCAAATGCCAAAGCAAAACCCAATGGCCACACCCACCAATCATCACATTTTATGTTTGGAATACAAACTGTAGACATCAGGGATTCTGAGAAACCATTTTTACACTCACCACACAGCTGACCAGTCCTGAATGTAGCACATGTGTTGTGTGATCACATAACATATCAATTCCATTACAGCAGTAATGCAGTGGACATGGGAAAAATTCAATGGACTCTTTATACTTGAAGCCCCAATAATTTGGTAATGCTTTGACTGTATTATCCAAACATTCCCCACCAAATGGACAAGGTTTGCAGGGACTCTTCAAGTGAATTTCTGTATGAATCAATGTTACATTAGTTTCCAAGTAAGACAGTTCTGAACCTTGGTCCATGGACAGAGTACCATTTCCTTTTGGAAACGGCTTTGTAGTGCATTTTGTGCAACTTGCTGAGAGTGAAGTCAAATTAGTTACATAGTGTACACCACCCAAGGTACTGATGGAATTCAGGTTCAGGGTGATGTCAGCAAGATAACAGGTAAAGTACACATTGTCTAACAAGTATGGCCCCTGATGTTTTAATAGCAAAACAGGGACAAGCAAATCATCTGTTGCAAGAACATAATAGAACTGTACATTCTTGAAATGAGTTGATGCTGTTATAGAAACAAAGTCTGCATCTACCCTGTCACAACAGTGGAAGACAGAATCAGTGATTCCAAACTTGATGTCAAGAGGAAGTGATGATGTTTGAAAAACTGAACCACCCTCTGCTGCTATGTTGTTGTGGAACACAGATTGATTTATCTGTATCATAAGTCCAATCCCAATTTCCTCAAGCTTGATGACATTGAAATAACATGCTCCCCCAAAACTTGTCAATCCAGCACTGTTGCTGATAAAATGAGACTTTGTAATATGAACAGAAGATGATTCATAGATATGAAGGGCTAATGCACCTCCATGGCCAGTTGATGTGTTGTTTTCCCAAGTTGTTTCTTTGAAAGAAATTATAGTTGTTGTAGGTGATTTTTCAACATCAAATAGCAATGCTCCTCCACCTTTATCAGACAATGCCTTTTCTTGCACTATATTGTGAGAAAATACTGTACTTGTCAAACTAAATTTCATTGTTTGTTGCTTCAAGGAACAAACAAAGTTGGTGGAAATTGCAGAGCCTTTGCCTGTAGCAACATTTTTGGAAAACTTAGAGAAAGAGATTGCAACAAATGAGTTGAAATTTGATGAACATTGATCATGTATTTTGATGGCTCCACCATCTCGGCCTGTATTTCCTTCAAAATAGCAAAGCCTTACAACAAGAAAGAAGGACCATTTGTCCCCAGAGTGAAACAGAATAGCTCCACCATTCTTTCCAGAATTATACATAAATGTACAACCAGAAATCAAGAGGCCTGTTTTGAGTTTCTGGTATCTTAAGGCTGACTGCCCAATGCTCCCAAAAATATATTGATAAACAGATGTTTGTTTAATGGTCGAATATATTTCGATTGCCCCACTGTTACCCATTGTGGAGGTGAGATTTTGGAACAGACTATCTTTTATTTGTACAAACAATGGAATGTATCTGTAAATAGAGAGACCAGATGCCCCTCTTATTTGAATTGAAAGTCCACCAGCATAAACTTCAGATTGACTATTGACAAATGTACAATTACACACCTGGATAAAAGAGGAGTAAACATGAGATAGAGTTGGAATACCAGTATGAAAAGAACAACCTTTCTCTTTCAAGGTATCTGACATGTTTGAAGAAATATTTCTTGGCAAACTTTGCATTGTTCTTGCATCATCTTCAAATATTCTAAAACCACCAATGTTGTTGTTCAACTTTGTGTCAATGAGGAAGACTAAAGCTTTCGTCACAGAAAGATAAATTAAAGGTGATGCTTTTGGAGCAACATTTCCACTGAATACACACCTTGCAAATACGAAAATCCCTCCTGCCGTGTTCTGGATTTGAATCAGTGAACCTTCACTATCAGCAACATAAGTGTCAGACACAGAAAGTTTGTGAACTGAATTGGCAGTGGTTCTGTTTGCAAGCACGGTGTACTTCAAAAGACCTGCACTCTGTGCACTTGTACAATTCACAAAGAAAACTTCTGACCTTGTACTGACAATTTTTTTCAGTTCAATAACAAAGGTGTGTCCTGATTTTCTTTTGCTGAAGAGCAGTATGTTTTCAAAAGTTACAATAGACTGAGGTAAAGACTGTTCCGGAAGGGGAGGAGCCCTGAGTTGCAGGATCTGGACAGCTGTTGCAGCACTGGTTTCATTGTCACAGCGCATGTTGTGGCCATGAACACAGCCAACATACAGAAATGACAAATTAAGGGTGGTGCTTGATACAAAACAATGATACAGTTCAAAAGACAGAACAAGACAATGAGACAGTGTAATCTGACTCAGTCTCTGTTTTGTTCTGCCAACTTGGGCATTTGTAGACATTGAAAATGTGCAAGAAGAGCAATGAAAAGAACAAGGCATTATTGAGAGTCCATTCATATTGACTTGGCTATCAACAAAATCCACATTATCTGCAGAAAAATGTAATTGCCCATGAAAATCAAGGATGCTTGAGGAAACAATGAGATATTCAAACCTCAACACAGGCCTTTTGTGCTTGTGTTTATGGTGTTCACTGCAAATCCAAGAGTCATTTCTACTTGTTTGATTTGAAGCTGTAAATGATTGAAACAGGACACATGCCTGATCTGTGACTTGCTCCAAGGTCAATATTGGTTTTGGGGAATTGTCTTCCCCATAAATTGTGACAGAGCATAGATTGCTGATATTCTGGTTGTACTTCCTGCATGGTTCTTCATGTGTATAGTTTTGTTGATACTTCATAGTAATTGCCAGATTGACATTTGAGTGACACTCATTCTCTAGAATAAACCCAATGGTCTTGCAATTTGCTTGCTGATGCAAACAATTGTCATCATCTCTTCCATTCATTGTGAGTGTGTACAGATTTGTCACCATATTAGTTTTACCTCCTGCTGTGAAAAAGTCACACGAAATCAGCATATAAACCACATCACGAAGGAAAACAAAGCCAACAAGCTTGTGTTTCATTGTTGGGTTGTTTCACTTACCTATTACCCTGGATATCACCACGATCGCAGCAAAAGCCCACATGTGTTTTCCTGCCTCTTTCACTCCCAGACAGAAGACCAAATCAGCGATAACTCCTCTCTATTTCCTCTCAGGATTCCTGAGTTGGCTGCAGACACAAATGAGATTCATGTGCTCCACACGCAGCCTATTAGTGTCAGTTTCTCAGCTTTTCTTGACAAAGGCAGGTGCAGGGGGCAGATCCAGGATTTCGTCAAGGCAATAACATTTAGGTGGTGTATTTCAACTTGAAAAGGCAAAAAATTATTGATGTCTCACTCTTTGCTACAAACCAGATTCAGAGCGTTCTGTATCGCACCAAGAAATTTGAATGTGTTGCCTTGTCTTGCAAACAAGAACACGAACCAGATTTTGCTGCATCTTTGGCTTGGTTGTCAATGCAATCAGTTTTCAAGCTTGTGCTCCTTTGATAAGTTTTGTGTGAATTTTGCTTCTCTTCTACAGCACACGGAACCCATCTTTGTTCACTGAGAAGCAGCCCCAGCCCCACTGTGCTGTGTTGGAAATTGATCCTGCCTTGTGCTTGTAAGTGTGAATAGGATTCAGCCAGCTGCATACCATTTCCATTCATTAGCTGAAGGAAATACTGACACAATGGCTCCAGGGAAAGTTTGTGAGCTGAATAATGAGTGCAGGTACATGTACCCAATTGTATGAAAATACTGGATTCAACATGAATTTTCATGCAGGTGTTGCCATTGTGTGGACATCTTGTGCTGAACAAAACAAGGAGGCTGGTACATGTACATGGGTCCCACAATTGTCACACTCTTCAAACACACCGCCTTTCTGTTTTGGTGAGTTATTGTCATGAAGATGAAGATGTGTCAAGGCATGTCATAACACAACCTTTGCTGCATCACTCAACATGTGGTGAATCCACACTGTTGGGGATCCTTGATTATACAGTAATTTATACAGTAATTATACAGTACACATTTTGACATGTGTCCAGCCAGATAATTCTGACTTTTTCATTACAAGATGCAAGAACACTCAAACAGGCTTGGTGGTCTGCGCTCCATCACCATTCTGATTTCTTGGTTGCAAGGCTGTTTCTGACACCTGATTTTTGGCCTTGTGACCCAACTTAGAAGTCCACCTCCTTGAGTGTACTTTTTACGGGGAACGAAGATCCAAAAGAAACCCTCCAATCGCTCTTCTAAAAATATTATTTTTTGTGTGTTTCTTTCTGGAAAATGAATCTTTTTGGTTTATTCTTCAAAACGAACAGGATCTTTGGATTCTCGCATCGTCCGTGGTCATTCTGTAGTCGTGAAAAGTTACTCTTGGAATAAAGTTCGTCTCTCAGTCCGTTTGGAGGAGGTTGATGGCGCCCGATTTCAGACAGATTCTGCCTCAGATTCGGTCTCAGAATCACTGTCAGTGTCAGTGTTCCGCCTCTGCCTCAGGCAATGATTCCACCCTGATGTGCTTGCCTTCAAAATAAGCACCATCGGCCTGACCACAATTCTCCCAGCGAAGGGAAAGGTTCCTGATTACATTGTTGCACTCCTCTGGGGTGGCATTGTTCAGAATCTGTCTCACCTCAGTCTGCAGTGTTGCGATATCACGGAAACGTTGATGGCAGAGTTTCTACTTCAGAAGTGAAAAGAGGAAGAAATCCCCTGGTACAAGTTCTGGGAATTATAATGGGGGTGGGCTTGTGCAAGGACTGTGGTAGCACGCACTGTGATAAGTAGATGCATGGTCGGTTCTTGCCGCGAACACACGCAATTTCAGAGATCACCTTGCGAGATCAACTTGTACTTGGAAGTTGCAGAAAATACTTGGAAGTTGTATTGTCAGTCCATATTGTTGACAGAACAAGACCTTGAAAGCATTGGAGGTGTATGCATGCATATGTATTAGCCACTCTCAATGAGAAGCTGAATGCGAATGAGTTGTAGAGCCCAGATGTAAGGAAGCAGCTGTGGGTCTGAGTGAGTACTCACAGCACAGAGTACAATCTCCTCTGGTTAAACTCACAGCTCAGCACAAAACATCTTGTGTTTGGTTATCAGACCACTGCACTGTATTCGGATTCTGTCACAGACGTGTGACAACTGGACAAGACACACATTCAACAAGCGCCGAAGTCGGTACAGACTTGTACACGTATTTTAGTGACCGGACTCAGGCAACAAAGGACAGAACACTAGGGGTCGATGTTGGATTCCCGATCAAGGCCAGGGTGCGTGCTGCTGTGTGTGAGGGTGAATTGGCGTGGTGGAAGACTTACTCCACACCTTATTTGCCACACGCTTGTACTGGGCCTCTTCTTCCGTTCCTCTGCTTCAATTTCTTGAGCACTTGGCAAAAATACTCAGCGTCAATCGTGGTATTTGGTGGTGCAAAATCAATGGGAACGACACCCACACTGTCGAGTGAAGTGGTCAACATTGTTTTCCAAGTGGATCATTTGAATGTTTTGAAGACATGTTGTGGTTATGCCGAGCCCTTTGACGTGATTTGGTCAACCCAAAGTGTGGGTACTGCAAGCAAAGATGGGTCCCACCTCCACAGCAAGCGAAGTTGAACGTCTATCAACCAACGTTACTGCATGGAGAAAATACGTCCCATGTTGACAACGAAACATGGTAGAGAACATGGAGCTTGTTCCTATAAACAGACTGAAAAATTTCACGCATCTGTTTTTGTATTTACCTCCAGTTTTATATTTTTCATCCACTGCTCCAACCAGAGAAAACTGTTTGCTGTTGACAACAGGATTGTTGGGCCACCTGTTTGTTCAAAGAGTCTGCTTGAACAAATCCACTATTTTTTCATGCCACTGGCTCTCCCCACCATCAATTGGTCTTTTGGTGGTAAAACCTGAAGAATCAGGGCCTGCAGGATCAAGCCTCAAGCAGGTGAGGACAAGGAAATTTGTGGACAAGGTAACAGGGAAATTGTGCAATGACGTTTCACTGAACGTCGTGTCAATGCCAACGTCGAGTGGTGTGTGGTGATTGGCCAGTGCCTCGAAACTGTGCACAATGTCATCAATTTGTGTGCTCTTTTCGATATTGGTATTAATGCATAATCTCACCATTGCTCAACTGCCCCAGCAGGGATGGATGTAACATCTGGGAAAATGAGGCAACCCTTATGAACCTCTACTTTTCTTTGGAAAGTTTGCATGTGAACAGAATAGATTGATTTGATCAATTGATCAACTTTACAAATTTATTTATTCATGATTATATTTCACAATTCTATTGACCACACATTTCTCATACACGCACAAAAATATTACAGCAATAACACTGTTTTGGCAACTGAGAAAGAGTCAGATTTCTTGCAAATTTTGCCCTCAACAAAAGTAGGAAAAATTGTAAAAATGACTTGATCGATTCTATGTCTCGTCTGGTGATCAAATCAGGAAGGCAAACAATACCCAAGTCTTTCTGTACACCGGGGAGTAACAGAGAACCTGTGCACAACACAACAAACCACAACTTGCTGTTTCTCATGTAATGCAGCAAACAGTCTGCCAAAGAAGTCATTTGCTTTTTCGATGTGCTCTACAATGCAAAATAAATGATGACCTTTGCTTTCAGAGTGTTGTTTGGTGAAAAACTCAAAAGTCTTTCTTCACTTCAATGTGTGCCAGTACTTTTCCTCTCACAGTATCAAACATTTCAGCTGTAAGAATATACAGAACCAAAATGATTGAAAGAATCTTATCAAGTCTATTTATCACAAACAAAAGCTGCTCAATTGGAGTGTGTTGTTCAATAACAAAACCTAACTCAGGAAATACAGATTTAACACTGTTTGTAACACAGGCCAAACACAGTAAAGAAAGTGAAAGTGTCTCAGCCCTGTTGCTGTTGATATTTTTGAATGGGTAAACTGACTTGTGATGGACCAGAACAATTACACTTGTCAAGGTACAAAACATAAGTCTGTAGATATTATCAGAAACAAGGTAGAAACTGCAAAAGATTAATTTCCTAATTTCAACAACACCTTCCCAGTATGAGTATTCATCTTTGTATGCACCTTGGTAAGTGTCCAGAATTACTTGAGCTTCACCCTCAAGAACACCCTGCTGATGTTGATTGTTAGTTGTTGGAAAGTTGCTTTGTGCATCATCCTTTGAATTGGGAAAAACTTGATTTTTACAACTGCTACTTCCAAGCTGATAATATAACCCCCAGATGACTACAAAAGGAAAAGGGAAAATACAAGCCAACATGACCTGGATGTAATTCACAGTTCTGGCCCTCAGTAACTTTCCACCAACAGGAGAAATCAGTACAAGTGGAATTGTATAGAAGGCTGCAAATATGAAAACTGTTTTCTGCAGTGATGAGTAGCATTCAACTTCAGCATTATATTTCCAAAATGTGTGGTCTCCCACTCTGATGCATGCTATGAAAATGAATGTTGCTTTGGCCAATCCACTGTAGCTGTATTTTATTGTTTGTATAAATCCCTCAACCAACTTTAGATTGAACTGAGTGAATGATAATTTGATGAAGTGCATCAGTTTGAACTTTTGACTGGATAATATCCAAAGGACTATTGAACTTGAAGCAAATAACACACACCAAACTATCAAGACCATTAAACTGAAAACAGGTCTTGCCAAGGTTTTACTTGTGGCATCTAGCCCAGGAAATGGGCAAATCTCCACATTGACAATTTGTTGGGCATCAATATCTAAATATTTCATAAAATATTCCTCAATGTAATGCAAAACTCCCTTGCTGTCTGATGTTTGGAGTTCAACTTGAACTTTGATGAGACTTATGATGTTTACAAAATAGACAAGAATGTCAAAATATGCATTTTCAGCTTTGCCAGTGTCCCAAAAGTCTTGCTTGTTTCTATCTTCCTCTGCAGATTTTGACAGTTTTGTTGCCCATTTGTTTGAGTTTTGAAATATGTGTGAGTGTATTTTGTGAATGGTAAGTATAAACAAGTTTTGAATTGTGCCTTTGTACATGTACCACAAAAGGTATGCAAAGGCCAAAAGAAAGCCAACTGGCCACACCCACCAATCATCACACTTTGTGTCAGGAATACAAACTGTGGACATGAGGGACTCTGAGAAACCATTTTCACACCCACCACACAATTGACCAGTTCTATGTTGAGCACAAGTGTCATGTGAATCACATGAGACATCTATGTTATTACAGCAGTAATACAGTGGGCATTGCAAAAACACAATGGATTCTTTATGTTTGTAGCCCCAATAATTTGGTAATGCTTTGACCTTATTGTCCAAACATTCCCCACCAAATGGACATGTTGTGCAGGGACTCTTCAGGTGAATATTATTCTGAGTCAATGTCACATTAGTTTCTGAGAAAGACAGTTCTGCACCTTGGTCTATAAATAGAATGCCATTTCCTTCAGGAAATGGCTTTTTAGTGCATTTTGTACAACTTGCTGAGAGTGAAGTCAAATTAGTGACATGGTGTTTACCATGCAATGTACTTATGGAATTCAGGTACAGAGTAATATCAGCATGATAACAAGTAAAGTACACATTGTCCAACAAATATGGCCCCTGATGTTTCAATAGCAAACCAGGGACAAGCAAATCTTCTGTTGCAAGAACATAATAGAACTGTACATTCTTGAAACAAGTTGATGTTGTCATAGAAACAAAGTCTGCATCTACACTGCTACAACAGTGGAAGATGGAATGAGCAATTCCAAACTTGATGTCCAGAGGAAGTGATGATGTTTGAAAAACTGAACCACCTTCTGCTGCTGTGTTGTTGTGGAACACAGATTGATTTATCTGTATCATTTGTCCAACCCCAATTTCTTCAAGCTTGATGACATTGAAATAACATGCTCCTCCAAAACTTGTCAATCCAGCACTGTTGCTGATAAAATGAGACTTTGTAATATGAACAGAAGAAGATTCATAGATATGAAGGGCTAATGCACCTCCATGGCCAGTTGATGTGTTGTTTTCCCAATTTGTTTCTTTGATGGAAATTGAAGTTGTTGTGGGTGGCATTTCAGCAATAAAAAGCAGTGTCCCTCCACCTTTTTCAGACAATTCATTTTCTTGCACAACATTGTCAGAGAACATGATGTGCCTCAAGTTGAATTTCATTTTATGTTGGTTTGAGGTACAAACAAAAGTTGTGGAAATTGCTGAACCTTTGCCTGTGGCAACATTTTCAGAAAATTGAGACAAAGAGATTTCAACAAAGGAGCTGAAATTGGATGAACACTGATTGTGTAGTTTGATAGCTCCACCATCTTGACCCACATTTCTTTCATAATAGCAAAACTTTATGACAAGAAAGAATGACCATTTTTCCCCAGAATCCAACCACAGAGCTCCACCATTCTTGGCAGAATTAGAAATAAATTGACAGTCAGAAATCAAAATTTCAATTTTATATTTTTCTGATGAGACTAATCGCCCAAGACTCCCAAAAATCAGAGCGAAAAGATCTTTGTTGCTTTGAAAATTGATTCGAATGGCCCCACCACTTCTCTTCTTGTTGGTCAGGTTCCTGAACAAACAATTTTTTATTTGAACCACAAATGGAAATTTCTTGTAAACTGAGTTATGTCTGACTTGAAGTGAAAATCCTCCTGCATTAGAAGAAGATTGACTGTTCACAAATATGCAATTGTATACCTGGATCGCAGATTTCTGAACAACCATTGAAACATTATCATAAAAAGAGCTACTTGTCTCATTGAAAAAATCTGATAAATCTGAAGAAAAAAATGGTTGTGAAATTGATGTAGAGGAATCCCCACTTGTTGCATCATTTGCAAACACCTTGACACCACCAATGTTGTTGGCCAACTTTGTTTCAACAAAGAAGACCAGAGTTTTTCTGACCGAAAGATCAATTAAAGGAGATGCTTTTGGAAAAACATTGTAACTAAAAAAACACCTTGCAAAAACTATAATCCCTGCTGCCTTATTCTGGATTTGAATCACTGAATTTTTGCTGTTAGCACCAGTAACATAAGTATCAGACAAAGAAAGTTTGTGAACTGAATTCGAAATGTTTATGTTTTCGTTTGAGGACACTGTGTACTTCAAAAGACCTGAACTCCGGGCACTTGTACAATTCTTAAACACAAATTCTGACCTTGGATTGATTGAATTCTGAAGGCTTATGAAAAGAAGATGTCTAGACCTACTTTTGCCAAATAATATATTCTCAAAAGTCAAAATGGTCTGGAGTAAAGCATGTTCAGGCCAAAGAGGAGCATCCATCTGCTGGATCTGGACAGATGTTGCATCATTGCTTTCATTATGAATTTGATCACAGCTAATATTGTACATGTGAACACAACCAACATAGAGAAATGATAAGTTAAGAGCAGTGTTTGATATGAAACAGTGATAAAGTTCAAAATACATATCAAGGCAGTGAGACAGTCTGATTTGGCTTTGTAGCTGGCTTCCTCTGTTAAATGGGGCAGTTGTTGATGTGGAAAATGAGCAAGATGTACAATGAAAAGAGCAGGGCATTCGTGAGAGTCCATCTACATTGACCTGGCTGTCAACAAAGACAACATTATTTGCAGAAAAATCCACCTGCCCAGGAAAATGAAGGATGCTTGAGGAAACAACAAGATCTTCAAACCTGAACACAGGCCTCCTGTCATTGTGTTTGCATGTACTGTGTTCACTGCAAACCCAAGAGTCATTTCTACTTGTTTGGTTTGAAGTCCAAAATGTTTGAAATAGTATACATCCCTGACCTGTGTTTTCTTCCAATATTATTTTTGGTTTTTGAGAATTGCCTTCCCCAAAAATTGTGACAGAACATGAATTGCTGAAATTTGTGTTGTAATTCCTACATGGCTCTGCATGTGTATAGTCTTCTTGATACTTGAGAGAAATTGCTAAATTTACATCAGAGTGACACTCATTCTCAAGAATGAACCCAATGGTTTTGCAGTTTGTTGCCTGATGTAAACAGTTTTCGTCATCTCTTCCATTCTTTGTCAATAAGTACAGCTTTGTTACCATATTAGATGTGTCCCTTGCTGAAAAATGTGAGATGCAATTAGCAAACAAATCATAAACAAACCAAAAGGCAACTCGGTTATTTATCATGATTGGTTGTTTTACTCACCAATTACTGTGGAAATCACCACAACTAAAGCAAGGCCCCACATGGGTTCTCCTTCTGGCCTCCTCTTCCTAAAACGTTCACACTTCCAGACAGAAAACTACACAGGTGATCTCAAGAGATTTCCTGTGGAAACAATGAGATTCATGGCTCCAAAGGCAGCATAATTGTGCCCATTTCTCAGGTAGTATTGACTGAAGGCAGGTGCAGGGGGTAGATTCAGGATCTCGTCAGGGAGGCAACACCAAACGAGTTGATGGACAGATGAACAAGGTACAGTCATGCCGTCTCTCTCTCTCTCTCTCTCTCTCTCTCTCTCTCTCTCTCTATCTCTGGTAAATTATTGGGTGACAGGATGGGGAATTCCAGGCTTCCTTATCATGTCACCATCTGCATGTGACACAAAGGTCGTGAGATACAACCTGCATCTCTGTAGTTTCCAAAGATATCAGTATTTGCCACAAACTTGATTCAGAGATTTCTATAGAGTGTTGAATTTGATATTTGGTCACTTTGTCAGAATGGACTTGGAATACAAACCAAACAAAGTAACTGCATTGGATGTAATGGATATTTTCAGCTTGTGTTGTCTGACCAATGGCAGTCTGTTGGGTTTTCCATAAATGTTGCTTCCATTGTGCAGTGTATGGAACCCACTTTCACAGCCCTGCCCTGGATCTCCACCTCGTGTCAATGACACTGTGTTGTGCTGTGCATTGATCCTGCCTTATGCGTGTGAGTGTGAATGGGACTGTGCCAACTGCATATTATTTCCATTCAGCAGCTGAAGGAAACACTGACAGAATGGCCCCAGGAAAAGATTGTTGGCTGATGGTTGGGTGCACGTGTCCCATTCTATGAAGACGCTGGCTTCGACATGAATTGTCTTGCAGGTGTTCATCTTGTCATGAACAAAACAGAATGCTGACTGATACTGACTGATACATCACAATGTACTTGTCACGCTTTACAACACAGTACCCTTCGCTGTGTCACTCAGCACACAATGGTGAACCGTAAATTTGGGCAACCAGGCTGATCCACAGCTTTATAGGTTTGTGTCCAGCCACACAATCTCTGTGAAGGAGGGCTTGCTTTGCAACAGGGTCCGCGGTCATCATCCTTGTGTCTGCCCACTGTCACCAAAGTGATTTATTGGTTCCAAGGCAGCTCTCAAATCCTGATCATTGAGCATCTGGCCCAAGGTACTCACAAGTAAACCCTGTCTGAAAAAAAACCAGAATGCCTTGTTCTTCCTCTGTAACTGTCTCCTCAGCACTTCATGGCTGCAGACAAATACACTTTCTGCCACCTCCATATCAAGAATGATATGTCACGTGGAGACTCATTTCAATTTTTTTGCTGATTTTCCACCTTTCCAATTTGATGCCATTTTCTCTACACCTGTGTAGACGGTGATCGAATAAATTTACCAAAAGCAAAAAACATGTTCCCTGTCAACTCTAAATGAAGACTACGTTTCACCAGGAAAGCTCCACAAGTTCAAACAGGATGGGAAATGAAAGGTCTTCGTGCAGAAAGATTTTAACTGTTTGTTTTGGACAAATTTTGGAATTGCAGTGACACTGGCTGGCTAAATCAGTGTGTCTGTTATGGATCAGGTCCCATTGAATGTCCGTTCTTTTGTATATACACAAAAGTTCTGACATTCAATGGGACCTGATATATATTTTTTTGTTCTTTGATCTGGCCCCACAATTTGTTCAAAAAAAATGTACCCTGATTTGCTGCTCACAGACGTGCAACAATGACTTGGCAGCTTCCTTTTCCGTTGACATTTTGTGACCGTCCCCGACCATGGTAAGTCCTCAATGAACACAAAAACTGAAGTCAATGTTTCAAAACTATCTTGGTACAGTTTGTTGGGAACAAAAGACAATTTTAATTACACAAGAAACCTTAATCACAGTTAAAACCATCCCTCTGTGGCATAACAGTAACACAAAAACCAGTGAAACTGTGAGTTCTGAACCAGTGACAGTGAGATTTCGAAAGGTCTGACTGTGATCAATTCACAATGTAGGTTGAACTCCTTTTTTTCACTTCAAAATGTGCCACAACCTGCCCTCTTACTTTGTCACACACTTCAGCTGTAAGAATGTACAGAACCAAAATAACACAAAGAATCTTATCAAGTCTGTTCATCACAAACAGAAGCTGCTCAACAGGTGTATTTGGCTGAACAACAAATCCTAACTCAGGAAATACAGATTTTATACCATTTGTAATGCATGCTAAACATAACAATGAAAGTGACAATGTTTCAGCTCTGTTGCTGTTGATATTTTTGAAAGGGTAAACTGACTTGTGAAGGACCAGAACAACAATGCTTGCTGAAGTACACAGTGAAAGTCTATAGATGTTGTCAGACACAAGGTAGAAACTACAAAAAATTAATTTTCTCACCTCAACAATACCTTCCCAATATGAGTATTTATCTTTGTATGCACCTTGGTAAGTGTCCAGAATAACCCGGGCTTCTGTGGACAGCAAAACCTTTAGATTGTCTGCTCTTGAAGAGCCAGTTTGTGTGTCATCATTAGATGCTGATGTCCATTGCTTTTCCAAACTACTCTGTCCACGTAGGTGCAACATTCCTCAAAACACAATGAAAGGAAAAGGAAATATGCAAGCAAACATAATTTGAATGTAACTGATAGATCTGGCCCTCAGCAATTTTCCACCCACAGGTGAAACAAGCACAAGAGGGACTGTATAGAAAGCTGTGAATATGATAACAACTGTTTGCAGTGGTGAGAAACACTGGACCTCAGCATTGAATTTCCAAAAGGTTTGGTCTCCAAAGCTGGTACATGTTACAAAAATAAAGGAGGCCTTTGCCAATCCACTGTAGCTGTACTTAATTGTCTGCACAAATCCTTCTACCAATTTGAGACTGAATTCTTGAAACATTTTTGTGCAAAAACAGACTACTGTGCATTTGTGAAATGAAAAGACATGCTGGAAAGCCAAAGTAAAGAAAAATAAAAAAATCCAAACCATCAAGACCATCAAACTGAAAATAGGTCTGGCTAAAGTCTTACTTGTGGCATCTAGCTCAGGAAATGGACAAATCTCAACATTGACAATTTGTTGGGCATCAGCATCCAAGTATCTCATAAAGTACTCCTCAATGTAATACAGAACTCCTTTACTGTCTGAAGTTTTGAGTTCAACTTGAACTTTGATGAGACTAATGATGTTTACAAAATAGACAAGAATGTCAAAGTAGGCATTTCTGCTTTTTCAGACTTTCCAACCTTTTGATGGCTTGGTTTTTGGTCAACATGATCCACCTGTCTTGGAACACAAATTTTGTTTTGTTGAAAAACACAGGAGTACAAATTAATAACAAGAGATTGAAACAGGGACAGAAAGTTGCCTTTGTACATGTACCACAAAAGGTAACCAAATGCTAAAATGAATCCTGCTGGCCACACCCACCAATCATCACACTTTGTGTTTGGAATACAAACTGTGGACATGAGGGATTCTGAGAACCCATTTTCACACTCACCACAAAGCCAACCTGTCCTATGTGGAGCACATGTGTCATGTGAATCACACAGGACATTGATACCATTGCAGCAATAATGCAATGGACATGGGAAAAATACAATGGATACTTCATGTTTGTAACCCCAATAGTTTGGTAATGCTTTAACCCTTTCATGTAAACATTCTCCACCAAATGGGCAAGGCTCACATGGATGATTTATATCAATATCTGTCTGAATCCTTGTCACTTTTGTGTCTGGTTCAGGAAATTCTACACCTTGGATGATTGACAGGCTGCCATTTCCTGTGGGAAATGGCTTGGCAGTGCATTTTGTGCAACTTGCTGAGAGTGAGTGTAAAAGAGTCAGCTGTTGTGTATTGTCTGTGGTGCTTTTTTGATTAACAGACAGAGATATGTCAGCATGATGACAGGTCAGGGACAGATTTCCTATTGAATATGTCCCTTTATGTTTCAATAGTAAAGCAGGAACAACCAATACACCATTTGGAAGTATAGAATGAAAGTTTACATTCTTGAAATGAGCAACTGCAATGATAGCAATGAAATCTCCAGCTAATTTGTCACAACAGTAGAAGACAGAGTCATGAATCTCTAACTCTGTACTGAGGGCAAGTGATGATGTTTGAAATACTGAGCCACCCTCTGCTGCTGTGTTGTTGTCAAAAAGGGAGTCTTTAATCTGTATCAATGTTCCAATTCCCTTTTCTTCACCAAGCTTGAAAACATTAAAATAGCAAGCTCCCCCAAGGCTAGATAATCTGGCACTGTTGCTGATAAATTCAGACTTGGTGATGTGAACAGAAGATGATTCATAGATGTGAAAGGCTAATGCAGCTTCATTGGTGGTTGATGTATTATTTCGCCAGTTTGTTTGTATCACATGAACAAATATTATACTGGGTGGGAAGGAAGAAGACACCAAGAAGGCCCCACCACTTTTGTCAGACAATTCTCTTTCATTGACGACATTGTTTACAAAGTCTGATTCCTTCAAATATATCATCATCTTTCCACTTGTTTTCAAACAAAAGAAGTTAACATAGATTGCTGAACCTTTGACTGAGGCAACATTGCTGGTAAACCGTGTCTTTGAAATGTGTACAAACGAGTCCCAACGCAATGTTGAGGATGTGTGGACCAACACACCTGCCCCTCTTTGTCCCATATAACCATCAAAAATACTCTGTGTGATGTTAAGAAAGAGTGACCATTGATAAATACTCTTGACATTGACAGCACCATCATAATCAACAAAATTAGAAATGAATTTGCAAGCAAAAATCAAAATTTCAACTCTGGGCGCCTGGACTTCCTTTGAAAGATAAACAGGGACAAAGTCAGGCTCGATGCGAAGTGTTCCAGGGCCATAAACACTTGAGCTTGTGTTGTTTTTGAACAAACTTCCTTTGATCTCCAGTGTAAAAGCAAACATGTTGTTCCTTATTGTTTTGCCTGATCCTGTTGTTGGTTTGAATGACAGGACTCCATCAAAATCAGATTTGCTGTTGAGAAATGTACAATTTATGACTTGAAGAACAGCTGCTGAAATTTGAAATTTGGCTGCAGAAGCCAAGTTTGACCAAGCAATAACTTCATTCACAAAACTTGTGGACATATTGTAGAGAAGATCTCCTTCTGGTATTACTGCAAAAACCTTGGTGCTTCCAGTGTTTTTGATGAAGTTTGTCTCAACAAGTTGAAAAAACAGTTTGAACACCCCAATGGAAATCAGGGGAAGCTGCACAGCATTGTTGTCAAAAGTGCATCTTTTGATGATCACAACTCCTGCACTTTCACTGAAAATATTGATCACCTTGACATTGCTGTCTGCTTCAGTGACATGTGTGTCAAGAATATATATTTTTTGAATAGAAGTCAGTGTTTGAAACCCAGAAGAAACTGAGTAATTTAAAATACCAGAACTTTGCACACTCAAACAGTTCTGCAGAACAAGTCCAGAAGAAATATTTATTGATTCGAGAAGGTGAATCTGAAATACGTAAGCTGTTACTTTTTGATTGAACATTGAGACATTGTCAAATGTCAGAAAATTCTGGTATGAATCCTGTTGTGACATGGAAAGAGGTTCCCTTTGTTGGATAAAAACAGATGTTGTAGTGTAGTTCTCCTCATGGTCCTCATCAAAGATGATGTTGTGCATGTGAATGTTACACAAAAACATAAATGACAAGTCAATGGAAGTATATGACAGGAAAGAGTTATCAAGGTCAAAAGACAGGCAACTGCAGTTCAAGAATTGAAGTTGATTCAGTCTCTCGTTTGTTCTGTTGGATGTGTTGATTTGGGAGACAGAAAATGTGCAAGATGAACAATAAAAGGAGCATGGCATTTTTGAGAAAGCATCAACTGTGATTTGTGCGTCCACAAAATCTGTGTTTTCTGCAACAATATGAACATGTACATTGAGATAGAGTACAAGAGAAGAAATGTGAAGATTTTCAAAGTTTAGCGTACAATTTTCATCATTGCCTGGATTCACCTTGGCACTAGTCCTGGAATTGTTTGAAGGTATTTGACATGAACTGAACAGAAATGGAAAAATATAACAACCCTGAACTGTGTCATACTCTTGTGTGATTGATTCAAATGAGATTGCTGGTTTTTGGACTTTGTCACCAGAAAGTGTAACAGAACACTGAAAGCTGATGTCACTGGAGTTCAGAGCACAAGATTCTGTGTGTGTTTTATTTTCTATAAAATCCAGGAAAATAGACAGTTGAACATTTGAGTTGCACTCATTCTTGAGAATAAACCCTATGGTCTTGCAACTTGCTTGCTTGTTCAAACAGTTCTTGTCATCACTTCCATCTGCTGCCACTGTGTACATCTTCCCAGCAACACGACTCGTCCCAGCTCCTGTATCAACAAGCAAGCGTGGCCAACAAGTGAAACCAACTGCTTGTGCATGTTGTGGCTGTCCGCAACTGTGCTTCTATGTCCAACTTACCTAGAACTGTGCAACACACCAGATGGACAAGGGCACTACACCTCCACTTCATACACATGCTTCCACTTCAACTCAGCAAGAAGAATGAATGAACAGCTCCTCTGACCGTCTTCATAGACTTTGCTGCTTGGAGTTTGGTGACGTGCACAATTATCCAATTCCACAAAACAAAAACTATTCTCACTGTTTCAATTGCGCAAGACAGATTTTCTCACAGGATCCAGAATCTGGTGAGAGGTGGTACTCCAAACAAGCCGCTTTTCAATTACGAGAACCTCAGATAACCTCATGATCAACACATTCTGGGTGGTGAGTTTTGAAGCTTGAAATTTGTTCACCTGTCACACCATTTGGATCCACTTTTGTCTGCACGTTGGCACGATATAATGTGTGTGGATCCTCCTTGGCGCATGTGAGTCTGAATGGCCAGCAGCAGCTGCAACTTGTTTCCACACAGGATCTGTTAACTTGAAACAATGGCCACCGAGCAACGTTTTCAGGTGCTGTTGCACAAACAAGCACACCTGCTCCTGCAGGATTTACTGTGCAAGGCGTGGAATTCAAACTTGTCACAAAGTTTCCTGTGACGCTTGTCGAGATCGTACAAGGAAGGACTGAATGCACAGGAATGTGTTTTGCGCTGACATGAGATTGTTGTTTGATCTGCAGATTCTAAACTGCACAATCTGAAAACAAACTTGCAGGACAGGATACCATGCTTGGGACACCCTACTTGTTGAAACATGTCTCGTCAGGGCAGAATACTTGGTGGTGGAGCGCAATGGGCCAATCAGGAAAATGTCATACTCCACCCGTGTATGAACCACACACACAACCACACACACACACACACACACACACACACACACACACACACACACACACACACACACACACAAACCTCAGCACGTGCCCGCCTGTGTCGCAACCTCAGATACAATCCTCTGTGTGCCAACCAACTCCTGTGTTCCAACCCTGCATAATCCTCCACCCACCCACCCACACACACACACACACACACGCACACACACACACATCTCAAGTTCTTCTTGCTGCCTTGAGCACTGCTTCTCTTGTGTCACACTTGGTAGAACTTTTCCTGGGTTGGTTCGGACGCGTGTGTTGTCATGACCACCCCTTGGGGAAAAGTATTGCATTGGGACTTGTTGGTTGAGATTCTGGCTCATTGAAACACCGCTGTGCTTGTCACAGGAGTTCACAGGACCACAACGGGAACAGAAGAACAGCACCAGCACAACCACACCAACGCAACCAGACAAGTGCATCAAGACTAGTGCAACCAGGTCTGATTGCACTGGTCAGGGTGCACTGGCCCAGTTGTACTGCTCCAGTTGTGCCATGAGCACAACAGCTGGCCTTGAAAATGGGCAATCGTTGTTTGCCCACGTTCCCGAATTGATCCTGGTCTGTCATGGTGCTGTGATTTTGCTTTGAGGTGTTTCAATTTCTGACAGGTGTGGAGTTAGGGGTGTGGCGAACCCCTCCCCCACCAGCGCGAACCCCTCAAGAATAGTTTTGTGCCCAAAAAAACAATGTACTGCCAGCGCAATTTTATTTTTTGCTCTTTCTGTGTATACCTCTTTCAAGTTGGTGCCTTCCAACTCCAGAGTTGGTGAGTGCCTGCTTTGCTTTGGGTAACAGACCATTGCAACTGCTGAACATTCAGTTGTGGCCTTGTGGTTCACTTTGTGTTTGCCAAAACCCTTTCGGTGTGTTGGTTGAAATCCGTTCTCTGGATCCCATGCAGGTACACGTACGATGAGATCTGAAGTGGTAAACTGCCTCCTGGTATGTGAATCTCCACTGTCGTTTTGTTCCCAATGGATCCAGGGCAAGCCCCATGGTACTTGAATCATTCTTACTCCCACAAGGCCTCTTGTTTTTGTTTGCGTGGACGACTATGGCTTGGTAAGAACAAACAATAACTCCGCAGATTTCTTTTGGCTCTTTGAAGCTTCACAAGGGACCGTCTGATCAATCTTTTTGCTGCTCTGTCTGCCCAACACAAGTGAGTGACAAAACACATTGGTAGACGGGTTTCAAAGTTTTGGTTCACAAGAGGGAGGGAGTCACGCTGTCGGACTGTTCGGCAAGATGGTGAAACATCACAACTTCAGCGTTCTTAGCAGCTTGTTTTCAAGAGATTCGCAGTGAAAACCCAAAACAGGAAGTGCTCTGAAGAAGTGGTAGTGATGATATCCTTTCGATGAACGATGCATTTTGGAAATTCATGTGCCACTGTCTCTCATTCAGTAGGTTATATCTCTAATTCAGTGGGTTTTGTTTTTGTTCTTTGAGACCAAACCTTTGGTAACATCGTAAACTTCCGTGCCAATTATATACGAGACTAAAACAAGAGAAAATATCTGATCCAGTCTGTTCATGAGGTACAAAAGCTGCTCAATGGGTGTGTCCTGTTCTGCAATAAATCCTAATTCAGGAAAGACTGATTTTATGCCATTTGTAACACAAGCAAAACACAGCAATGAAAGTGAGACTGTTTCAGCTCTGTCGCTGTTGATATTTTTGAAAGTGTGAACTGACTTATGGTGAACTAAAACAATTATGCATGCCAATGTTCAGAATACAAGTCTGTGGATATTGTTGGGTATGAGATAGAAACTGCAAAAGATTAACTTTCTGAACTCAATGATCCCTTCCCAGTATGAGTATTTATCTTTGAATGCACCTTGGTAAGTGTCCAGTAAAACTTGGGCTTCTTCAGAGAGACTTGTTGTGAGATACTCTGCAGAGCTGCTTTCCTCAAAACTATGTGATGCTGAGTGTACTTGCCTTTTAGAGCTTCTGTTTTGGAGAACATACCAAATACCCCAAAGCAAGACAAAAGGAAAGGGAAAAATGCAAGCCAACATAACTTCAGTTGAGCTCACAGCTTTGACTCTGAGCAGTTTTCCACACAAAGGAGAAATTAAGACAAATGGAACTGTGTAAAAGGCTGCAAATATTACAACAATTGTCTGCAGTAATGAATAACATGATATCTCTGCATTATACTTCCAAACACTTTGATCCCCCACATTTATGCATGTCAGGAATAAAAAGGTTGCCTTTGCCACTCCACTGTAGCTATATTTCACTGTTTGGACATAGCCTTCCACCAACTTTAGCTTGAATGGTTTCAGTGCATTGTGCTTTGTGTATGAAAGTATCTGCATAATCACCAGTGTAAAGGAAAATATGACACACCACACCACCAAAACCATCAAAGTAAAAATTGGTCTTGCTAAAGTCATGCTTGTGGCATCTATCCCAGCAAATGGACAAATGTCAACACTGAAAGTTTGTTGGACATCAACATCCAGATATTTGATAAAATATTTTTCAAATCCATAGAAAATTCCTTGAGTATCTGATGTATGAAGCTCAACTTGAACTTTTATGAGGCTAATAATGTTCAAGAAATATACAACATTGTCAAAGTAGGCATTTTCATATTTGGTTTTAGTATTCACACTGATGGGTGTAGTTTCTTCATCAACAGAAACCTTTTCTTCAGCTTTACTGGCAGGATGTTTTTGCTTTTGACAAGCAAATGAATACAATTTGAGAATTCCATCAATTCCTATTTTCCCACAACTACCTTTGTACATGTACCACATCAGATAAGCAAGTGCCAATATAATACCCAATGGCCATACCCACCAATCATCACACTTTGTGTCAGGAATACAAGCAGTAGACATCAGAGAATCTGAAAATCCTTCTTTGCATTGGCCACACAGTTTGCCTGTCCTGTGTTGAGCACACTTAATCACATGGGACATCAATGCTGTTGTAGCAGTAATGTGGTGGACATGCTTGGAAAACAATCAACTCATTGTACTTGTTTCCCCAATAATTTGGCAGAGCTTTCACATAGTCATCCAAACATACTCCACCAAATGGACAGGGTTGACAGGGGCCTTTGAGCTGAATCTCTGTTTGAGTAAATTCCCCCTGTATTTCTTGGTGAGTGAGGATAGTTTGTTGGTTAACACTGCCATTTCCCACAGGAAAAGGCTTTTTTGTACATTTTGTGCAACTTGCTGATAATGAGTTCAACACAGGAACATAATGCTTTCCATCACTTGAGATGGTTAAAGAATTCACAAACAGAGCAACATCAGCATGATAACAAGCAAACTGGACATTGTCCAATAAGTATGGCCCCCATCAGGTTTGAAGAGCAAACCAGGAACAAGCAACGCATTATTTGAAAAACAAAATAGAACTGTACATTCTTGAAATACGTGAATGTCATGACAGCAACAAAGTCTGCAACTGTCTGTTCACAACAGTAGAAGACAGAATCTTGAATCCTCAGTTTGCTGTCAATCACAAGTGATGATGTCTGAAATACTGAGCCACCCTCTTCTGCCGTGTTGTTATCAAAGACAGAATGACTTATCTCCACCATGTACCCATTCTCATTCTCCATGTTCTTCTCTCCAAGCTTGATAATGTTGAAGTAACAAGCTCCCCCAAAACTGGTCAATCCAGCATTGTTACTGGTGAATTTTGATTCAGTAATATACACAATTGAGGACTCATACAAATGAAAAGCCAATGCACCACCATGGCTCGTTGATGTGTTATTTTTCCAAATGGCATGTCTTACATCAATATAAGATACAGTTGTTGGTTCATCAGCAGACAACAACAAGGCTCCTCCACTTTTGTCTGAGAATTCTTTTTCTTGAACTATGTTGTCAACAAACTCTGATCGAATCAAATTTACTGTCATGGTCCTGTTTGTGAAGTCACACCCAACCCTCAAATAAATAGCAGAACCTTTGGTTGTAACAAAATTTCTGGCAAACTGTGTCTTCGCAATGAACACAAAACAACCCCAAATCATAGTGCAACGCGTTCTGATGAACAAGGCTCCCCCTTCTTCACCCGTGTTTTCCTCAAAATGACTCAGTGTGATATTAAGAAGAAGTGACCAGTGTGATGCAGAGTCCACCGTCAAAGCTCCACCCCTTGGAGCATAATTTGACTTAAAATGACATGAAGAGATGAGAATCTCTACTTTGGCATTCTCGCCCGCCTTTGGATTCACCCATCCCCCAAGAAAATAGTCAGGCCTGATGTGTGGAGCTCCTCCACCAAATTCAGTTGTAATATTTCTGAATGAGCATTCCAAAAATTTGGAGTGTGAACAGAGACTTGTTGACAAACATCGATGGACAAAACATAATTTCAGTTTCAATTGAAAGGCCACCAGCATTAAAAAGTGATTTGCTGTTCAAAAATGTGCAATTTGTTACTTGCAAGACAGCTATTGATGTCTGAAATATTATTTTGATCTCAGTGGTGACTTCATTCAAGAAATCTATGTACGCATTGTTGTTCACTATGTCTGCCCAAGGATACATCAGAGACACTTTGATACCACCAGTGTTGTTGATGAAATGCGAATCCTGAATTTGGAAAAGTACTTTTGATGTTGACAGGAAAAATACAGGAGACTGTCCAGCTTTGTTGTTGCTAAATCTGCACCTCGAGATGAAAATAACACATCCTGCAACCTCATTAGAAATCTTGAACACCTCAGCTTTGCTTCTTGTGCCACTGACATAAGTGTCAACTATGAAAAGTTTATGAATGGAATTTAGTATTTGATCCCCAGAAGAAACAGAATATTTCAAAAAGCTTGAACTGTTTACACTCACACAGATCTTCAGCAACAGTTCTGATTTTGCATTCATTGAAATTTTTGATGTCTATCAGAAAGATGTACCTTGATTTGTATTTGTTGAAGAATGATACATTTTTAATGACAAATACATTTTGAAGCATGGTTTGTTCCGTCCAAGCCAGAGCCTCTATCTGTTGGACTCGAACAGATGCTTCAGGATTTTTTTCCTTGAAATCTTCATCAAAGATGACATTCTGCATGTGAACAATACAGAAACAGAGAAAAGACACTTTTATCACTGTTTGTGACATGGAACAGTTATTAAGATACATAGACAGCTGGAGGCAATGTGTCAGTCTTATTTGGCCTGGTTCCCGTACTCTTCCTTGGGTTGTGTTGTTTAGAGAAACAGAAAAAGAGCAAGATGTACAATGAAACATACATGGCACTTTTGAGAATGCATCAGCTGTGAATTGGGAGTCAACAAATTCAACATTTTCTGCAGCAAAATCCATCTGTCCTGCGATATCCAGCAGCAGTGATGAAATAACCACATCTGTGAACTTCAGTTTGTGGGTTTTAACTTTGCAATTGTTATCTTGAATACATGAAAGAGAGTGATTCATGTTTGATTGCTGGCACAAAAAGAATTTCTGAAAAATGTTGCACTCATTTTTGCAGTGTCATTTTCTGGGTTGCTGGGAAGAAATCTAATCTCTGGTCTGTGTGTGCTATTTTCCCCAGAAGTGTTCACAAAACACTGGCAAGTGACGTTTTGCATGTTATCAACACAGGGTTCAGTGTATGTGTTGTTGCCTCTTTGTTTCAGATAAATAGCAACACGCACATCAGAGTGCCACTCATTCTCAAGAACAAACCCAACAGTCCTGCAACTTGCTTGTTGATGCAAACAGTTTTCATCATCTCTCCCATCCAGTGCCACAGAAAACACTTTCTCGACCATGTCATTTCTCCCAGAATCTGCAGCTGCAAAACACAATTGTCAAATTGGCTGTTTGCGTTGTTTCGAATTGTTGTGTTGTGGTTTGCTTCGTACTCACCCAGCGATGTGAAAAACACCACAAGTACTGGAAGGCTCCACATACGCTTCATACAGCCTCCCCTTCTTCTTCTTCAACAAAAACAGTCAAGGACTGAAATCTCATGAAAGGCTCTTCTCTCAGATTGTTGCTTGGTTTGTCAACAAAAGAAGTTCTGAACCCACTACCTTTGTGTCAAAAGCTCCTCGCAGACAAGTTTCACTATGAAATGTGGATTCAGGGTCTGGTCTTGGACAATCAAATGTGCCAGAGGGTCCAATTTTGAAAGACACAGAGGACAAACGCTGGCCTCCCAAAAGAAAGTGTGGGAGTCCTCTTTTGGACGTGGGAGACTCTGGCCTGCGGCGTGCCTTGAATCCAGCCTCGGTCAACGATATTGTCTTGAAGACGCCTTGTGCAAAACACCGCAGCGTTGTCCAATTGCTCATGTGTTTTTTATGCAGCAGTTGCGAACCAAAATAGAGACAAAGACGCGAAGAGGTGTTGTGAAGTTTTGAATGTGAACGCCTCACCCTTCTGAAACATGTCAACAAGGGTGAAATTTGAACCTGTTGTGGAAGGTTTCTGTTACACAAGCTGTTCTCCAGCAGGGACAGAAGGGAATGCGAATAGCTTGAACAGCAGTTTCTGTTCTCGCATTCAGACACAATACAGTGTTGTCTGGCACCAATGCGCTTTGAATTGCATTCCTGGTTTGTTCTTACCACTTGGGCCCACGAGAAAGTGTTTCCCGGAATGGTTCAAGTTTAAGACAGAGTTCCTGTGACCTTCCTATTTCCACAGGCGACTGTTCCACCAAATTTGCAAAGTTTGTGCCCGCAATGGAGCGCACTTTTGTCTGAAAGTGGCGAGGCCGAAACACACCAACCGTTTTTCAGCACAAACAGCATCCCTCGAAGAGAACAGACAAAGGCAAGACGTGCGTTTTCCCCATCGGAGAAAAAAAACACGAAGAAAGAAAAACAAAGGGCAAATCATATCTATGTGTCTTTTTTTGAGAGTAAACCTCTCATCACATTGTATGTTTCAGTTGTGATTATGTAAGAAATTACCACAAGAGGGAAAATCTGGTCCAGTCTGTTCATGAGATACAACAACTGTTCAATGGGTGTGCCAGATTCTACAACATATCCCAACTCAGGAAACACAGATTTCACACTGTTTGTTACACAGGCCAAACACAATAATGAAAGTGACAGTGTCTCAGCTCTGTTACTGTTGATATGTACAAAAGGGTAAATTGACTTGTGGTGAACCAGCACAACTATACTTGCCAAGGTGCAAAGCATAAGTCTGTGCATGTTATTGGGCACAAGGTAGAAACTGCAAAAGATAAGTTTTCTGATTTCTATAACACTTTCCCAGTGTGAGTGTTTGTCTTTGTACACACCTTGGTATGTATCCAGTAATATTTGGGCCTCTTTCCCTTCTTTTGAGAGCAAGGTATTCATTTTCTCTGTTTTTGTGCAAGAATAATGCTTGGTGTGTTTCGATGTGGAAACCAACTGTTTTCCCCACTTTGCTTTTCCAAACAGAATCTGAAAGACCCAACAGACCACAAAGGGAAAAGGAAAAATGCAAGCCAACATGATATGAATGTAACTCACTGCTCTGACTCTCAGCAGTTTTCCTCCCAGTGGAGAAATAAAAATAAATGGAACAATGTAAACTACTGCATAAATCACAACAACCTTTTGCAATGTTGAGTAACAGGACACCTCAGCATCATACTTCCAAACTCTTTGATTTCTTATGCCAACACATGTCAGGAAAAGGAATGTTGCACTTGCCATTCCACTGTAGCTATACTTTCCTATCTCTATAAACCCTTCTACCAACTTTAGCTTGAATTGATAAAATGTGCATCTTGAGAAGTGGGTTTTACTCTTTGCACAAGAAAACATCTTCAAAAAAACCAGAGTAGAACTGAACAAGACAAGCCACACGAACAAAACCATGAGAGTAAAAACAGGTCTTGCTAGTGTCTTGCTTGTGGCATCAACACCATGAAAAGGACAAATATCTACATGAAATATTTGTTGCACATCAACATCCACGTACTTCATGAAAAATTTCTCACTGAAATGAAGAATGGCAACTGTGTCTGAGTCTCGAAGTTCCACTTGAACTTTTATGATGTTGAGAATGTTTACAAAATAGACAAGAATATCAAAGTATGCATTTTCAACTTTGGGAACACCTCCGGAGGTAAGATACTTTGTTCTTTCTTCAGTATGACCTGAATGGCCAACTGGACATATTTTCTCCTTTTGTAAATAATAAGAGTGTAATTTGAGAATGGCAAATTTGAATACATTCAAAAGGCTATTTTTGTACATGTACCACAAAAGATACACAAGTGCCAGAAAAAAACCCAATGGCCACACCCACCAATCATCACACCTGGTGTCAGGAATACAAGCTGCAGACATCAGAGATTCTGAGAACCTGTGTTTGCACTTTCCACAGAGCTTACCTGTCCTGTGTGGGGCACATGTATTGAAGGAATCACAGGGCACATCAATTCCATTGCAACAGTACTGTGGTGGACATGGCAGAAAGAAAACTTGCCCATTCATTTTGTAACCCCAGTAATTTGGTAGGGCTTTCACATTGCCATCCAGACACTCTCCACCAAATGGGCACGGTTGACAGGGGCTCATAAGCTGAATAGTGGTCTGATATTCCATCTGTGTTTTGCTGTGAAAATTCTCATTTTGTTGGTTTATCAACATACTGCCATTTCCCTTGGTGAAAGGCTTTGTGATACATTTTGTGCAACTTGCAGTGAGAGATGTTAACACAGGAATATTGAGTTTAACATCATGGAAAATGCTGAAAGAATTCACAGAAAGAGTTATATCTGCTTGGTGACAAGTAAAATAGATATTGTCCAAAAGATAAGGTCCATCAGCTTTCAACAGCAAACCAAGAATGAGTAAATCATCTTTGTGGAGAACAGAATAAAACTGCAAATTCTTGAAATGAGCAAATGTCATCACAGCAACAAAGTCTGCAGCAACAATGTCACAACAGTAGAAGACGGAATTCAAAATCTCAAACTCTGTATCGAGGGCTTGTGATGAAGTTTGAAACACAGAGCCACCCTCTGATGCTGTGTTGTTGGCAAAGGAACAGTAATTTATTTTGATCTTTTTTCCAACACCTTCCTCACCAAGCTTGATGATATTGAAATAGCATGCTCCTCCAAAGCCTGTCAATCCAGCATGATTGCTGTCAAACTGAGATTGCACAATATGAACAGAAGAGGATTCATAAAGATGAAAGGCCAATGCACCTCCATGGCTACTTGATGTGTTGTTTCTCCATTTTGTTTGTTTCACAGAAATTAATGTTGTTGTGGGTGGCTCTTCAGCAGAGAAAATCAAAGCACCACCACTTTTATCAGACAATTCCTTTTCTTGGACAACATTATCAACAAAATCTACTTCACTCAAAATAACTTTCATTTGTCCTTTCGGGAAGGTGCACACAAATTTGGTGGAAATTGCAGAACCTTTACCTGTTGCAACATTATTTGAAAATTGGGAGAAAGACACTTCCACGAATGAATCAAACAAAGAGGAACATTGATTGTAAATTTTGATGGCTCCGCCTTCCTGGGCAATGTTTCTTTCAAAATGACAAAGTGTGATGACAAGAAAGAATGACCATTTTGTACTGGAGTCTAACAAAAGAGCTCCACCAGTCTCAGCAGAATTTGAAACAAACTGGCAACCAGACACCAAGATTTCAAGTTTGGGTCTCTGAACTGAGTGTGTTGAACCTATCCATACCTGTGAAAAGAACCCTGGCTTGATTTGGACTGCACCACCAGTGCCTCTGATTGTGCTAACATTCTTGAACAAGCTGTCTTTTATTTGCACTGTGAATGGCGATCGATTGGAAACTGAGACCAGGGATAACAGTGTAGTTTGAACAGTGAATCCTCCAGCATAATATTCAGAATAGCTGTTCAGAAATGTGCAATTACAGACTTGGGCAACAGACCTTGATGATTCAAAAAGGATTGAAACACTCAAACTCATCTCGTTGAAGAAGTCAGAAGAAGATAAATTTCTTTGTGCTGAATCGTGAGAATCGTTTCTCTGTGTGTCATCTACTACTCGAACACCACCAGTGTTGTTGACAAAGTTTGTTCCAGTAAGTTCAAAAAGGACTCTGGTAATCCAAAGTGCAATTATAGACTGAGTTTTTTCAACAATATTGTTGATGAATGTGCATTTTCTGAAAACAATAATTCCTGCTGCCTGATTCTGTATTTTAATCAGTGTATCTTTGCTATCAGAACTAGCAATATGAGAGTTAATGATAGAAAGTTTGTGTACAGAGTGTCTCAGATCTGAATCCTTGTTTGAGAATACTATGTAGTTCAAAAGACCTGGGCTCTGGGTACTTGTGCAGTTTTCCACGAGAACCTCTGATTTTGAGTTGATTGAATCATTCAGAATTACAACAAGGCTATGTCCCAATGGACCTTTGCCAAATGACAACACATTCTCAAATGTTAAAATTGTCTGAGGTAAAGTTTGTCCAGCAACAGGAGGAGCATCCATCTGCTGGACATGAACAGATGCTGCAAGGTGGTTGTCTCCTTCATCTTGAAAAAGGTTAAGTGTTTTCATGTGAACATTGCCAACACAGACAAATGACAAATCTATGAGAGTGTTTGATGTTGAACAGTTGTTCAGTTCAAAAGATAGAAATATGCAATGTGACAGCTTGACTTGACTTTGCTTGTGGCTCTCATCAGTCTTTGTGGACATGGAAAATGAACAAGATGCACAATGAAAAGAGCAGGACATTCGTGAGAGTCCATCTACATTGACTTGGCTGTCAACAAAGTCAACATTATCTGCAGAAAAATCCACATGCCCAGAAAAATCAAGGATGCTTGAGGAAACAGTGAGATGTTTCAACATGAGTTTGACATCCTTGTGTTCATTGACTGTGTCACTGACCAAAGAGTCAACATTTGATTGATTTGAAAGAAGAAAAAAATGACAATCAAGACAACCTTGATATGTTTTGTTTTCTTCTTGACTGGGCTGAAAAATGATATCTGGTTTTTGCCTGTCATGTTCTCCAGTTATTGTGACAGAACATTGGCAGCTGATATTTTGGGTCTTTCTGAAACAGGACTCAGTGTGTGAGTAATTTTCATTGTGTTTCAGATGAATAGTCAGATCAACATTTTGGTGACACTCATTGTGAAGAATAAACCTGATGCTTTTGCAACTTGCTTGATGTTGCAAACAGTTTTCATCATCTGAACCTTCCATTGCCACTGTGAAGATTTTCGCCACTTCATTTCGCCCAGCTCCTGCGCATGGAACCCCTTGTGTCAAGAAAAAAGTGGGATTGCTCTGTGAGAACAAAGAAACTCCCTCTGCTCTCAAATACCCCAATGTTTCTTGACACTCACCCAGGACTGTGAAACACACCACAAGTGCAACTCGACCCAAGAAAGAAACTCTGCACATTAGTCAGGTGTGCTTGCTGTGCCGAAGAAGAAACTCCACAGTCTTGTGGAACCAAAATTCGGTCAAGAGGCTGGGCAACTCCTGGTAGAGCAATCAAGTTCTCTTGTGGACATAACAAATGGAACAAAAACATTCCACTTCCAGCGGAAAATTTGTGACACAATTTTTACCGAGTCTACAGCAAGAACAGGCTCCCTGGAGCACCACCAGATGTATCTTTCCTGAACACACATGTTTTAGAAACAGGTTTGTTTGAGATGGAACTGAAAGCCGTAATGGGTTGGCGCTGCAGGAATTTGCAGGATTGGCATGCACAGGCTCGCGCGTGAGCGGAAGACAGGAAAACTCGTCATCGGAGGCTGAACCAGGGAGCAGCTGCGACCCACCCACCGAACCCATCTTCTCATTCGTATTTTGGTTTGGAGACTTCATTCATGTCACGTGTTGTAAAGTTCAAAGGCAAAGTTTGAGTCAGCCGCTTTGTTCCCCCGCACACCTGGCAGGTGGGAATACACCTGACTGCCTGACTCAACAAAGATATCAACTTCGACTTGCATTATTCAAATGTCCTGAGAACGTCCAGAAGGATGGGGGGGGGGGAGGCGGCATCGGGGCGGGCAGGTCCCAGGGTTTCCTGAACCCAATCCGGATGCTCGTTTGTTGTTTGTTGTTTGCGTTGCAGCGAGCACGCAGCTGAAAGGTTCCAAGGTTTTCTTGTTTGTTTTGTTTTTAGGTGATTTGAGATGGGTTGCACGATTTGAGCCAAATCGGTGCGAGCCAAATCGAAGCACCTATAGGCAGCGTCTTCCAAAAGTATGTCAGCAGCAGTTTCATG
>JAAUXT010119084.1_pt1 | contig 44715 bp, 48 predicted proteins | sample 7278171 | NCBI WGS metagenome assembly JAAUXT01 (sample SAMN14350112, study PRJNA611818) | marine sediment metagenome | isolation source: surface marine sediment (1.8m) | place: French Polynesia: Moorea | collected 2018-08
GTCCTAAATCAATTCTCATCTTGACCATGAAACTGCTGCTGACATACTTTTGGAAGAGGCTGCCTATAGGTGCTTCGATTTGGCTTGCACCGATTTGGCTCAAATCGTGCAGCCCATCTCAAATCACCTAAAAACAAACGGAAAACGCAGTGACATTGGTACTATGCGAAACATGCGGTTTATGGTCAGATCATTCAGGAAAGTTTTGGTCACCAAGAAGACACAAGTTGTTGGAGTGGTTGGAGTGTTCCATACATTATAACAAGCCTCTCATTGAGTCAACAAGAATACCTCCTCAGCTGAAAAGGTGAAAACCTTCAATAGACTGGGTGTACACAGCAAAACAGGCAGTACACCCTGGTGCACCGATGACTGCTCGCTCATTGCTCACTAATGAGAACATTCTCAGAAAAGGTCCTTCTTCTGTTCTTGAAGGTTGTACCATTTGCGGGCAAAATCGAAGCTGCTGGAAAGTTTTGTATTCTTGAAGCGTTCTGTGTGTGTGGGAAGGTCAGGCAAAAGTTCATTTCCTGTAGCCGATCCAGGTGCAGGTGGAACTGCAGACCCCTGGACCACAAAAAACACGCCCCATCCGGGTACCTTTTCTTGCAGCAATTTGTTTAACAACTTGAACATGTGGTGCGTGCGTGTTGGTGTTGAAATCGGATGAAAATTAGGGTTTTCACACAGGCACTCCCCTCAAAAATTTGATGCATGGGTGTCAAATTTAATATGACGCCCAATGGAGAGTGTCAAAAAAACGGTCCAGTCCGTTCCTGGCCTCAAAATTTCAAGCCGCGTCATCTGTGAGAAAACCCTGAATGGAGTTTCATCACAGCCACACGGTAACCCTGGATCCGTAGTGCCACGTTCTTCGCTTCCGGTGAGACACACAAGAGAAACAAACAGAAGTGAACAACATTTCAACATGGAGGGACCATTGGTGTTCTGTGGAATCTTTCTAGCATTTCTCTGGGCAGTTGATGCCCAGATCTGCTCCAATTTTACATTGTTCAAACGGGTACATTTTCCTGTGATTGGCAAAGAATATTTGAACAGTTATGATTTTGATGATTGTATTGAGAGGTGAGAACCTGGCAAAATCACTCTTTCACAGCTCAAGGGCAATGCCATTTCTCACTGCCCCTTGTTTTTGTCCTGATTGAAATACAGGTGTTACTCAAGCAGCTCCTGCTTTGCAATTGGTTATGACAAAAGAGAACAGATTTGCATCACAATTGTGGATGGTGGGAGGACAGGTAATGAGATCTTCACTGGGGATTCTGACCATATTCTGATGACAAAACAAGACTCAGGTCAGTATTGGGTATTCTTTGCTCTTCTTTTGGGATTGTGTTTGTGTCTGCATGAAATGATAAACTACAAGATTGTTGCTGTGTTGTCAGAATCTTGTCATTCTGAGCTTTGCAACAATGGTGGTGAGTGCTTTGAGACAAGTGAAGGTTTCTGGTGTGAGTGTCCAACATTCCACTGGGGAGAAACCTGTGAGACAGGTCAGTGCCACATTGCTTTGTTTGTAAAATTCAATGCAAAAATCCTTTTCTGGTGTGACTTGTTGTTTGGAGTTTCTTGCCATGTGGAAATATTGTTCTCCTGTACTGTTGGGTATTTGTGACATTGACCTTCCCTTTAACAAGTGGTTCTGCTTGATAAAGCTTGTGTGGTCTCTTTGCAGCTTGTGGAGATGTCCCTTGGTCCTGCAATTCGCCATTCCCCAGCAACGTGACTGGTGATCCTTATTACTACAACAACTTTGATGATGTTTATCAGTGCGTGGTCATGCATGACGCTGAAATTACTGAGGCAGGAGTGGTGAGATCTACAGTGATTTTGTTTCTACTCTGAATGAAAGCTGGGACAATAGAGAGTGGGGAAAACAAACAGAGAATATGAGACAACTTGAAGCAACAACAAACAACAAGCTGCCAACAAGGAGTGGCCATACTATAAATTACTTGCAATACACCTGAAGAAGCATGTAGCTGGAGAAGCACATTTTTCTTCCTTTCTTCCAGGTCAACAAGGCCATTGTAACCAGCAGCAGCATTGCCTTCATAATCATTGGCTCAACACTAAAGTTGGTCAAATATGGGACCATAGAAGGAATGACAATTGCATTTTGGGTGAAGAATGAGGCATGTTCAGGAAATATTTTTGAAATATTTGATGGCAGAGATGTTTTCAATATGAAATGCAGTCCACCCTCCTCAATTCAGTAAGTTTCCCTGGGCCTGATAAATATGTATCAGGCAAAATTGTGATCTCCATTCACAAAGATTGCTCTTGTTTGAACATGTGTTTCTCCAGTGCAGCTTTGTTATTTTTCCTTGTTGTCCACACAGATATCAACTGTTTGATGGCTCCAATGAGAAACAGTTCATGTTTGGAGTGACTCTGCAGGGCTGGACACATGTTGTGGCTGTCATACAAGGAGATTGGACTGGGCTAATCTTCACTATCTATAACAACGGAGAGTTTGTGGGCACGAGTAACATTGCATCAACTGGGTTTTCTGGCACCGCACATCCAAAAATCAAAATTGGCCATGGGAAAGGGGATAATGTCACACTGGATGAGTTGTTCATTTGGATGCGGCCGTGGAGTGCAGCCGAAGTTTCTGTCCTGTTCCTATCTTATTGAGACTGAAAATGTTACTTTGCGTTCTGTAGCATGTATTATTTTGAAAAAGAGAAATAAAACAATTTGTTTCAAAGTTTGTCAGAAAGTTAGTGCTGAAGAAGAGTGGTTGAGACAACAAAATGTCCTCTACAACCACAGAAACACTTTCAACAAAGCCGTGATCATTGTCCTGTTCATAATGTCCAATGACTTGTGTGCGGATCATAGTTTGTAGAAAGCTATGTGATCACTGTAGGGATGTCTTGCTTGTTCATCTTGTTGCGTGCAGCCAGCCGGCGGCACTTGGCCCCTAGTTTGGAGTTGGGCCCAAGTCAGACAGCCATTTGGGTTCACTCGCCCCTGCAACTGTTACACACTCGCATCGGCGAAAAAAACCCTCACTGCGAACCGCGGTGGAGTCATGACCAACTCATTGCTGACAGTTCCAATCTGGTTTTTTTTTTCAAAACACAAATGAACATGAATGCACCACATTGCAGCCACAGAGAGATGTTGTCCACACGATGAAAAACTCAGACACAAGGGGAACTTTTTGAATGTTATGACCATGATCTCCAGGTGAGGGAGAAATAGCGTTGGTGGCCTTGGGTTACAGCTCATGCACAATAAACAAACACTAAAGGAAACAATTGAGGAAACAATTGAGAACTGGAGCCATTGATATCCATCTCATTCCAATCACCTTTCTGGTAAACAATATCAAAATCCTAGTGCTTCTCCCCTGTTCAATAAACAAAAGTATTTGAGAGAATGAAGTTCCTTGGAGGCTTGAGTTGCTCAGTGTGTATCCAAGGAGACTCAACAACAACTTGCCAAACCTAATCAAGGAACCTGAAAACTAATCTTGGAAACAAACTCAGAAAATGACAGGTTTTAATCAGCCAGAAGATAGTGCACATCAGTGGGTCCCAAACCAGTATATTGCTGTATTGAGTCAAAAACTTCAAGCATCAAAATACAGGAACTGCCTGTGATATGGAAGACCTGGTGATCACGACTTTTGTTCTGCTTACAAACACGTGGTCGTTGTCCACCCTAATGTGTACAAACTTTACAATGTACAAACGAGCGTATTTTCCTCTGATGGGTAAAGTGGAGTGGACTGGTGGTGCAATTGAAGACTGCATGAACAGGTGTTCTGCTTTTTCAGAAGTGTTTGAAAGATTGCAAATGCAGATTTTCATGTTCAATGCCCTTTCCTCATTCCCCAAAAAACACATTTTATAGAGGTGAAGTTCTGATGATAAAAGTATTTCTTCCTTTTTGTTCAGGTGCAGTGTCAACAGTTCATGCTTTGCAATTCAGCACAATACAGGAAATAAAATGTGTGTCACTCTTGTGGACACGAATGGTACAAATCAAACGTTCAATGTCAGCACTCCAGGGAGGGAAATATTCAAGAAAAGCCAAAGTCAGTGAGATACTCAATCACATTGAAATCACACACAATCAACTGAAACAAAGGCTGGTACACATGGAATGGCAATTGCTTTTGTCTCACAACATATGACCCCTTTTTGTGTTTTCTCCTTTATTCCAGCATGTTGTTCTTCTGAAGTGTGCCACAATGGAGGTTCATGTTACGAGACTAGATCAGGGTTTTGGTGTGCGTGTGTGCACGGGTATGTTGGGGACAACTGTGAAACAGGTGAGTGACAACAAACTAACGTTGAGGTTTGAATGGACCACAAATGAACAATACTGGAGAAACAACGAAACAAAAGTTTGTTTCCATGGCAATGACCCTCTCTTGTTTTGTCTTGTATTTTGTTCACTGCAGATTGCACCCAAAATGATGAGTTCAGAACTTGGACATCTCCTCTACAGTCGACTGACGGTGTCCCCTATTATTACAACAGCTTTGACGAACTCAACGACTGTATGTGGATGAATGGAGCACAATTGGAAACAAGATGGCTGGTGTGTTAGACTCCCCTTGCCAGTCACGAAAGGGAGAAAACAGTACATTTAAGAGGAAAAGCTTCTCTCTGAAATGATATGGAGGCAGAGTCAGAGAGAGAGCAAGAGAGGGAGAGAGAGGGAGAGTGACATTGAGAGTGACAGAGAAAGGGAGCAAAAGGCATACACACAAACACACACACACACACACACACACACAGGCAGAGGAACAGACAGGGACAGAGAGATAGAGCACAAATACACCAACTGAATTTCAGGAAACAACAATGTTTGGGGTTTGTAAGTACAGCCAAAGAAAAGAAAGTTTATACAAACACCAAATTGCACACATGATCTTTTGTGCTCCTGCATGACAGAAAACATAATCAATTTTCTTTCTATTTTACATTGCAGTTTGGTTATTACATTGAAATAAATAACTGCATGCCTTTGAGCTACATTGGTCCCACATTTACACTGCTTCCTGATGGGGACATTGTTGGAATCACAGTTGCTGTCTGGGTAAATATTGGTGACCACGAAGGGAAACTTATCAGAATCCTAGACCAACAATTCAAACTACAATTGAGACATCTTGACTCCCAGCTCCAGTGAGAAATCTTTTGGTGTTTGAATTTTGTATACTTTGGAGGGACATATGTCATTTGTTGCAAAGGCAACTTTTCTATTTGTTCTTTGAGCAGCTATGCACTGATGATTGGTTCAGGACAGAAATTACATTTTGCTGGGAATGTTCCCTTTTGGTGGACCCATGTGGTGGTTGTGGTTCATGGATCACACCACTGGGAGAGCCTCAATGTTTACAATAATGCACAGTTCATAGGGAGCAGTAACCAGACTGCAACAAAATATCAAGCTGTTTCTGATCCTCTCATCAAACTGGGGGATGTAGGAGTTGAAGTTGCTCTGGATGAACTTGGGATTTGGCTGAGAGACTTAAGTCCCGAGGAAATTGGTATTCTGTACAACTCCTATCAAAATGGAATTTGATAGGTTTTCTTGGATAAAAAATATTTTTTTTGAAATTTTGTACGATTTTGTTTGTTGGTTCACAAATAATTCAGGATCGATAAACCATGGGTAGATTTCTTGATGCATCTTCTCTCCATCCCTCCGTTTCAAGTCGAAAAATGAATTTTCGTGAAACATGTCTTGTGATCCACCCAATTATCGTACTGATTATCACGCTGATCATATGATATAGAAATGGTTTTGATCTTTTGCATCAAGTCCTCCCCCCGCATAACAGATCCAGATGGGCCTCCTCAAGGAGAAGGTCATATTGAACTTGTACTGCACAAAAGCACAATTTTACAAGCTATGCTTGTGCCAGCATTCTCTCACATGCAATGAAGGGTGCCTTTCTGGTGTTAGGAGAAGAGTGACCCAGCTATGTGTGTTTGTTCATCTGTGTCAGTGAATTTGGAACAAGCAGCGGTGCGAGACTCTGAAAATATTTGCAGCCCGGGATGCTGAGCGTGGTCCAGTACTTACTGTAAGGTCCCGAAACTGGATGATGAATTAACCTTCCGTTTTGAAAACTGTAAAATGTTCCTCACTTTCTTCCTGGGGTGTTTCTACTGATGTGGAAGCTTGTCCCATCTCAAGGTTTTCCCCTCACTTCTAGTGTGGTGCCCAGTCCACAAGAGGCACTTTTTTGGCCAGGATTGACCAATACAGGTACACGCATCCAGATGGGTGGACAGCCGGCTTGGTGGAAGTTCATAAAACTCGATATGGTTGCGCTGTCATTTCTCACACAATAAAAACTCTCATGAACAAGGTGAAACCTTACTTGATGGACTCAGAGGGCAAACAAAGGGTGTTGAGTGATGTATGAAAAGAGTAAGGCACATTGTGACAAATTCAGATCAGTTTCTGCTTCAGTCAAAATCAGCCAAACAGCATCCATGCGCTGCGCAGAACAACATAATTTTTATCCTGCAAACATTGTTCTTTCATCTTCCAGCAACTTGTAACTTGGGCGAGGGGTTGGCAGCGTCTGATGCTTGTGAACCCAGACCCCAGAATTTTGGTTCGGGTAAGGTGTTGCCATTATCATACAGTTTCATTCAGAGCAAGTGCATAACATTATTTTGTTTCATCCTGTTGCAGGACGTCAGATGTTCTGACAGCTCAGCTGAAACTGTATACCTATGGAAGTGGGGGAGGTGATTTGTAAATACTCTGGACATCAAAAGAAACAAAAGGATGAGCAATTTGTTCCTGCAACACCATTTCGATCAATTCAGGACCTCATCACACATCCCTTTGACCAAGACAAGGGCCTTTCCTTATTGCAGTCAACCTGGTCACAGTTCTGAGACCATTCTGCACTTTGGTGTGGTTTGTTTTCTTGCACGAGTCCAAACTCCTCCTGACACAAATGCTGAACGGGTGTCAATAATCCAAGGCAGCTGTACTTGAGATGCTGTCATGATACAATACATAATTTCAGATTGGGATTTCATGTACAGATTTATCAATAGAAGATTTACAGTTCACTGGAAGTTGCACTTCTGTTTGGAACTATTTACTTTGGGTGTGTGGTCTTGAGTCCAATCACAAATCTTGAAGAACATTTGAGTGAAAGCAGATGAAACAAACAAGGCATTTTCTTTTCCTGTGTCCAGAGGGAATTTGACTGTTGGACCATGCTCCAATTTTGCCCACTGTTCCTGTCTGGTAAGGATTGTCAGGCTTGTAGGTTGAGCCTCATGCGCAGTGTTGAGAACAAAACATTTCACTCAAAGACTTGGTTTCTCTGCAGGTTTTCTTGTTGTTGGTGGGTCACTCAATTTGGCCCTGAATAAAGTGGCTTATCAAAGTTCAACTAGCTATGATGGCTTCCCAGACAGAGCTGTGGGTATGTGAAAAACAGAACTATATTTTCTTCCTTCTGATGTCATGTGCTTGCATGTCTCCCAGTACTTGGTTTGTTTTGAAGATGGAAATTTAGATCCAATTTACAACCACGGATCCTGTTCCCATACCAGAACACAACATGGCTCCTGGTGGTTGGTGGATCTGGGTCAAAGATTCAACATCAACAAGGTTCAGATTACAAACAGGGATTCATATGGTGTGTCCACATTTTGTCAATATTTTGTTGAGGCTTTCATTTTTTGAAAGTTTGATTTTCATTTTTCCTATAATTGTTTTTTATCCAGGTCACAGACTGGCTGATTTCTACATCAGAGTTGGGGACAGTTTCAACAATTCTGCACCACAATCATTTGATCCAACTCTCTTCTCACTTTGTCACTATCAAGAAAATGACATTTGTGCTGGAGGAACCAGAAGTTTTCATTGCATAAGTGATAATCTGGGAGGCAGATTTGTAGCAATTCACTTTCCCATGACCAGACAAAAGACCCTCACTCTTTGTGAAGTTCAGGTGTTTTCCCAGCAACGATCCAATGGTTAAGTATCTTGTTTGGTGTGTTACTTCAGTCAGGACAGACACTTTTGGACTCTGCCAAAACACATCACTGAAAATCTGTGGTTTTGTTTTAGAATCTGGCAATTGTTTCCATTTTCGCAAAAGGCTGCCTGGAGCCTACGGAGTTTTTGCTGAGTACTCCAAGGACATTACTTTCTGCATGAAAATGTGCACCCGCATTCCTGAATGCACAGCAGTCGGACGCGTTGACACTGTCCGAGGAAGAACTTGCCTGGTGCTGGCAACACCTGGTCAATGTCTGTCGGACGTGTGGGTTGATGAGCCGTACGAAATCGTGTTGACAAGAAATTAAAGTTTTGACACAAGTTCGGCATTTATTCAATTCCAAGAACCACAATCTTGAGTTACAAACATCTCGAGTTGCTGAAACATACTGAGTTTACGTTCCCTGGCGATTTTTGGGATTCAGACACCCAAACGTAGATACGTCACTAAATTATGCTAATAAATGACAGGATAACACCAGTGGCTAAGGTCTTCAAACCACCTTTCCATGTTGAAGCCAACAACAGTGGAACAGCCTTATTTATTTATTTTTTTGTTTTTTGCTCTGTTTGATTCAGTCCTGGATGTGGCACTGATCTGGACAGTAAAACCTGGAAATATTTGTTTGCTCCCCAATGCCAACTGTCCAACTGGGGTTTTCTCTTTCAGCAGGCAAGGAACCCGCATTTCCTGGCAAATTCAGCTTCACTGTTCAGTCCAAAAGAAGTCATAAATTTGTTCAGTATTTCACGAGATTTGTAACATTGTGAAGTGTGTTGTGTGAACCATGAGTTTTGCCAGACAATGGCGCAATGTGTGTGTGTGTGTGTGTGTGTGTGTGTGTGTGTGTGCATGTGTGTTTGTACAGCCAAAGTGACGAACTAAGCAATTCAGCTGGGAAAACAGACTTGCTGAACTCAAGAATGTCCATCGTTTCGTGCAGCATAAAACACTTCCATATTTGTGCCGTGGACGTCTGGCTTTTGGAAATAAGTGGGACCCTGGACAGGCCAGGCGCAGTTGTGAAGAGAGGACAGGCAGAAATCTGTCCAAGAAAATGAGTTCTACTTTGCACTCAAAATCTGTAAACTGTCGCGAAAATGTGGTTTGCTTAAATATCGAACAACAACTCCAATATCCGGCTCCTAGAACAAATCCAAATCATTTTCCTTGTAATTACTTGTCAAAACTGAGTTCAACCGTGAAATTTCCACAGTGAGCTGGACACGGTACATTTGATTCATTTTTCCAGTGTGTTTCATCATGGGTACACCAATACAACAAAAAAATTTCTGTTCACAGCAGATCAGTTCAGTTGAATCTCAGAAGGGGAAAAAAGAGAAGAGCGCTGTTCAGCTGCTATGCTTACCTCACATGTTGAGTGATTTTTTGTAGTGTTGAAGCCTCCAGAGGCCAAAACCAAAGAAAATTGTACAATAATGGGAGGATCCTTGATTTTGTTGATGGTTTCACAAGTGTGGGTGTGGCCAATCTCAACTCACATGTGTGACAATTTCACCTTGTTTGAAAGAGTGTACTTTCCTATTGTGGGGACACCAAACTGGACCAAAATAAACCAACAACATTGCATGTTCAGGTCAGAAAAAATAATTTTCTCATATTCAGTGCAGCCTGCTGGATAAATTGAGACTGAATCCTCACCTTTGTTTTTTGTATCAGGTGTAATTCCAACAGTTCATGCTTTGCATTTGGAGTTGACAAATCAAGTGGAATGTGTGTGATGATTGGAGATGGAAATGTCACCAATCAACAATTGCATGTGAGCAGTCCAAGGAGAATTTTGAAGAAACATCCAGGTACGTGAAGATAAAAGATGAAAGATGATAAAGATGACAAGCATGAATACCTTGGGAACAAAACAAAAGGAAGATGAACAATTCTGCTTGACAAATCACTTTGTTTGCATTCAGTGTCTTGTTCTTCTGGTGTGTGTCAAAATGGAGGTTCGTGCTACGAGACAAAGAACGGTTTTACTTGTCGCTGTCCGTGGAGAGTTGTGGGTAAAATATGTCAAACAGGTAAACAAATGCATGTTCAGTACAAATACAACTGACAAGACTGTGTGAATCCGAAAATAGAACACGCAGAGCAGTTCACTTCATTTTTGTGGACTTGACTGTTTTCAGATTGTACTCGTGAGCCCCAGTCCAGTGAATGGAATGAGCGTGTGCTCAATGGTGGTCCCCCATATTATTACAATAACTTTAATGATGTCCTGCTGTGTATGGTCATGAATGGTGCACAGCTGATCTCTGACCCGGTGAGTCATTTGTTCTGGACAGATTCAGATTTGTCTGCAATGCCTTTAGCGCATCCTATAGAAAAATAATACTTGAACCAAAAATAGGGAAGGTAGAGATTATAGAAGAGGTGCCAAAGAGCAATTCATGTTCCCTCCACATCACTGCAGAGTTCCTGGCATTTGAACATGTCATTCTGTGCCAAACTCAAACTATTTTGGTCATTTTGCAGGTCAACAGTTACATTTCTATGACAAACAGTGACTCTTGGATTTACATTGGTCCCACATTCACACTGATGTGGAGAGGAGACATTGAAGCAATCACACTTTCTGTTTGGGTGTGGAATACTGGTTGTGGGGGAAACATCATCTCTGTGGTTGACAAAGAATTCAAATTCCAACTGGGATGTCTGAACTCAAAGTTTCAGTGAGTCATTTCTTATTTTCGCCAACTGATATTCTTTGGGGGTCATTGTCACGTTATGGACTGTTTTGTTTTTGCCTCACAGGTACCAAATGATGATTGGTGATGGGCAGAAATTTTGATCAAGTCACAGACGCTGTTGCTGAGTGGGTACATGTGGCCATTGTGGTTCATGGAATCAATGAAACTGATAGTTTTATTGTGTATCACAATGGAGTGGCAGAGGCTACAAGTAGACCAAATGATACAGAATATGTTGGTGTATTTGAGCCAATGATCAAGCTGGGTCGTGCCAATGGGGATGAGGTGGCTGTAGATGAACTCATCATCTGGTTCAGACAGTTAGATTCATTGGAAATTGTTTATTTGTCTGACGCTTCTCTCTTGGCAGGACCTATTTGATACTCTCAAAATAGAAACAAATAACAAACGTTGAATAAATAGATGCATTTTGTGCCTTTCCCTTTGGCTTGGTTTAAAACAGGCAAAGAACCAGACCATTCAGTTGCAAAGGTTCAGATGTTTGGGACAAACATTGCATTCAGTTACCTCCCCAAACTCATTTTCATCCAAATATTTGCTCAACATTTCACCATTTGCTTCAAAACAAGCTGGTTGGACTTCGGGTTGCGAGTGTCGCAAATGCAAAGTGCTTCTCTTTCACTTCGTTGTTTTCAAGTTTTTTGTTGTGACGTGGGGCTTCTTTTGGCTCTCTCTTGTACCTGTTGACGCATTAAAGGTGATTTCATATAGAGATGCGATATGCGTCCTGCGTTTTGTGGCATCACTGACTCCTGTGTCCGCACATTTCTCGCATCAAGATTCCATTCCCAGCGATTATCTGCGGCGAGCTACCTGCGTCACATTGGGCGTCATGTTCAATTTTGACGCCACCTAACATTTTGCCGCAAAAGGCAGAACGCAAAGAGTTTGCCGCAGCTCTATATGACTTCAGCTTTACCATTTTCCTCCTGGAAGGTGGCTTCATAAAGAACTGCGGCAAACTCATTGCCTTCTGCGTTCTGCAGCAAAATATTGGGCAGCATCAACATTTAACATGACGCCCAATGTGCTGCAGGTAGCTTGTCACAGTTAATGGATGGAAGCCGATTCTTTATGATGCATGCTGCAACTCTTATGAATTCAGCAACAGTTGGTTTATCTGAACTTTGATCAAATTCATTTCTCTTTTCCTTTCTTGTCTCAGCTTTGATACTCAAGCTGCACTTGAAGAAATTTTTTGGAAGGCAGGTGCAGTTTGAGTTCTTCTTGCATCCAACAAGCTGGTTGTCTGTGGGATTATTGTCTGCTCCAAGCAAATTGACATTTCCATCAGCTGGGGTCAGTTCACACTGTCTGCGTGTGAAGTTGAACCTGTGTGTGTGTGTGTGTGTGTGTGTGTGTATCTGTGTGGATGTGTGTGTGTGGGATGCCAATGTGTGTGTGTGTGAGAGAGAGAAGACACAGAGAGAGAGACAGACAGACAGACAGACAGACAGACAGAGACAGACAGAGACAGACAGAGACAGAGAGACAGAGAGACAGAGAGACAGAGAGATAGAGAGACAGAGAGACAGAGAGATAGAGAGACAGAGAGACAGAGAGAGAGACAGAGACAGAGACAGAGAGAGACAGAGAGAGAAAGAGAGAGACAGAGAGGGACAGAGAGAGAAAGAGAGAGACAGAGAGAGACAGAGAGAGACAGAGAAAGAGAGTCAATGTGGGTTGTGCGCATGTTGTGACAGACACCCTGTTGAGCCCAAGCAGTAAAGATGAAATTTGTTTCACAGTGTGAGGGGAAGTGACGTTTCCTTTCCATCTGCTGCTGCCAGCTGATATTCAAATATTTCCTGCTGCCTTTCTGCCTTTCAGTGGTAAGGTTGATCTACTTTCCAAACAAACATCTTCACACAAGATTCACACCACAACAGGAGCATTACATCCCTAGAAATGTTGTACTTACAACAAAATTGCATGAATCTGTTTTGATATTTCCTCTCAATTGCAAGCCACCCATTGAAACTCTTTGGACTGGGGAAAATTGGGCAAAAAAAAACATATTTGCACGAGTGCACCTCCGTCCAACAAATTCCACTTCTGATCAAATTTGATCTCATCCGTGAGATTCCCATTCAAAGTGTGAGGTGGTGTTTATAATTGAGCTTCAGGGTTCCTCCTTGGTTGTCAACAACAACCGGCAAAACAACCATTCAAACATGAGAAAATTCCCTGAGGATTGGTTTCTCATACTAACAGTTCAATAAAAGATTCAAAAGAACAGAACAGCTGTTTAATGTGAGTATTCCAGGCATAAGTGGTTTGTGGGATTTCATGTAAGTTGTGCATTGCTGCCTGTTGTATGCAGTGTTGGGGCATCAGTTCTGTGTTGTGGAATTTAGACACCAGGGAAGTGAGTGACATGCAAAGACCACTTGCTCAACTTGTTGTTTTGCTCTTCTGGAGATGGCCATTATCTTTCCAACTGTGTGATAATTTTACACTGTACCAGAAAATAAATTTTCCTCTGTTTGGGCAAGAAGACTGGACTGGTGTTGGTCTTGTAGACTGCATGAACAGGCAAGAACAAAACCTGCCAAACCTGTTGCTTTCATGCCAGTTTCTCCAAAACAACACGTATGTTTGTTAAACAACAAGAACTGTCTGATATTTTAAACACTGCATTTTGTTTACAAAATAGATGTAGTGCAAACAATTCCTGCTTTGCAACTAGCCACAACATAACAAGTGGAGTATGTAAGACATTTGTGAATGGTGCCAACCAGGTATTCTATGGAAACAGTGAAGTGAAGATCTTCAGGAAGAAAATTCCAGGTTGGTGGCAAGCACAAAATTGTGTCAAAGTAGACCAGATGTGAACAAACAATATTGTGCAGTTCACTTCAACCCAAAGAATATCATAACTTTTTTCACAGTGTCCTGTTCTTCTGACCTGTGTCTCAATGGAGGATCCTGCTTTGAAACAAAGGAGACCTTCCTGTGCGAGTGTCCCTTCCCAGTTGTAGGCATAACATGTGAAACGGGTCAGTGGAAAGAGAGACACATAGGGACTTGTCTTAATGAACAATACTTTTTGGGCAGGGAGCAGCAGAAATGCTTTGCCTTGGAACTCTGATGCCTGTTTTCTCATCCCAGATTGTGCACTGTTCTCTCAGTCCTGGACTTTTTCTGATTCCTGGACTGGTGGTGTCCCCTATTATTACAACAGCTTCAACACAGTTCATAAATGCATGAAAATGAATGGAGCACAACTCAAACAGCTTCACTATGTGAGTTGCAATTTCCCAAGAGCAGCCTGAATAAATAAACCTGTTTTTTGGAAAGAAAGCTAAATTTCTCCAGTGACGAGGACAACAAATTTTAAAAAGAACTGACAGGCTACTTTGGAGTTCAGTTGGGGTACTGATCACAACAGAAAAATAAAACATACATCTTGCTAAATTTGTCTCCCAGTATATTTTTTTTTCAATTTTGCAGGTGAACAAGTATATTTCAGTGATTAACAGCAATCCTTGGTTTTATATTGGTCCAACATTTACTCTGATCCAGAATGGGAAAATTGAAGGAATCACAATTGCTGTTTGGATAAAAAATGCTGCTTGCCCAAACTCAATCCTGCAGATATTTGATAAAGAATTCAGACTGCTTGTTCGTTGCCAAGACTCACAATTCCGGTAAATTGCTTTTCTCATTTTCTTGTCATGCAGTTTGATATGAATTTTTGCTGGTGTGTTGTTGTTGTTGTTTATTTATTTGTTTTGTAGATATCACATGCCAATTGGTTCTGGAAACAAATTGTTTGTCGCTACATCTGCACTGACTAACTGGAACCATGTGGTGATTATGGTTGAAGGACTGAACACTTCAGCCAGTTTGACAGTGTATTTCAATGGGAATTTTGTAGGCAACAGTGACCAGCGAGCCTCTTCATATGAGGTTGTCTCAGAACCAATGATCAAGTTGGGTCCTGCAGAAGGGGGTGAGGTGGCCATTGATGAACTCATCATCTGGTTCAGAGTGTTGGATGTACCAGAGGTCACTAGTTTGTACCAGTCCTATGGAAGTTCATATGATCAACTGTGAATTATTCTCCTTCCTCCCATGTCCAAAACACAGCTGATCTGTGAACATGAGGACAGGGGATGCAAGGCTTGACCTACAACATATATTGGCAGGTGATCTGATAGATCTGGAAGGATGCCAACCCCAAACAGCCACAGCTTTTTGTCGCATCTTTGGACATAATTACAGGAGTACCACTCGTTGGGATTGCCCAGATTCTCTCACTCTCATCTGCAGACTGAAACATAAAATTCAAATTCCCATTTCACACACACTCATGCATAGACATGCACACACAAACACACAAACCAGAGCAAGGAAGATTTTTTTCTTGTGTGCGTGTGTGTTCACACAACTGAAACAATACTTCTGAAATGTTCATTTAGTTTACTGTGTCACATTTGCACATATTTTGGTGCAACACACATTCTCTTCCAGCCATTTGTGTTTCACTTTCACCTGAACGCAAATCCTGTTTTCTGTCAACAAATAAATGCTGAATCTCAAATGAGTTCTGGTTTGAAATCAGAAAAATGCAAAAATTGATTTGTAAGTCTCATTGAAAGTTGCCATGCACAAAACTGAAGCTTTGGAACAATCCCCGTCTTGTTTGCATGGGGCTTGCAAGAAATATTTTCTTTCTTCTTTTGAAATTTGCCCTTGTTGTGGCAAATGGAATGGAGTATATTGCGGAGCAGACATGTGTGCACATGAACCTGGCAGCACGTTACTGATTGTGAATTGTGACCACCTGGAAAACCCCCCACTGATTTGGGACAGATGTACACAACTTTTGTGGTCAGAATTACAAACAGTGGAGACTGCTGTGGTTTATTGAAGTGAAAGGATGAAATTGTGATTTGCATTTGCCTTTGTTCTGTGGAACTTTGCTGGCTTTTGCACAATTTTATTTTCGTTGGCAGTTGAGAGGCTTGCTGGCTTTTATATCAGTGCTGGAAACAAGTTCAATGTGTGTGACAATTTATCTTTTGACCCAACACTGTTGTCAATCTATCACCAGGAGAAGGGTGCACTTGGTCCTGAAGAAACCAGGAAATTTCGCTTCTCAGAAAACCTCACTGGCTGGAAGATTTGTAGTGATTCACTTCCTCCAAGCAGTACAGCTCCCATAACTCTCTGTGAAGTTGAAGTCTTTGGGCAAGCATGGCATGATCTGAGTAAAGTTCAGTGCAACGGAAGAAAGGGAACTCAGAACCAACTGAATTGACTTGAGACCCACTTGGACGTTTATATAGTCTTTAGAAAATTGCTATCACTTTCACAAGAGGCCAGCAGTATTTCTCAGATTCAGAATGCACCGCAGTTGCTGTGAATGAGACCAAAAATCTTGCAAGGTGATACCTCACAAACGTCCATATTCGGATGTTTGGGTGATCAAGCCTCTGGAACTCACCAAACAAAACTTTCAAGTTGTTTGAAGAGATGAAGCTGGAGGAAAGAGAAATTTGAAAATTGAGCCGATTGAAATTTGTTTTGCGTTTCAGTGCATAAACACTGTGTTTTGTCTTTCTTCAAATTTCTTACGCACTAACCAGGTACAACTCTCTGTCAGTGAGATTTCCAGCCGGACAGCCTGTCCAGCTGAAGCCGGACATGAAAAAGTGCTTTGTGCCTCTTTGTCAGAATCAGGCAAAACTGCAAATCAGTGGAATAAATGACACTTTCCAGGGACCAATATTGTTCGGGAGGCAGAATATTCACATGAAAATGTTTGTGTTTCTTCTGCTTCTGAGAGAAATAAATCCCTCTGGTGGAGTTTGATTGATTCAGGTTGAATACAAAGTTTCCACTGCTCCTTTTCTTGTACTCTAAACTCCCCAGGGAGATAATTGATTACTCTTCAGAAAACATGCAAAAAGAGGTGGAAGTTCAGAACAATGCACCAGGGGGGTTGATCAATACACATGCAAGCCCCCATGGAGATTGCGCCGGAGCTTCAGCCTGCACAAAGACCCAAGCCACACAGTTTGCAAAGGGGAAATTTCTGAAGTGTTGGATTCTCAGAGTAATGCTTGGAAAAAAATGCACCATGAGTGTAATATTGTGCGCATCTGCTGCAAAACTGCATAAGAATTGTCACATGTATACTGTACTTGTAGCTTGTACTTATCACTCGTTCAATACATACCCAGCTTGTGTTTATACATGACAACATCCATCACCAACACACAAAAGGAGACCAGCTCAGAGAACGGGGACTATGCTTCACATGCACATGCTGCTCCTGTTTTCAGGAATGCATTTTGTTTTGCGTCTTTGAAATTCAGTGAAATCTGTAGGACTCACTTCATGCTCAGTGATATTTGCTTGATGCTATTTGCCATTTTGTTGCAGGTTTTGTAGCTGTTTATGCTGAAGTCAATTTGGCACTTAACAAACCTGCATATCAGAGCTCTATCTTTTCCACCAATGATGGGCCTGAAAAGGCTATTGGTAAGTGAAACTCACTTTAATTCTGAATGTGCATCTCATGAGACCTGCCTGTTCACTCTGATGTTCACCTTCCTTCACTTGTCTTCAGATGGGATTTTGAACCCTGATCACCATGAGCAGCCATGTTCTCACACCAGAAGTAAACCTGGCTCCTGGTGGCTGGTGGACCTGGGTCAGGTCTACAGGATAGGGAGAGTTCAGATCACAAACAGATATTCTGCTGGTGTGTGAGACCTTGATGATATTTCTGAAAACCTGCTTTACAGTTTCACAAACACATAGTTTTGTTGCTTTGATTTTGCAGCTGAGAGACTTTCTGATTTTTACATTCGAGTTGGAAACAGTTTCAATGAAACACTTGCAAGTTCCTTCAATCCTGCCCTTTTCCCAATTTGCACCTATCAACAAGAGGCAATTTGTGCAGGAGAAACAAGAGTGTTTCACTGTTTGGATGATGATGTTGAAGCAAGATATGTCACAGTGCATTTCCCACTGGAGAAGACAGAATATCTCACACTCTGTGAAGTGGAAATTTTTGAAGATGTGGGGGCTGCAGGATCTCATTTCTTTTGTGAGTACTTTTCAAAAAGCAAAACTCAACATACTGTTCAAAGAACAATTTAAACAGATTATTTTCACCACACCCAACAAAGACATGTTTCTTCAACAGTTACCCAACAACAAGGCTTGCCTTATTCTGTCTGTATTTGTTTCCAACTTCTGGATTTTCTTTACAGGGCCATCTGGAAACTGTGACATGGTTTACTTTATGAAACAAGCTGCAGGTGGTTTCAGACTTTTGGCCAAGTATTCAGAAGACCTTGTCTTCTGTCAGGAAAAGTGCATCAAGAATAAGAATTGCACTACTGTTGGACAAAAGGAAATTGATGAAACCATGTTCTGCTTGGTGATGAACAAACCAAACTCATGTGAACCTCCTGAAGTTTGGGTCAAGGAGCCTTATGACATGATCCTCCCATAAAATGTGCAGTCAGTGACTGTGTGACTGCCAAGTAAGACTTGCCATTGACCTCACAACAAACAAATAAAGCAGGCCTGTCACAAGAGAGTGGCACAAAAATGACCCTGACATGCACCATCATGGAAATTTTGCAAGCAACTTCAGTCAATGTGATTGCTTTTCTTCTCACAACCGCAACACTTGACTGTTTCTATTGAGTAAATAAAGATCTATTTTATTGCGTCAACATCCAGGAATATATATTTTAGCACCTGCAAGATGCAATTGTTGAACATGATATGTGCCTCAATCAGCCATTAGTGAAAATGTTGTTGCCATTATGCGCTTGACAAGACCATTTCTACAATTATCAAAGTTTACCCCAGTTCTGGATACCTTTGGCATGCAAAGCGGGCACATTGCAGGGCACACCCAACTCTGTGGGAAACTCCAAATAAAGCCTCTGAGCATTGTGGAGATTTAATTTGTATTGTTTTACACGGTAGATGCAGCACCCCCTCCCCCGCCCCACACAAAGCGTTTCACAACTTGAGGCATTGCAACCCTCTCACACTGGTGCCTTGCAAAATTTGAAAATTCTGGTTCACCTCCCTGCACCCACAGGAAAAATGCTGATGTCAATTGCAACTTGATTACACCCTTACAGATCTATGCAACCCGAATTGTACCCACAATAAGTAATTTGCAGACATGGTAAATCGGCTAGTGGTCCCAACAAGAGGCACGGGATACTCAGAGGGTACCACACACAGAGGGTACCACACAGCTGGAGTCAAGAACAGAACGTTCAGTGTGATTCAGCTTTGTCGCTGTAGGTCCTTACAGGTGGGCGCATGTAAGTGTGTTGGATTTCCTGGCGTGTGCAGGGTTGAGTGTGGTGGGCCTGTTCCACTGGACTTTCTGTGCGAGACTTCTAAGTGGCCTGGTAGTGAGCGCTTGAAAGTCATGATTGACCAACAATTGGTGCTCGCTGACACATTTATTGAGGTAAGAAATGACAAAAGGCGGATGTAGAATAGACAGAGACTCCAGACAATCAGACACTCACAAAGGGAGAGAGAGAAAGAGACAAGCTGCACAAGATGAAGAAATGACAAGGTTTTCTTCAATAATTGAATATGCAGAATGGAAAATCATGGAGAGAAAATTAAGCTTTGTCCACCATATGACAATGACATAATTTCTGCAATTACCAAAACATAATGCAGTTCACGAAATGTTGCTCACTTGTGAAAAGACATATCTTTTTTGCAGGACCTTGTTCAATGAATATCAACGAAATGTGTGGAATTGTCCTTGTGGTTTATTGGTCCCTTTTGTTGATACTTTGTCTGCAGGGTATGAAAATAGTCCCTCCAAACTTGAGCAGCAATGCTTTGAGAGACTCCCCAAAACTGTGACACCTTTACATTCGGAGGCTGTTACAAAGATACTTTCACAGATCCTATTTGATAGGAACAGCAAAGACAACTGATATGTTGTTCACAAATTTTCTCCCACAGAAATTTCGTCATGTTGAAATCAAAGCTAAGTTGTTCACTGACATGAAGTCATGGCCTGGTGGAAAAAGTGTATGGAAAAATGAAGCGTTAGACAGAGGGTGAGAAGTGTTCCAGTCTTGATCTTTTTCCAAACGTTGAAGGAATTGAATAGTAATTGTGATACCAAAATGTGTAAAAATTTATTGTCAAAGCAAAAACTTCGTCAAACCATTGCTGTGTGAGGTAAATGTCCAAAGAGCCTGCGGGGATGGACAAATTTCATAAAGATTGGCCTGGCCCCTCAGCTAATTTTGGCTCACTACCTTTGATCCCTTGAAGCATAAAATCATGAAAATCACCATTGTCCTCTCTTTGCACATTTATACAAATAATTGTCACAACTCAATCAATCATAACAACTAAAGAGCCAAATTGCAACTGAATTGCCTGCAAAACAACACGGCCTCAACAAGATTCCATGAAAACAATAATCAGGTATTGTGCACAAACCACAATTCAGCCCAATTGACAAATGACAAATCTTGGCAAAATTTGACAGCAAACGAACATTTTGGTGGTCCACGAGGCAAAAATAGAAACCATTCCCGAGATAAACTTGTTCTGTGAACAAATTTTCCGAAATTTTATGCAACACACCTTGTCAAAGTATCCTTGGTCTGAACTCAGAACATCCACGTTGAGAGCCAAATTAAAACCCAAGTTACAGCTGAATGACCAGATTCCATAGCAACACATCGTTGCACAAAATTGGACCAAACATGTACAAACCTAATCAATGCCAATGGTGTCGGAATAAATCTTGAAATAAGAGACTTGTTGTGTCAAATTTCCATTCGCTGTGTGATTTTGTTTGTTTTCAGGAATTGTGGATTTTGGTGCCAAAAATACACAAAACCAGTGACAGTGAGCAGAGGAACACACCCAGCAACAAGGCCCATGGGGATTCTACCCTTCTCTCAGCTGATGATCTCTCAGTACCTGCTTCATCAAGCATCTGCTTTTCTTTGTGTGCATTCTGATGTGCAATTGCAGCAAGATTTTTGGAAGTACAGACTCCAGCTGGTTTATCATTTCAGATTGTATTTGAAATTACATGACGTATATTTTTCACCTCACACTGTAAAACAGCAAAAGTATGGAGCTTGTTACACCAGCTTCATTGAAATATGGAGCAGATTTTCCATCAATGAAACGCGTGTGAGGTATTGTGGAATATATTCTGAAATATCACAGTTTCTACCATCAAATGATATTGTCATCAGTGTGAATGTTCATCACCAAGTCAGTGTGAAGATTAGCATGAATTATAACATAATTGATGCCAACAGGGTGGAACGTGGTTTGATCTGCAACAAAGAAGCAGAGCACCAAAACTGGCACTGGACATATGTTTTCACACACTCACACCTGTTTGTGGAGATTGCACATATTAAAGTTCTTCATTATCAATATATCACTGCTGTATTTTATTTCATGCAAGATGAGTTTGTCACAGTTTTTTGTGGTCCTGGTGACCTGTCAAGACCAAGAAAACAAATTTTCCCCATTTCCAACAAAATGCTTGTCTTTTTTCCTTCTTTTTAAGTCTTTGTTCATTTTTACCTGAAAGGAAAGGAAAGCAAGAGGAACAGTCATGGTATTGGAAATATTTTGTATTTCTCCACGAAAGCAGATGTCAGCAGAGTTCAGTATTTTGATGAGGACACAACACCCCTGAGTATGCCTCAGCCTGAGATGTGTGGCAGCACCTCCTTCTGCAGATATATGATGCAATGTAAAACTAAACCTGGAAAATCCTTCAATATTTCTCTCAGAGGCATGTCAAAGTATGGTGATGCAAATTCACATGAATGCAACTTTGCAGGTATTGCAATTTATCATGAAATAAACAACACTTTGTCACCAATCAAAACTGTGTGTGTGGTTAGACATGTTGGAAAGACTTGTCACATAAGCGAAGAGAAACGTTCATTCAATCTTCAAAACATGGCGTTGTTTGAGTACATCCAGCCATTAGAGCAAGATTTCTTGACAACTTTCTCTGGACACAACACTGTTTTGGTTTTCTACTTCTACAAAGAATACAGCAGTCTTATTGCCAAGGTGTTAATTTCTGATATTCAATGCAAAACTGCAATAATTGATACTTGTGAGAAATTCAACAAGTACTTCACAGATGTGAGCAATATCAAGCCAAATAACCCACAATTTTCCCACCATTTAACAAACTGGCTGTTGTGGGATTCCCCATGCTACAGTTTGCAATATGACCGCAACTTCTGGAGTAGAAAGCAGGACAATTGGCTGTGTAATGCTACATTGGGTATTCCTAAGGCACCTCCATTGAATGAGATCAGGTCAATGTCTCTCATGGGTATGGGTTGCATGAAAGGTGAGATTGGCTGTTGTTCTGTAATGAACACACCAAAGACAAAGGCTGTGGGGTGAAATCTCCAACATATCCCGCAATTTCAAAATGTATTGTCTACAACTGAGTGAAAGAAGCAAAAATGTGTGGTCACTGTTTCAGGCTGTGAGACTGTTGTTCACAGTGATGTGGATGGATTTTATACTGATGGTGTATCATGTTGGCAGGAGGCCAGAAATGCCAATTACACCAGTGAATCTTGCTTGCAGAAAGGACGGATGGGTTGGCAAGAAAGATGGTGTCCTTGGTGCAAGTTCAGGATTTGGATCAGACAAAAACAACTCCTCAATGAACAACAAAGTGAACAAATATACTTTGGGTTTCACTATGTGGTGGAAACACCAACTCCAATGGGAGTTCCTCTGTTTTACATCATGATTGACAACCATCCTGAAACTTGGTTCACTTTGGTTGTCAGAGTCCAAACCAAAAAGGTTGAGCCAAATCTTGGTATTTACAACATTGTTTACAAGACAAACAAAAGTGAAGGAAATGAAATTGGTCAAATCCGTCGTTATCGGAAGGAAAGTGTAATAAAACTGGCATTGTTGAATCATTCTCTGCTCAATGTGTCTGACAAGGTCAGAACGGTTTCGCAAAAGCTTTCAGACAAAAAATTTTTGTCCTTCTCAGAATTTGAAAAAAAAACACAGACAAAACCTGTCTTTTAGTTGTACAATAAATCATTGCTTTACTTTGCAGGTGAAATTGGACATTATTGCATCGTCTTCCAGAAATATGAACCCCAATCAAACCCATTACTTTTGCAAGGGGGGTTTCTTTGTGCAGTTTGATGACCGATGTTTCCCAATTAGTCGGGAAGACAAATTAACAATGATTTTGTCCTCGCTGAAGGACAGTGGGTACATGCAAGTTCATCCACAGTTGCAACATTTCAAAGCATTTTTAATCAGTAGTACTTTGAACATGAGTGATGTGCAGTTGGTGGTGTCCTTCCTCGAGGATCAGGACCCTTTGGGCAGTGACTATGAAAGAATCAAACCATTGCGTTGCAAGAGTGTATCTGCTCAGTTCTATATTCTTGGTGAGGACTGTTTCAATTTTGGTGCAATAACTCTGACTTATGAACCAAAGACTCCTGCCTTCATCTACATTCAGCTCCTCCGTTACCCGGGACAATACAGACAGCGGGATGTGTTAAAAACATGGACAGAAGCTCGTGAAGCATGCAAAAGACATGGTGGTTATTTACCAATAATCAGGGACAAAAATGAATTGCAGAACATCGTTGCAATGGCAAAGTTTGTGGCTTCAATTTTGTCTGTTCTTCCATTTTTTGTTGGCATTGGCAAAAAGGTGAGCCTGACAATCTCTGTGGTTGTGCTGAACAACAGTTAATGTGAAAGTAATATAGTGCTTGCAGAATGAAATTTAATTTCAATGTTTATGGACACCATTGACAGCTTTTCAACAAAACAAGACTACAATTTCTCATACAAGTCTTTGCAGTTATATTAAAGATGCAACTGCAAATACCCTAATTTGTGGTGCAACAGCATCACAAGCAATGTTCAGACCACACTGAAATTTGTGCAAGCCAGACAGGGTTTCCTTATTCCCAGCAAACCACAAACAATGACAATCCAATGTAAGTGTGAAGTGTGATTCCCATTCATACTTGCAGGGACAAAGGAATTGGCCAAATGGAGATCCCATTACCCTTCAAATGTGGAGGAGCTACAGGAACAAATATTTTTACCACTACAATATGATTGCATTGAGGTCTGTTCCCAGGAGAGAATTGTGGCAGTTCATGGAAAGTACATCATGTACTGAAGCAGGCAGTAGTAACTTGCTCTGGAGCAAATCTTTCAATCATGATGGAAAGTATGAGCTCTCTCTGCAACTTGAATGTTGCTCTGATTGTGCTGCCCTTTCCTTGAGAGATTTGGCTCATCCTGATTGGTTCAGTGTCAATTGCAGTTGTCCAATTTTGACAAATTTGTTGTGTTTTTTACCCCAAAACACAACAATCACCTTTGGTTCAGCACATCATGGTGTTGAAAATGCTACTTCTGAGTACTGTTCAGAAACATACATTCTCTTCAATGCAAGTTGCTTTCTGTTCAGGTGGAAAATGTGGACTCAGAAAGATACTCTGGAATGTTTTGGAGACATTTGGTTGTTTCAGTATGTTTTCAGCGCAGTAAGAACAAGTGCATTACCACCAATCTTGATAAATTCATCAACCACAATCAAAATTGAAAAGAATTTTGACACATTTTCATATACTGAAACAATTGATGACACAAATGAACCTTTGTGTGCCACCAAACACAGAAAGATCCAGACACAAAAATCAGAAAATACATTTCACTGCAGAGATGGTACGATTATTTCAGCACAACATGTTTGTGATGGGACCTGTAATTGTTATAATGGCGATGATGAAAAAATATGCACCTGTGATGCAGGTCATAACAAAATCAAAACATGTTCCATGAACATTGATTCATCCAAAGGAAAAATTTGTCCACTCTACACAGAGGCAACGGGTTCACAGTGTCACGTTTTCACATTCTCACAAATATCTGAACCAAAAGCTGTGCCTGAAATACAGAAGACTCAGACCAAATTTTTGTGCAAGGAGAGTGACATTGTGATAAATTCTGAACTAGTTGATGACTTGGTTATAGATTGTTATCCAAACAGGGAAGATGAGTCAAAACTGGTTCATCTCTTGATGGAAGTGCGTTTTTACTCATGTACAGAACATGCATCTTCCCTGCAGTGAAGGTCATTCAAAATGTTTTCCTATTTTTGAAATTTATACATACAATCTTGATACTCTGGGCAATTTAAATCCCTGTAGATATGGAGAGCACCTGTATGAGTGTTCCTATTTTACATGTAATGGAATGTTCAAGTGTTCAGCATCCTACTGCATACCATGGTACTTTGTTTGTGATGGCAAGTGGATTGCCCATCTGGTCATGATGTATTTACAGCTGAAGACTTGAAGTAACATACACACTGCCGAAGCCTTTTCAAGTGTGTGGGTTCTGTCATTTGCATACATCCTAACAATGTTTGTGATGCACAATTTGACTGTCCAAAACAGGAGGGTGAATCTTTATGTTCACTAAAAAATACTGTTTGCCTGAGCAAATGCACATGTCTCACATTCACAATTTACTGCCAAAATAAATCAATTGTCCCTGCCCAGCAATCAATTTCAGGCTTCAGAGTTTTGCATATCATCAGATGCCACTTGGTAACTAATATTGATTTGCATAGGGTTTATTCTTTTGCTGTCACCAAGTCAAATCTTGAAGATTTGTGCAACCAATTTAGAAAAGTAAGTGAGGTTGAATGCATACCTGTAGCTGAAAACCAGATCAAGGAATTGACCAGGAGGTGTTTCCAAACTGCAGAATCACTGAAGCTTTTAGATGCGAGGCTAAATTTATATCCAAAATACAGAAAGGCATTTTCACAAACAATACCCTTCTGAAATTCCTTGATCTGTCTGGAAATCCACTTCCACAACTTCTCACTGGCACCTTCACTCCATTGATAAACCTCAGAAAACTCTCCCTTCTCAATCTCACTGTCAAAGTTTCCTGCCAAAATCTGTTGACTGGCTTGAAACTCAGCCTCTTGGAAGTTGATCACCATGAATTATGTTGCTTGGTTGATGATGCAACAATTTGTTCTGAAACTCCTCCTTGGTATTTCTCTTGTGCAGATTTACTTTTCTCCAGGGTCATGAGAGGGGTATTTATTGCAGTGTATTTGACAATTTTTCTTCTGAATACTATTTCAATTGCCCTTTTAAAAGTATCCTTTCAGAAAGGTTTAGAGAAATCTGGAGCCTATGGGAGCACAGTTGCTTCAATTAATGGCACTGACCTGGTGTACTCTGCATTGTTGATTGTCTTCTGGGGTGCTGACCTGAAGTTTCAAGGCAACTTTGGTGTCAGTTCAACTGAACGGAGAACAAGCTCTGGATGTTACATTGTCTTTGGGTTGTTCATTTTCTTCAACTCAAATTCCCCTTTTCTTTTGGCATTCTTTGCCTTTTCTAGGCTTGTGCTTGTTAAATATCCCTTGGAAACCAGGCTCAAGGAAACTAAATTTGTTCTTGGAAGCATACTTTTGATTTCCATAAATTCTCTGGTACTTTCTGTCTTGTTGACAATATATTCCTGGTAGCTCAATTTTTCTGGTCTGTGCAAGCGACTGTCACAACAGGAGAAACAATTGGTGCTGTTGTGATGGTTGCTTGCAGACCTGCATGTCAGCACCAAGCAGTTCGCTAGAACTGGCTGAATTGCCACCGACGTCGCATCCGACAGTGTGACCTCGTTGGCAAATGACGAATTAGTTGGAGTTCGACGGATTTGACATTGACATAAACTTCAGCACAAGATTCCAGTATCGCTAGGCGGGTTGGTGCTCCACAACCACAACAAACCATGACCCCACTACCCGCAGCGGCGGTCCCAACATCGGGGCGGTGTTGGTACCCTGCATTCAACCCTGCCCGGTGGTCTTCACTCAGCCACTGGGGTTGTCTTCCCCTGGATCCAGTGTAGTGTGGCATGAGCCACTCACCGAGGCAACTGGCTGATGTTCTGCCCTCTATAGTTCTGATAATGAAGTCAGATAAGTCCTTTCTGTTATCACTGTGCACAGGTACACACCTGTCTGTACCTGATCTGCTTTGGCCTCTTACTGCTCATCAATTTCAGAAATAATCTGTGTCACACAAGGAAAATGGATGAGAAGGTTATTTTCCAATCAGTTTGGCCACTGACAAAATTTCTGTCCTTTGTTACAAACCCAATCGTCCAGAGCTTCAGATAGTATTTCCAAAAAAAATATATCAATGCCAAATGACCACTGATATGGTAACTTGATTTGGATTTTGCTTCTGGATAAGCCAAAAGGCATTCCAAGAAAGTTCAAAAGATGCATTGCCAAATGCAATCTTTTTTGGGCTTCAGAGCCTTGGTGTGATTCATTACTCAGTCAACATCACGTGATGCACCGCCTTCATTCCGGGAGAGTTGAAAAGGTGTCAAATTTAAATTTTTTGGCACCAAACAAAAACAAATCACTTTTGTGAGCAGAAGGCTACACAAAGGAAAATGTCAAATTGGAACACACATTGCTGTCCACAATGGAAAACAGTCATTGCACACAGTCATTCCAAACACAACAGTTTTGCTCATTGTAGTCAATAGCACAATCACACTCTCGTTGTTGGACATTGTAAACTTTCAAGGGGCAAGTTTCTTGCATACTTCTGCAGGGATGAGTTACCTGACAGAAGTAAGAATTGTGAGATGCATAGTAGTTGAATGCATTGTTGGAGTGTGCTATGATGGTTCATTGGTTCCGAACAATTGCACGTTTCATTCAAATGAGGGGACATCAATACCCACACAAATGCCAGTGTCAGCAGAATAAACAAATCACTGTTTGAATATTTTTTTCTGGCAAGTCAACAGCAGTTACAGGTGGAACCATCTCTGGGGAAACAAATTGCAGTGTCTCTTCTGCAATTTCTGCATATTTCACAAAAACAGTGCAGGATTCAGGTCAGTTCATTTCTGGGATTGTCAGACTACAGCATGGTGGGGTCCAGGCAAGCAGAATTGAAGTGAATCTTGGGAACAATCACAACAGCTTTCATCAAGCAAACAACTTCCTGTCCTTTGGTTTCAACCAATGGGAGTGGATGTTCTTTCATCTGGGAAACTTTTCTTCTTCAAGTCATTGTTTTTTTCTTCATTTTGTCGAAGGAACACCTTGCTGAAAAATATGGAAGGGGATTTTGAGTTCAGAAACTTCAGACACCTTCATTCAACAGACTGTAAATTCAACATCAATGTAGCTTCAAAGTTGGGAGGAGCTGTGTTCCCAAGAGATGTGTCAGATACCAAGATTATATCTTGCCATTTTTACAACAACTCTGCATCACAAAGAGGAGTTGTGTACATCAAAGCTGGAGCTGTTCAGTTGCAAAAAACTGTTCTGTCAGGAGAAATGTTGCAACAGTTTCAGGAGGGGTTTTGCACAATCAAACTTGTGTGAACATTTCTGAGAGTAAAATTTCAGAGAATGCAAGTCCCGTGGATGCAGCTTTGTTTTTCTTTGCAGAAGACAGTTTTCATGGAAGGTTGTGAATAACATGACAAGAAACTATGGTCCAAAGTAGAACCAGCGCTCCTCCTGGGAACAGCAAATAGAACTTTGAATATCAATGGTGAAGATATTAGATCTATGGAAATACATCTTGAATTCATGTCAGTACAGAATGGCACATCTGTGTTGATTCTTAATTTTTTGTTTTTCCCTTTCAAGAATTGTATGAGTTGCTTGTGATTGTATTGATTGAGAAACATCTTTGACCAATTGTTACTTGCTTTGATCACGAATGAAAAGAATCGTGCCAATTGTTGCGGTGTTCTCATTTCAAACTTTTGGCATGAAAAAATTCTCAATGTTCCACTTCGTTCTCAGCAGACCTCAAACCCAATGCACAACAAATAAACTTGATCAAAATGTCCCAAAAGCAAAACACTGACCATATATCTGCAAATTTAAATTGTATGCCTTCAGGTGGCTTGGCTTTCAATCAAACGTTTGCTCCAAAGAGGAAAACACACACATTCATTCAAATGAAGTAAAAATACAACAGGTACATGTGACACTAATGGACCTTGGGGTGTCCTCAACAACTTGTCATATCAGTTCTTGGTGCATTAGGATCATGGCAGCAGTGGTGAGGTGTCACCAAGACAGAATGGTAAAAACAAGGCATGAACAAGATCAGTGAAGTGGATCATATGTGGCTTTGTATGGTAAGCCTCACAATAAACCAAATGAGATGGCAGGAAACACCATTTCTCATGTTGTCATGCTGGAGAACAACTTGATGCTTTTCAGGATATGACACTGAACACATGATCTTCTTCAATTTTCTCTGACAATTTTGACAACATTTTGGCTGCAAGGTGTGAGATAGGAAGGCAGCACCACCCTGTCCAAAGGAAGAAAGCACAACCTTCACAAGTATGAACACATATCAATCACATTGGTGCTTTTACTTTCAATCTTTTTGGAAAACAAGGCTGTGCTCTATCTGAAACAGAGTGCAGAAAAAACAAAGCATCCGCGTTCACTGAACAGACAGTTTCCCCGAAGGAGAAACAGGCACACATGATCCACATTTTTGTTACAATTGTAGTCATCACTATTTGTCAATCAATCTGTGGGGAGGGTTTTGTTATAAGCAAGCATTTTCTGGAGAAACATGTTTTCAAAAATTCCACAAAGTATTGGTTTCAATATTTGGTTGGATTCTCAAATTCTTTGTTCCAAAAGATGTTTGCTTCAAATTCAAAGCACAAGAAGCAATGTACTTTAATCAATACCTACAAGCACATTGTTCAAGAAGTATATTTGCTGAATGAGACCACAATACTTTCTGGAGGAGAAGAAGTTTGGAACACCTCAGAATCTGACCAGACCTGTGTCAACCTGAAAGCAATTGGCAGGGTGATACTGCCTGGGTTTGTTTTCAGTTTGTGAGCCACTAGTGTGACACAAGAGTATCATTTTGGAACTGCCCAACAACCTTTGGCTCTTTATCATCCCATGTCCCAAATGTGTTTCTTGTTCCAGGTGTGATGCAGATTCCTTTTTTGAATGTCCCGATGAAGATGGGTTCATGATGGTGACAAGGCCTATTGGAGTTCTTCATCCAACCTCTTTTGATGCTATGGTGTTCTGTCGATTTGAGGACCAAGGCAACTATGAGGATGTGTTTAGAAGCACCATCTACAAATATGGAGAGTTTCCGTACTACATATTTGATCTGGATGAACACATCAGGGTAAACCTGACATTTCACCATATTGCCATTTTGTTCTCAAATGCTGGTAAGGCTGACTGTAGTGATGGCTACATCACTGTAGAAATGTTGACAGACACATATAAATATTGTGGCAAGTATTCACTGTTTGTGACTTACTTGTCATCCAGCAGAGCAGACCTGGTGTTGAAGTGTAAGCCAGATGTGTACATCAGAACTTCAATGGCATACTCCATCTTTGACAGTGACAGTATCATGAGTATTCAGGGCAACAACTACAAAATACCTGCCATAGAAACATCCAAAAATGTTAATTTTTTTCTCAGAACAAGTTTCGTTTTTGAAGTGTTCCATGTGAAAGTAGAAACATGGAAATACATAGAAATATCTGTATGCAAAGGCAGAGAACAACACATTGAGTTGCATGATGGTCCTGGGCAAAAATCCAGCCAACTTAAAATAAAAAATAATTCAAAAACACTGTTCTGTATCAAACTTCAAAGTTCCAGTTTGTTATGTCTTTCACTACTGAAAATATGTCATTCAATTTGCCACTGAAATATATTGCTAAAAGTACAAGAAATATCTACCATCTGCATGTAAGCAACATGACATATCAAACTGACATTCTGCCTAATGTTCAGATGTGCCAAGATTCCACTTTGTGTGTGTTGAACATTTCAACAAGTAAATTGCTATTTCTGAACTTAACTCTGCATGAGTTTTCATACACTGGAGAAAACAACACAGATTCCTGTGACTATGCAGGAGTGTCTGCATATGATGTGGGGATTTACACCCACCACATCAAGACTGAATGTGTCAGGCCTATTATTTCAAGGACATTTACTCCTCGTTTCAAAATAGTGCATGTAATGGAGAATGGGGACAAGCTTGGGCAAAACATTTGGTCAAATATTGCCTTCTTGAGGAGCCATTACCCACAATTAAATGATTCTATCAAATTATACTCAAGATATCAAGGAACAATCATTGTCATGTATTCATTTCCAGATTATGGACAATTAAGCTTCAGAATAAATGTACAGCTTTCTCTGTGTCAGGATGTTCCAGTAAACCTAGAATTTTGTGAAACTGGATTCACTGAAACTTATGACAACAATTTTCTGTGGCACCTCAAGGAGGCTAAACTTCACATGGAGGAGTGGAAAGAGTAACTGGAAACCCCAAAAACAAATGTCTGAAAGGAACATATCTGAAAGCAGAATGCCATTCAAAATTCCCTGTTACAATGATATTCATAACTTTATCTTCACCAGACATAGCTGATAAAAGATGTGTGATTTTCATCATACACATGCCTGCAAATTCAGACACAAAGTTGTGGATGCGCCCATCATTGTTTCTAAAAGCTAACATGAAGCTGATAATTTCTGGACAAGGAGTTTTCAAACAATGTGGGTGGAAAGATGTTTTTCGAACTCTTCCAACAAGTGATGTAATACAAAACACCCATCAGTCAATTGGCCTTTGCCTCAGCAAAATGTCCTTTTTGATATCCACTGTCACACCACTTCTGACTGGAAAACCACAGCTGAGCATAAAAACGTTCAGAACTGAATATGAACATTTTATTGAGATCACTGTAAGGCTAGATGGTACAGGAAAGGAGGGTGAAACACATTTCCATGAAATTTTCACCATTTCAACATTACCACTCCACACCTCACAACTACTTGAAAGTCCATATGGTACAAACCTGCAAAGTTATGTCAAGTCCACGGCTGAGGCCAAATTTCAGCAAGAACTAGGTCATTCCAATTTTGTGGCATCATTTACAATGCATGCAATAACCAGGTCTGATTGGCAGGTATGTTGTGTGAAATATTTACACCGATTGCATAAGTATATTGTCTCAAATCAGTCTAACCAAGTACTCTGGCAGATGGTAGGTACCACAGTGACAGGGAAATGTCACTTCCTGCACAGTTTGCCAGTTGAGATGTTATTATTTGTGAAATTGTTGGATCAGTGCAAACAAACCACAAAGGTTGAGTTCTGTTTGGAACCCCTTTTCTTTTCCAGGTAAACATGTCTATTTTTCTCAACTTCAGCAATGAGTACAAATATTCAGGGTCTACTGTTAGTGAATATATCCTTGCTGATTTGGACATATTCTTTTCAAACAGATACCCAAGTTACTTTTACCCTCTGTCAAGGCCAAAACAAAGCAGAATCATTCCTGAACATAATCTGCAAACCAAAGAGTTTTACAAGACAATGTTTTTGAAAATTACCTGGATCACCGAGCTTGAAAATGAAAACATATTCAACAATAAATGGACGACAGTTGTTCTTTCCCATTGTCTGATTCACATAGAATCAACAGATTTCTGTCAAAACTTCACATCACCAGAAGATTCTGGGGAACACTTTGTTATTTTGGGAAGGCAGTCTCCACTTTACTATGAAAATTTTGATTGTGGTGTTTATCATGAAATTGACATTGTAAAAAGCTTCGGTGAATTGTCTTATGAGTGGTTTGTTGGCAGGTACTTGGAAGCAAACAATGTTGCACGTCAGGTGCCAAGTCTGGAAGCATTTTCTTGGAATGAAGGATCAAAATTCTGCCCATACATTAATGGATCATTGCCTATCATCAGAAGCAGGGAGGAAGTGATCAACCTTGGTTCATTTCTTTATTTCACACAAGACACACCCACAACAGCTGTGGTTTATATTGGGATCAAGAAGAGTTCACAGGTGAGCACATAAACCTGCCCAATCTTGCAAAAATCTTGAGCATCACAATGAAGTGTGGTTGTTGAAATGTTTGTAAAATGTCAATTTGTTTATTTTGGTGTCAAAGAGATCACAAGTTTGGGGGAACAATGATCCAGTTGCATTTCAAGAGAGACCTGGTTATCAACCTGCAAAATGGAAGAACTTTGTCATAGATGTCAGTGTCGTGTGGAAGAGTTGCCTCTTCAATCCAGTTTTCGGGCGAGGTGCTGAGTACTGATGAAGCGGCTTCAGCTGAGCTGCGCGAAGCTGAAGCTGTGCACCGGACTCGCAACTCATGCCACCTATTTAAAGCCGTGCCCACCACACCCTGCGTCTGTCGAGAGCAACAGCTTGAGACAGGAGTGAGCCAATAAATGTTTGAAGCATACCTTGAGTTTGACTCCACTGCGGCAGTCCGGCTGAGCCGAGGCTGCGTCCTACCGCGGTGCCTCACACAGCGGCGGTTGTGTGGACGGGAACCACCGGGACCCGACCCGCACACAACATCAGAGCTAAACAATGTGCTGATATCGACCCGGATTTTGTAAATCAGTATTCTTTTGCCAAATATTACTTGGAAGCAGAACATATTTGTCTTCTCAGGAAGCTCCCTACCATTCCAGGGCACAGGCATATTGACACTGGAATTCCAATGTTTCAACACCAGTACAAAAAGTCTTTCAAAGGTACTCACTGGGTCTTTCCCCAAGATTGTCACCCGTGCAATGCTTTGCTTTTTGTGAACTTGGCTCAGCCAGAATGGATGAACTTGAAGTGCAACGAATCACTCTCAAGAATAATTCTTTGTACAATCCCAAAGAAGAACTCCAGTGACATGTATGCAATTAATTTGGCAATTACTCCAAGTTTTGCAGTTTGCAAGAAAGGCTTAATTTTATGGAAGAAAGATTGCTTGAAATTTCAACAATATGAATCAAATTATTTTACACCCAGAATTCAGGAGAGACCAGATATTGAAGAGTTTAAGAACATAATTGACCTTATTTACCACACCCAACTTCCTCCAGTATTTTTCAATGATTTTACAAGCTACACAACCATCACTAAACACCTGAACAAATTAGTCTTCAAAACAGAACAGGTGAGAAACAATCCTTTGCAAGGACTGTATTTGTCTGCTTGGAAAAAGGTATCCATAGATGTTGGGAATAATTTGCTGCAATGCAAAAATGACACTTTTGTCACAATTGTGTATTCTGAAAGTAGTACCTGTTTTCAGCAGGAAATATTGGACAAAATAGATAAAGAAAATTCCAGGGTTTTAGACACCATGAAAAGCAAAACAAAGACATCATGTTCAACTTTATTTTACACAGCATAAGATGGAACTTGTCACATTTACATTCTTGGTGGTCTGGCAAATAAGTTTTCCAAAGAAGACGACAAACAATAGTAAGATACCTAACTCTCAGCAAAATGATCTTGTTGCTGATTGCCAACATGGTGAGGATGAACCTTAGCTGCAGATGCTGTTGCAAATGCAAGTTTTTCACAGATGTTCAGAAATTTCCCAGATTCCTTGCAGAGATGGCCACTTCAAATGTTACAACATTTCTGAAACATGTTCATACAAGTTGGACAACAACGGACTGCTCTTCCCATGTAGAACCGGAGAACATCTTGGAAACTGCAAAAAATTTGAGTGCAACATAATGTTTAAGTGTCCCATATATTATTGTATTCCATGGAAGTTTGTGTGCAATGGTAAATGGGACTGCCCAGGAGGAAGTGATGAATCTGAGTATCATCAATGTTACAACAGAATCTGTATAAACCTGTTCAAGTGTGCACATCAAGATGTGTGCATACATCTATCCAATGTGTGTGATGGTCAAATTGATTGCCCAAAAAGTGATGATGAATTTCTCAGTTCACTGAATCAGAAAACATGTCCAAGGTCATGTTTTTGCATCACGTTTGCTGTACACTGTACAAATGGAACAATTAATGATACTATCTTTTTGGATCATTTCAGTCCATTAATTTTTGCTGTGCAGCAGTCATCATTTGCAACAACTTCCCTCAGTTTGCCTGACCTCATCTCATTCACAACAACAAACACAGACTTGAAGAATTTTTGTCCATTGACGTCAAAGGCTCACAAAATTTTAGCTGTTAACACAGGTCACAACAAGATCCAAGCAATAGATTATGATTGTTTCAAACACAACATTAAGTTGAAAATTGTTCTCATAAACAACAATTTTATCCCCAGGTTAAAATCAAGACTCTTTGTGGGGTTATCAGACTTGCAGGTGTTGAACTTATCAAACAATCCATTGAGTCACATAGATAGGACTGTGTTCGATGAAATGCCTTCCTTTCAGCTATTTTCTTTCCTAATTGATCAGTCAAGTGTTTTGGATGGAGATATCTTCCAGCATTTGAAAGTGAAAATATTTCAGACAGATGACTTCTATATTTGTTGTACAGTGCCAGGCAAACCTTTATGCACATCAAAAAAACCTTGGTATGTGTCATGTTCTGATCTGCTTCTTTCCCTTTCTATCAAAGTAACTTTTTATTGCATTTCATTTGCTATAATAGCAATGAATATTGTTTCTTGTATTCTTCAAAGAATCATGTATACAAAAGAGACAAACACAAAAAAGACAGGGGCTTATGGTGATTCGGTGGCTGCAGTAAATTTTGGTGACATTCTTTTCTCAGTTCCATTGTTTGTTTTGTGGATTGCAGACTTAGTGTACAAGGAAACTTACAGTTTGCATCAAAGATTTTGGATGTCAAGCCCATTTTGCTATGTCACATTTGGGTTGTTTTTGATGTTTAACATACTGTCTCCACTTGCATTGTGTCTGCTCTCTTTTTCCAGATACATGGTTGTGGAATACCCAAGTTTAAGGAAACCTCATTTGTGCAGAAATGGTTTGCTGGCATCTTCATTGGTTCATTTGTTGGGGCTTGTGTTCTGACACTGTTGACTTGGCTTCTCAATGTCTATATCACAGAAACTAGTATTCCAACAGGCTTGTGCTCTCCCTTTCTTGAACCCACAAACAACATAATCATAATGCAGATCATAACATGGGTAATTGTCATATTCCAATTTTTTTCAACTATATTTATTTTTGTTGTTCACATCAAACTTTTGATTTCTCTGAAAAAAGTCACTAAAAAGAGTGCAAGCATCCAGATCAATGCAACAGTCCAGCTTTGGAGTTGTTGTTCAGCTTTGTGTCATAAGCAGTTCCAATATATTGTGCTGGATTCCATGTGGCATTATTTATACCATTTCAATGTTGATGAATGAGTATCCAATGCAAATGGTGTTTTGGTCAACAATAACAGTAAGCCCACTTAATTCTATTATCAATCCTTTGGTTTTGATTGTTGCTTCTGTGAGAAAACTGGCTGGATGATTTGCTAAACTACAAGTAAACCCACATGTTTTTACCAGTTCTAAGCAACAGAAATAAAAAAAATGAGTCTCCAACCCTTTTGTTGTCATCATTGGTGTTGCAGTGGCCAGTGCCCCTCCTGAAGATCTGACAGTGCAACAAAGGAGAAACCTTCAAGTATTACTTTCTCATCAATGAGTATTTCTGTTTTGCGCTCATGTAAGCAGGACAGGTGAGTTTTGGTGAAAATCTCCAGGCATCTGTTCAGCATTGGGATTCTACATGTGCATACAGTCTCTCGTTTTATTGAGAGACTCATTGGTGAGCACACAAAACATGAAGCGTTTCTCTTTTTTGCTGTGGCCAATGGAGGCATGGCCCCTGTAGTAAACTTGGAATGGATTTGCATGTGACTATGGATAAAAGCCACTGTTCCTGAGGAGAGAAAATATAGATTCAAAATGGATGTCATGGGGATTTGAGGGGCTTTCCCAATGAGGTCAGCATGTTTGGGCTGTTTGTTTTGAAACTAAATCTCTTAGGAGCCTTCATTGCACTCAGTTTTAACACACCAATAATACACAAAAAGTTACAAAAACTAAAAAAAAAAGAATAAATGCTTGGGGTGATTTGAGGAAATTTGAGGAAGTTTCAGTTGCTCTAATTTGGCTTGCTCTGATTGTGTATATGGGTCTGGCTCACGAGAACATGCAAACTGGTTTTGTTGTCATAGCAAGCAGAAAACTCGTTGGTGTCCTTACAAAAATCAAAAATTGAATGCTACCTCTCAAACCCCCATGCTATATACTACATTTCACCAAAATTCTTCTTTCACCAAATACTTGTACCCTCTGGGATGTGGAGACATTTTTGCATGATTGTTTGGATTATTTTCAGTGCTTCTGCACATTTCCAGCTCGGATTGGACTGGCTATGAATGAATTGATGTGTTTTGCTTGTGTACCAAGCCCCTACATGCCTGACTTTTTGGAGAAATTCCACCTCAATCGTGACGGCCCTTGTGAACAGGGTGGCTATGAACTTGCTTCCAAGGTGATTTGTGCAACTTGACACTGTCTGGCTTGAAAAGCCGAACAGTGCCAATCCGTCAAATCACCTAAAAACGGTCTCGGCTTGTAATGAGTACGTCTGTCATTGAGTCAAAAACAAGCACACAGTTTCAACGACAACGTCAGAAGTCTATCCTCTCCTGGAATACACTACGAGTATTGTTGCATGACATCAGATTCTATAACTCTGGTTCTCACTTTACACAAATAGTTCCTGTTCAATCACACCACTGTTTTCTCAACCATTGGTATCCACAGGAAGCTGCCTGGTTTCACAGAAACTTTTTTTGCACAGTGTAAGGACCTTGTCAAAACCATCGTGCAAAGCGCTTGAACTTCTCTTCGTTTATTTGCCTCATGAAAAAAAAACCTTGGTGGATAAACACCCTGGGATTCCCTCCAATTTCGCTGACGGTTCCTGTGAGCAACGTCACAGCCATATTTGGAAGGGTGTTCTATTTTTGGAGTTGTCGTAGTGTGGGGATTTTCCATCAGTATCAACACAAGTGTTGAGGGTACTGGACCTCAAAGAGACTGGCACGATTCAACCCGAAATAGAACATCAACTATACGTGTTTGTTTTTTCCGCACTCATTCGAGAGAATATAGCGCACAAGAATACAACATGGAATGACAACAGCAAGAACCAACTCAAATCACCAAATGAATTTGAATCATGTTTATTGTTTAAAGGACAGGAAATGACAAATCGTGTGTTTATGTCCAAGCGATTCAGTGGGAAACCGTGAAAGGAACAACCAGCGAAAAGTGACAGAGGTAAGTGTGACTTTAGCATATATGGGTTTGGCTCATTGTTGCTCTCGAGATGTCGTCTTGCCTCAATTGCATGTCAAAAACCTTGAACCATTTGCCGGCATGAAACAGGAACGAGTGGAGAACTCGTAGCCATGTCAATTTCTGAGCCAGGGTGTGTACCCCGTCAAAACAAATTCAAACTAAATCTACAGGGATGGAAAAGGCAAAGTCAACAAAAACAGGTGGTGGAAAATTGGATTCCAGTTTCTTGAGTCCGAAGTGAGCGTCACTCCGCAACAAGCACACACATTTGAGGTCCAAAATGTCCTTGAATTGGTAAACGTTTATCCGCCAATGACCACCGATCTCCAAGGGTTACAAATAGCTCTGTGGGTGAGCTGGACAACAACGCGACACCTTCGTTTTTCAAGACATTCGAGATCCAAAAAAGCGAGGAAACAATCGCAATCTGTGTGGCTCGGTCTGAGTTCGATGGCAGCCCGATCAAGAGACGGGATGTATTAGCTGTCCAGAACCTACCGCAGAATCGGGACACACCAGTCAGGTTTCAATTCTGACGCCTGATTTACGTACACTCTCGCAAACAAGTGTGGGCGTGAACATTGGGGAGTTTGAGCCTACAGCCCGCAACCCTGGAAACGCAAACACAACTATGTTCTGATAGTCAAAAGTTACGTTTGCGTTTGCATTTCTTGGTTGCGGACTGTTTCCACAAACTCGCGACTTGAACAGTCAAATACAGCGAAGTTTTGAACAATTTGTTTGGCCAGCACAGTGGAAACAACAAACATGGAAGCCGATTTTTGCAACACGTTGTGCCGCTTGGCATTGAGGGCTACATACACAAGCAGTTCACCTCTGGATGGTTTCGCGTGCAATGAAGCAGTGGTTTGTTCGTCTTGACATGGTTCCAATGCATTTGTCCTGAGTGGCAGTCAGAAAAAGGGCAGAGGAAAATGTATATGCGCCATAAATTTACAGCCATGCATGTGCAGCCAAATGCAATAAGAGACCAATGTCCTATTTTCACTGACGGCAAGCCAAGGCAAAAATCATGTTTCCACAGACGCAATCTACCAGTGATCATTTCATTTGCTTGCACTTCAGAACATTGCCCGCTTCTGTGTCTTGTAGGTGGGCACGAGGTTCAGCAGCTGGCCTCACTGAGGGGTAGTTTCGAGGCCTGAACCATGTCGCTCGACTGGCGGCTGCTCCTCATTGCCTTCCTGTGCTGTCTCCTTTTGGTCAAGTCCAAGGATTACGTTCCGTGCAAAACAAGTAAGTTTGTTTCTTTGTGAAGAAAAGCAGCTGAGGAGGAATCTGTCAAATTTGTGTCACGGAAACATTGGACTTTGACCCGTAGCGCAGCACAACTTCCGGTGAGAGCGTGTGTCTGTGTGTGGGAAAACGAGCAGCCTTCGCTGATTGTGCGAAGTCCCTTCAGGGCGAAGCACCATGTGGTGGTGCAGTATATGGCAAGGTGGATGAAATGTACCCTGCCCCCCTCCCCCCTCAACCCAACCCCCCTCCCCCCTGCCCGAACACCCCCTTTGGCTGGACCCCCCACAGCCAGACCTTGCCCCCTGCAGATAGCATGACTGGTGGAAGACTAGGAGGACAAGGAAGAATTGATGACATTACCGCCAAGGGACTTCGCACTGCAGTTGCCTTGAGCATTGCTTCTTGTTTTGTTGTTGTGTTGATCCTTCGTCACTCAGAGCCCATGTATTGACAATACATTTTTTCAACTTGTTACTTTTTTTTTTTTTGTTGCTGCAGTCGTTCCATTGATTCCCAGCACAGACTACGCTTCCCCGTACTTCATCCTCCATAACGGTTCAGACATCAGTGACTGCGGAGCACATGTGGATACAGCCTGTTTCAGTCTCCTCCATGTGCTCAGGCTTTACTATGCCAAACCTCCAAAACAGGGACTGTTTGTTGTTTCGGACAAATCCCTTGAAATTGATGAAAATATGCTGGTGAGCTGTTCTCTTTTCAATTCCATTCCCAGGAAGCAAATTTTATTTTTGTTATTTTTTAAATATTTTTGCTTGTTTGTATTTTGTCCTGAAAAATTCACTTGTCCTTATTGTTTCAGGGATTGTGTGAACCTTTCAGAAATTCACAACTTCAAATGCATGCTCTGCCAAATGCATCTAACATCAGTCTGAAAGTGACTGATACTCATTTTAATGTGTGCATTTGGTCAGTTGAAAATATAGACCTGAGCATAGTAAATTGTCACCTTGAAGCTGAACAAATCATTGGCATGAAGTCCAGATTACACATCTCAAATACTCACTTGGGATCAGGAATTGTAACATACGAGGGAATAGGTATTGGAATCATCAGTGGTGAAGCAACATTGGCAAACTGCACTTTTCCAACAAATCTGTCAAATCCACATACTTTTATTTGGAGCATAAGCAGTGTTTTAACATTGAAATCATTAAAAATTCTCAACTGGCAAGGTGGAAGTTTTTTGATGACGGTAGCAGGCACAAGTTATGTCAAAGATGTGAGTTTTGTTGGTTGTGTGGCAACAGGCTCACTCCTCAATGGTACGCTTCGAAGCACACAAATTGTTGACAATTGCACTTTTCTCTCAAATCATGGAGGACTTGTTCATGCAGAGAGTACCAGTGCGGCTATCTGTGCCTTTCTGTATGAAAACAACACAGGGTTTTGCAACTCATCTGTTGACTGTCCATGGATCGATTGCCAGGACAGTTTTCTTGAAGTAGCAAACTCCCACTTTATCGGAAACACAATGATATCAGAGCCAGGAGTTCAAATATCTGGAAAAACCATTGCCATCGTTCAGAAATGTTATTTTCAAAACAATACCCAAAGTTCTGATTTTGGGATTGTCCATATTTCCACTGGTGCAGCAAGCAGAATAAACAACTCCGTGTTCATCAGCAACACAGGAGGAGCTGTTTTATTTGTCAACAGCTCCAACTCTGTCATATCCAACTGCCTGTTTCATGGAAATGCTGCAAAAAAGGGAGGAGGAATTGGATTTTCCAATGTAAATCCTCATTGGAACAGAAGCAGATCATGTGAAGATTTATGGAACAGATTTGCAGCACAGAGGCGTCACGTTAAAATTGGTCAGACAACGGACATGAACATTTGTGTTGAAAACAATGCAACAATAGTTTTAAACTGCACATTTGTTGCAAACTTGGCAAAAGGTGGTGGTGCAGCAATTTATTCTGTGGCAACAGTCCTTAGTTTGCAAAACAACATTTTTCAAAGAAATGTCGACGGAGCCGTGTATTTAACCCAGAGCCCGACAACAATAACTGCCAGCATCTTTGAAAGAAACAATGCATCAAGATCGGGAGCTGGCGTTTGGGCTGATGCCTCACTGTTTGTCCATTCGTCTGCTTTTACTGGTAATCAGGTTGCCAGCCAGGTATCAGGTGGGGCTGCCATTTACATTCAGATGCCAGCAAAAACATTTTCAGTATCGAATTGTTCTTTCCTGGAGAACAAGGGAAGTGCATCTGGTGGAGCAATTTCCTCTTATGCCAATGAAACAATTCTTCAGGAGTCATCGTTTTACGGAAACACTGCATTCGGTGGAGGAGCCGTTCATTGTGGACAATCCTTCATCACAAAATGCACTTTTGAATCAAACTCTGCTCAGACGTCAGGAGGGGGTTTGGAATTCCACTCAGGTGTATTTGTCAGTGTTTCTCTCAGCAACTTCTCTGACAACTCAGCAGGGTTAGGAGGTGCCATCAGCGGAACTAGAAATTTCAGCTTTTTCTGCGACTTCCGCAGTTTTGACAACAACAGGGCAGATTTTCCGTAAGTTTTTTTGTGATATTTTTTGGATATTGAAGGGGGGGGGGAGAATGTTCTGTTCACTTTTGACAACCTGACTATTCAACCTTATGCCATCCAAATGGAAATATTTCAAAAACGGGTTGTTTTGACATGATTTGAACAGCTCCAGTTCCTTCTTCAAGTCGTCCAGGAAAATGTCTGGCCGCCTGAAGGTCTCTGGCCCGTCCTGTTGGGGCCAGATTTTTGGCACAAATGTTCAGTTCAAACGCCTATTGGTTGTGATTCAACTCTTTCATTTATCAAAGGAACAAAATGGAACTTTTTTTTTAAATTATAACTGCCAACAAATCGTAGATTCCTTGTGTTTGGGTTTCTGTTTCTGCAGTATCTAGATGGTGAGCAATATTTGTTTGGCCAAAGGGACAATGACGATAATTCTGGTTCTTTGACGGCTGAAACTGAAAGTTTGATTTTGGGACTTACAAAGATGAGACAAAAACCACGTGCAAGACATTGAAGGGAGGTAAAAAATGAAATGTTATGTTTTCCGCAGGATTGCTGGGAAGAGAAGATTAGGAGGCGCCATATACGCTCATGGTGGCTTAATTGTTCAATTAACCAATTGCTCATTCAGCAACAATGAAGCAACACAGTATGGAGGAGCTGCAGTATTGGAATATATCACTCATGCCACACTGAGTAGTTGTTTCTTTCACAACAATACAGCAAGTCAAGGAGGAGCTTTGGCAGTGGGTGGGGTTTTGGCCACTGCCTATGAAATTTGGCAAGGAATTTTTGTTGTTGATTGTACTTTCTCAAACAACTTGGCAACTGGTTCTGGAGGTGCATTGTACTTCACAGAAACATCGGCCAGAATTTCAGATTGTAAATTCACACGCAACACAAGTCCAATGGCATGTGCTGTGTTGTTCTCAGGGCAAAGCAGTGAGTTAACCGTACAAAGTTCACTTTTCAAAGAACACAAGGTTATTCCCAGAGAAAAGCTCGACATCGGTACTATTTGTGTTGGAATGGCAGCGAAGAGCATCTTCAGACATGTTATTTTTGAAGACAATACTGGTCCTGGAGCAATGTTCTTGTCACGTACCACAGCTGAGATTCACAACTGCTTCTTCAGAGGGAATAGCGGACCAGGTGCAGGTGCCATTGTGGCACAATACTCCAGGATTTTTGCCACAAACACATCATTCATTGAAAACACAGGTCTTGTTGCACCTGCTCTCCATTTAATTGTCACAAATTGCCTTCTGCAAAGTTGCCTGATCACTGCAAACTATGATGACCATTCTTCCATATCTGTTCAGGCAACAATGAACTTGGATGTTCGATTGTGTCAGAATGTGTTTCTTAAGAAACAGTCACAGTCTTCAAGGGAATTACAAGATTTTATATATATTGTAGCAAAATCTCAAGAAAGCACACAAGCAAAACTATATTTTTGGCAAAATGTGTATCAAGCCTCAGACAATACAACATATCCCATTGACAGACAATTTGTGGCCAAGAAGCCAATGTCACACCAGGAAGGAAGAGGTACTGTTAACCTGACTGAAGAATTCTCCCAGTTTGCATCAGGTGAGTTGATAACTGGCATGTTGTTTCTAAACAATAACATCCAACTTGGGTTGACTTGGGCAGAAGATTTCACAGTGAATGAATATGATTTCTTTGAGATGAGTTTTGTTTTCACATTTTCAGCGCTTCCACAACCTTGCCTAGCTGGTTGCTTTTGTTTCTATTCTTTGGATTTTTTTGCAAATACAATGGATTGCAGTCACAGAAACATGACAGCTTTACCAAGAGAATTTCTGCCAAGCACTGAAGTGTTGGTCATGGCTGGAAACAACATTCAAGCCTTGGAATCTATAGATCCACAATTGGAAAAGGTGAAGCAGTTTGACCTGAGAGACAACCATATCCACACAATCAGTGATGACGTACTCCGACAACTTCTCCTGGCTGATGTTGTTAAACTTTCCAACAACAACTTGAGGAAGCTTTCTGTACTTTTTCAAATGTCAGCCAACCTCAAAACACAATTCTGGCTTGGTCACAATCCTTATGAATGCAACTGTGACATGATGTGGATGAGAGATTGGTTTCAGAATGCAACAAATGTAATTGATGTGGACAACATAACTTGTGCTGAAGGAAAATTTAGAGGTCAGAGTTATTCATGTTCTTCCTGTTCATTTTATTTGTTGTGGGGCCAATCTTTAATTTTGTTGTTTGTTGTCTCCACCTCTTTTAGGATATCTTATACAACACTTGGATAGAATTAATATGGGTTGCGTCACATTTCCAATCTGGATTGGAGTTGTTACAGGAACTGTCATTTTGAGTCTTATATTTCTGCTCATTGTCATCAACAGAAAATGGAATGCTATAAAATATTGCATGTTCATAAAATTTAATATATTGTTGAATGATGATGAACCAGAAATTGTGGATGAGCTGGAGGTTGATGCTTTTGTCATTTACAGGTTTGTTCTGGCACATTGTTTTGCTTTTCAGGTGATTTGAGGTGGGTTGTGTGATTTGGGCTGATGAGCCAAATCGGTGCGAGCCAAATCAAAGCACCTATAGGCAGTGTCTTCCAAAAGTATGTCTGCAGCACTTTCATGGTCAAAATGAGGATTGATTTGGGATCTTAAGGACTCTTTGGTTCATTTTGGGTTGGGGATAATGCACGAGGAAGGAATTTGTCAAATTTGAATTTTGGGGTTTCTGAGGTCAAAAAGGTTAAATTTGGAAGTGCAGAAAAAATGGGGTATAAATGTAGAAATGTCTCCATATCTCAGAAAGTACAAATATTTGGTGAAAGATGTATATTTTAGAAATGTAGTATATTGTATGGGGGTTTGAGAGGTAGCATTTGATTTTTGATTTTTGAAAATTTTTATATGGTTTTTA
>JAAUXT010017675.1_pt1 | contig 44592 bp, 46 predicted proteins | sample 7278171 | NCBI WGS metagenome assembly JAAUXT01 (sample SAMN14350112, study PRJNA611818) | marine sediment metagenome | isolation source: surface marine sediment (1.8m) | place: French Polynesia: Moorea | collected 2018-08
GCTTTGACATCAGTGCACTTGCAAAACAGTAGATTACTTGATAATCTACAAGAACTCAGACAATGGCACAGCAGGGGCCTTATGTATAGTAAACAATGGGAGCGAGGAGATAATCACCTCCTCGCTAAAGCTAGGAGGTGATCATCTCCTCGCTCCCATTGTTTACCTCTAACTTCATTTGGAGTTTGCCCCGGGAAGCGCTCGAGGAGCTCCAGGAGCGGAGTCAGAATCGTGCAAAAGGGTTCCGTGCAGAACCGAAATTGCAGTTGCACAATATACCAAGCAGGCACACAACACATAACACACACGCGCAACTTTTTGGACGTTTGTTTCTTCGTTTTTCTGCCAGCACCGAGCGAAAGGCAGTTTTCTTCCACAGGAATGTCCCGTATGCGTCCTGCTCAGTGAAGACTGTCCAAGTGACAGATAAAAACACTTGTGTTGTGTTGATAGCAAGATCTTCAGCACATCCACGCAACACAAGAATGTCTTTCCACATTTGGCACCAACACTCCCGAGTTCCCTCCACACACACAACCCCTTTACTTCCATTAAAGTGCCATTCGTCGTTGAAAGCTCCCGCAATGAATAAGAAATTGACAGTTTCACCTCGACCAGCTAACCAGATCCCAGGATCTGTCTACCGGGAGATTGCCTTCCAATAAAGATCAGGGGAGAACAGCTTTTTCTGGTTCCCTCATAATTTTAAGTCAATTTCCCCGATGGCGACGGCTAAAATGATTAGGAAATGTCTTTCTCGCCAGATGTGCCGATTCGTCATCATAAGATGTGTCAAACTTGCTGAATTCATTCTCCCTGCAAATTGAAGATCGTTGTCAAATTCTGCACACAAACTTGAAATTCTGCTGGATTTGAGAGTGCAGCCTCTCGTTTCATGCGTTTCACGATTCTTCTGCTCACACCTCGCTCGCTTGTGGTCCCTCAAAAGGCAGGAAATCGGATTGAAAGTTGATTCCACTGAGGTTCACTTCGAGGTTAATGAAGGTGGGCGCGCGGCCGGTGAACCTGCATCTGATCCGACGCGACGCGACACGATCCGAAGCTGCATTGATTCCGCGCGAGACTCGAGTGCAACATGCACGTAACGCGCATCGCAGTCCGCGTCAATACACACGCTGCGCGACTGAGGCTTTCAGACAAATGAAGATCCGTGCGCGGCTCCTGAAGGCTGCGCGCTGCGTGTTTCTTGACTCAGCTTCTTCGATCTTTGAACTGAAAGCACTTCTTCTGAAATTTTACACGTCGCTCAAAGGATAACATTGTCAGTGTGTGAGTGTGAGCATAACACGAGTGGGGCGACCCAAGATGAAATTCTGGACCCTCCCCAGAAGCCCCTTTGAGACACGCAGACACTGCACGAGAGACTGTGGCCACTCGCATCAATCAATTGATGGCGTCTTGGGAGCGAAAGTAAGAAACAAGTGCGCCTTTCACACAACAGTGAGCATTTGCTAGACTCCATTCTATGCTGTCGGTCTTTTCCTTTTCTGGTGTGCCTTCGGTTCTCGTGCAAAATTGGCAAGGAGTACACATGGCATAGAACTGATTGAGGGGAATGGGCACAAAGTGGAGCGTGGAAAATTGTGAGGCATATTTCAGCTTCAGAAGCCCCACCAGTCGGTTCTTCCACAGCAGAAAGTACGTCACAAATTACAAAGCCAAGCAATCCAACATTTTCTTCTGACTTCAAAGGCAGACATTTTCTTCCACCCAACTTGAGGACAATACATTAGAAGCAGAGTGATGAATTTGGTTGAGAGAAAAAGCTTGTGGTTTTACCACGTGCACCACCTGTGCAGAACTGGTACATTCCGATTGATTTCCGTCCGACAAAGCGCGTCAAACCTGCAGTCACCCGCTTCAACCTATCAATTTCACGTTTGCAACAGAATTGTAATTTACACCTCAAATCAACAAGTCCTGTTGAACACAACCACAACTAAACGGGGTCAGAAGCGGGCAAATATTGATTCACAGCTTCCGTTTGCGTTTGCCTATTTCATGGAGAGAATTCGTATTGACTGACAGCGCACCTCCCTCTTTAATTACAACGCGTAACGAAACTATCGACGGCCACAATGAGAAGACAGGGAAAAGATACACTTTGTGGAAGATGACAGTTTCAGTTGTCGATCAAGAACAGAAACTGCACCTTGCTGGATTCCTGTCAGGTTCCCAGGGTTCACGACTCTGGGAGGTGGCGACACCTGCGCATCGGTGGCGGTGAGAAAGAAACGCACCTACAGTTGCCCGGAAATGTATCCCCTGACGACATCTACCACAGAACTCTTCACCCAACAGACACTAACTCTCACACTGCACGCGTCCACTGTGAGGAAGAATTCAGCAGGGAGATACTCACTCGTACTGGGTGCGCGCGTCCTCGGGTACGCTGGCGATGTACTGCGTCTCGAAGAACTGCGGGTCGCGCTCTCCGACCAGGATCTTGAGCGATTGCGTCGGCGATTTCTGCGGCGTGATGGCGGCGACGTCCTGCGACGACACGCCGATCTCGTACTCCTTGTTGATCGTGAAGGGCTGGTTGCCCCGCGTCCGCACCACTCCGCTCTCCGGGTCCACCTCAAACCGGTTCTCTCCCCCTGCAAAACAAAAAGCGTTGGAGTGAGTGGACAGAAGACGTCACTTGCTGAAGGCGTGGTCGTCGTAACTGGGTGAGCAGAATACACAAATCGAACAGGTGAAGTCGTCTGTGTCCATTTTCCAAACTCGACGCAAACATCGTCTGTCGCCGTCTGTCCTGACCAAAATACGAGAAACAATCAAGTGGGCACTCAGCTTTTTGTTGCTGGAAGTTTCAGCAGAAATGCGGTTGCAACGCCAAAGAAGAAACTTACGTTTCAATTCAATTGGGAAAGACATAATTCTCGAGTCTGGTGGCAAACTCATTCATCAAAGATGAAAGCAAACATTTGTTAATTTGGAGCAAAGGCAGTCTTTTTCATCAACTTTGCCTTTCTCCCAGTTCCGTACCGTGAGCGCAAATCATGGTTCATTTCTGCATCGCATACATCATCATTGTTGCTCTCAAACATCTTGAGGCGTTTAATATTTCATAAACACAACGATCAACAACACGCACAGGAAAGTCAGCGAACACACTGCATGACAAAGCAATGGTCGAAGTTTCGCTGCCGCAAACTTCACAAAACGACGTTTGAAAACAGTTCGCTGTTTACCGAACACACAACTCGACACAAGGTGCCCGTGTCTCCAAAGTGGCCACAATTTTTGGGCGGGACCCACTCACCAGCACCAAGGAGTCAGTGCTCAAAGGCAATTCTTTCCTTCAATCCGTTCAGTCACACATGGTCTGCAGAAAGCCTTCTCTGCAGGCAAGGCTTAATTTTGACTGCCAAGATTTTCGGAGCAACTTCACTGTTGTTGAATCATTTCTCAGGCGTGTTATTATGAAAGAAAATGAAGCTGTCACAATCACAATTCCGCCAATTTTTCACTTCACTAATGCTTCTCTAAATGCAGTGATGGAGAAAAGACAAAACGGAGGCAAATTTTGAATTGTTCTTTGGAGTGAAACAGCTTTTCTTGAAAGCCAAATGCTGAACATATTCCTCCCCACGCAGGATAAGCATTCAACTGACACGGGTTTCGACAGAAACCTGCAAGTTTTGCGTTCAAGCCTTTGCTGCCGTCAGAAAGACACCTTGCCGTGGACTTACCAAACCTCCACGTTCTTTTCTGTGGACTGATTTGATTCGCCTACTTGATGTCGAATGCCTGAAAGCTATGGGCAATTTGGCTCAAGCAACACAAAGCGAGGCCCGCACAAGCCAAACGGATCTCAACGAAACATCCCCAGGTCTCGGGGAGACGCTGGCCATAAATAGTAATCCGGGGAAGGAATCCGTTTCAACGAGCCACAAAGCCAGACGAGCTTATTCATCAAAAGCCAATGTCTGAACATGATTCTATTCCCAGTCTCTCTCGAGTTTTACCTTCAAACTAACAGGTGGGCTCAGAACCTGCAAATGAGAAAGGAGTTGCGTTGTTTTTCCTCTTTTCTACTTGAGGAGGTTCTGTTTCGTCAATGGAGCTCTTCTTCGCTTCCTGCGTGCGGGTGGAGTCGGATTTCAGTGAATTCTGCGGAGATCAGGTTCCGCCGACTTCATCCACGCGACAAGCACGAACAACGAGAATCTCTTTCCTCAACCTTCAGAGGACGACATGCGTGGTGTATTGCAGACTCCAAAAGCATTGCGTGGTTCAACAGAGAAGGAAAGTCATCAGCTTCAGAACACATTGAAAGTCGTGTTTGGAGTCACGAGTGTCAAGCCACAGCCGACGCAAACACGTCACAATTCGGACTCTCGAGAGAAAGAAAGGCTGACCAAACAAACCAATTCAAATTCCGCTCAGAAACGAGCAAAACAAGAACAACTCTCTCCAAATCGCCAATGACATAAATTGCACCGCACAGAATTTATATTTCTGACCCCTTTGAAGCTGGGAATATGAGTTTCATCCGAGCACGAAATCTACAAGCTGTCCCTGAGTTGAACAAATTACATTTTCCCCTCGGTGGCCTATTCAGCGCCGTACCTTTACTCCAGCTCCGATCAATATTTCGCCTAATTAGGGCCGAAATGACTAAGCTTCCGCGCTTAAAACCTTCCAAATTCTCAGGGTTTTATGTGACAGGCGGGCGACATAAATCGCTTCAGGTTTGCATGCGTTGAAAATCAAGTACTCATGCAATATTAATAGTTTATTCCTGCGCACAATTGAGACAACACGTGGGTGCGGGGAACAGGTTAACTGACGTGCCTCGCCCAATAAGTCTTGATTTATGCACAACGTTTGCATTATTGCAGCCATAACAGACAGAATAGGGAAACATAGTCTGCAGCTACAGCGACCGATACATCAAAATCTCCGGGGTCGGGCCCACATCGGTCATACATCGGCACAGAAACGCTGAGAACAACATCAGCGCAGCTGCAGCGAGGCAAAACTTAGCAGTCGACCATTTCTGTTTTCTCAGACACTTTTCTGTGTTTCCGCTTCCTTCTCCAGGAAGAAGCTGAACAGCAATGTTGGTTGAAGATGTCCCCAGACTTGGCCCGTATCTTCGCCTTCACTGCTGTGAGAAATGCACACCTTTCTCCCTCGAGCAGTTCAGCACAGAAAACCTGGTGCGTTGAGCCTTTATGGTTATCCAGGGCCTGCGTAACTCAGCTCGTCAGAAGAGGCCTACTCGAGCGGGTTCAAGTGGGTTTGCCTTGGAACACTAAGGCGGGGTTAACTGCACCTGTACACCACAGCGTCAAGGTGACACAAGTGACAGGCTGTTGAATCAGTCAGGATTACGCTGCCTTTTCCCCAGACAGCGAAAATAACACTTCTTTCATGTGAATCTAGAATTGTCCTCTCTGCCGTCTTGGCAACTTGAGTGTGGTGAGTCCTTCTCTGCAAGCCGTTCTGCTGTCCTGGCCGTTGAGTCCCTGGCGAAAGAAGACCTGCAATTGCAACAGATCTCTGTGGCACAAATACGAACAGCAACGACTGATTACATCCTTGCAGCAGAGGGAACGGCCCCCAAGGGCTTCACGCACGGTCTCTTCCTTTCTCTCCAGTTTCAGTATCAGAGCAATGGCTGTCTGCACCAGCGTTTGCAGCACATCAAGACTGCCGCGCGTGACCCAAGAACTTTTTCGGCCACCGAGGTGGGACCACCGCCCCACACGAGTGAGTATCTGTCCTTTACGGGAACCTGGCGCGGTTGTGGTGTGGTGTATGCGTGGGAGCGTTTACAGGGTGAAAAGCCATGACCAGGTTTCCTGTCTTGTTATGTACGGTGTGTTCTTTGCCCCAAGGCGACCAGATGCACCACCCGGTGCTCACCACCTGCAATGCTGCCTTGAGTTGCGCAAAACCGACAAAACCAGTCTTCGCTTCATTTGACAACATGCAAGAGGAAACTCAGCAACTGCACTGAGACTCGTGTAGCAAAGTGTGTTAATGAGCGGAATGCAGCGGCCTGAACGAGACAGGTGCGATCCTCATGCGATTTGCACATTGATCTCGTGTTTAATGGGTTCGAACTGACTTGACACTGGGCGCGTTCGACTCACACGACTCGCGCCGTCGGCGTCACGGAGTGTGACATCACAGAGCGCTGTCAAACGTCACGAAGAATACCTCACGTCTGTTCGAATCTCAACAAACAGAAGGATGGGCACTGCGTGTTCGTTTTGTCCCTCTTGGGGACACGTCGAAAAGCGACAATCGAACGCGCACTGCACGTTTTGTCTCTGTCTCACCAACAGCGAGATCATCTGCTGATCATCTGCTGATCACTTCATGAAAACTGTCCAAGCTGTTGCTTTCATTCGTCCACAATGGACTTCGCTCGTTGCTCAGTACATTGACGCTGCAGTGACAGCCAACACGCAGGTGCAGGCCTTCCAGACCCTGCAACATCGAGTGACCGTGTCACCAGCACAACGTCAAAAGGCACAACAAAAGGCTGTTGTTCAATTGACCAAGTGTCGGCCTCACTCGGCGCAGCCAGGTCACAATTTGACACAGCTTTCTGCTTTCGCACCGTGTTGGGAACCTTGTTGTGTGCCTGTCTGCCTCACGTGGATCTTTCTGTTGCAGAACGTCACGAACATTGTTGATTACTTTTCCTGACACAAATGACGAAGTGTCGTGTCGTGGCTGCAGTCTTCCCCTGGAGTGTGCCAACCCAACCAATTCATTAGCATTCCGTAATAAATATTCTCCGGCATTGAACTGAACCTCAGGCAATTACGGGACTCGCGGGGCTTTCATGTCCTTCTTTGCAATGTGTGCAAACTCAAACGCATCAACAAACGTCAGTGACGACACCGTGGTATCGTACAGATGCGCGTACGGTAACATGCAGCTGCAACTGTAAATATGTGGCCATTGTTTCCTGTGTTTGTTGGTGTTAACGGTTCACGTACTCAACCCGACACCGCAGGGGTCGTTACGCCGCGCTGCAACCATGTTGCGACTTAAATTCCATCCTCCAGATTTCTGCGTGCATTTCATGCGTTGCTTTATTCCCCGTAAGATGAGCGAATACGCCTAATCTTATCATTTCAGACAAGAACAGCTTTCGCGAGTCTTCCGACATCAGTATGCATATTCTGTTTCATGGAGATTGGCAGCGGTGAAAGGAAGAGACTGATGTGGGAACATTCACAGCCAAATCCCATTTGTGCAGACATGCGAGCGAATATTCTCGTTCGCTTGTGAGCCAGCTTCACTGTTTTCGACTTTTACTTTCCAACTCCACGTACACCTGGAGAAAAAGAATCCCTTTTTACCAAACCAAAAGAAATGCAGCCGACCTTTGTGCAAAAACACAACATCGCAGACTGGATCACAACACCGAAGACGCCCGAAGCAACAGAACGTGACCTGCCGGCATCACGAACGTGAACTTTGCATCGAGCTCTGCAACGCGGATCAGGTTCCGCTCTCGAAATCAGCGCGTTTTGCTGTTGTTCCGCGTCATTCTGAATCTGATGCCAAAACTACAATTTTTGCTTTGAACTCAACTCCAATTTAATCATCAGAGAAAGACGGAAGTTGATAACAGGTAAAACCAGGTCACAGCAAATGTCACGAGGCGTCGACGCCTTTGTGCGCGGCACCGCATTTCTCTCAGAACCTGCGCCTTCTGGATACGCACTGACGTCGATTTGAAGTTTGGAGGGTTTAATTCGACGATCAAGGAGGCTCAGACAGCAAGACAACAGACTTGCTTCCATTTCAATTGCCTTCCCTCCAAGAAAAAAGCAGTGCACCCTCGTACCCCGCCACCACACCCGCACTCACCCGACTCGAGGTTGTACTGCAGCACGCTCTCCTTGTCGTCGTCGCGCGCCATCAGCTGGTACACGGACGTGCCGGGCGGCGCGTTCTGCGACACGGTGGCGAGAAACGGGCGCGGCACGTTCACGAAGCGAGGCTCCTCGTCGTTCACGTCCGTCAGCTTGATCTTCACCGGCTGCTCCATCGTCGCTGCAAAAAGACAAAAGAGAAACGATGGTCAAACACACGCTCCAACGTACGAGTACCTGTTCTTGGACACAAGAACAGCTTGTGACGAAGATGGTTCAGCTGCACGAATACCAAGGCAGTGGACTTCACGAACAGCAGCAAATGATGAAGGAAGGGAAGAAGTACGAGCGCAGTACTCAGCGCAGATTCGTTTTTGTTTTCATCAACAGATCATGGAGCTTAATTTGAAGAGCACTCATCAAACTCTTGGCTGTCAAGAACAACAGGTCGACAAAACCCGGCAAAGGAAGCATCGCAATCCTGAGCGCACACAAACAACGTCACACAAACACGGGATGAAATATTTACTCGTTACACGACTAACGAGTATTGACAGAATTGTCAATGAGACTTTACAACGAGCTGCTTGAAACGGTGTTTTCACGCATGTGATTTATGGGGAGGCAGCTCCTTCACTCCGTCCTTTGTCCTCGTGCAGTAAATTGATATTCAATACGAATGTTTGCGTGTTCATCGCGGAAATGATACATGAGCTACAGTCTTGTCGAGACTGTCGAGACATTGAAAAATGATTTCAATAATTTACTTCTAAAGACGATTCACTCGGAGGTCAAGCTGAGTCCTTCTCATGATTTTTTCAATGGGTAAGAAACGAGAGGAATTCTTCGTTTCGAATGTGTGTCCAACATGCAAGTTCCTCTCCCCACGTTCAGTCTCTCGAGTAGGGAATTGAACAAAAGGGGGAAGGCCTTCTGCTTGGTTCCTTTGTCGGCAGTGCTGAGGATTTGCTTCAGACTTGTTGTCCGTGGACATGCGAGAGCTTCAGGCACAGTCATGACGAAGACTCTTCTTGCTGAACAAGGGCTTCCACAAGTACCAAATTTATGGGACCGAATATGGCCACAGCTGCACCAGTTGTGTAAACAGTTCACGACGAAGACCCACATGTCTGGAGCCATGAATACGAGACAAGGCTGTTCTGTCATCTTCCCACTGGAGTGTTTTATCCTGGAGACCATCTCTGGGCCAATCTGGACAAATTGGCCGACAAGGGGTCGAGACATTTTCTGTCAGCGACGTAGTTTTACAAACCAACCAAAGCGAACATCGGGATGAGTCGCCATTGTTCCCTGATCACCAGCAACAGGCTCGACAGATTCAGGACCGTCCCAGCCGCCCGTCATGCAACCGACGCAGAACCTGCCTTTCTCCAAACCAACTTGGCTCTGGCTTCAGCTGCGTATTGATCATAAAATGATAAAACTCTGGCATAAAATGGGATTAATTGACATTGAGTTGGCTGCGTTCAGCCATAAACGGAGGAAACGAATCTTCGATCACCTGGGGTCCACGATCAAGACCTCTCTTGTTGAATTGGTTCCCCGCATGAGAGGACAAAAGCTTATGAAAAGAACAGACCGGACACAACGTTCGTTCCAAAATGGGGAAAAGCATTCATGGACCAGTTTGCACTATTTTCAACACGGTGGGGAGTCTGTGTTTGGGGACGATGAAGTCAGAATTGGAAACGGTATTTTTGTTTGTGAAATGGCATGCGCAGCGGGCTCCCTTCCCGTCACCTCGACAGACTCGGCATGACAGCATGCAGACCACGACCAGGACGCAGACGGACCACTCCGTCACTGCCAGCAACTCAACACCAGCCTCTCTCCCTTCCTCACAGAGACAGGATCTGGTTGAGGCAGATAGAGCCTCCACATCACGTGAGGTCCCATTCGTCTTGAACGATGATCAGTGCGTAGGTTTGGTCAGTCCGTCTGATCGCCGTTCAACCCCGCTCCGCTGAACTTCTCGCTCAATTGCAAATCTGGTCAGTCTTCAAAGATCTACAGTTTGCTGCATGCAGCAGTTTCAGGGCAACGCTTCACAAATTTGTCAGCACTGAAGCATTCTTCTTCCAACTCCTCGAAAGAAAGGGTCTCAGGTCAACTCACTGTAAACTCAGTCAAAGGGTCAAGTGCCTCTTTCCAACCTTTTCTCTACTTGACAACTGTTCTTCACCAACTGTCTGATCAATGCAACAGAGACTGGAGATGTGGCAATCAAAAAAGAATCATTCAGCGCAACGCTGACATGCAGACTCACAGCCAAGTTGAAATGCTTTCTTTACTCTTCTGTCAATGTTGTTTCTGTCCACTGAAGAACAGACAAATATTGACGTCCTTTATCTGTGTATCAAAACGCGCCAGACAAGCTTTGCACGCCAGAGTCGAAAAGACTGTCCTCCTCCCTCTGCCTTTTGACAAAGATGTGAAGAACATGAGCAACATGTCATTGCAGCACCCAGACCCGACTGCACCGAAGGACAACTTCCAAATTGTACGACATCAAGTGTAGTTTCTTTGTGGTTCAACCACAAGAAAAGTGTTCGCCCTCTGTGTCAATTTTCACCTGCGCAAAATGTTTTGTCGCTTTTGGAAAACGTGAGCAATGAGGCTGGGAACACACTCCCCGCGACGGGCTGGATGCGACGGACTGGATGGCGACGCAGCAACAAAATCGTACAGACACACTGGATGGCACATCACATCAAGTTGCAACATTCAATTTCAACTTTTGAATGTTACAAGTTTATCACCATATAGTCAACTGAACTCAAAATGTATACCATGCAGTCAACTGAACTCAAAATGTATACTATGCAGTCAACTGAACTCAAATATTTGCCTGTACAGTGCTTAAACATACAGACTTTCACTGTATGTGATGTATAGTGAACTGAATAACAAAAAATCCACTATACAGTCAACTAAACTTAAAAATATAACTGGATAATCAACTAAACTCAAATATGTCTCCATTCAGTCCTCAAAGGTTTAAACTTCTACTGTATAGTCAACTAAACACAAAAATATCACCATACAGTCCTCCAAAATATAACTGACTGTCCCATCACTCTCCCCTGCAATGGGCTGAACTACTACCAGAGCCATCAGTGTGATGGGCCAGCCCATTGCATCTACCCCATCGCTGGGTGTGTGTCCCCATCTATTGAAAATGCATTAGATGGGTTCAGCAATGGGGCAGCAAGCGCGACGGGGTGGATGCGTCGGGCGACGTGCCCACCCCGTCGCGCTTCAGTGTGTCCGCACCCTGACGCTTCAATAGTCGCTTCCACGGGTCAATCTTTCACGTAAGGGAATTTCAGTGCGTCGACGGAAATGATATTCACAGACGCAACTGATGAAGAGCACCAGATACCTGAAACTTGACAAAACACTCAAGCACTTGGCATTTGTCCCATACCTTTCGTGTACAAAAAGAAAGAACTGGGGAATATAAACCTCTCTCAAGTACTTGGGTTGCATTGGTCTTGTCTCACTCATGTCAAAAGGTTGCAGAGGCAACAATAAAGCTCTGTACCCAGAATTTCGCAGTTGGGTTCGGATCGTGGGTCCTGTCAAAGGAGTTTAAAGCTACCCCAAAGAACTTCTTCAAATCTTCATGACGGCATTCACAAGTCTTGACTTGTGACCCTCAGCGTGAAACGTTACACCAAAACAAGGGCAGGCCAGTTCTCTGTACCTATTCTTTTGATAGAAGTTAAATTTCTGCGACAGGCAAAACTAGATTTGTTTGCTCAGGCAGCTGGCTTTGCCATGCATGGCGTTGCGAACAACTGGGAGGAGGGACAACAGCACCAACCAGTGGGGTGTTTTCTGATGGGGGCCGGAAGGGTGCAGACCAGGGCAACTTTCGCTGCCGGTGGGGTTCACTGACTGACCAAAGATGGCCTGCGGCCTAACTTGGGGGGGGGGGGGGACTCACTGTGGATTAGCAGCTCAATCGTCGGATCTTGTGAAAACGAGTACCTTGTTCACCTTGTCCCAGACATGTCCTTTGAAATATGCAACGATTTCCGCAGGATCTCAAGCACAGGGTACGGAGCACGAAAAACAGGGGTGCTGAAAAATGATCACTGTGTGCACCCAAATCAATCGTGACCTAGTTAGGATCGCTGCGCGCCTCGACGGCGTGTGTAAATACAAGACATCGTCCAGGAGAAAACAGCTTCGCGAACCCGAGATTCCGCAGGGAAGAAATTGCACACAGGCGTCTCTGCCGGAAAACAAGAACATCTGTCGTGTCGGCACGTGCCTGCAAACGGCAGTGTTTCCCATCCTGGATTTGCGAGACATTACGAGGTGAATTTCTCTGCGAAATCTCAGAGGTTTTCTCCACTGAAGCAGAGGTGTCAGTGACTTTTTCTTGATTCTTGATGTGAAATGAAGTTTTTTGGAGGGAATACTTTCTTGCTTGAAGAAGCAAATTTCTCTTTGCAGACCACAGACGGGTCCTCGATCAAACACGCTTCTCGCTCAGCTCTGTTGAAAACACCTCCCAAATTAGCCCAAATCTCTCACTAAGTGGCAATCTCGATAAGTACATGGGTATTTGCAGACTTCTACCAAATTGAGTTACTCCATTCATAGCTATCAATTTTCTTTTCCGTCGTACTTTCTCCAATGGCCTCGATGTTTCGTGAGATTCTTTAGCTGCAGTGACGGCTTTTCCTCGTCGATCAGCATAATGTACCGAACCGGTACAACACTGACCGATCCCACACAAACCTGATAATGCCAGCTGTCGGGTCACAGTGGAAATCTATTTGATTAAAGCTTGTGATTTCAGGGGAAATGTCACGCATTTAAGTGAAAGCAAGTCCTTGAGAAGCCCAACTCAGTTTCAAGAGCCGACCATCTCGGGTGAGAAGGGTTCATTGTGTCAGGACATTTGCACTCAATGCAAAAAGCTGCAGCCTTTCTTCCTTCTTCCAAGTTCGAGGGGAGTAGCTCGAAATGAGAAAAGCACCTGATCCACCTGACTCATACATGCCCCAGCAACAAGCATTCAAACACACCTGCGAGTTTACCTAACTGTACACATCACACTGATCGCCCCGGAGGGTGCTCGGCTCCTGGGGATAACAAACGTCTCCGCGTACTTCTGAGGGCTGATCACTGAGATCAAAAGACGTCGAAATGCTATCTCCGTCTTCATCAATTGCTGTTGGGCTGATCTTTGTTGAATGAATTTCTCCACAAGATACTTCTTTTCAAGCCTGACAGCTTGTGATCGACGACAAATCTGAAAGGGATTTCTTTGTGCAGAGATGTATGAAACGAATGCAAGCAAAGTTCTCAAATTTTAGAAACGGCACGAGGATCGGGTTCTGACCCGTCTCCAGAGAGAAGCGGTGTTGTGACACTGGGAGATGGAGTGATTCCACAGATTTCAGGTGTGTGATGCTGCATACCTTGAGTATGAGTCGGTATCAAACACTCCGCACACTGCATCACTCTCACTGCTGGCATCCCCTGCAGGTATGATCGTTATTGCGGGCGAGCGTTGTAGACAAAACACAGATGGTAACGATTGAAAACTCATCCCCACAGCGCGTCCAGGTTCGATATCCACCCATCCACACCCACTTCATTCCCGACTTCTTTCAATCACAGATGATTACCGGTAGATTCGCCTGTGCGCGGATGTGCAGATATCAGTGGATCCCGGAGTTTTACAAAACGCGGCCTCTTCCTGTTGTCGATGAGAACCCCGCACACAACAGGGAAATCAAATCTGCACACAGACCTCAGGGGCAACCACACGTTGGGCACATTTACATACTCGTCAATACCCCTGGAACACACTTCTTTCAGCAAACACAACCAAACCAAACACAGTGTCTTCCTGTTCTTGTGTGTGTTTCCCGCAACATCTTCATTCCAAGGAAATTTGTGAGTCAATTTTCCCTGGACTTGTCCACAACCCAAAGCCCAACATGAAGAACTGTGTGGAGGCAAAAGCCTCACACTGAACGAGTTATGCTCTGACACAGATGAAGATTGGCATTAACTTTTGCATCATCTGCCATTCAGTGCATTTTCAACTGAACAAAAGGGGAGTGACCAGCTTTGAAACGTGACCTATATACAACGTGGGAATCTGCCTTGCGTTCAGGTTTTGCAACTCAATCACTCATATCAAGTCCTGATAACATCAGCAACAGCTGAACGCTGCCTCGTAATTGTGGAGTCTGAAGCACAACATTATTGCTCAGAAAAAAATGCTTTGTTTCAGAAGGATGTTTCAGAAATTCAAGCGGTGATGAACAGGAGTGAAACACCGAGTTTGGCAGGAAAACTTCGAACTGGCAATTAGAGAAGGAAGTCAAGGAAAAGCCTGTAACCTCTCCCCGTGATCGTGTCTGACCTGTGAGAAAATAAGCTCTGGCGATACAGCAGAGATACGACTATCTACGAGTGAAGACAAACGATCTTTTGCCAATATTTGTAACCCGTCTACATGCCTTCTTTGTCGCGTATCTGTCGGAGGAGTTCCACTGTATCGTTCTGTGTGTTCGTTTCCCTCTGTAAATGGCACCACCCAGAGAAACGCATTAATTTGCGAGGAAATGCACGGGGAATTGCTGCGTTGCTTTGGGTGGTCAGCTAGTCAGACAATTACTCTTCAGCGAACAACGCTATCTCAGCGAACAAAAACAAACGTGGCAACAAAACCAAGGGTTAAGTACGGAGTACGGTGCATGGAGGTTCTCATGTCAGCACTAAATCCACTACGATCCTTCTTCTTTCTGTCCCTTTCTTGGGAACTCGCGAACGTGCGACGCACAAAGGCATTCCCACCTGTCAAGAGAAGACATGTTCAGGTGTCTAAAGTCTGAATCCTGCTGAACGAATCCACAATTTGTCCCTTCACCACAATGCCAAAGGTGTCAAGCCCAGGTCAAACGTATCAAATCGTTCACTTTTCAATTTTACAAACAGACACACAAGTGTGATAATGGCAGGTTTGGCCAAACGAATGTGTCGCCTTTCACTGGGAATTTTCCCCAGCTCAAATTTGGCTGCAGACGGTGTTTTCACTCGTTTGGAGTTTCCAGTTTCTGACCAGGCCGTAGTTAACGTGGCGGGAGGTCTGCTTTTGTTATTGTGCCCAAAAGCACACAGTGCTCATTCAATGCATCATAATCATCGGTTATTACATTAGCTGTGAGTGTCAGTTGGTCAGCATTGTGCGATGCTAAATGAGGGGCCAGAGTGGGGTTGTGAAGGCCTCCCTCAGTTTTCATTCGCATTGAAAGGAACAAACAGGATTTCAAACAAGCTTGATGCCAAACCTACAGGGGGTATGTTTTTGTGGTCTTTGATGCTTTCAGTCCAACTGAACAAAATCCGACCCCGTGACAAGAACATCATAGCCCGTCTCTCAAATTGTTCTGAACTGTTCCCGAAAGATTCCAAATTCCTTGTGACAGAGAAAAATTTATCCCGCATTTACAATCACAAAAGAGGAACTGCTAATTTGTAACTACAGGGGGTGGTGGATGCAAATGGATTGCAACCCATTTGGGAAGAGATTTATTGTGCAAAGTTTTTCCCTCCAGTGCAGCAGGCAAGCCCTCAAGCTCTGATGTTTTCTCCAGAACAAGACTGTCTCTTTTCTGCACAGACGATGTCGCGGCGTCAACAAGCAAACACGTAATACTTTTGCTCTTTCCCTCAAGATGTTTTCTTTCTTGTGTTGCTTATCTTGGGGAAAATCTGGAGAGCCTCAGTGTCCCGACTGGTACTTTTGAAATACGGGTCTACAGGAAGGAATCAGTAATTAGTTAGCGCGTATCACATCAGTTCGTCTCCGCCCATGGCAGTCCGTACGCCCGTCTTATCCGAGAACGACCAGGGGCGATGTCAGAGATGCCACGCATAATTACAGCCCAGCCTTCCTGCCGAGTGACTCAAAAATGACACTTGCGCAAATACGAAATACCTACACCGGGCTTGCCGCTTTCTTCTTCCTCCCCCCGCCACCCCACCACCAGCCATCGCCTGTTCTGTTCGAATCTCTGAGACCTTGAAACAGAACCGTCTGTCCTGAATAACACAGCCACGTTCCTGCACTGGCTCGACGTAGATTTTCTTCAATTCTTGTGTGCAATATTTACACTACTTCAGTATTTTGTGTCAGATACACACATTATCGCACACAGTAAAGTAAGGGTTCACACACGCTGGAAAAATGGTTTCTGTGAAATGACACAATGACTTTTCGAGGCTATTGGTCAAAAAAAGAATTGTGTTTTTGCACAGGAACCATTTTCTCCGTGTGCGAACTCACTTCTGCAACAATGAGGTTGTGTACGAGAGGCTTTGTGACCGCAGCATTGTAGAACAATGGTTGATCACAGTTCCGTTTCAAAAGGCAAAGGTCCACGGCAAGTCAGACAGTTCCACATTTGCCTTGATCAATGAATTGCATACGGATGGCTGTGCATTCACCATGTTCGGGCAGATACATGAAAAGACGGCGAGTGAACGCATGCATGTTGGCTTCAGGATCATGCATTTTTGATGAGTGAGCGGACAGGTGATGTGAGTGATCTGCATAAAGACATTTCCTTCTCCATCAATGGTCTCTTTGCGTCAAGTCTCCAGTTCTGCAACCACAAGGACCAAGTTTCAATTCACTTTCTAAGCTCCTTTCCCTGCAACCAATTCATGGCAAATGAAAAATCACTTCTCAGACGGCAAAACGCCATTGCTTCCTTTCATTGCAAACCGCAATTCCATTTACTTATCGCCGCTCTCAAGCCTCATCCAATGCAGCTTCCACCATCTGCAGTGGGAGTTTTATACCAGAATACATCCTGTCCGACCCGCCCAGTCCATTGCAATGAAACCTTCCCTAAAGACCTGTAGAGACAGAGGAAATATGTGATGACCGTTTCCAGGATAAAAGTCAGGCCAGGAAGGAGAAGGGGAAATAAATCAGGGAGAGTTGAGAGTCGGAAGTCCTGCACGACACGGGACGTCCCGAGAGACCCCCGGTCTGTAACTCGACGCATTTTTCCCCAGGGTTTTCTCAGGTTTGTTCTGCTGCCTCTTGCCGAAGGTGCTGCCAATGGAAGCAAACTGGAACAGACGGAGCAGATGCACTTGTCTTTCCTTTTTGCAGATCAAAATAACTGTTGAATGAATTCGTCTCTGAAAACAAAACTGCAGACAAGGAATCTGTGACGCTTCTTGGTCAAACCAGACTGTAGACTCACCAAATCTGACCACTGCTTGGTTCTGTCAGTAATAAGAATGGCTTTTGTGTGAGATTGCGAATGTGATTGGGAGCGGCGGGTGGTATCGCGGTCGGACCAGACGAGGTCTGGATTGCACGGCGAGTCCGCAGTCCCAGCCGCCCGACGCAATTACGCCTCCTGGTTCTGGACGTCGGACCGAGGCGGCGCCGCGATTCATACGCAATCAAAACATCGAACCACGGCCGGGCAACACCGGAAGCAAAGAATGCTGAACACTCAGTGACGTGGCAACTTTTTTGTCCCAACGTTGACAAATGTGCGTGAAAAGAGAGAACGGGCCTCCAAAGCCAAGCTGCTTCAGCCGCAGGTTATTTCTCTCAGGTCTTTCCGTCCTGTGCTGTAGGTTGAATATTCAATCTCACTTCTGTGCCTCAGGTTACTTTGCTGAATGCGAAAGCTGAAACACAATGCAGGTGCATGTTTCCTTCTGTACAAGGTGGATTTCCAAAGCACGAAGAAATTGTTTCAGCGTCAGAGTGCACAGATCCGTCGAAAGCTTCTGGAATAACAGTTCTATCAATAATTAAGACTGCAAAGTGCCGCAGCAATCAAGTTTACCTGGCAAAGCTGTTCGCCATTACAGTCTTGCTGAAAGTGCCTTTTTCTCAAGTGAGAAGTTTTCTTTCCTCAGCAACGCTACTCACTAGCTCATGCTGTTCATTCAGATCTGTTTGAAAGAAGATAGTTCTTCTTGGAAGAGACTCTGTCGAGATTGCTTTCAGGGTGCTTCAGTGATATCTAGCAGCAAAGCATTGAGCTGGCGCTTGTTACGGGGAGAAACAGATGGGTTTGAAACCTGGAAACAAACTGGAGAATCAATATTCACCGCTCTCTCCGCGGGATCGTACAGCAGTTCCCCCTGTTCACTCACAGCGCGAGCTTTCCTTCTGCAGGCGCTGATTCTAGTGTGAGCGCCCACGTTGTTTCTTGTCCACTTTGGGGAAAATCGAGTCAGAATTCCGACAGTCTCCCAGATTACTTGCTCCACTTGCAGCAGCGCAGCTGTTGATTCGAGTCCGACGTTTCGATCTTCTCGACAACAGAAAAGGCGCCAAGAAGCGACCCGTCTCAAACTGCCATAAATCTCCAATTTGGATTCACAGAGCATTTCCTCGATTCCACACACGGATTGGCACGCGGGTCGGGTCAGAATGTCAATAGTTCAATACTGATGGAGATGAATCTGCGGGTTTCCCGGTGCCAACCATCATTGCCTCGGTGCCCCGGTGCCCGCTACTTTCTACCTGCAGAGACGTGAGCAGAAGTCTGGTGAGTAGGTGCAGACCACGACCATCTGTGGACAAACGGGGAATTTTGTTGCCCATGCGAAAATAAAACGCCAGCCTCGCCACACGGTTATTGCTGACGGTTTGGCTCGACCAACAATGTTCCTGGATTGCTGCTCGTGATCATCAAACTGTGCAACAACAGTGACTTGTGGCCCATCTTCTGAACTCCGCTCGCCTTTGACCCACAGTTCCCATAAATATTTAGAGGGCAATAATAACGCATTTGGGGTGCGTCTTTTGAAATCTTTGCAAACAAACAAAATTGGTCCTGTCCAGGCCGCTCTCAGAGGCGTTTAATTCCGGGTGACCTGAGTACGGACAATCGGATTATGTCCAGAGACCCGGGGATGAGCAAGTGACCACAAATTTGATCCTCCCGAGTCCAGTTCTGATCAGCCATTAGCGTTCGCTCGCCGCATCGCGCGGGTCAAGCCGGCTTAACGCGACATCTGTCACTTGGATCGAGTTTCTGAGGCGGGCCACAGTTCACACGCGCACACACATGCACACACACACCACACCCCTGAAATTTCGGCAGTCCAATTGTCTCAGAGAGGAAGCACTCGGAAGTGATTTCCATGGCAATTTCCAAGATGATCTTTTCACATCCTGGTGGAGAAGTGCTTGAACGTCCTCAGGACTGCAGCTTCCACCGTTAATTAGCTATTGTTGCAGCTGCGACTTACGTAATGGACACAATCACCTGCGGAACAGAGACAGCTTCATTACACGCACGTCAAGTCGGTTCTTTCCCTGGAGCTGCAGCGCCGTCCTCACGTCGTGCCACAAGACATTAGCTGTGTCACCCATCGTATCCGTGCGTACTTCCGTCAACAGGTCTGCCACCTCAGTGAAATGAACTCAAAAACTTCAAGTTCCTTCATCCTTTGCTCTAAATGGGAGACAAAATGCTCCCTCGGTGCAGCACTGATACCAGCTGCAGGGACGACACTGCAGTCTCACTGAAAATGGTGACACAGCAAGATGACAGCTGCCGTCGACAACTGGATTAATTGTGCGACAAAACCAAAAGTGCCCGGGCTCTCGTGTCGTCCTTTCAACACGAAATTTGCAGCTGAGCAGAAAACGAGAAAGGAAACATCTGTCCGAAGAAGCACCAACAGATCGAGTGTAGTAGATATTCAATGTCGTGATTTTGGTCAAGACTTTCCAGTCACAAGAAACTGTTTTTTTTCTCGGGATTTAGAATCAGGTTTTGTTGTCTCCTTTGGTTTGGCCTGTTCAGACCTCAACGTGATCCGCCATTCGGAGAACGCCCTGGGTTCGCAGCCTCCAGTGAGTCGTAAAGTCGCTCTCGGACACACTGACAATTTCTTTCACATTTCGGGCTTGTTGAACGAAACGATCTGAAGGTGCACGGCAACAAAATACGAAGTGTCCTCGCCCCATTCACCACGGCGTCAGCTTTGCCACTCTTTTGAAATTTTAATCATCCCACAAGTCGTATCTCACTTTGATTTACACTTGAAGGGTAGGGAGCCATGAAATTGAACTGTCACACTAACAAATGGCCTTGCATAACACTGATGTCACTTGCATCCCGAGGTTCTCAAATTTATCTGAAAGAGTGACCTTCGAGGCGAAGGTCACCTCAGTTACAAATCTAAATTGCACAAAGATCGCTGCCTAACAAGCCCACCCAGCGATACTCTTACCACCACGAAAACAATGCACTCTCCGTGGGAGGGATCCAGTTTCCCAATCAATGGATCTGGGGATCACGCTCGATGCAAAATCACTTTGTCATTAAAAACGGATCAAAGTCCAGTGGCGGCAGCAGCTGCTTCCCAATCCCCCGTTCTGGACGCTCAGCTGGACAATCGGTTATTGAGGCCGGACACGAGGTTCAACACGGATCTAATGAGATCCGCCGCTCCGCCCCATTTCCCGTCCGCGCACATCGGACCACGATTCGGGGGACAAATATTTGGACTGGACAATGAGGTGGCGCGTCCAATTCAGCAGCGCCACCGAGCAATTCCACTCGAGCATTCCTTCCAAATAAACTCGAGTCTCTATGGTCACACACTTCGAGACAATTTTCGTGTCAAGGCTTCCTCCCATTCCTTCTGGCAATGGAAAAATACCTTCGTCCTGTGGCAACCACAGACACCGACGGCCAAACTGGAATTCATTCATTTGCTACACACTGGGATTTCCAGAATTGAAACCATGCAGCTAAGGGGTCGTAATTCCGACGAATTAACGCACTTCCAGGTTTGCAAAAGCAACTGAACTGCTGCAGATGCACCCGCCCGCAGTACTGAGGTTCAAATTCCGGATTCGCTTTGCTTTTGTGCATTCTGCAGCTGCAGTGGTCGCATCTCCCGCCGCGCCGCAGACAAGTGACTCACTCACCGCCGTTATACGACTCTCGGCCGGGCGGCGGCGAGCTGACTTCTGAGGCGGATTACGCACCAGGAATCACCATAACACTGAGTATCAGTCAATAATCCACGGCTGAGACGGGCCATGCTGTTGCAGCGATTATTCAAAAGTTCCCCAAGCAGTTTGCTCCGAGTCTGCACTTTCTGGCCTTCTGTCAAGTCATGTCAAAATAATAGGGAAACGCCTTGCTGGGCTTTTCTTTCTGTTCGCCTTCAGAAGTACGAGAGAACACGGTGGCAATTGCAATCTTGGCTTTTGTAGTCAGGTTGTTTTGCATCGAAGTTGACTTGGCAAGGGTGGGTGTCTTCTCTGCGTAAATTCGCGCCACTCCCATGCAAATAATCGATCCGTCATCCATCTTCAAAGCAACACACTGAGAAGAAACTGGGGAACGCAGGAGCCACACGCAGCTTCTCACGCAGAAAACCCGATGTCCAGACGTGACATTTGCAGCCGCATACACAACGCCAAGACGCCGTGTGCTTATCTGCAAAACGAATTCCACTCTCCAACCAAATCCCTGCGCAATCCAACCTATTCAAGTGGATGCCCATTTGTCAGCGGGAATTTTCGTCGGCCTTAACCTTCATTACCCGCTTCCCCTCTCATAAGGATCTCCCTCCATTCAGCTTGAGTGTTTGCATGAGAAAAGCTTTTGCTCTGCAGGGTCCGCGGGGACGGGCTACAAATGAAGGTGCTGTCGAGCTGCAGGTATCTGCACCGACTCGAGCCATCGCTTCGGCGAGACTAATCTGTCTCTCTGTGTCCTCCCCTTTGATGTAGCCTCCGAAGAGCTTGATGTTCTGCGTGTTTTCGATGCACGTGAAAGGTTTTTGGGAGACATGGCACCGGGTAAAACGCGCAGGTTCAGCAGGCAACCAACCCACACCGTGCAAACTGGAAATGTGTCTGCTTGAGTCACAACTAAAATGATCGAGATTATTCTGCCGATCCTCGGGGGAGCTTATCCATCTACTAACTTTATGGAGGTTCTGGAGTGACCTACATATCTCACCTTGGCCCGTCTGATAGGATCCTTGACCACGGCTCCCATCAATACTCATTACCATCGCTCACAATGTAACTGACAGGTGCTGCTGCCTCAACCGCCGCGAAGACCCACAAATTCCCGCACTCTCGTGGCCATTACGACCAACAACTCTATTAGCGTTTTACTGTCGTTTGAGCGCCGTGCATTTCCCGAGAACAACACCGCATCAGAGCGCTGATGCTCCTTTGTTGACCGTTTGGAGTGGTGGGCTCAGCACCAAGAGAGCAGTAGAAGGGAAAGCACAAATGAGAATAGATGGCAGCGAACTGGATGACCTGGAAACATTCTTCGTGACATCGTCTGGTCTCAATTTAGTTTCTTTCGACCATCGCATCAAAAACCGTCACCGAGTGTTTTGGGCGGTGTTTACGAGCCAAGAGAACCGGGGGAGTCTGAATCTTCCCATTGAAAATTCCCCTTGAGGCAAGAATTGAAGAGCATTTTCTGCCTTTCAGGCTTCCCCTCATCAGCCAAACCTCTTCCTTCAAAACCTGACAATTTTCGCGCATGATGGATGCAGCGCCGCCTCAACCTCTGCCCAAACAAGGATCAGATGCGCTTCTCCCTCAATTCCTTCCTCTGCAATTATAAAGCCGAAAAGTAGTGCGAACACGACGGTGATGCATCACTGCAGTAAATCTACCTTGTCGTGTCTTCATACTCCGTCCACATGGAACTGTACACGTGGAAAGGTACATCTTTGTCAACTGCTGACTGGACTTGTTCCGTGCAGGTTGGGAAAAAAGCCATTTCAGTGCGACACACGCTGAGTTACTTGCACTCAACCATTTTTGGTGACGCTTTCTCTTTGAGACTCGTGGGCGGCAGGCACTGGCAGAGAAGCTTGATCAAATACAGTAATGGTATGTCGGTGCGGCACGCGATCCTCACACACGCAACGACCGCACCTTCATTCCTCACACACAGTGTTTCAGAGGCAATTGAATTGCTCCTTACACAGTCCCACCCAACACAATGCAAAACAGGTCCGTTTTCTCAGACACGATGGATCTTGGTTGGGGAGCCAGCTCAGTTTCGTGAGTTTGCTGAAACCTGCCTGCGATGTTTCTTGTCTGTGGGTTTTTCTGCCTCGGCTGCCCAAGAGAAATGTCTTGGCTGCACAACTGATATTCGGTACGCACGACCATGCAGGATCCATAGCAGTGTGCCTTCATATCCCTGCCATTCCCTGCACATCAAAATATCAAATTGCAAAGGGAAACGGGCAGTTTGGTTTGGAACCCCAAATCTAATCAGAAGCTCAAAGATCTCTGTGTTTGCCTCACAAAGGCGACTCTTCCCCCTCCTTGTTTCGCTGAAATTACATTTCCACTTTCTCCCTCAGCCTTCCCTTTGCTGCACGCAGGCAAGAAACGCATACATCACAAGACAGAGCGGGAAGGCCTCCGCCGCAATGTAATCGGACGCAGAATAAGGGTAATTGCAGACACAATCAAACATCAGGCGCTTTCGTGTGGACAACAAAACTCATCCCCAAGGCAAAGCGAAGGGAATGTCTCCCATACAAAACTGCCGCCGTTATTTCAAGCTTCATCGTCGGGCGCTTTTCAAACATTCAGTTGGGCTCCTTTCTTGTGGAAGAAGCAATGCTGGGCTTCTGGATTTGATTCTTCAGTGCACTCTGTGGGAATGCCTGAATTCACAGCCCTCCAAAAATTTATTCATTGATCAATCAAAACGGGCGATCAATTGGTTGCTTCACGTACAATCTGCAAACACTGCGGTTTCGAATGGCCCACAGGTGTTTGCACCAACACTGGATCCAGGTGAAGAAAGCAAAAGCGGAAAATTTACCACTTGCACCTTTTTTTGACTTGCTTTGTGATCAAAAGACAGGAGAATGATTGCCACTGTGGGCGAACGTCTGAGCACATACGAGTTCGCATGAAAAGGTAAATTGCCTGGACCGTCTGCTTCAATATTTGAGGATCGTGTTTGAAATACGCGGCTGTTCAAGTCGCGCAAATCATTGATCGACGACACGTTTTCACCAATGATGAACGCGCAAATTGTCAAATCAAAATTCCGAAGCACCACTCGAAACAGATGTGCGAGCTCGTGCACGACAACAACAAGCAGGGATCAAAGTTTGCAAAAGGTTGGGTGCAATTCCACGTTTTCATTTTGGTGTGGACTGACTCCACATGCTGTTCGATCAAGGCAAAGAAGCAAGGGCCTGCGCTGGGGCAAAACAATCAACTGCTGTGATGCAGATGGTGTTGATGGGCGAGTTCGACAGTCCAAGGTATTTGAAGCGGCTTCGGAGTCTTCAAGTGGCTTCCTCAATTTGAGTAGCTTCCTCCACTCAACAGAAGCTGGTGTCATCGAGTACAGACTGACTGAGAGCGTTCAATCTGTCACCCTGAGCCTTCATTCAACCACAAGAACCATCGATCGCTTCCTTATTTTGAGCAGATCAATGAATAGATGCAGCTCGCTGGACTTTGAAAGTCCTACGCTCCGTCTCAAACCCAGGCACTTTGTACTCGGTCTAAATCACCCCACCAAAAGTTCAAAAGCAAACACACGAGACAAAATAATACTTTTTTTTGTCCCGAAGAAAAAAACCCAGCCGAGACAAATGTTCAAAGTGCAGCCTTGTCGCAAAAAAAGCGAAATGATTTCTGTACGTCAAGGAATTGTGAGAAACTGAAAACGAACACATTTCCTCAACAGGTCACTCGCTGCTATTTGTTGACGTACTCGTACAAAACCGGACTGCTTTCCTTGTTGAGCACACGTTGCAAACAACCAAAGTGCCGTCAACTTGACAGTTGACAACCACTTCGCATGCGAATTCACGCGCACACGTGCCGTGCAAAAACGTGAGTCAAAACACGCATCGTGCAAATTAGAAGGGTCGAGACAGCTTGAATGTCCGTGATGACTGACTCATGGCATAACACGCTTTGATAACTTTTCCCTGCAAAAATGCTGCACGCATTTGCCGATGTTGTTTGTCCCTCACTTATTCGGAAAAGAGTCCAGGCAAGGATTCCGTTCGGGGCACTTGTGGAGACAACACGTGGCCAGATTATCATTCATCCCCGCCCTGCACCATTTCCCACCCGCCAACCCCAAGGGAGCAGAAACCACTGATTGCTCTGGAAACTCGACCTATTCGGGGATTTTGATGATTTACTTTGCTTATGGAAAATGTCCTAAAGTGCCCGAGCTGCCATTTCAATCAATCAGCTGCTATCTCATGGCGCATCAACTGTCTTTCGCTCACAAATTCAATCCTCTCAGACAGAATAATTGTATTTTCCGCCCAGAAACTCGGTTACCATGACAACTTTCCCACCTTCAATTTCACGCCTGGATTTTGATTCCTTGATGGATTCCAATGGAAGTTTGCGATCAGAAGGAACACCACAGAGACTCCCAATCTCTGGAATGCAGGGATAGAATCTGTGTACAATTATATTGATTCATGAATCATACACCCACTGCGCTATTTGTTGTAAGTTTGGACTGCCAGGTTTATGTAACCTTTGAGACAAGAAAGTGTTGTGTTTATTTCTTCGCCTTTGCAGAGTCTACTCTGATACTCAGTAACAACCTGATGATCCTGCAAAGAAAGAAAGAGGTTTGGCTTGTTGTCAAAATTTGGTGCATAGCTTTTTGCCATCTTCATCTTCCCCAAGTACCTTGGGTGGGTGTGTCCCTTGCTGCATTTTCTTTGGCGACACCCTCTCGTTCTTCGCTTTCACAACGCGTGCTGAAACTATCGAAAAATCTTGGTGGCTGTGCTGAGTTCAAAAAGACATTTCTTGCTGTGCTGCACACCCATAACGCCAACTGTTCGCTCCAACGTATGAACCGCATCACCGAGGGCACGTTGCACGTCCAGACAAGGAACGTGGAAAAGTGTCCTCGCCTTGGGCGGGGGAAGGATAACGAGACGAGCCTGCAGGTACAACAGCACTTCACAGTTTCCCCTGCAGCTGTTGACAGGAGGATCTGCCTTGCAGCTGGGCGCCCTGCAGCTGCGGGACGCTGTGAGTGATGACACGAATGAGTCACATGAATTGTTAACGCAGGTCCCTACGCGCGCACTGCCCAGCTGCGGTGTCTCCACTTTGTTCCGGAACAGAAACCCCGGCGCAGTGACCGCTCATCCAGGACCTGACACGTCCTGATTCTCACAGCTCCGCTCGGGGATTGTGACTATATTTAGTCGCCGCTTGTTGGAGGCCTGGTGCCCTTTGAGTTCAGTGCATGTCAAACGCTGAAACACTCACTTTGGTGCCGCAGGCGACCCAAATGGCCACACTAGCTCCAGCAAAGCAGCTCTTTGTCAAATCACTTCATAGAGAGGAATGACCGGCTCATTTGCTCTTTGTTGCCATACAATAAACACAGCCTTCCTCCCTTTTGACAGGAAACAAACCTTGCCCAGAAAAGTGTCAAAGCACGAGTACGCGCACGGTCGCAGTCCGTTGTCTGCAAACGACGGGATGCACGCGTGATCGGACAGCTTTGAACATTTTCAGGAATGGACATGTCGCTATCATTCGAGAAAGGTTCAAACGCAAGCAAGAAAATTCGAGAACCAGCTTTTGCAGAAGAAATGCATCCAAAACTGACCGACAAGGAGAACGAAATCCAATCTTTTCAGTGAACATAAAAACAGTCACAAAAAGAACAAACTGACATGTTTGGAGAGGTACCAAACTAAAGGGTGCTCAGAGATGTCCTTGCATTTGTCTCATCCAGTTTGGTCCTGTAAGAGTCTGCAGCTTTTCCTGAAAACACACAGCTTTGGGTCGACAGGGCCAGGCCTCTCAGGATTCAGCACAGCGCGCACATGCAAGACCTCCTTTCGGGACCTTGTCAGCTGTATGAAAACAGGCTCCCACCTCCCTTCTCTACCCAGCCCCGGAGCCCCATTGATAGCTCCTGCCATACACTACAGAGAACTGAACAGGCTTTCTCGCTGAAGGCACTTTGTCTCCACCGTTTTGCAGCAGCAGAGGCGTTACGATTTTTGTGAGCTGGGCGCAGGCAGAACCGAGGCGTGAAACACGCCCGGCTTTTCCTCATCTCCGCTACCAAGAGAGAAGAATTCCTGCAGCAATAAAAAATGAGATATCTGGAGAACATGGCTCTGGATTAACATATCCGGAGTTAATTACATACTTATCCGAGGTTTGTAATCTAGTCTGTCCCGCTGTACGACAGTCTCATTCCTGATTTATGCCCAATTGCGGTCACTTTATTGCGCATGTGCAGGTCCTGTGCTAAGACAGCACATACGACTCCCCTGCTTTTTGGATGTATCTAAAAGGAAGCAGTATGAATAACGACGCGCTTTTGGGTCTTGCGGGGCAGATTCAATCAGGGTTGGAGCCGTGGAGGAGCTGGTCCCTGCACGGGTCTCGACCTCAGTGTTCATTCATCATACAATTGCGCCTCTGGGTTAGTACAACACAACAAGACTTTCAAATTTTGCCCGAACCAAACTCAGAGAGGAAAAGAAACATTGATTGTCCTGGCACCAGCGCAAGCCACGTGATCGTCCATGTACGATCTGAGTTCACTGTTTGGAACCAGAATTCTGTGTGGAGTGAGCCACAAACTGAGCAAGTAGATCTGGGTATGCACACGATTACTCCCGTCCATTAAAAGCTAATACTTCATCGCTCATGCAGAATAATATCCTCTGTAATGTAGGCTGGCGGAAATTAAAATTTGAAAAATTGCTGCAACGCAATGGCTCTGCAGCTCTCCTGTGGCCAAGGACATGTGTTCGCCCGAGGCCACAAACCCCAATACCACCAACCTCCGAGAAAAGGGACAAAAACAAATTGTGAAAACCGGAAAATCAAAACCCGATAAAAGAGGAACACCTTCAGGTGAGCGAACCAAGTCAGTTGGAAACTTTACGACTTGATAAGGTACTTTGCATTTGGCTTTTGAAGAAAACCACACAATGTAAAACTGTGAACCGAGTGACCCACAGCCATTTCCTTTCACGGTCCTATTTGAGGGAGAAAAATGTGGGCACCACAGCAAGTGAACTGTGAGCAATTTTTGATATGAAATTGCCTTCATCTCGCGTGTGTCCCGAGTCCTTGGTGTCAGTTGTTTTCTTCTGAATCGCCGGTTACATTTTCTGAAGAGGCTGACAACTGTTTTTTACCTTCAACGCTTCAGTGCACGTCAAACATTTTCAAAATACCTGAGATCGGCAGACAGGATTGATATGACTAAAATTATGTTTGTCATGCAACAGTCGTATCTGATGAATGATCAATCTCTTTTGTGACATGTTTTCATGTTAATCACACCTGGTGCAGTTTAAACAAGGGACATTTCCTTCGCTACAAATAGCAGTGGACAAAAAAAGGAATATGAAATCAAACATTGAGGTCGCACAGCATTCATCAAGGGCTGGTGAAAAAACGCTTTGAATGTCAATACAAGTGCCTTTCGGCAAAACACGGGCGATAAAATGCAAATTAATCCTCCAGCCTTGAAATTGATTTCTGTGAAAATCCAGAGGAAGTGGTCACTAAATGCACACGAGATGTTTGCCATTCGTCATGTTTCAAAGCAAACACACGCAGTACCACGTACTCAATGCACTGCACACGAAGCACCATTCAACTGATGATGAAAAGGTGTGAGGAGATGAGGATGATTCCTTTTCGAAAGCGAATGGGAAAAAAACACTGGAGGCAAAACTGACAACTTTTCAAAAGTGGGGTCATTTTCAGGTCTCCCAAACCACAGCTCAATAAAAACGCACTGCGCATAAATCCACTTCCAATATTAGGACAATATTTTGAGGACGGCTTCGCAGACTGATGCTGATTACCCACGAATCGCTTCTCATTTCATCTCCATCGCAAAAACCACTCCAAATATTTGATCATCTGTTGACATCTTTCGCCGCAGATCTTTGCGGAGAGGGTCCAATGTTGTCTGATTCGGATTTCTCTGAAGACATCAAATCAAAACGGCATCTTGATTAATTAACCTCTGGTTGTGCTGCTCAAAGAATGAAGTTTGCATCTCAATTTCTCACAGAACAGTCATGATCACATCCTTCAGAACTGTTGAATTGCGGCACATTTCTTGTCTCGTATTTTCTTTCGTACACTCAGTTGATTTCAAACATTGAAGCGCTTCAGCCAATTCCTCAGTTACTGTTTTCGCACCGGCAGGGTGCTCGAATGCTCGTTGAGAACACGTCAACGGTTCCATGTCAATCAGTATTAGTGGATCCTTTTGTCCTTCTCCCTGTGTTCACCTAAGTCTGTCGACTGCACACAGTCTTGTGATTTCCGGTTGTAACAACTCAACCCTGCGCAAGTTTCAATGCAAAGTCAAACTCTCATCCATGTCAGCAAATACCCGCCAATCTGTCTGCATTGAGAGTTTCTATTCAGTGCTACATGAAATTAAATTATGCGTTGGTTTATCCAGTTACAGAACTGTGTTTGCGCATCATAATTGCCAACCACACTTTTTTGTCCTGGTTGTCAATCCCCAATTCTCCCAGCTTCTATTCAGAGAATTTTTCTTTGAAATTACCAGGCCAAGATGTGCAAACAAGGAATTTCTGTAACACAACACTGATTTGACATTCATTAGAATCGTGCCAGGATTTTGATGGGTGTTTTTCCCATGCTTCTCTCACCCTGATCAAACATGCCTGGATTTCCTCTGCACAAACAAGCCACATCATTTTCACCGTGTGTGGCACACCCCTGCAACACACAAAACCAATGTATCCAAACAAGAATGCGAATACATAATGCGACACGAATATTGATCTGCGAATAATGAATGATTCTCCATCAATTTGGCATATTGGCACAACTGGCACACATAAGCAATAACATTACTCCAGTCACTCTTTCCTGATTACAATGTGGGTCACTGGGTACGCCAAGATTTGGAGAAACATCATGCGGAAGATATTCAATGCAAAGTATTGACGATGTGCTCCGGAGAAGAGGGCGTTAATCTGGATAAATTGGAACCATTATGCGAAATGCATTTTGTGAGTAACGCACATAACCCCCGAAGAGGCAAGATGTGGACCGAAAACTGATGTGCAGCCTCCGTCTGAACTTGGCCGAACCGACTCCACGGCCTCGGGAGCACAACTCACAGGGGTGTTGCAGATGGGTTTGACCTGCGTCACTATTCATGCACTTTTGACAACCGCATTATCTGCAGCTCAGCAGTTCAACTGTCAGTTATAAAATTGTTACCATTGCTGCCCGAGCACCAGACGGTTATTTTCGCAACGGGGAGCCTGTGTTCCCTGCTCACTTGCAACGGTTTGACTTGTCGCTCTGAATGTAACTTCAGATCAAAGTAACAGTCGTGCTTTCCTTGGACCAAGTTTGCATTTTTTTGAGATAAAGAAATAAAGGACAAACGCATTCCTGCGAATTGAGTAGCTCACACATGGATATCTAACTCATTTATCTTCGTCAACAGTATTTTGAACCAACGCGACGGCGATTTCAGTGATTTTCCCGGGTCTGTCATTTCACGTGTTGAGGATCATCGTCTCCCGTCAAACGGATTTTTCACCGCACAGAAGTGTCTTCTGCGCCACAAAAGAAGGAACCACTTTGTGCAGAAGGGCCGCTCCTAAACACAACAACGATGTGACCTACATTCTTGGCATTCTGCTCAGCGACAGCTCCGCGTCTGCGCCGCTCCCGACCCGCCTCTCAAATCCTTCCCCTTCACTCTCCCTCGAGTGAACAACTTCGCGTCCTCTTCACTGGACAGCGCAGAGAATTTTCCAGGCAACTGCAAACTGGATTCGCTGTTCTTTGTTTCGGTAACCAAATACAGACTTCAGTTTTACCGTTGCCTTGTTTGCAAGCGATGACAATTGAGGGGGGCATCTACGTATCTTTCGTCAAAATCACAACAGACGGCACCCGAATTTTTGTAAACGGGGTACAATCGCTTTTTAACCCACTCAACGGAAAAGAGAAGACAACTAAAATGCTGCCTTTTGTGAGATGCTGAAGGCCGCTCTTCAATTCTGCTCACATCATATTTCCATTGAAACTTTTTGCACTGGATCCACAAGATTCTTTTGCTGGTGTTACTACGCTGTGTCACTGACAAAGAACATGCCGAAACGTCAAATTTCACACTCGTTGACGGGTCACCGAAAAGATTTCTTCATTCACAAACACGAAGATTGCGTGTCTTCATCCGAGCACGAGTGTTGCTTCGTCGCCTGTCCGGCTCAGCGCCATTTGGCTGCTCCGTAGCCTGGTTACTGAGTAATTACCGGACTAAACTGGACATAAAGCAGCAGCAAAATGTCATAAACACAACAGAAAGATCACGCGACTCCAGTGTGCTCTTCGCAAGATATGCTTTCACTCCACATCTGCACTCACCCAAAGTGAGCCCATACCAACTTGTCTCGTCCTTTGTTCTCATAAAAACCTCGTGTTTGAATGTCAGATTTTTATGAGAAAAGCTCAACGATTTGCTGGACCACTGAACTTGCAGAACTTCAAACGGCTGGCTACCATGTTGTAATTTACCCTGCTTAAAACCAAATAATGCCAGACAAAAAAGCACAACTACATCTGAACGTTTCCCTTCAATTTCCTTTTTCGCCCTGCAAATATCATTAATTCCCCACATTAAGTTTCCTGCACGTTTGGTTTGTGTGACAAGCAAGCCTGAGAACGTGCAAAAAGACCTCGCTCAGTCTGAGCCCCTGCACTTCATTGAACAGACCTATGTGGCGAAGTGGTGTGGAGAACACATTTTGCCAACTTGTTTCAGTCAAGAGCTGCTGGTCGAAATTTCTGTGTTGTCTCGAACACAGAGGACCGCAGATTGGTCAGGCAAATCCCTGCTTCAGTTTTGCGTGCACTTTTGCCCCGACAACTTTTGATCCCAAGAGCACCATTCCATTACTGACCATCAAGTGGACAACAAAACATCCATTTTCTTTATGACAGCCGCACGGCGCAGAAACTGGCCCCGCGGAGTTCTTGAATTGGCCCAATGTTAAACTGATGAGCATTGTTAAATTGGCTTCACTTTCGGATGGAGATATTGCGATGCATCAGTGCAGGATCCGTTGACGTCAACGCAAGGCTGAACAACAGTAAATTGCAGGACGGTCCCCCACTGGGGAGTGCTGCAGGTTAACCCCGCACGCCCAGCGCTGAATCATCACGTGCGTTGTGAAAACAACGCTCTTTATGCAAGAGAAGGGCCCATGAAAATTGGAATGGTGTGCAGGGAACAACAAAAAATTTCACGTCCTTCCACAGAGTGACAGCAATTTTAACAAACAAACTCCACTTGGCAAGATGAAACACACAGCCTTGCGAACAGACTTTGTCACAGCAAAACTTGGAAGCTGTTGCGCCATTGTTGTAACTGGACCCTAATTGTGTGCAATTTTCCACTCAGAATTTGTGACACAGACAACCCCCAGCTTTCCAAAATCTGCCCTCGGCTGATTTCGCCGCTCACTTCAACCACGAGTGCAAGTCAACAACTGTGGATGGAGGCCAGACAACACTCTGGACTTCCGTTTGCAATGAAACCTGAAAAAATGCTGTTCAGGTCCCGCATCTTCGCGTGCGCAAAAATGTCAGATGCGTAAAACCTCATTGTCCTTTGTTTCAAGTTCGAATCAATGAAGTTCAATTGTCCAGAAAACGCGCGATTTTCCGTGTTCGTGCCCTCGATCCTGTTACATGACATTTCAAAATGCTTAATTCCGTAAAATGAGAAATATTGACAGCTGTGACTCACTCGGTACCATGATCAGAAACGCCTGCAGTCCCATCCTGTCTGATCTTTCTTCACCTAATTAGCCGCAATGAAGCCACAAATGGAAATCCAAATTTGCACTGAGGTTATTTCAACCAGTCACCAGCAAGACACCATGACCATTGGCTGGTCGGACAAAAACAACTCACAACACCAGAGAAACACAAATTGCACATTCGTGCTCGTTTCTTTTCTTTTGGACCGCATGGTGACTTGGTAGAGACAAAGCTTTTCGATCCAATCACAACACGTTCTCTTGTTTTCCTTTTGCACTGAACCGCAATCAATCTGAGCTTTTCATTTTCAAACTTTTTTTTTGCTTGAACTCACAAATCCCTGTCTCGTGCACGAACATGATCGCGTGCATGCCAGAGACAAAAAGATGACAACAGAGCGCTGCTGCTTTCGAGTCCATTGTTCAGGTCATGCCTCCCTCTCAAATAATGACAGCAGGTTGCAAGGCAGGTTTCTCCCGCTCATTCAAAAAGACGTTGTAAGCCCGCATCTTTCTGGTCTTTATGCAAGTTTTTTCTTGTTTGCTGACAAACTGTCAAAAAACTTTTGTCGAAATATAACTCACCACATGCGCGTGCACGATTTAAAGGGAGCAGTGCACATTCCCCATTTTCGTCTCAGACCCTGACAGCCACCAAAAAGTGTGTGATTGATGGTCGTTTTAGATTGCGGAGACAGACAACGAGTTGAATCTCATTTCAGTTTGGCCATAAATGAGTTCTTCAATCTTCTCTCCGTGTGAGTCAATCCCGTCTCGGGCAAACTTCATGTGCTTCCCTGTGGAGCACATTTTTTGTCTCTGAATTATTGCACATTGAATCCGAAACAGGGAAAGATGCATCTTGATGCAAACCTCGCTTCAAACCAAAGAAATGTTGCAAAGCTTACGCAAAATCGAATTGCCAATTGATCGAGGAAAATTGGACCGGAATCACATTCAACTTCCTGAATACCTTTTGTGACAGAATTGTTCAAATTTCCAATCCCTTCAGCTTCTTCACAGGATGTCAATCCCGCTGCGTCATGTGCTGCTGCTGGTCAACTGCTTTTTCTTCTGTTTTCACGCAGGGAGGCGGTGCATGCTGCACAATTCTCAGACTTTACGCCGATGGACTGTGACCAATGGTAAATGGGGCTCAGAAAATAGCGATGACCCTTCACTGCCTTTTTACGGTAATACACAACGACAAAGTTGGGAAAGTCTGTTTCATGCATGGAGGTGCTAGGACTGCGGGTCACAGAAATGTTTCACCGGAGAGTCGTGCGAGTCAGTCAAAGCAGAACGAGACGCTCCGCAGCAGAAAGAGCTGCGAAGTTCAGCTGTTTTCTTCACAATAAGGCCCCGTCTGAGCCATTCTCTTTGTTCTTTACATTAGATTCCTTTTTAGTAATTCTACTGTTAGCCCAGTGCACCTATGTCAAACCATTTAACACAAAAGACTTAAATGGTTTGACATCAGTACACTTGCAAAACAGTAGATTACTTGATAATTTACTATCAGATCAAAAACTCAGACAATGGCATAGCAGGGGCCTTATGTATGGTAAACAATGGGAGCGAGGAGATGATCACCTCCTCGCTAAAGCTCGGAGCTAATCATCTCCTCGCTCCCATTGTTTACCTCTAACGTAATTCTTCGCATGTTGCCACTCTGCACGCAAAACAGCAGTTCCTCGTCACTTTCACGTAGTTCTGAAGAGGCTACCCACGAGACAACCTTGCTGCAGTCCTCTTCTGGTCGCAGATCTCTGATCAAGCCACAAACGGTCGACAGGTTTCGCTGACCACGAACGTGAGAACACAACGGCGCTTCGTCACGATTTTGATTTGAACCCACTGTGTGAGAGAAGTGTTCAAAGTTCACCACATTCAGAATGCAGATGTGTGAGGGAGATGCACCGAATGAAAAAGACTGGCAACTTTCCCAACAGGCGTATGCCAGAAGCGTGGTCACATAAGTGTGATGGGGAAATGCTTTTCTCACACAAATCTCCCTTCAAATGCTTCCTTTACCTTCTTTTACGAGTACCTTTGCACTCTTGCAAACGACAGATTCGTTCTTTGTGTTGGCTTCGTACGTACAGGCAAAGAGCGTCTGAAAACAACAAGAAACTGATACGAAAAGGATATCCTTTCTCGCAGATTCAGACTTTAGTGGATCTGATCCAACTCAGCAAGTTTTCATTCGACAAGATAGACCGCGTTCGAAATTTAGATGTCACTCGTATCTTGCCAGAGATGCCGAATTTGTTTACAGGTATGATGCACAACACTTTCCATTTGACATTCTGTCAGCGCCAAAAGAGACACATGCTGGGACAACAAGCATTAAAAATTGCATCTCATTTTGAAGTTGACAACCTGTGACACCATAACTCCTCCGTCGAGCCACACAACAAACTCAGACTTACTTTCCGTGGCAATTTTTCCAAGGATGTCTCTGATGCCATACACAAGCAACACACAACAAAATTGCCTTGGGTGACAAATTTCAATTATGAGAAGCTCTTTTCATGCGAACTGACAACTTTCAAGTCCAATACTGCCCCACCAACCCGTGGAGGCGGATAGGTTAACACTGCAGTCTTTGTGCGATTTATGGGTTGAGCATTTTCACACTCATTTTCGTCATCTTCTTCACACAAGAAGTATCTTCGAAAAGGCCATCAAGGCAAAATGCTTGAAAATATTGTTCGATGCCCCTTTTTGTGGTTTGCACCTGAATATTCACGGAGACATTTTTGAAGACGCAAAACGTCTCCTTTTTTGCCCAAACCTTAGCTCAGCTCCCGACATACGAAGTAAATTTGCACAAGATTCACCTTGTATCGAGTTGTGTGTGCTCAGAAAATTATCCAAGACAGTTGTAGCTATTTCTGACGTTTTTGGCATGCATCGCAAGCAAAGATATTTGACCGTGATTGCCCTAATAAATTGTGGAACAAAACGAGAGATTCCTTCGCGGAAGGCACTTCAACTGAACAAAAGCCGATCTTCTGAAAATGCCGCATCTTTGAAGTATTAACAAACATACCATGTTTGCCATGCATGTTCTCCTGTAAAGATGGCATTATCCTTCAAAGGAGATGGCAAATTTTTGATTTGAACAACAATTTATTCACATGCACCACACTCGTATTGAGCCAATCCTCTGGATTTGTACAAACGCCTCCAATTGGGTAGAAAATGAGTCGCACTCTTCAGCGAAACTCAGGTCAAATTGTAGGACTCTGTGTCCAGGTTCAGCAGATGTTTTTTATTGTTGTTGTTGTTGTTGTTGCTGTTGGTTCTTTCAAATTAAATGTTTCAGTTCATGGAAACACACCTGAATTGTCAATTGCCTTCTGTGCGACAGGATCATCCTGTCCATGTCGTGACCAAACCTGGACCAACCTCTGATCAGCACAACTGAGGGTAACGTGAGGTCAACGGTGCTCATTTCCAGAAATTACCGCCACAGACATGCACAAATGAAAGCTTTCAGCTTTCACTTTCAAACACAACAGAACAATGGCTCAAGCAGGGGAAAGAATAGTTGAGAGAGACTTGACACGCCCTCGCTGCCAGGTGCGGGATTAACAACGGTTAGCGAGGAGTAAACATGGGAAACATGCTCTTCTCCAACCAACACTGTTGACTGCTCACCAAAAGCATTTAAATTCCTACGGCAAACACTTGTGCAACCTCCTGAGCCACACACAAACTTGCAGAAGAGATCAGAGGTCAAACAGAATGCCATGTTGGGTGTCATCACAAGGGTATTGAACAATTTTGCATCAATAATAAGCAAAGCAAACATCCCCAACACTGGTCAGCTACAACTCGACCACAGAATTTTGCACACGACAGAAGAGGGGAAGGAACCGCATGTGCGTACAAACAAGTTGAGTCAACTTCATTCTGACATGAGACTTCAATACCTTCTTGACTCACAGAATCTGATGACGCCCATTCCACGACACGAGTGAACCACCAAATGATATTGATTTGACAATTCTGAACTCCCATTGATGTTTCGCAAAACTGATCTGCTGCGCCCACGGATGCAAAGCAATTTGAACCCGAACTCTTTTTTTTTTTTTTTTTTGAAAAAAAAGACAAAAGCCTTGAGTATCTGTCGCCCCATGCGCAGCTGCTGATTCTAAAGCCTCTGAAACGTCACAGAAATTGACACAAAAATCCACGACACATCGGAGCAAATAATGGATTCTTCAAAGCGGAAAATATGAGCTTCGATTTGTGCCGAATAAATAATGCCGCAGCTTCAGAATGTCGGATTCACTTCAAAATAAAAGGGGCCTTGTGCATTTCGAATTTGCACGAGGCAAAATCCCAAAACGTGGCGCTTCAATGGTTCCAGACAGTTGCAAAAGAGACCAGACAAGTGAACAGAGGTCCTAAAATCTGAAGGTTACGACAGACAAAAAGTCACTGTCATGATGCTCATCCTCACATTTCCTTATCGGCTGAAAAGTCTCACACTGAATTTCGTGTGGATTGAAATCTCTTCAACAGGCAGAAAGGTTCTCAATTACACCTTCAAGCTTGTCTAATCATCTCAAAGTTCAAGATTTTACACCTGCAAAATGCTCGAAATGGTCGTAATCACTGATGCGATCGGTCACACATTACAAGCATGTGGTGAGTGAGGCGCTGCACAACGCGCCACAACAACAGAATAATTTATGTTCTGAAAGGAAACACCTCAAACTTAAACGTCTCACAAAGGTGCTCTTAACGTTGAAGTCACACACAAAACACTCTGCATCCACAGAGGGAGAGAGTAGTTCTTGTTGTGCCAAATCTATGTGTTGTGCTCTTTTCTGCTTCTCCGAACTTCACCGAAAATATCCCGTTCGTTGGAGTGGGCAGGAAATGGTGCATAAAAACAATATTTCATACAAAACAAGGTATCTAAATCATTTTAATGCCCAAGCAGATGGTGACTGTCCGCTGCGTGTTCCTCTCGTGCAACAAAGGCTCTTCGACCAGCACCTGCTTCGAAGTTGTCAACCTCGACGGAATGACATTTCTTTTTTTCTGCAAATACCGTAAGTACGAGTACGCACACAACACGCGTTGTTTGCCAGTGGACAAAAAATTCAAATTTCAGGCCAAGACACCGGTGAGAGAACTTGACGTCAGGAGCTATCAACCCAGACATCAATCTACTCGTCACATCAAATTCAGGAGAAAAAGTTTTCTTGCAGACATCAAGCGTTCTGAGGTTACAAAACGTATTGTTTATCAATGAACCCCACCAAGCAGGTGCAGTCCCCCTCCCCTGCGGAATGATCGTTTGCTGCCTTGCGTGTGGATGGAATTGTGGTGCCTTTTTTGTGCCGAGACAAGAATTAGACTCGACAGATGCTCCTGATATTCAGAGAAAATGAGAGGTGTTCCGGCTCCACGTGATGGACACCGCTCACAAAGCGTCAACAATAAACGTCCAACCTTCTTGTTTTGACACAAACTTTCACGGAAATCAAGCCCACTTTGTGCCTCTCAGTTGAATCGTTAATGCTTCGGAACTTCATTCACTTAATTTTGCTCGCAGACGCAAAAGGCTCAACGAGCGTCGAGTGTTTCTGATTCAGCCTCTTATCAAGGAACGTTATCTACTTCAACTGAACAAAGCATGTAACAGCATGGCAAATCACACCAGACTCAAACATGCTCAGAGAAAGAGTGCACACTGAGAAAGAAGGAAACAGCTGAATCTATTTTTCTGTAAAGAAGAAAGTCAATCCGACTTCTGAAACATAACAACGTGAAGCCTTCTGGCTTTTGTGTCTGTGAGTCACAAAGAAATGTTATCAACATGACTGGGCATATTTTCACCCCGTTGCTAAGCCGCATGTCAACGCCCCAACAGAAAACAAAAGCCACAAGCTGTCTCAGTTTCCTCAGTCCTTTGAGAATCGAAACAAATCTGAAACTTGTGAACTTTGGAAACCGCGTCTGATACCGCGCTTGCTGGGCTCCGCTTACATTTGTCTGAATCTCAAATGCGCTTTTTGCAGCATAAACAACACTCTGCTACTTTTGGTAGACAAAGACACCAGCAAATGGAAAGGGACCGGCAAGGAAGGTTGAAGAAATTACCCTGACAGAGCCATAAATCACACTCGTACATGAAAATTTGTGTCAAAATCTGAAACACGATGGCTACCATCATCAAACAAGGAGTCACTTCCATTGTTGACTTTAACAATTGTTTGTTTGTGTGTTAGAAGTTGCATTGCATGATAAATTGTGTGCACTGGCACGCATAAAAAAGGACGTACGAAGCTCTTGGGCTTGGATCAGTGCGTGGAAAAATCACTGCGTTTCACGATGGCGTTTTCAAATGCAATCGAGACCAATGTGAAATGCAACTGAAAAAGAAACTCGATTTCAATGTGTGTTCACATTGACTCGACTCAATTAATCACTGGCCGCCCGCATGTGAAACGCTGCTTGACAGGCAGGTTTACCCACCAACTTGTCAGGCGTCTTGATTTGGATTCAACATTCATGCCTCTCTCCACAAATTAAGCACAACATTGCCATTGGTGTCGGACGCGGATACGGGCGTTCGATACAAAAATGAACATCGCAGACATTCACTCAAGCGCTTCATCCAGAGAACGGACACACTCGTACTCGAGGTGTCGCACGTTTTCATGGGCCTGAAAAGTTTCGAACACTTCACACAGAATCAGCAAAGTTTACGAATGTGATAATCCCACAAGTGCAATCCTGGACAGATCTGTCAGCGCTCTTCCTGGATTACATGTAATTTCGCAGCGATTCCGATTGTACTCTCAGGAATAATTGAGCGGCTCTGATGTCAAGCCGCTCAAGTCGTTTTTTTCCTGCACAGTGCCGTACAAAGTGATGTGCATGCAATATGAATTTTTATGACGATGGAAATGGCCTGCAAGTGAATTTGCATTGACCGCACAGCGCACACGCGTGCACGGGCGCACTGGGATGCATTCAGTGCAGCTTCATCACGAGGTGAATCGGTACTTACGTGATCCAGGGTTGTCGTCTCTTGTCACAAGAGCGATGAACTCTATCTCGTCCTTGTCCTCGAAGTTGAGCCGGTGTCCATCCCTGAGACGCACGGCGCCCGTGAATCGGTTGATGTCCAGGTTCTTTGGGGCAGGTTCCTTGAACATGAAGCGCTCGTTCATGTTCTCGGAGAGTCGGATCAGCTCTCCGACCATGCTTTCGGGGACCTCAAACTCCTTCACGGACCTCGTTTCTCGCTTGTATCTGGTGTGGTGGTGGTGGATGTTGTCTTCAAACACAGGCATTCCGTCCGCAAAAGGCTCCACAGGTTGGTAGACCAAATTGTTCTTTTGATCCTCATCATCTTTGCTTTCCACCTCAATGTGAACTGTCGCAGGCTCACTTGTTTTTCCATCTTCGTCTTCGGCGTAAACTTTCAGCTCATAACTCTGAGGCTCAAGCAACTTCCTGGATTTCAAGAGAATTTCTCCGTTGGACCCATCGACAGTGAACAGGGAGGAGACGGAGTTAGAAACGTACTTCAGTGCAGTATTGTCGGGGTCAGTGGCTTTCAACTTGAGGACAGTGGTCAGCGTTGGGGTTTGATCAGATATCGTCGTGTGGTAGTGCGACTTTTCGAACTGAGGTGCATTGTCGTTTTCATCATCCACATGCACTAAGATTTGAGCAAATGCGGGACTGTCTTCACTGCTGTCAGTGAAAGCCTTGATTGTCAGAACGTATTTATGCTTCTCTTCTCGGTCCAGGCTCTCTTTGCATACCACTCGCAGGTGTTCGATGCCATTTCTCTGTTTCCTTTTGAGCTTGAAGATTTTGTGATTCTCCCCTGTCAGTTTGTAGTGAACCACTCTGTCAGGATCATTTGCAATCTTGGCGTGCAGGTTTTCGAGTCCCTGCACCCGGCGGTGGGGCGGCTGGTTTTCCAGCACGTGTCCTTCGTAATACTGGTGGGGGAACAGGAGCATGGTGTTGCCATCTCGGATTTCTAGGCTTACGGTGTCCGTCCAAGACTCTGTGGCAAGTTCATTCGTTACAACCAAGTCCACTTTCAGGCCGAGCAGCCCTGTAATGTCTGAGTTGGTTATCACATCCCCGTTGGTCAGCACTGAGAAATGTCTTGCAATGTCGCCTTTGTGTGAGGTATCCACTTTGAAAGTCTGTCCCCAGTACCCCAGGGAGGATACCAGGTACCCAGGTTTGGCTGTGTGAGGCACAGAAGCTCGGTTTATCGTCAATGCACCACAGAAGTGCGCCAGCATCAACACGCACAACACATTTCTGTGCAGCGCTTGTGGAAGGAAGACTCCTTGGTTGGCAGCCATTTTCCATTGATTGAAATTCCCTCGCAGTCAGAAGGGTCTTCCCTGCAACTGCAGCCGCTTCACTTTCCGGCCTTAAATGTTGTCTTCAATGCATTTTCCCAGACCGGACGTTCTTAGCCCGTTGGTTGGACACTCCAATTCAGGAAACCATCTGCACGAAATCTACAAATTCATACTCACAGTACTGTCACGAGTTGATCTTTTGCACAGATTCCCGTCCGATTCCAAGAGCTGCTTGTCGCATCACATTTTTGCACCGCTTTGGCTTTTCCTCCTGTTCTCTGCATGCGATTTTCTCAAAAGCACACTCAATGAAATCCTTTGTACTTCAAAACACATATCCTTCACACAGCGGTGCGTTTCTCAGGTGCAAAGCGCCAAAATCCCTGAAAACATGTGGCCGCTGTCCCCGCACCTCCGACTCCGCACATTTCAAATGGAAATTGGCACCAACATGGACGGAGGCTCTTCCGACTTTTGATACACACCCCCACGGTTTCCTGCGAAGTAATTTCGTCACAAATTGTCTAAAATGCCAGCATTTTCACGCATTTTGAATCGTTCACATGTCGACTAAATCAGTCAGCACAAAGAAGTATTTCTAACTTTCAGAGTCTCAGAAATATGTGCAATGAAAGGAAATTATTCGTTAAGCAGGTGCTTTTTCAGAGGGAGGAAACGCACAGCCGCAAATGCATAAAATGATGCTTGCTGCTCAGGGCTTTCCCGGGGATTCCGTCTGATTGACAGTTGAGGTGGGTCCAGCAGCTGACATTTTGGGGGGCGGGGCGGAGGGGGGGGGGTCATTTCGTTCATACGTGCGTGTTCATGAGAGATCTAACCCAGATGTTCACAGCACGAGGTTTGCAGTCCGCGAAAGCGGGAGGCACTGAATTCCACTGTGTCCTGAATGCATTTTTCCTGATGAGAAACGCGTGGTTTTGACGAACGAACGAATGTATTTTTCGTACTCACGTTACAAAGCGGCATCAAACACAATGAAGATTGTCACAACAATGAGATTTGCAACACAGATCTGGAGGGTGTGGGTGAACAACGCGTGATTTTGTCTTCCCAGGCCAGTGGCATTTTCGGTTCGTTTCGTTCGCAACGTTCACGCACGTACGCCATTTGCAGTCGAACTTCATACCCCAAATGCTTTCTTGGTCAGAGCCTCGTCGCGGTTGCGAACTCTTGGATGTGCAACAAGAATTTCCAGGGACAACAAATCAACTTGTCTGTTTTTCACCGATATTATTGACACCGCGCAGTCAAATGACAACCAAACGCCAGCATTGTCCAGAGCCATGAATGTGTGTTCGCAACACACAACCAACCTGGTGAAACATTCACACAGCTGCAACTTTTCCGTCGTTGATCAGCACGAGTGTCCAATGACTACCACACAGCGAACAGACGATAGCAATAGCTAGTGATTCCCCGGCCTTTTCATTTTCCAAAAGCACCAGAAACACTTTGGAATTGTGACAGAAAAAACGACAAATTGATCACAGACTAGCGCATGGCCGGGCTCATATCGTTGGCTTCGTCAGAGTCAACATGTCACCAAGAATCGTCTTGCGGAACTTGTTCTCCAGCTGCAGCATGTACTCCAGATGTTCCCCAACTCTGAACCCTCTGATCGGCTCTTCCTGCAAACAGACGCACCCTGAAATCAACACTCGGTGGCACGTGCAGTGACTTGCAGCAAGCCAGTGCCATGTACCCAGAAAAAACAGCACATCCACGAATTTCGACCTGCTTTGTATTTCAGGATTGAGTTCAGACGATTCCCCGGCAAAACTCCCCATCCTGAATCCACTGAAAACGAAAAGATCTGGGTCCGCGCACAAGGGTGACTTTCGAAAAGGGGGGTTCCACCTCACATTGACGTTCGGTCTCGAACACCGGCAAAGCCGAGACCCCAGGAAATAACTTTCCAGCACATCCCGACAAAATTTCTCCACTAATTTAGTCTCAGACTCACCTTGAGGAAAGTGATGAGCGTTTGTTGCTGCATCTGTTCCAGAATGTCTCTCTGAAGAAATTTGAGGACAGCGACGCACAGATAAACTTGGTAGTCCATCCCCAGCACAACACATACACACACGTAGTGGCAGATCTCTTTCCAGTCCATGTAGTTCCAGAAGCATTGCCGCAGCCACTGCTGACAAATCTGTAACAAGAGCCGAACACATCTTATAGAAAACGCAAACAATTGGTGACAAATCGACGGGCTACGTGAAGGCACTTGCAAGCTGAACCAAAAACGGCAAAAACGTTCTGCGAGTTTCTGATGGTGTGTGAATCACGCACCGGAATAACCACTTGGGGGTGCTCACCTGCGCCGGAGCGAAGCCGGACATTCTGAACGCGGAGTGGACGTGCGGCACCTCGGCCTGCAGAATCAGCTCGATGTTGTGACACGAGGTGGAGAAGAGCGGAGGAATGGCGCTGGTCGCGCGACTCTGGGCTATGTGCACCTGAAAAAAGCCTCTCGTTGTGATACACGGTGGAGAAAAACACAACACCATTTTTGGGTCGATGCAGACAAGCGGCGTGCCTAATGGCCGAAGGAACGGCCTTCGTTGATTCGCAAAAAGAAAAAAAAAGGAGCAAGGTATTTGGAAATGTTCCTGACCAGGTCAGGAGTTTCATGCAGGAACATACATGTCACAACAGGTGATGTCCCTCAGAAAAATGGTTACGAATCTGCTGAACTTCGATCAACTTGAAGAGGGAAATGATCCGGAGTCTGACCACCTTCAAAACAATGTCCTGCCCACACACGTTTACGCGCACCGATGCTGCTGGCTACATGTCAAACATCAGTGCAAAACCAGTCAGTATGAACTGCATCTCAGAGCCGTGGGAGGACAAAACCCTGACGAGGAGCTACGGATACGATCTTCAACAGCTTTGTGAATGAGCGAGAACCACCAAAGAGTATCTCTGAACAGCACGCACTGAAGAGTGGAGTCTGTGTGGCCACACATAAGCCGAGGACGCAAGCGTGGAGAACTTGTGGAGGAAGGTCCAGGCTCGGTCGCCGTCGCCCTGCATCAGCAGAAACACAGTCGCCGCGAACCAGTCCATCCCGATACAGTTGTCCTTGATGCAGCCTGAACTACCAGTCAAAGAGCAACTGAAGAAGGTCTGCCGAGGAGCCAAAAACGATTTGTCCTCTCCGCAAAGTTGTGCCATGCGCGCAGTTTGAGTAACATTTGATTTCAAGCCTGTGCGAAGGTTTTCTGCTGGGGCCGTGAATAACCTGCAAATTGGGGGTGCCTTGACTAGGATAATTTTATAATGGCGTACTTCTGTCCAAGTTCTGATGCTGAGCGTCAAAGCATCACAAATTATAAAAAGGGCGACGGTGGGAAACGCACATAAACACTGGGTCGTTCCTTTCCTAAAGGAGCGGAACGGCCCAGCCTATGAATGCTGCAGGAGCATCTGCCTCGACAGGACGAATCCTCTACCAA
>JAAUXT010052758.1_pt1 | contig 44576 bp, 45 predicted proteins | sample 7278171 | NCBI WGS metagenome assembly JAAUXT01 (sample SAMN14350112, study PRJNA611818) | marine sediment metagenome | isolation source: surface marine sediment (1.8m) | place: French Polynesia: Moorea | collected 2018-08
GCAGTATTTTACCTTTACTCTTTTCAGGTTGTACAAAATACTTGAGAAGTGTGCAACTTATATTTTATGAATTATTATCTCAAGGAAAGCTCTGAAATATTTCTCTTAAAATACTTAAAATATACAAAAATTACCATTTTTGTCATTATTTCCCCAAAATTAGAAAAAAAGCCCTTCAAGGCCAAAAAAAGCACAAAAAAGCACATAAAAAAGCAGCTGGTAAAAAAAAAGCACAAAAAAGCACATGTGCTTTTTAAAAGCACTCTGTACGAGCACTGTGAACTGCCTGAGACACCGGGATTCATGTGGACACGTCACCGAAGACTTGTCTCCAGGTAACCCCACCTGTGAAGCAGTGAAGTTGGGTCATTGGGTAAACGTTGGCTCGGGCTTGTTGCTTTGCTCGAAGACCTCACTTTTCACTTCTGGTGACGCACAACACGCGCCCTATCGCGAGGCGAGGTGTGCTTTTGCAGCGTCCTTTGCCATGTGCAACAAGGGTGTTGTGTGGCGGTAGCTCTGCCTGGGTGGGCAGCTCTGTCGCTGCGGTGTTACAGCCTCGGCTCTGTATTTGCGCATGGTTCTGTGTTTGGCTGTTTGTGCAAGGAAGACATGTACCCAGTGGAATGTGTCAAGGGTCATACACCCAGTGGTGTATGTAAAGGCTCCGTATATTACACACGTGGTGAGTATACGCGAGAACCTGCAGGAAGGAGGTTGGTGCAAGCTTTCATAGCATGCTCTGGAAGGTGGCCTCAAGACAACTTCAGCTTCTCTCGAGCTCATGTCGCTCCTGAAGACATCTCGGGTGCTCAGGTCTCCGGCGAAAGCTGGATTGCTCGCGTGGGAAGACACGCCATAACTTCCACACGACAAAGGATCAATCCTGTTTTCATGTTTTGCTATTCGCAACAACGCAGGTGTGCCCTCAAATCCAAACACACCAGATTCGCCAATTTGTAAGGCAATGTACTTACTTCATCCTGCGGAACTTACTTGCAGAGCTTAAGGTCGGACTGCTCCCAGGACTGCACCTGCTGCCGCAGGGCGCCGATCTGGAGAAGCGTCGGGTCCACACACGCACTCGAGACGTGTTCCTGGAACCAAACAGTCAATCTGCACTTGAAAGAATATTTTTGTTCAAACTGGGTGCAATCAAATCTCCTCGCTTTGAGTTTGTTTGCCTTCCGCGCTTTCAGAAGTCAACAGCCACTTCGCGTTGTTTGGCACTGAAGCACTGCAATCTACCTGTGGAACTCCATCCAGCAACTCAAACTCCTCAGGAGACAGAGTGAACTTGTCGTCGCACTCCCGCAGCGGAGTCCACCTCTCCCGATACAGGAACACAGTGCCTGCCACACAAGACGAAGGATTGAATCAACTGGAGCTTGTATACTTTCTCCTTTGCAGTGAAACGTTGCACATTCTCCGCGACAACTTTTTTTCGTCTCGCTGTTGTTTGGCGCAAAGCGCTGAAGTGAGGATGGCAATCTTTCACTGGACGTCAGACTTTGAGCAGGCGTGAGCACAACACACGTACCCACAAGGACGACTGCTGAAAATACAGCCCAAATGAAGTGATGCTGCCTCATCGCCAGCTGGACCCACTGTCGATCTGCAAATGCATCATTTGTGCTGAAGAGGACGGGGGAGAAAATGACAACAGAAAAGGCAACTGGCTCTTCAGGAATGACGCCAGTTTCGCACAACGGAATATTGTTGCCGTACTTGCATGGGAAGACTGTCTGCTCAGCAGCCACGCCCACCATGTCGCTGTACGCTCAGACAGGGTCCAGGTGCTCAGATTGCATGCCCTTCAACGAAAATGAGATGAGTTTGATGACAAGTGTCGAACAATACCAGATTGCAGTCAGATTGTCAGCTGTAGTGATATCACAAACACACTGGTTGGTATCTCAGGAGAGACTGACCCCGGGGGTGGGAATCTCCTCTTTTATTGAGTACACAGTGGTGCCATCTAACGAGTGGTGGTTCTAAATTCACAGCTGGTGTGTCACACCACAAGCCCCCCCCCCCCCCAAGGTCACTTCTGGCAGTTTCTGGATCGGGTATTTCTCTCAGTTTGCCCCCCACCCTGCCCCAAACAACACCGAGTGTTTGGACATTTTTGACGTGGGTTCTAGAATCTAGATCCACGGTGTATCTCAGAAGGGTGGAGGGAGAAGGAAGGACCAATCCCAATTTTAGGAAAGCCACACCCTCCCAGGACCTGCCCCAAAACTGTGGGCAGGTGCTACGAGGTGGTATCAGGAAATTCGTATCGTCATGTTGATACCTGGTGTTGTGTACTGAAGCCATCGACATGACGATGGCACGAATTTCCTGATACCCGTAACCCCCCCTCCTTGTGGAGTGACAAAAGCGTACTCACCACTAAATTGTGTGAGCCAAGCACCACACGAGGCGATTGAACACATGATGTGGCATTGGTCCTCTGTTGAAATAAGCCACCACCACTTGAATGACTTGGGGGTCTCTCTCAGAGAGGCCTTGCCTCTCTGCCTCCTCACACAATTTACATATATTTTGCTGAAAGAAAAAGAGAAGCTCAGTTTCCTTGAATGTGATCACACGCAGGTTCACTGACACCATTTTCCGAAAAGAGAGAGCAGCAGAACCACAAAGGGTCACATGATCAGCCCCTGGGGGGAGGGATGCTGGGTAATTTCCAGCAAAATAGCAGAATTTTGATATTATGCATCTATTCCCTGTCTAATGTAATAATTAAATATAAAAATATTCAGAATATAAAAAAAAAAAAAAAATGGCTGAGGCCACCACCCCCTGGTGGGGGAGGAGTGTGGTATGACACACCAGCTGTGAATTTAGAACCACTGTTCGTCAGATGGCACCACTGTGTACTCAATAAAAGAGGAGATTCCCACCCCCAGGGCCAGTCTCTCCTGAGATACCAACCAGTGTGTTTGTGATATCACCACACCTGACCCGAAGCACCGAAATATTCGCAATTGCCAGTGGAGTCTGGACAACACACGCTGAACACCTTTTGTAAACTCAAGAAACTGTTGTACTCTCTGTGATTCCAGTGATGTGAAGAACTGCACTGTTCAGGCATTCATGGCACCAAAAAGCAGAAAATTTCCAACAACCATTCTCGTGTGGGCGATAATTCGGTTGCTCCTGTTTTCATCACTGAATCTGAAGACACTCTGATGGAAGTGAATGAATAACTAATTTCTGAATCGCATCTATGTGTTTGTTTTGCCAACTCGAGAAGTTGATGTAAGATTGAAAAAAAAATAGTCGCAGGCTGCCAACTTTCAAAAACTCTTGTTCTTGAACTCTTGCATTCTCTTGCTGCTCTCTCTTTATACTAGTTACTAGTTGCCAACTCAGATCGAGTGGGAAAAGGCTAATGGCGGAATGTGCAGACTGCTTTGACCGTTGTGGTTGTATATATATTTTCTGTGTGGGTAGACTATTTACGCTCGTCTGTGAAATTGAATTGAGGATAAACTCGACCAGAGGTATGGATAAATTTTGTTCTGAACTGAATGGTGATTGTTGAAAGCGTTTTTGGTGCTTTGTAGACTCTACATTCAGATATCTAGATCGCAGATGAGCACTTCAATTGCAACATGTCAGATCTACATTTGTAACAATGTGGGATGTAAGACCTGTGGAATCTGCATGAGATCTGGTTCAACATCTGTTGCTCGACTGTGGTGCGAACGAGGTTGTCAGTGAATGACATTCGAATTGTCTTGTTCATGCGGAACCCTGCACGTGTGACAGATCTAGTTTTTATCCCGAGGAAATTGCGCAAGAAACATGAGTTGAAAAGATTCTCATTCGAAAGATCTGAGGGCTTTTTGTGGTGTGAGCTGAGAACCACAAACCTCTTACCTCAGAATTGCGCAAGATGGATTTGGAGCACCAGGCGGATGACCAGTGTTCTGAAGGAAAGTTCCACCCTGGCACCCCCTGGTGGTGGTGTTGAACCACAGCATCAATCACACTCAAACTGAGTGGTTGGAAGCCTTGCTGATGACTCTCATAAATTATGCATTGTGTGGGGTGACATGAACTCAGAACCATGAGACTCACCTTAAGATTGAATTTGCCAGCCTCCACACCAGCAAGTTAAATATTCCATGGGGGGCAGGCCCCAAATTAAAATCGCGAACAACTGCTTGCACGACCCGAGGGTCCATCATTGACCTTCCTCATTTGACCTCCTGCAGATTTGCAAATTTTACGGATAATATTCTGGTGTAGGAATGAAAGGAGTTTGATTTCCTCAGTTGAAATGGGTTGTGGTTCTGGTGCAGAAGCCATTTTGGTGAAAGAGCACCAAAAACTGATCACGTGATACCCCTGTAGGGCAGGGGGGAGGAATGCAGGCCAAAGCCAGCAAAATAGTGATATTGTGCTATATTATTATGTATCTATTTTCTATCTAATTAATTGTTATAAAAATATTCAGAATATTAAAAATTGTCAGGTGCTGCCAACACCCCCTACCAGGAGAGGAGTGTGGTGTGACACACCAGCCTCAAATGTTAGAACCACTGCTTACCAGATGGCATGATTGAAATAAGGTCAATAAAATGGAGGTTCCCACCCTTGGGGACAGTCTCTCCTGAGATACCAACCTGTGTGTTTGTGATATCACCTCATTGCACAATTTTTTACCTCAAGACACTAAATGCTTCCTTCTCGATGATGTCCATTTTGAAAAGGAAAACCCTGGGCGATCATGTGACTACCCCATAAGGGGGGGGGGGGAGACATGCAGGCTAAAGCCAGCAAAATAGTGATATTGTAATATTTTCTATCTGTTTTCTATCCAATTAATTATTGTAAAATTATTCAGAATATTAAAAATTGTCTGGTGATGCCAGTACCCCCTAGTGGGGGAGGAGTGTGGTATGACACACCAGTCTCAAATGTCAGAACCACCCCTCACCAGATGGCATGATTGGACTGAAGGCAATAAATACCGAGGTTCCTGCCCTCGGGGACAGTCTCTCCTGAGATACCAACCTGTTCGTTTGTGATTCACTACATTTCTCACACTGCCCCAACATTGCTGCAGATATTTCACGATTTGGTCGAGTGATGTGTGCGACACATCTTCTGTCTGAGGCCGAGGACACAGCACGTCTGGGGCTTTTCATATGTCGTATTTTTTGACGCAGCTTGAATTTTTTGGTGTTTTGAGGAGGTTGCACTGTTGAAGGGCGCTCAAAGAGCGACCGAAATCAAAGCACCTGCAGGCAGTATTTGCCAAAAGTATCACCAGAAACAGACCCAAGATGAGGATCAAATCAGGATCTTTTGGGCGTTTTTTGGTTGAATTTATGTTCAGGGCAATGCTCAAGGAAGGAATTTATGAAGTTTGAAATTTTGGGTTCTTCAGGTCAAAAAGTTCAAATTGGGAGGGTCAAAAATTTGGGACATACTTGCATAAACTAGACTCTATTCTGTATCTCAGAAAGTATATTTGGTGAAAGAACTATGTTGATAAAATGTTGTATCATATAATGTTTGGGTATTTTGAGTCATGCTATTTGATTTTTGATTTTCAACAAAATTAACTTTTTTTTAGTTGGGGTCAAAGTCAGGATTCAAATATCAGATTTTATGAAAGTGTTCAAAATGTTTTTTTTGGAAAAGAGTTGGGTTCATTTACGAGATTGTTAGATGTTTTATTTTTCAATGAATTTTTCAGTATTTGGGTGCATTTGAGTGAAAAGTGATGAACGTAAATTTGAGACTTTACGTGTAAAACTTCAAAATAGCAGTGCTCGCACAAAGTGCCTTCAAAAAGCACTGAGGCAGTTTCCAGGGCGGGGGTGTTGATCCTCTGGACCAAGGCAATTTCGAGTTGTAGATTGGAGGGGTAATTCTGGGAAGAAATTTGTTCACAAGCGCGCAAACGTATGTCTTTTCCGGCTTGGTAGGGTTCGTAGGTTTGTACGCTGTCGATGCAGGTGGTAGGTTCAGTTTTGAGTCAAACTGAACAAACCCAGGCGCCAGCCAAATCGACAGCGCATGAAACGTTATGATGTTTTGACACCCGACGACAACTTTCGCTGTGCACATGTGTGTCGGGCCGTGCGGCCAAACAATCAGTTCAGCAGACCGACTTTCTCGTTTCAGAAGCTGACAATGTCTTCCACCAAAGGTTTAAAGGACCTGAGAAAACAAACCAAGACTTACCTCAAACTCATCAAGAATGACTCTGAAACGTTTTGTAAAGAAACTGACTCCAAAGTCGAGAAGCTGATTCGCCAGATCGAGAAATGGACTGAACAGAAGGACGAACTGCTCAGACAGAAGGATGAAGTGCTGGCGTCAAATAAGCAGGTGAACAGTGACAAGTTCCTTTCGTCAGTTGTGGTGTCTTTGAAAATGGGCAGAAGTGGATCTGCCCTCGGGTACAAGTACGAGTACGAGCACGTTGCTTTGGTGTGATGTTTGTCAGCTCGATGTTGCTTGGTTCAGGTCACTTCTAGAGCACAAGCTTTCCTCGCGGACGCGTGCGCCACGGAGCAGGCTGGAAGGGAGTGTGTCGAGCGGTTGGTGTGGAGGGCAGGACGGCTCCACACGCTGTTGACGGACTTGCGAACAGGTAGATTGCAGATACCAAACGATACCAACACAAAACGCTGTTTTCTGTTTGTTCGGACGATACGCATGGACAATGGCCTGATCAGGTCAACCTTTCTGCAAGGAATTGAAGTCATGGATTGACTACAAGGATCGCCCAAGTTCTGGCGTTTGTGTCTGTCGATTAACATGCAAATATCACCTTTGTGATTGAGGTCATTGCACAAACAAGAGTAGAATGCGCAACTGCTTGACCTCTTGTGGTCAAGGGCACAGTGCCTTGTGTGAGAGACCGCACATTGGAATGCGCTTTTTGGTCGTCAGGACTGACTGCAAATATGAAGAGGTACAAGGAGCTGTCCCCGAAGCTGGCACAGCACATTAACATTTTCTTCTGTGTGAAGATAGGATTGACCAAGAAAGAAACAGTTGAAGGTGTGGAGCTGCTTTATGGTGCGCAAAGCCTGAGTAGGCAGCGGATCTGCTACTGGCACAGGGTGCTCACCAATGGCAGGACAGTCCTTGTTGACCTTCACCGTGAATCCAGGGAGATGAGTGGACGATCCAGAGTCAACATCAGAGCAGTGCATCGACTTGTGAGTGCTGACAAATGCCTGAATGTCAGGGCCCTGGCTGCCCAGACAAATTTGAGTAAGTCTGCAGTCCACAGCATCCTGTGCAAGGATCTTCACCTGGTGCACAAGTGTGCAAAGTTTGTTCCACATCTTAGCCCAGCCAACCTGAGGTCATGACTGGATGCCTGCATTGCTCTACTGAGGCTGCACAGGAGATTTCCTTCATTCCTAACCAGAGTGGTCACTATGGATGAAAGCTGGCTGTACTTGTATGATCCGGAGCAGCGCAACCAGAGCTCTGAGTGGCTCCACAGAGATGATCCAAGACCCCAGAAAGTCCACAGAGAGATCAGTGTTGGCAAGACTATGCTGATTTCATTTTTCGACAGTAAAGGCATTGTGCATCAGGAGTACTTGTGCAACAGAACTGTGAATTCTCAAGTCTTTGTGCAGATTCTTGGATGCCTGGAGATAGCAATGCGCACCAAGAGGCCCAGACAGAGATATTACTTACACATGGATAACGCCTCCTCCCATACAGCTAGACCAACCAGACTTGCCCTCCTCTACAGGGGGATCAGGACCATCCCTCATCCTCCATACTCGCCTGATTTGGCGCCGAACGATTTCTGGTTTTATGACAGGATCAAGAGAGGTCTCAAAGGGAGGCGTTTCCACAATTTGGACCAGTTAGAAGCAGCTGCAGACATGGAAATGGGCAACATCCCCAGTGAAGAATTCGAACATTGCATCCTGAAATCCTGGCCAGTCAGGTGGGCGTGGTGCATCCTGCACAACAGAGCCTACTTTGAGGGGATGGACTGAGATCACCAGAGCCAGATTAGTGCTCTCTGAACTGTTGCAGAAAGCAGAACTGTTCTCACAGTGCGCTCTTTGTTTTGTCAACAAACATGCCCGTCATTGACAACATTGCGCAATAAATCAGGTTAAATGCCATGTAAACAATAAGTTCATTGTCAGTACCCTTCCTGATATTTGCATGCAAATTGACAGAGACGAATGCCAGAACTTGGACAACCTTCGTATTTGATCGGAATTCCAAGACCATGACAACGCTACGAACTTTGAAATACATCCTCGTACGTACCATCACACCTTCCGTGATTGCCTCCAACAAGACGGAAGTCCTTGTGTCAACTGAGTCCCCATCGTTTCTCAGGGGAGTCGGACGATTCTTCGGCCTCGGACAGCGAGTCCGACGTCGGGGAGGCGGCTTCGCACGACGCTGCTTCCGTCACCGACTCCGACAAACTCTCCTCGGTTTCGTCGCGCAAAACTCACCAGTCTTCCACTGCCAAGGAGAGCGTTGCCTCCAGCGACAAAGACTCGACTGGAGCTTCAACTTCCAAGGTGACATTGGATTCAATACCCACAGAACACAAAACTCCGTTCTTGGTGTGTGCATATTCTTTCCAAACAGTGAACTTTTGAAAAACATTGTAGGTGGCTGCAGTTCCTGAGAGACAGCGATTGCCGGCGGATGACGCGGGCTCGACCCAGAGGGACAGCCCCGGGACTCGGTCCCAGGCGCCGCCGCGGGCGGGCAGTGCGCCAGCGGGCGGGGCCGCCGCGTCGCTGTCGCCTGCCGCGCGCCAACACTCGCCCGCCTCCGACCCGGCGCTCCGCTCGTCTCCAGTCAGCTCAGGTGGGAGACCGTGGTACCGACGAAGCCGAGACATTTCTCTTGGCCGGGTTTCTGTTTATCTCGAAAAGAAAACCCACTCAAACTGTTGCAAATTGTCGAGCTGAAATGTGATTGATCGCGGTGGACCCCTGTGTCAGAACGATGGTCAGTCGTTATGACCCGACTGATCTGCGCGACCTTCCGCGCACAGCCAGCCGTTCCAGAATGAGACACGTCGTGTCAGCAGAAGATCGCTCTGAGATGGCCACAGCGATACAGTGTGGAAGCATTTTGAGCTCAGAATGGTTCCTTTCATTCTGTTTGCAGGGGACCGGTCAATGGGCGTAAGAAATTTCTATGTGCCGGACTTGATTCAGCTGTCCAGCCAAAGCCGAGCAGGGTTTGTTCCCGTGCAACCAGAATCAGCCACACCACCGCTCCCAGGCAACCGGGACCGGTATGGGGGACCGACCCATGGGGGGCAGGCAGTGCAAGGACTGCCTCCACCAATCACTCCAGCAAGTGCCAGCCTGACTCACGTGAACAGTGCAGCACAGCCCGTCCGTGTGATGGCGCCGCAGCAGGTTTATCCACTGGAGGGCGCTTCACATGTCCTTCACCCCAGTCAAGTTCGCGCACAAGTGCCTTACCACGGGCAATTCGCTCAGCCTCCACCGGCGTCCGCTGCTGCCCCGACTTTCCACGCGTACCAGCCGCAAGTCTCCGCGGCGATGGTGCCGCTGGTCCCGGTGCAGCCTGTGCCGCCTGCATTGCCACCAAACCAGGGACTGAGCATTCCGCAGCAGCACGCCACGGTCATGAATGTACAAACTCACGCAGTGCCTGGAACCCTTCAGCCGCAGTATCCCCAGCTGATCCCAATGGGCGTACAACCCACCTCAGCAGGCCTGAACCCAGAGTATGGTGATCCGTCGCTTCACCACCCTGGCATCCAGAGCCCAAGCGTGCCGACGGTACCAGCCCAAGCTCAAGACACTGCTGTCGAAAGTCAGGCTGCAGCAGATCCACAGCCACCTCTTTCTAGTCAAGGATCCGATGTGCAGATTCAGCAGCTCGGAACTTCGTCTGGTGCTCGAACTGCAGCTTCTGTTCCGCTGCCCCCGGATTCCGACTCTGGGTTCAGCTCTGTGCCCGTTTATCGTCAGAAGCAAGACAAAGAAAATTACTACATTGCGCCGTCAATCAGCTCTTCGTCTGAATCATCATCGAAGTCTCGGGTTTTGTCAATGCTGCCACCGGATGCGGTTGCACTGGTAAGAACCATGGTGCCCCGCGTGTTGCGCATTCAATTCTCGAGACCTGTTGTCTGCAAGGTGCTGGTCCATGCAGTTTTGTGTACAAAGGCAGGCCGATCTTCACAGGAAGGCCCCAAAACTCGGGGTTCAAGTTGTCCTATGAGGTTTGTCTCAAAATATTCCTTTTTTTTGCGATGGCGATCACTGGGATGATGATGAAGCTTGACCGCTGGGTGTGCCTGACCCTGGCAATGTAGGTGATTGACCCAGACATTGATCTCGATCTTTGGACATGAATTGAGGTCACCAGACGTTACTCCGCACAACTTGTCAACGAAGCATGGCGATGGGCAAGTTTGTTTTGCTTTTCCTTTGGATTTTCCTCATTCCTATGGAGACCAGACTGGAGCAGCGTGCAACCATAAAAGCCTGTGTTCATGCTGGTGATGATTTCAAGTCCACCTTGAGGAGAATCCGTGCAGCTTGGACCGACCACGCCCTGTCCATCACCCAAATCCGGCACTGGTTCAAAGTGTTTTCCGCTGACCCTGAACACACCACCAAGGATGGGAGCCACAGTGGACGACCCCGCAGTGCGCGCACGGACAGGAATGCTGCACAGCTGCAAACCCAGCTTCATGTGGACACCAGACAAACTGTAAGACAACTTGCAACTGCTGTCAATGTCTCTGCTGCGTCAACACACCGCATTCTTAAGAAGGACTTGCACCTGAAAAAACTGTCCCCGAAGTTTGTGCCTCATGTTTTAACCCAGCTTCAGAAGGACTCCAGAGTGGAAATCTGCAGGGAACACATCACAAAGATTGAGTGCGATCCCGGGATTCTCGCACGCATCATAGCCACAGATGAATCTTGGATGTACACTTTTGATCCACGGAGAAATATGTCAGACATGGTTTGGATTGCCGACGATGTGCCACGCCCAAGAAAAGCTCTCCGTGCACGCTCCCAGAAGAAGACAATGCTAATTTTATTCTTTGACTCACATGGTGTTGTGCACACTTTTTTCCTGGATGAGGGGACTGTGACAACCAAAATTTACTTGCAAGCCGTCCAGGGGATGAGGGAGTCACTGCGGAGGAAACACCCTGACCTTTGGAATGACCAGAACTTCATTTTGCTTCAGGATAATGCGTTGCCACACACCTCTGATGATGCCGAGGAATATTTCGACCAGATGGGCATGGAACTATGGAAACATCCTGCATACAGCCCGGACATCTCGCCCTGTGATTACTGGGCATTTCCCCTGTTAAAGTCCAAGATCAGGGGCTACAGATTTCAGACATTGGAAGACCTCAAAACAACTGTCAAACGTGAATTGGCCAACATCCCTCTCAGTGAGTTCCAGAACTGCTTCGACAACTTGTTGCGCTGCTACAGGAAATGTGTGGAGGCAGGTGGGGCCTATTTCGAAGGCCAGGGCAAACGAGGACTGCCCAAAGACTGACACATGTCAAGGAACAGTTGTGTGAAGGGACAACTTTGTTAGACTTACGGAAAGGCTACATGTTTGTTTAGATACATTTGTTTAAGGCTCGTCGCCATCACTCCTGCATGTTCATTTTTTGGACTCTTTTTTGAAGTTATTGTTGCATGTTTGGAATCATTCTTTTAGCATGGCATTAAAGCATTGGACCCCAAGAAGGCTTTGTCCAAATTTGTCGTTCCTCCGGTGCACGTGCTCCTTGCCATCGCAAAAAGAAGGAAAATTTTGAGACAAACCTCGTATCAGGAAAGTGTGCTCACTCCAAACTTTCGTGTCGTTGCAGATGGACGACCAGTCGTCGACTCTGTCTCCGACTTCTTCGGGCAAAAGGCGGAGGCGGCGGCGGGGGCCTCCGGCGCCGGTCGAGCCCCTCGACCTGACCATCCTCGGTGAGTCTGCACACGGACATGGGCGGACAAGTGAAAGGAAATACCCTGTGATACCCCCTCCCAGCTTTTGGAAAGAGGGGGGGGGGCGTTCTGGTGACAGGGGTGAGACGACTCTGAGCCCCCCCTCCCCCTTTCCCGCCCGGGTGGCATTGCCTTGGTGAAAGAATGTGTTTTGTTGTATAATGCTCAGCATCCATTTCTTAACTCTGAAAAATGTTGGCCACATGACTCCCCTCACCTCCCCCCCCACACACACACACACATTTTAAAGTTGGGCCAACACTTGCAATTGGAGTAAAAACTGGCCACGTGCACCGGTTTCCTGGTTCAGTCTGTCATTTACTCACCATCCTTACTCACCATCTCCAGCTTCTCCCACCCCAGCCGTGTTGTTCTCGAGGCCGTGAGGGTGGGACTTGTTCCAATTTTCCGAGATAAAAACGCTCGCGGTGAACTTTTCGGATTTGAACTGTGGGAAACTTCCAGCAGGTGAATCTGTTGTGTGTGTTTGTGTGTGTGTGGGGGGGGGGCGGCGAAAAGAAACTGGGTGTATTTTGGGTGCGCAGACGACTACGGGTCGGGTCCGGAGATCCCCGTCATCACGCTGGAGGACGGAGCGATGCAGAACGTGCGCGTCGACGTCGCCCACAGCCCGTCCTTCTTCTTTGCGCGCATCTTCTCGAACACGGCGGACGTCCTCGACGAGCAGATCACGTGAGTTGTTGCCTTGATTCTGTGGAGCCCTCTAGTTGGAGGGGTGTCTTGCCAATAAGAGGGTCATGAAACTGACGGACTCCCATTGGGCCGCGGTGTAATTTGCGATGGCGAACAAAGCAGTGCATGGATGAATGCGGAGGGCGAGTAAGCCAAGGTTCTGTCCAGATGCCTGTTGGACAGACACAGACATGAACATGGTGAGCCATATTTTTCGAGCAGCAAACAAGAAATTCAACTGCAAAACTGATCTGGGTGGGGTAACAGAACAGTTTTGTTGGTCCCTCATGTATTCTTTGTGAAAGAACAGGTTTTCAGGAAAATCCAGGACATTTCACAGCTGAATTGAATTTTCAACATCTCCTTTGAGATTGTACATCTTCTGAGATTTTTCTTCTTTTGGGCACAAAAGGCCCTTGTATCCAGATTATCAAGAACAGAGTTGGTAAGACATTACGAGGGGAAGATTATTCTGCCAATCAGCATGTCTTGCACTCAGGAGTTTCAATTGCAGTCAGTTTCCTTTCTGTGCTCATCGAGGTGCAGGTGCACAAAGGACCTTTGCTTCTCATGATGATGAACAGAAATAATGCCTCTCACCCCGTACATCCATCTCCTTCCGATTTGAAGCCGAAAAGTTAAAACAAGACCATATGTTTGTGTTGAGCAATGATGCGCACGCCTCTGCCGCCTCGCCCCGTTGCCAGTGCCTCACCGCCACAAAGCACGAACTTTTGTCCACAGCGCAACTGTAGGATGTACTAATAAAATGTGTCGTTTCTGCAGGACATTTTGCTTGAGCCTTGACAAGAGTGAGTCAATTATAAAGACACCTCTGCACGTGGGTATGACGCTGTGCGCCTCGTGGGCATCGGAGGGAGACCCTGCTGTGATACAGTTCTACAGGGCCAAGATCTCAAGTTTTCCTCCGTCAGGTTAGTTTCATCTTGATGTCACTCTGAACTCGACATCCCTTCAGAACATGGGCTTGTAGTGCTCGATTGAGCGTGTTCTTGGTTCCAAAAAAGGCACGTGTTTCAGAGGACGGAGGAGAGCGGATGATTGAAGTGTTCTACGTGGACCACGGGAACCAGGCCAAGGTTCCGGCGAGTGCGCTGCGGCCACTGGCCGTCGGGTTCGCGAGATTTCCCGCGTACGCCTTCCCTTGCGCCCTGCACCAGGTGAGCACGTCTGCTGTGCGCATGTGTGTGCCCCCTGCACCTCTGTGTGCGCGCGTGTGTGTGTGCCTCCCCTGCATCTCTGTGTGCGTGCACGTGTGTGTGTGTGCCCCTGGATCTGTGTGTGTGTGTTTGTGTGTGTGTGTGTGTGTGTGTGTGTGTACACGTGTGTGTGTGTGTGCCCTGCATCTCCGCGCGTATGTGTGCCCAACATCAGATGAAAGAAAACGCGCACATCTGTATGCACACACAACCTGTGCCCGCATTTGTTTGTGTGTGTGTGTCTGTGTGTGTGTCAGTGTTTGTGTCTGTGTCTGTACGTGTCCTTTGGCTATTCCTTTACTGATGAAATAATTTGTTGCAGGTCGCCCCAGCGGACGGCGGGGTTTTGTGGTCACAAGAATCGAAAGACACGTTTGCGAACATCCTTCGGAGAAAAGAGCACCAGCAGGTCGTTGTGAACACGGTGCCGGGTTGCCCCCTCGCCTTCGTGGACATGATTCTGACGGATGATCGCTTGTCTCGAAGACAGCGCAGTAAGTTTTTCTTTCGTGCGCATGTCAACACCACATTGTTCCCACTGAGCAAGACAAGTCTGAAATGATGAAAGTCTGAACACCTGGAAGAGTGTGTGTGGTCAAAACCTGGCACATTTTGGTCACATGGACAAAATTTTCAGCAGTTTCAACGTTTAGTTTCCTTGCAGCATGTACAAGTGTTCCTGAATGGCTTGCTGCAAGGGTGCGTCGGTCTTCTTCATTTGGGACAGGCTGTTCCCCAGAAAAATGGTTTCAATGAAGAAGCTCACTTAAAAATGAGCAGTATTCTCGCTCCAAGTGGGGAAGGAACCAGACCAGTTTGAACAGTTTTCAGTTGATTCCTGGAAACCCAAAGTGTGCAGGAGACCACTTGGAAAAGTTTAATTGTGTTTTTCAGATTTACTTGACACATTGCGTGTGGAGGCCACACAAAAAAGAAAGTAAAAACACCTGTGAAATTTCCTTGAAAACTTGTTCAAATCAAATTGAAAGTTTTAAACCTGATCAACAACAAACCCCCAATCCCATCCCATTCCCAGATGCAAAGTTTTGTGAATGTGATCAAAGTTGAAGTGTACTTGCTGGGAGTCAAAAATTTTGGACCAACATCGAGATCAAAACGCTCCTGGTACGTGCACAACAACCAGACGAAGACTGCTCGTGGTGTTGGTGGTTGGAGAAGACTCATTGTTGGCGTCGTCAATTTCGAACAAGTATTGTGCAGAGAAAAGTGAAAATTGTCAATCTGCTGCTCAGGGGCCGTCCCGGCTGGAGCGATCAACGTTGGAGAGGAGATGGTGTGCTCGGGTGCGGGTGTCCCAGCCAAGAACGAGCGCATAGCTGCAGCGCTCCACGAGGCAAGTGTTACTCATCAACCATCTTCGCATTGGGAGAACGAACCAATGGTGTGGCTGAGTCTTCGCTCCGGGCGAAAGATATTCGCTGAGAAGTAAAATGAGCAGGAACGAGTCCAGAGTGACGTGGAATGAGAAAGCAATTTTTATGCGCGAGTGCCAGTGGTTGAAGAGAGCTTGTGACCAGCTTGTGACCAGCGTGGTTTGGTTGCAGGACTGTATGCAGGCAGAGAATCGCCGGACAGACCTGCCCATGGCGACCTTCATTCGCCTGCAGAGCGCTGTGCTTCCGCCTCTCAAACTCAGCGATATCAAGGTAAGGCTGAACATCGGGACGATTTTATAATTTCAAATCTTCGTCCAGACTGAGTGAAAGCACAGTGCACGTTGGACCTGTAATTTCCATTTCAGTTCAATGAATCTGATGAAGTGTCGGAAGAGGAGAAAGAGGGATCTGAGTCGGACAGAGTCGCTCACTGGGTGAAGGAGCAGCAGAAAAACACCATAAATGCGTTGGAAGGTACCTTGATTTCCACCGAGCCTCTGTAGAACCTGGGTGAGGGGGACGAGACACAACAAAGCTTTCGTGTTTTACCCAGTGCTGCTTGCACGGTTGTGACTCACAGCGGTCTCCTGAAGGCGCACAGAGATGTAGTTTTCTGTGGATGATGCTGCAGGTGAACAGCGGCCGTCCATCCACAAGGACGCGATCAAGCGCATGGTGGACCACCACATGGGGTTCAGGTCAGAGAAGCAGCAGCCGGACTCGCGGTTCGGAGGTGCGTGTCATGTCCACTGTTGAATGGATTGTGGCTGATGAGGAACAGGCAATGCCCTTGTTGTCCAGTGATTTCATGGTGCAAGTGCTCAGTCTGATTTGTTTGTGTTTTTTTGTTGGCGCAGGGTCGGCAACACTCGTGGGGAGTCAAGAGGACCGGAGACGGTAAGTGGAAGCCAGTAAAAACTGAAACGAGCCACACATCAAAGAACAGGGTACCCCATTTTGTTGGCATGCTCTTGAATTCTGAGATGTGTTGTCAATTTGTTGCAGCGTTGCTGCTGCGCCTGGTTCTCAAGACTTGCTGCTCCACGTAAGTTGGATTTGAGGTGCCCCGAACACCGATTTGAAAGCTCTCCACGTGGGACTCCGGCTTGAAATTCTGTTGTTGAATTGACACTCATTGTTATCAGCCGCGTTTGCGAGCTGATATTGGTTTGCCCCTGTATCAGTGTCTGGTCATCCGTCCTGGACATTGTCCAAGTTAGGGTAACATGGACTTTGTCTGAGTTAGGGTGATGCAGACATTGTCTGAGTAAGGGTGACATGGACAATTTTCAACTCAGACATTGTGTGACTTGGACATTGTCCAAGTTAGAGTGATGCAGATCTATATTGTCTGAGTGAGGGTGATGTGGACATTATCTGAGTTTGGGTAACACAGACATTGTCTGAGTTGGGGTGATATAGACATTGTCTGAGTTGGGGTGACACAGACATTGTCCAAGTTTGGGCAACATGGACATTATCCAAGTGAGGGTAACACAGACATTGTCTGAGTTGGGGTGACACAGACATTGTCCAAGTTAGGGTCACACAGACATTGTCTGAGTTTGGGTAATGTGGACATTGTCCCCAAGCCCCCCCCCCCCCACTCCCAAATAATTTCAACTTGGACATTGTCCAACTTAGACATTGTCAAACTTGGGCATTGTCCGCTTTACCCCCACAAATAGTTTTCAACTCAGATATTTGCTGATTGGGGCATTGGCGGATGTACGCTGCCCGGGGCTGATTCACTACTTGAAAGTCCAGTTGCTATTGTTGCCAGGACATTCCGGAAGAGGAGTGGAGGCAGTCGGCGCCCCAAGCCCGGCCTCCGGAGGATCCGACGCCGCAGCGCAGCGGACAGGCGAGCCGCGCGCTCTCAGACCAGGTCAGTGACCTTTTCAGCCCCGAGGATTGTCGACCGCTGTCAGAAGCAGGCGCTGCACCGTGGGGTTTGTGTGAGGAAAGAGAGTGTGATGCCAGCGTGACGTCGTCAGTTGAGGGCGGTGCAGATAGAGAAACAACAGCAGATGGCAGCAGCAGTGAAGAGCTCTCGTCGGCAGAATTTGTGCGCATCAGTGAAGAAATCACGCACTCCATGATGTTGAATCTGCAAAGGAACTCGCGAGAACTTGTGTCTGAAGAGAAAGAACCTGCAATGAGCGAGGAAGTGATGAGTGGTGTCCTGTCAGGTCTGACTGCAAGCACATTGTCTACTGGATCTAACAGCGGAGGACCATTGGAATCTAGTTCAGGAAACCTGTGGGGTGCGGACTGGAGTCCGCTGATACCCGTGAGCACCGTCAGTCGACCGCTTTGTCCGGGCGCATCTGCGATGGCTGGCGCCACGCCACCGATGAATCACAACGCGACCGTGACGCTGCGTCCCGTCCCGCGGTGGAGCAGCCCGGAGGCGTACGTCATGCAGCGCTGTTCCACCCACCACAGCCGCTACCTGCAGCACCTGCCGCAGCTCGCGGCCTGCGGCGGCGCCGGCTGCGGCTCCTACTCCGCCGCTGTTCACTACGGCATGTTCGTCGAGAGGGCGCTGCAGTCGAGTTCCGCCCCGACGAGCGCGGCGCAACAGAACTCTGCGGAAGGCGCGAGCACACCCGATTTCTGAGAGAGTTGTCCAGGCAAACACGACAGGCGCTTCTCTTTAAGATTTGGGAGAGGAAGTGGAGGACTGGACTTGACATGGCCGCTGCAGCCACTGGGGAGTTTCAGCACAAAGTTCCGCAGCCCCAAAACGTACATGTACACGTAGCTTTCACAAGTCTGTCCCTGTTTTGAAACAGTCCATTTCTAACTGCACATTCTTTGCTGTCTTTGTGGAAACTCAACCAAAAAAAGTTTTGACAGTTGAAAATATGACATTGTTTTCCTTCAGTTCAATTTCAAGATTTATGTTCCAAATTTATGTGATGAGGCTTCACTCGTATTTGACACACAGGAATCCACTTTTCTGTGTGAAAACGTCACGTAGCCAAGGCTACCTCCACGTGTTGCGTTTCCGTGATGCTGAAACTCGCCACTATGTTGTGGTGTCCGCCATTTTTCGCCTGTTGCATGTTCAGAGCACCGTCAGCTTCATTCTCACTTTTTGTGGGTCGGATGGAACTTGAAGTGTGTCTTTGAACATTGGAAACCCAGATCAGGAAACAAGAAACTCCCTGCGATTCATCCGGGAGAAACCTTCACTTCCCAGACGAGCGAGACACAGAAACTTTTCCGCGGGCATCACAAGCCGAACTGCTCGGTCTCAGTCCGAGCTGGAGTTACGATGTGAACCTGCATCTCCGTTTTGGAGTGTGCTTTTTTTCACGGCGTAGTAAGCATTTACATTTGCGTTTGCCAAGAAAGTTTCGTGAGACGTTATTCCCCCGTGTTGTTGGATGTGCGTGTGGTGTCAAATGTGTCTCAAGCGTAGTCTATACTTTGCTCAAAATCAACTGACTGGCAAGGGTGAAGAAGCAAAATGAACGCCGTGAAATGAATGGAGTTCGGACTGCCGCTTCAAAAGAGAAAGGGGAGCAAGTTTTGTGTGCGAGTGTATGTCACAGTATTTCTCTGCGTCCTCTGCCTTTCGGAGGTGGTTCTGACCCGCTGTTGTGGAAAAGCGCGTTTTGATTCATTCCAAAACCACCTCATTCAGTTCGATATGTAAAGAAACGGTTTTGGTGTGCACGAGAGACAGAATGAAGATCTGAGTGGATGTCGTGTCTTTGCCTTTATCTTCACTGTTGAAGCGTTGCCGCGCAACCACAGCATAGTCTGCGCGTGTCGTTTCAGGCGGACATCCAGAGGGACCCGCTCCTGTGCGGGGTCGGGGTGGCCACCAGGCTGGCGAAGCCTGAAGCCGAGCTCAAGGTAGACTACTGGGCTACACAAGGGGAAATTCTTTTCTGGCGAAACGATGACATATTTCTTGTGCAAAGGAAGTGATCACGTCACAATAGTTGAGGACTGCATCGCCTTCTCACTGATACCCACGCAAATCATGTTGTAATCGTTCCACCAGAAAAGAATTCTCCCGCGTGTAGTGTGAGGGTTATGGGGAGAGCAGGACCGAATGGCCAGGTAGGCTCGTTGGAGATGAATTGGACTGGGAGAACGGTCCAGCAGCCCGAAGTGTGCAGTGACAGTTCCTGTCGGGATTGCATGCCGGGAAGGATCCACGCTGTGAACAGGGGTGGGGCACTTTTACTTGAACCCAGCCTGCATGGACAGGTTGAGTCCCAGGGTGGGACCTAACAAGCCCGACTGTGTGTTGTCTGCTTGGGTGCGCTGCTGTGCCACAGTGCCAACTGCGCGGAACCGCTTTCGAGGCGTAACCGTCTTGTTTCAGGTGCAAAGAGGCGAATTTTGTTTCATGGTGTCGCACGTCGTGAGTCCGTCGCTCTTCTTCATCCACCCAGTGACCCTCGAGACGTCTCAAGTCGTCGACCGCCTCACGAACCAACTCAACCGCTTCTTCAACAGGTGCGCTCTTCGTGCACCTGCACGCACCTTCCCCGATACGGACGCCAACAACAACAAAAAAAGCTAGAAGGGAGCAGCAATCTTTCAAGAGGGAGCCTTGTTCGGCTGCTTATTTGTTTTTCGAACAGTTTCTTTGGGATTCCAAAGTTCTTCAGTTCGCAGGGCCTGTATTCAGTGGTCCCCGCTCTTCTGTGTGCTGCAGATACAGTGAAGACGAACTGAGGGACTTGTCGGAAGGAATGGAGGTGGATATCGGCACGACCGTGACTGCGATGTACGAGGACAGTGGCCTCTACAGAGGGCAAGTCACCGACTTGCGGTGAGTCATTGTGCACAGCAAAGAATAGCGTTCACGTTGTTCGATTTCTGTGGTGTGGGGAAGCGTGGGTTCGACTCGAGCTGGCATGCAGCGCGTGTTCAGTTCGTGCTGTGCGACTCTGTCCACAGGTTCGACACCCAGCCCGGGAGCCAGACGCAGTTGATCAAGGCGAAGGTGCTGTACGTGGATTACGGGAACAGTCGCTGGGTGCCGCGCCGCTGCCTGTACCCGCTGCCGGAGCAGTTTGCCCAGGAGCCGCCCCAGGTCAGTTCGCCGAAGAGCTGCCGCAGGTCGCTTCACCCTCACCCAGGAGCCACCGAAGACCATATGTCCAGGGAGTTAGTCCCTGGTCCCGCGTCGGTGGCCCAGCTCAGGTCGCTTGAGAGCTTTCCTCAGTTTCCCCTGTATCTACACCAAGGAAGTCCGCCCAAGAGCAACACCACAGATGCACCTGCTTCTCCTTTGCGATGATCGCTTTGTGGTCCCTGACGTCCCTGGTTTCTGCGCTGCAGGCGGTGTGCTGCAGTTTGGCGGAGCTTGAGCCGCTGCCTCCGGGCGATGCGGAGTCGACTGTGTCCGCCGAAGCCTCGAGTCTGGCCGCCGACGCCTTGGCTCCGTCCACCGTGGGGTCGGGTTCTTCCGCCGGGACCGCCACCGGCTCGCAGTCGCAGTGGAGTCACGAAGCCATCAAGAAGTTAGTCTCGTCCGTTTAACAGGGCTTCCTGCGTCCAGTTCTGACGGACGAGTTGACCGAGATCACATAGTCATGTCTTGGCTTTTGCCTCTGTGTCTGTGTCAGTGTCTGCGTCTGTGTGCCTGTGATGAGTGGTGGACATCTCCTTCGTGCCTCAGGTTTGAGGAGCTGACGGGCCCGGTTCGGGGCGGCGCGGAGCAGAGACAGCTGTTCGGGTCCTTTCCACCGTCCCACGGCATCGGGCGCGATTTCACCGACACTCTCAAGTGAGCACACACTCGCAGCTCTTCGTTCTTTGCGTCAAGCATTGCATTCCAGTCCAGATCAACAGGCCTTCCTTCGCTAGCGACAAGGCAGCACATGGGAACCTGCACACGGTCCAGTCTCATCCCTTGTCACGCGGGCAGTGTTAGAGAAAACTCACAAATCTTTGCAGGTCGAGTGTGACGTCTCCGCTGTCCATCGTTGCCGTGGATACGACGGATGACAACGTGGTGGAAGGCGTCAGTCTCCAGTGGGAGCTGCACCGACTGGGACTCGCGGTCTGCACCGCCGACACCGGTGCTGAGGTGACAGGTGCGGTCTCCGGTCACGTCAACTCAACTGACGTCATGTCCCCAGACAAAGGGAAAGTGTTCTAAAGACGCGGCTGTTGTTGGTCACACGCGCGAAACCTGGGCGCACCTCCGCTTCCAAAAAAGGTGTTGACGCGCAGCCTGAAAGAGACGACGTGGCACAAACTTTCGGAGGCCAGGACATTGTGTTTTGCTCCACAGACGAGTCGGTGGACCCGGATGTGACCCTGCTGCCGGCGGACGCAACTTTGACCTCCCAGGCGGAGGACGCGGTCGCGAGGTGGGACCCGATGCAGGAGGATTTCGGTAGCCTGCGCAACACGGTGGCGATGAACACGGACGACTGCGCCGAGACCGCGCTCACCATGTACAGTGAGTGTCTCCGCCTTATTTCTCTTCCGTGCTTCGCTTTGTGTGAGTGGTGTGTTGGAGGCCGGAGTAGATGTGATGTTCTTGCGATTCGTCTTGTTGCACCTTGATGTTTTGTGCGTGCGCAAACCTTTGGTTGATTTGCTCATCTGTCAACCTCGGACCACAATAGCGTGTTGTGCCTGTGCTGCTCTCGATGTGTGTTGTCGTTCGCTGCCCAGAGTCGTCTCTGCAGGGCAGTTCCAGTCCCCCAGCGCACGGGGATGTTGTCGCTCTAAAGACACCGGAACGTACAACCGCGGTTTTTTCGCCGTCTTTTAGAGTTCGGTGACGTTGTATCAAGCCTTGGACGCCTGGAAAACGACGCGACGACATTGCCTCTCTGTATGTCAAACTTTGCATGTGGAGCCGAGTTCTCGTGCGGTGTGTTGGTGGTGATGGAGGGCGAGGCTGAAGGTGCGAACTGCGCGCCGTCCTCGGAGCGAAGAGAAGCCGCCGACCAATCCAGGGACGAAGCCATCATCAACGCTTTTGAAGCGGCTCTGGATCGTGTTACGAAGAAGGCGAACAAGACCTCAGAACTTCAGTTTGTGTTCGACGAAGACATCTGGTCAACGGCAGCCGAGCGTGAGGACAGTTGGCCTAGTGAGGGCCAGAGATTGGTCGCATTGGACGAAGGTTTTGATTTCAGTGCGGTGGTGGGAAAGCGTGAAGAACTTCGTCTTCGAGAAGATGTTGCTGAATTGATGAGAACGGAAGAGCTCGGAGACGCAGGAACCCGCTCGGGTGAAGAGGAGTCAGCACCAGCTGCGTCTGTCGAGATGGGTCTGATTGAGCTGGACGGAGGAGTGAGCGCGGCGACGTTTCAGGGGCAGGAGCGGGGCGCGTTCCGTCTGCGGGAGGAACCAGACCAAGTCTGTCCACGTGCGCGTGGGCGGAGCAGCGTGTCATCCCGGGGCGAGTGCATCACCGGGTCGGTCTCTCTCACGGTGCAGAAGACCAGTTCTGGGGAGGACATCTCGAAACGAGTGCAGCACGAACGCAGCATTTTCCGACAGCGAGGGACGCTCGCGGCTGAACGCGCTTGAAGTGGACAGTCTGTTTGACCCGCTGCTGCTGCAGCTGAACCAGAAGTACCGCGCGCTGCTGCGCCGGGGGCTGAGCGCAGAGCTGGCGCAGCACATCTGCGCGCTCTTCCTGACCGGCGACGCCGCCCTCACCGACTTCGACGACCAGTTCGTGGACGTGTTGTCGCAGTACGATCCCGACGACATCCTCTTCCTGCTCGGCTACTTCCAGCGCTCGAGGCTGGAGAACACGATGCGGACCCTGGCGCGCCGCATGCAGATGCTGGAGTGGATGGAGAGGGCTGTGAGGTCTGTCGTGCAAGGCTGTGCTCTACCAGACGTCACGCCTCCGTTACAGACAAGAACTTGACGAAGGAGGAGTACACAACTGCAAGATGGAGCCTGTCAGAGGAGTCCAAGACGGAGCATCAGACGTGGAGGACGAGAGTCGCTCTCAGCTCAGAGACGAAGCAACGCCAAACAACGGTGAAGAAAGAGCAGGACTGTGAACAAGGTCAGACCGTGGGAACCCGGACACCGGGCAACCGAATTGTGAAACGAAGGAAGGTCAACCGTCCTGTGAATATTTCCGCCTGAAATCGCAGTGAAAAACAGCGGCGAAGCGTGCTTATATTGTTTCACTCTCGTGTCTGGTTGGGTGCTGAACTGGCATTTCCTGATTGAACCCCTTCCGGCCCCCTCCCCAGTGAATCAGGAAATTTCCCAGTTGCCCCGAACTGGGAAATTTTTTGGATTTACCGGGGAAATTTCCCACTTGTCCCTTTATCAGGAAGTTGTCTGATTACCACCACCCCCCTCCCTGCACACTTGGGAAATTTCCCACTTCAGGGTTTTGGGGAAATGTGCTGATTTGCTCAGACGTGGAAGGGGTTCAGTGGGAAGTTTCCCACTTACCCCCAAATCAGGAAATTTCAAACTGGGAAACTTGCCAGTTGTTGGATTCAGCACGTAGGCAATCAATGCTGCTCGTGGTTGATGTTCAACTGGAAAGCCAGGTGTCTCTTGGATTGCTGACCTCAACATCGACTGGGGAAAAAGTGCCAGGGACTTCACGAGTCCTTTGACATGCCATATTGTACGAAACTATTCTGCTAGAATAATATCTGAACGGGTTGAACATCGACTCTGGCATCTACTTTTCTCTTGGACATCCAGCCTTTTCTGTGGCACTGGATCCCTTTCTCTGGTACCACATCTGCCTCAAAAGCAGATTCAAGTTTCGAGCAAACCAACTTTTGCGACAGTTGACCTGTTAAAATTCATTTGAGACAAAGCACACTGTTGGTAGATTTTGCTTGATTCGAGTCTGTCTTTTTCTGCTGTACATATCCTTCCGCTTCCCAGTGTTCCGTTCCGTTGTGAGTTGTTTGACTCAGTTGATGTTGCAGTGCATTCACCAGATGTCACACACCGTTGTTTCCTGCAGAGCAATACATTCCGTTCCTAGGTTTCAGCAGTCTCTGGCTTTCCAGAGGATCCGCTTTTCTATTGATGAACATGTTTTCCGTACTCAAAAATTTTTGTTTGAAACTGTTCTGTGGGACTGGTTCTATGGCATTGTCGGGCGGCCTGAAGGCGTCGTTTTCAGGCAGTGTTCTTTTTCACACAGGCGCGTCCGAGGGAGCGAGTCTGTGTTGCGCACTGGCAATATTTAGCCGGAGGCATTCCCTTGATTGTAGGATCCAGTTGGTCCCTGGTTGGGTCCAGCTAAGGAAGGTCCTTGCCTGGGACTTTCCTCCAAAATAGGTCGGTCTGACCCCCCAAAGATAGGAAGGACCCAGGTACCCCAGCACCTGCCTTGAAAGTAAGGCGGTCCACGTCGGGTCTAGCGCGATCGACCCGCGATGGCACCTGCGACGCGCCTGTTCAAGCTCTGATCTCGTGTGTTCTGTGCACGATAATGAACAAATTTGTCACAAAAATGCAGTTCCAATCGCTTGTCCAAAAAGTGGAACGACAACGACAGTCTGTCGATGTTGTGTCGGTGCTTTTTCAAACCGATGTGGACTCTGATGCAATTCAATTTGTGAAATTTCAAAGCTGCCAAATGGCAGTCCACTGCTTTTGTGTGAGCCTTCCACAAGCCTTTCAGCGGCGAAGGTAGAAAGTTTGAAGACGGTTGTGAGAACATGTCGAAGCTGGATCTTGCTGGTCGGACGAGGATTCGTGTCCAGATTTGACCGACAAGGCGAGATGGGTCCAATTGCTGCAGCTGAACACGAGTCTTCAAAGTTCAGTGTGTCTTCTTGTGGCAGAAACAATTTTCAATTCAAGGCCGGGTGCTTCTGAATATTTGATTGTGTGCAAACACGGAGTGGTTGGTGTTTGATTGATGTAATTCTTGTCTGCGAGCGCCCTGGTTCCCGGAGGAGCGGGATGTGTTTGCTTCTGAAAGTGGTTCGTGTTCGGAGTGCGCGCGCACCTGACTCGCTTCAACTGCTCGTTAAGAGAAACGCGGGGACCGCCGCTGAAACAGTAATGAGCTCCGCAGTTTACAATGTGTGACTTTGAAAACACAAAATGAATTGTGAAGAAGGCGACAGCAGCAGGTGAATCGCCCGAAAGAGCGGGAATATTCGCGGTAATGGAAAGTACATATTGAATGTCTTGATGCGAGCCGAGTGATTGAGGGAGAGCGGGAGTGCTGCGGGAGGGAAACTCCAACTCCAAGCTGTCGCGTTCCCAGCGCTGTTTTTTTGGACAAATGGAATTTGACTGCTTTGTCTCGGAGGAATATGTTTTCACATTTGATTTTCTTGGAATGGCTGGTGTCAGCACCGAAACACAGCAGCGCAGTGCGCAAAGTTTTTGACCACATTGTGGATGTGTCTTCAGGTCCTTGACAGAATGACATTTTGGGGGTTGCTCTGAGATATTGACCGCGGAGCATGTTCGGGAGACGTTGTACAGTGTTTTCAGCACACAATGTGCCTTCACAGCCCACGTCATATTTACTTTCGGAGGAGTTGTATTCTTTGACGAGAAACTAATGGATTGCAGTGGCGTTTTGGTAGTGGGAAAACACATGTATTCTTGACGCTCGCGTGAAAGGCAGTTGTTGCGTCATTAGGCTGTGAAGAGACTGCAAGAACACTGGTGGGATGGATCGTTTTTCGTGTGGCTGAGTGAATGGAGACCAACGTGTCGGCGATGCCCTTTAACTCGACGCTTGACGCGACGGGGAGTGGAGCGTGGAGTGGCGAGGACTCGCTCCTGACCAGCAGCGAGGCCTCGGTGAAAGACGCGACTGAAGACAGTGAAGAAATGGGTGAAAACGACTTTGATTCGTACTCGGAGGATCTCAGGATCCTGCTCGTCATCTGCTCGCTGCTCGGCGTGCTCGTGCTCGTCGGGAACACGTTTCTGCTCGTCATCTCCAAGTTCGCGAGCGGAGGCAAGTCCCCGACGCTCGTCTTCGTGCGCAGTCTCTGTGTGGCGGACGCTGTTGCCGGAGTCTTTTCAGTTGCCAAGGGAATTCAGGCAAGTGCATCGCTCTGACCCACCACAGCACAGTTAATTTTGTGCCTTCAAGAAGCACGCGACTGGTCTCGGGTCGCGAAGGTTGGACGCATTCCGCGCGTGTGATTGGGATGAGTTTGGTGGTTTGGATGGGAGGGTATCTCTTCCTTTCAGAGGTGCCAACAACAATCGTTGCATTTGTTGAGACTAATCCAGAGTTCCTGAACGCTTTGTTGCCTCTGGGCTGTTCAGATGGGCAGCTTCCATCAACAGAGGCCGACAAGTGGTCCCGCTCAATTCCTGAGCAACCAGTTGAGCAACCAGTTTCCCAGTGTGACGGGAAAATTTGAAGGAAGCCGGGTCAGCTGTGGTTTGTCTCAACAAGGGAAAGAATTGAAGCGAGCGAATTGAGCTGGACCATTCTGCACGGGTCGCGCATCTCAACACTGACCAGTGTTCTTGTTTGCTCAAACATGTCCAGCTTGCTCACACCACACACCTGTTTTGGGCAGAACCTGGTGGTGACGTCGGTGCTCCCAGCTTGACTGGTGTGTCGGTGGTTCTTGCAATTGGCACAAAAATAACATTGTTTGGCCACAACGTAAAATCAAATTTCCAGAGAATCAGAAATCTGCTGACATTGAAGCTGTGGAGGTGTCTTCCCAGCAGTGCACCGAACACAGAGTTCTCCGTATGATGTCTTGTTGGGCGCCCGTTTCAGCTGATGACGCAGCCGCGGTGGGTGAACTGCTTCCTCGGGGAGAGCGTGCTCTTCACGACCATGGTCGGGTCGCTCTGGATCCTGCTCGTCATGATGCGCGACTGCCTCCGCAAGATCGCTAACCCCATCAAGTACGACATCGAGGTAAAGAGCGACGCCGCCGCGCACCGTCCCAGGGACGAAGAACTGCAGCTGCATGGCCAGTACCTCCTCACTGGACAGAGTGACACCCAGTGACGGAGGGTGAACCTTGGGTATTTCGTCCAGGAGGACAAGGTGCTGTGCAGTCCTTGGTCACTGGGTCAGTTGCGAACATGTGAAGTACTGCAGTGCGATGACACGGGGCAAACATTCGCTGTTTTGGGCCAATGTCTATTCATCGAAGAAAAGAACAGGTGCACTTGTCTAAGGATTCCGGAGGGTATAACGTGGTTGGACAGTTGTCTCGGACAAGGTCACCTCTGGCGGCTTTCCTCTTGTCGTCCGACCGGACAAATCCACCCTGTGCGAGCCTTGGGTGAGACCGTTCAAGCGGGCGAGCGGGTGTTGGAAGTTGAACCCAACACCCGGGACCATATCCCTGCACTGAAATGCCACGCGCAAATTTATGTACTTGTGACCCGAAGTATCAGGCAGGATCAGGTACCTTTCCCAGTGATCCTTGCAACGCTTGGGCAAAGGCCTGCAGTGGCTTGAAGTGGCTGCAATCCCAGTACAAGAAACGTAACGTGGGGGTGAGGCTTGCTGCAGTGGACGTGTGTGTGTCATCCGAATCCAAAGGGGGCCTGTTCAACGCTGCAATGAGGACACGATCTCACAGTGAAAAGTTTCGTGGGCGTTCGTCAGTGACGTAGACGCCGCAGTTTTGCTGAGGTGAAGAGGGTGAGGAAATTCGATTGAAGGATGTGCAGAAACTGGCTACACAGCGGCTTGTGTTGATTCCCACGTCGCTGGTGACATGGCAATTGATTCCTCAGAGAGAAAGTCGATGCATCCTGTGCCAATGTGTGCGACATGTGGGCCAAAATAAATAATAGCATTCCAGGTAGATCTTGTTCACCTGAAGCCAACGCCCGACCTTGCCTGCAAATTGTGGGATCGGTCTGCCTTTCTATCAGACGCAAGAAATGACGGATCTCTTTGTTGACAACTGTCCAAGAGGTCAAAGTTCGAAATGTCGTCTGCCTCTGAAGTGATCAAGATGAGAGTTTCGAAACTGAGGTTTGAAAATACAGTTTTGACCTCAAATAAGTTTTTGGTGGGACCAGAAAGAGATGAAATCCTGTGCAGCTGCAAAACTCTTGGCTGGCATCTTCATCTCGCTGCTTTTCGCCTTTCAGCAAGACAAGAAGGTGATGATCTCGGTGCTCATCATCCTGTGGAACATCGCCTTCATCGTCGGCTTCCTCCCGCTCGTCGGCTGGAACAGCGTCGACAACAGCTGCGTCTTCTTCCACTTCTACAGCTCGAGCTTCCTCTTCTTCCTCAGCGCATGCGTGCTCGTTTCCATGGCAGCGTGCGTCACGTACCAGCTGTGGATTGGCCGGACGCTGCGGCTGCAGCAGGTGCGGCACCGCTCGAGCTTCACGGACGAGACTCGTCTGCATCACGGGTCGGTCGCGAGAATGACGGTCACTCTCGCGAGATTTGACCTGCTGCTGAACATTCTGTTCTACGTGCCGGTGTTAATCTTCTTCATGCTGCACTGCAGCGCCTGCGTCCTGTACAAGGACACGAGGAAGGAGAGCAGGATGGTCCTCTTCTTCTACCCGCTGGTTCAGGTCAAAGGAATCTTCGCTGTTTTCGTTCACGCTTTGACAACGCCGCAGATCTCGGACATGATCAAGAACGTGTCGAGGAAAGGCCTTTCTGGGATTCAGGGAGACAACCAGGGATACTCACAAACATCAGCGTCCACCATCCTGGATTCGTCCACTGGAACCCTGGGAATCTTCACCATCGGAAGGAGATACTCGTTGTCGTTGAAGCGAGTGGCGACACCACGGGAAAACGGCGCGCACTTGCCCGTTAGCAGCTCGCAGCTTGCACTCGGTTCCTCGATTGAACGGCCCCCTGGTGGGGTGTGTCCGAGCTGCGGACGCCGAAGGGACATCTCAACAACCGCGTCAAACCAACATTTACCTGCAGAATCCAAATCAACCGTCAACAACGACGTCTCGGGTCGTGCGGAACAAACTCCGCTGGATCCAAATTCATTGCAAGGCCACCGGACGGTCGCTGTCGGAGAGGCCGCTGGTGACGTGTTCGGACACCAGCTCTCAGACAGCGGCGCGTACAGGGGCAGCTTCGCCAGGACGCACCTGTTCAGACCGCAGTACTGGAGCGTGGACCCCGGCGAGGCCGCGCACCGCACGTACTACCCGGTGCCCCGGGACCAGCTGTGGGCCAGCGAAAGCTTCTGCCCCGTACACGGTGCTCGGTTCACGACACAGAGACCCGCAGTCACTTCAGATCACTCTCGAAGCGCTTCTGACGTTCGCTTTGAACAGATCGACGAGGAACCAGAGATGTCTGAATCGTCCACAAACTTGTAGATCTGATCACTCAATGTATGCAATAAATGCAGACCAATTCAGACTGGGGTGTCAGGTGTGCGCGTGAAATTCTATGCGTGTTGCGAATCTTGCGTGATCAGTTTCCGACAGGCATGAGGTAAGTTTTGCTTTTTGTCTGCCGGGGATAAATTCTCCGTGAAAGTCTTCATGGTGGCAGAAGCTGTAGACGAGCGAACTCCCGCCCCCGTTCGCCCGTTTGCGCCTCAAACGGACGTGGTGTGAATCGGGGATTGCGTGGTGCTTGAACGTCTGCAGATCTTGAGGGAATCACTCAAGGGGACAAAGATCTGCCGGTTTGTTTGCAGAGGGACGGGATGAGACGACGCTCTGCAAGTTCTACAGCACGGGGCGCGACTGCTGGGAGGGAGAGAACTGCCCCTTCAAACACGAGATCTGGGAAGGTAAGTCCACTCTTCACATCTCTTGAGGTGCTGTTGAAAATGGGGGGTCGATACTTGAGGATTGGTGGGGGGGGGGGGTACTGAAGTGGTTTGTTTCACAGCAGCAAGGAAAACTGAACAATCTCAGAAGTTGGACGAAAGTTTTCCTGCAGAATAAAACAAAATTGGAATCCTGTTCTGTGCAAATGTTCTGTCCAACCCTGGCTTGCCATGCTGACAAGCCATCTTCCGCGTGTTTATCTGTCCCCTTGCAACGCAATCTGCAGGTTGTTCACCAAGCCCTCCTCGTTGCCCGTTGCAGGTCACATGATGTCGCGGGACCGCGTCCCCGTGCACTGGATCTGCCCGGCGGAGCACACGGAGGAGCCGCCGCGCCGCGGGGCCTGGACGCTCGTCGAGGTCATGTCCGTCTGGGACCCGTCGCGCTTCTGCGTCTGCTTCCCGTTCGGAGCGCGCAAGGTGCAGAAGGTGGTGGATCAGGAGGCGCTGCGCGCCATCCCGGAGGAGGAGGAAGGCGAAGGTGCGCTTCTTCTGCACTTTAAGCTGGAGAAAGTGTTGTGCTGAACATGTCCTGAGAATTGGAGTTTCAGTTGGTCGCGTTTTCGTTTTTACAGACGGTTTGGAGAACGGCAGAGACGTGGATGAGGAGACGTTCCATGATCTGCGAGAGCGAATGAAGTGAGTGTTGAACGTCGTGAAAACGAACACAACGGTTCCCTTCTCCGTTCACGCATCCCTCCCTCCCTCTCTCTTACAGCGCGCACTACGCGGGCACGCTGCCGGATCACGACCTGACCGTGTTCGCCGACGGGCAGCTCGTCGCCGTGCAGCAGGGCGACAACTGGTACCGGGGCCGCGTCGTCAGCGACGACCGAGGCCAGTGCATGGTGAGTGCTTCCCATCCACCACCTCCAGCGTCTTAGTGCAGCGGGAAGGCAAACAGGCTTGTTACGACGACAAACGGGAGAGGAGCATTCGGCCGACTCCAGCAATGGGTGCGACGTGTGTTTCAGCGTGTTGTTCGTCTGCAGCCTTTGGGCAAGTTCAGGCCAGCGTGACCACGAGCACGCTGGTTTGCTTCGCAGTGTGTGAAAAGCTGCGCCTGTGATGATGATCTTGACTGCGACGAATTAGCTGAGAAGCCGTTCACTTGTGGCCGTAAAACCGATGCAGGGCAATAGACCTTGCAGATCCGCTTGATTTCAAGGGAACGAGAAGACCGAGGTGCGTAGACGTGGTGTGTGGTTATTGTTTTGGTCAGTGAACTGTTCGAGGCTGATCAAGTCAATTTTCCTGCAGCGGAAATCCCAGCTTCATCGAGCTGACTTGTGTGGCCATAATAACAGAATTGGCACCTACCATCTGAAACAATCACTTTGCATCCAAGTTTTTGAGGTTCAAGAGAACAGAAGTGGAAGGACTGAATGTAGTTGTTTGCCATTCAAATTCACTGAGAAAATAGCGTGGCTCAACGACGTATGACGCCGTTTTCCCCGAATGGGCGGACACGTGGGTTAACCTGCTTAGTGCGTGACGTGAGTCGCTTCAAGTGACACGCACCGCGCGACAAAGTGCTGCACCCACTGGGGTTGTTCTGGTACGAAAAGCGCTCTGAGGTTCGGAGTGATTTAATGATGTTGACAGTTGTTTCGTGTCGCAGGCTCACACGTGGGGTTGTTGTTTGTAAGCGTCTCGAGTCATAAAGCACTGATTGACGCGCCGCTTCGGCGCTTGGCTGCTGTGCGTGCAGGTGCTACCTACGCCTGAGGAAAATTTCAAAAAGTTCTCCAAGTTTATTGCAATGTACACGTTTACATGTGGAGACATGGTGGTGAAATTTCAAATTCTTTTTTACAAGACTAGAATTCTGTCTTCATGGCAGAGAACGAGATGTTCATCCTGCCAACTCCAAGTCCGTGTCTGTCTCTCTCGCCTCGTACGAAGAGCATGTCACTTGTGAGCGTTGAATCTTGCGGACAAAGATGTGCTGTGGCAAATGCACTGTGAAAGAAAGTCGAGCAGAACAGATCCAGCTGAGAGCGTTCCAGTCTACCTTGTGTTGCCAACATTTTCCGCACGCACTACGTGAAGAATCGCCGCACTTTCGGTGTGAGCAGTTTGATGAAGGACTCCGGGAACATGGAGCTGGACACGTTGGCGTACTTGAAGTAGTTGTAGGGCTGCGCGATGACCTCGAGCAGCGCCGACAGCAGGCGGCGGTCCTGCAGGATGCGCTGGTGCTGGTGCAGGCTGTAGAGCCGCCCGTCGCGCACGATGTCCTCGATGAGGTCCTGGTACTCCTCGTTGTACGTGACGTACGGGATGGAGAAGCCGGACGCGCTGTTGTGCGCGTCCGTCTTGAACTGGATCCACAGTTTGCGGGAGCGCGCCGTGAAGGCGATGGGCGCGCGGCGCGTCTCGCACGTCTCGAACGTCGTGAGCGAGTACGGCGACGCCGACTTGCGCATCACGAGGAAGTCGGCGCACTTGTCCTGCGACGCGAGCCGGATGTTGGGCACGATGATGAGGATGCGTCTGCCCTTCTGCGGCACGATGCTCCACGTGCACTCCACGTTGGCCGGGTACTGTCCAGGCCAGTTGGGACTCTCGATGAAGCCCTGGAGCGCCCCGTGCTCGCCTCCACAGCGCCGGTTTTTGCACGCGCTGGCGTTCGTAGCTCCCGGTTCGTCTGTGGTCGTGTTCATGGGGCAGTCGATGCAGGAATCTTCTCCAGGGCGGCCTTGGTACGTGTTGTGAGGACAGACGCGACAGATCTGTCTCTGGTGGTTGTAGTGCTGTCCGGGCGGGCAGCGAACACGTGTCTGACACTGACCAAAGCTGGTCGCTCCAGTTCCCGAGGTGCGCACTCCTGGAGGACAGCTGACGCAGGTCGTGCGACCGTGGCTCGGTTGGAACGTGTTTCGCTGGCACGGCACGCAAGGTTTGAGCCCAGTCGTTGAGTAGGTCCCGCGTTCGCACAGTAGGTTGCACATCTTGAGATTGTAGGCGCCCAGCACCCCAACGCCGTCGAGCCCGTGAGGGCAGCGTTTGCAGGAAATGGCAGCTTCCTCGTCCTGGTAAAATCCCGTTTGGCAACTGACGCATTTCTGCTGTTCACGGTCAAAGTAGGTCCCGACGCTGCAGGCGACACAGATGCGACTCATCAACACGTATCCCGCGCTGCAGACCGCTCTCAGCGACGTCGCTTTGAGCGACTTGCGGGATATGGCGTAGAGCTGACCTTCGAAACTGACCCGCAGCTGCCCAGTGTTGATGATTTTGCGCAGCGCTTTCAGGGCTCGTTTCATGATGCGCTCCGTGTTTTGTCGCGCGCAGTGGGCGTTGCAGTGGCGAGTCGCCTCCTGTTGCCTGGATACGACCTGGAGCTGGAAGTCCACAGACACGATGTCCACGTTGGTGGTTTTTGCGATGCGAATGAACTTTTTTCGTCTGGACCCGCATTCGATGTTGACATCACTGACGGAGCAGTCGGAGCCACAGCGCAGTCGGTTGTTGTCTGTCAGCGCCTTGTGGAAGTCCAGTTGGAAGTCGCTTTTGCTGCGGCGCCGCATGCGGCAGCGATCGGCGAGGAAGACGAGGCGCGCCTTGCGCTGCAGCGTCGGCGGCGCCTCCTGGCGGGAACACGCCAGCAGCGCCACGTGACCGAAGTGCTGCTCGAGCTGCGCCCACGTGTAGTTGGTTTCCGGTCCGCACTTGAACGGGCCTTTCTGAGCCAGGTTCGAGGCGAAGTGCGCTCCTTCCTCACACTGCACACTGCAGTACTCAGTCGAGCCGTGCTGCGTGCACTTGAGCCGGGCGTGGTTCGGAGACTGCAGCGACACGCACTTGCGCGTTCTCTCGCAGTCCTTACCGTTCGCCTGCAGCACAAACCCTTCGCGACACGTGCAATGGAAACTCCCGTTGGTGTTGACGCAGTGGTGCTCGCAGCCTCCGTTGTGGACGCTGCACTCGTTGATGTCCCCGCAGTGTGTGCGGCCGTACAGCTGGAAGCCCTGTTCGCACAGACACGTGAAGGAGCCCGCCGTGTTGACGCACGTCTGCTCGCAGATGCGCGGGGTCAGACACTCGTCGATATCGTAGCACGTGTTGTTGAAGTTGCTGACCTGGAAGCCCTCCGGACACGTGCACTCGTAGCTTCCTGTGGAAAGAGCAACAGAGACTCTGACTTCGACAGGAACAGACAGGCGGACGTGTCCGTCCTTGGATTCATCAGTTGTGCCAGCGACGCGTTTGGGGTCAATGTTTGGTGGTGGAATGGAGCTACAGTTCACAGAACTCCAGAACAGGAGACTACGCAACTGGAAAACGTCGTGTCACACACTTTACAGAAAAGCTCATTTTCATCTGAGATCAGGGAGCGATGTGTTGGATTGTGTCACGTTCTCTGTCGGGTTCTGGTGTTTTCAGAGCTCGGGTTCAGAACATTCAGTACTCGCAGCTGGTTACGGAGTCAAATCGCAGAGGTCTGTCAGTTGAAAGAAGTAAAAACAAGAGACCGTTCGTTTTGGGAGACGGAGCTCACCGTGGTTGTTGATGCACGTGTGGGAGCAGCCGGCGGTGCCAGCGGCGCACTCGTCCACGTCGAGGCACGTCCTGCGGTCCTGGTGCAGCGTGAAGCCCGGCGGGCACGAGCACTGCGGGCCCGACGGCGTGTCCGAACACTTCCGGTCGCAGCCGCCGTTGTCGACGCGGCACGTCGCGATGCACTGCCGCCCGTCCGCGTGCAGCATGTACTTGACGTGGCAGCTGCACACAGCGCCGTCAGCCGTGTCAGTGCACTTGTGCTGGCACCCGCCGTTCCCCACAGAGCAGGTTGCTACGCAACTGCGTTTGTTGGCGTGGAGGAGGTATCCAGGGCGACAGGCGCAGGACATGGTGCGGCCGCCCGTGGAGCGCGCGTCGTATTGGCAGTGGTGCTCGCAGCCGAGTCGCTCGGAGCACCAGGTGCCGACGGTGCAGTTGTGGCCGTCCTCCGCCAGCGAGTAGCCGGCGTTGCACCTGCAGAGGTAGCTGCCCATGGTGTTGATGCACTGGTGCGCGCAGCCGCCGCGCTCCGTGAAGCACTCGTTCACGTCCACGCAGTTGTGCTCGTCCTCCACGGAGCGCCCGAACCCTTTCATGCACTGACAGCCGTACTCCCCAGGAACGTTCTCGCAGAAGTGGACGCACCCTCCGTTCTCGTACTCACATTCGTTCTCATCAACACAGATTTTGCCGTTTCCATAGAAACCCTTCTGACATCGGCACCTGTAGGACTTGCGCGTGTTCTGACAGACGGCGTCCTTATGGCAGTCGTGTTTGCCGTCCTCGCACTCGTTGACCTGTTTCCCCTGCAGCGTGATCGTGGCCTTGCAGAGTCCGGAGCCCGACCTGTAGCTCCCGGCCACGACCCGGTTCATACCGACGTAGATGTGGTAGTCCGGGCTCCCGTACGACGTGTTCTGCCCGCTGAGCGTGAACAGGAACTTGGACTTGATGAATTGCTTCTGCCCGTTTTGGCTCCATTCGATCTTCTCGTCGCTGATCTCGATACCCATCTTCTTGCCCTTCTTCACCATGTTGTCAACGACCTTGAGGAGCAGCCCTCCGTTGATGGAAGCGTCCAGGTATCCCGGGAGGTTGTTGCCGTAGATCCGCAGTTGCCTGTTGAAAATCTGCGCTTCGGCCATGTTGGACGTCGTGCCGTTGTCACCCCCATTTCCGTCACCACTGGGCGAGTCCGAGATGTCGAGGGTCCACAGCCGGGGCCTGTCGTACACCAACTGGAGTTTGGCCGTTGTGAAGGAGCCGGAGAAGTCGACGCGGATGACGGCGGTGGAGTCGCAGCGCTGGGAGCGCGACGGGCGCGGCGCCTCCAGGAACTCGATGTAGCGGCTGTAGCCGCGCACGATGCCCTCGCGCAGGTCCACCTCGACGAAGTCGTGGTCGGGCCGCGCGGCGGGGGCGCCACCGGCGGAGGTCGCGCGCGGGAGGCTCGCCCAGCACAGCAGCAGCGCGACGCACGTGCGATGGAGGTGCATCTCACTCCTCAGGGGTCTACGCATCATCGAGGCTCTGCGTGTTGCGTTCTGAAAAAAGACGAGTAGACAAAGAGCCAATGCCTACGGGCTGAATTTCATCGAATCTTAAATGCAGCAAGTTTGCAGAAAGTTGCTGCCACGTTTCTTTTTTCGCGCGTGTGCGTGCCTTTCTCCACTGGCACAAGTCGCGTTCCATGCAGATTTCGATATCTTGACGCGGTGCACACGTTTCAAGCGCAGTTCTTGTTTTCCTGGCAGACAAAACCAATTGGGTTGAGTTCAATGGAGGAGGAGGAACTGAAGCGATGCTGAGGCTGCGGAAGATTCACGAGTCGAGTGATGACGGCTGGCAGGCTGCAGGCGCGGACCCAGGGTTCCACTTGGGGGCAGGATAAAATTCAAGGGATTGGGCAGAACGTTGCAAAATTTTTTTCATGCTGGTTTGTGGTGGACTCTTTGTTCAATCACAAAAGAACAGCAATTATGGATTTCAACCCCACACCATGTACATGAGGCGTCTGCGCAGCAACTTTTGAAATTTCCCAACGCTGACGTCATTCGTGTTCAGTCCGTGCGCTCCTCAGATGAGCCTCGCCGCCCGGATCCGCCCCTGGTTTCCTGCTGTTGTGTTGGGTAATTGGGATCAGACGCGAAGCGCGGTTCCAGGCGATGTAACAAGTGTACGCAGCAGCAGCAGCGCTGCAGCGCTGTTTGTTTTTCTGGCTCAAATCCGGTTCCGTCTCGACTTGTCTGTCTTCATTCACGGCTGTCAAAATGTTGCAAATTGTTCTGCAGGTATTGTGAGTTTCTTCGGATGGAGACGGCGAAACTCTGAGGAAATGAGATGTGCTTTTCAGCTGAGGCAGCTGCGGTCTTTGGTCTCTGAAATATTTGCGCTGCACGGAAGATCTGTACAAGTGGAAGGCTGTTCCTGTCGAAGTGTAAAAGGTGCAGGGAGGGGGTTGGGCTTAAGTTCGTTTTGGACAAAAAGCCCTTTCGCTTTCCCCTTCTGGATTCAATCACGGGATTGCAGCCTCGAAGAGCGCTTCATCGCTCGTCAGCCCCTTCAGCGAGAATCTGTCTGCGGTGCGGCACTAACGACTCTCCTGACCAGGTACCGACAGACACTGAGCACGTTCCGAGTGACTGGCCGTCCGCGCGCAACAAACAGCCTCTTGTTCTACGTCTCGCGCCGCCCGCCCGACCGACCGACGGACGGCGCCTGAGGCGGTGCGGAGCCGCAGCGGAGAGATACGGCGTGGACGGTGCGGAAAGGGGAATTTTCCTCTTCGGTTTGTTCGGAGCTTGCGTTTCTGCGCAAACGGCCGAACGAGAACAAATTCTGACCTGACCTCCCGAGGACCTGGCTGTGAAAACAAACGATTCCTGTGCAGGTGATCCAGGCGAGCGCGTCTGGACCTGTTCACACACACTCGTCGGTGGTGAATCGTGCCGACTGCACGAGCGTTCGAGACAAAGCGATCTCTCCGAGTTTGACCAATGTGTGATTCATGAATGCCTCATTGATGCGGGAAATTTCCTCCAGGAGAATCAGTCACACTGCGCCCGACAAAGAGCAAAACTTTTAGATTGAACAAGGACCTGACAAAACTAGAGGAGTTGAACAAAATGCAGTGCACGTTTTGTACGCGCAAGTTTGAAGAAAGTGACATGGCAATTACCTTCAGTTTATTCCTGTATGAAAGTTGCTCGCTTCGAACGTGACTTCACTGCTTGTAAATACCGGCAGACGGGAATGGTGTCAGTTGTCTGTGCCCAGAGTGTGTTGGTTTATTCCGGTTTGGTCCTGCAGCGCAGTTCTGCTGACCAGTCTGACTGCAGACGTTCTGACGGTGCAAGTCTCCGTGTCCGTGACAGCCGCACTTGAGCTGCATGGTGCCTCCTCCTCCTCCTTCTGCAGCAGCAGGTGCAGCTGCAAATCAGCTGTTGTGTTGGCGCCGCCCGCCGCGGGGGGCGGATCCGCACCGTGACGCGTCATGGGAGCGAGGAGGCGCCAACCGCGTCTCAGACCAACTTCCCATTGAGGTTCGGTTTGGTAAAGCAAGGACAAACGATCAAGACATACCTTTCAAGTGGACGCAGAATTTTGAACACAAGTTGGCATGCGCCACAATGTTTGTTCTCTTTGCACAAACAGCCATGAAAATCGGTGGATCTCTGAGGCAGTCTGCTGTTCGACTGCGCGAAAGGTGCCTTTCTGCGCAGTTCCGTCTTGAAGCAGCACGAACGCAGTTTGAGAGGAGGCCGAGTCAGCAGAATCACGCTGCGTCCAGATGGCTGTGTGCGATGAGAGACGCGCCGCGAGATTTCAGACGCTCTTCCGCTGCACACCACCGGAACCGTGCCCCCGGCCGGACTATTGGTGGCGGATGCTGCTGCCTGTTCCAGAATTCTGCGGACTATCGAACACTGGGGGCCGGACCCAGACTCCCGCGGTCGGGTCTGCATGGATCTGCAGAGATGCTGTGGTCGCCGAGTCACATTGTGAGAGCGCATGGTGACCTTTCATTCATGCGTGTGTGAGTCACGGTCCTGCCTGCGCAGGACAATGAACCTGAAGCACAAAGGGCTTTGTCACCAAGGAACAACATCCCAGACACTTTTGTAAAGAACGGACCTGTGCAGAATCCATTGCATTGCGAAGAGAACAGTTGGATCTGAATCACGCAATGTGTGCCTGATACGACTTTGAAATTTTGCGGCCAAATCGTTTTGGAGTTCCAAATGACTCGCAAGTGCCACATGCCACATTTCGTCCTGCTGTAGGACAGATCTGGCAGGCACTGCGTCGCAGAAGGCAAAAGCATGATTCGCCACTGCTGTCGCGTTCCAGACCTCAAGTTCCAACACCTTTCGACTTGTTGTGGTTCGCTGGGCGCAGTGAGAGGTTGGGAAGCGTTGGTGTAGCTGAGCGGATGCCGGCGGATTTCAGCGTCGCTGGGAACTCACCACGCGGCGCGCTGACGGCTTTACGCTCACGTTCGGCTTCGTCTACGCGCCTTTCACCACGCGTCTCCTGTTCATTGCGCACAATGCGTAGTTTCATGTTTCTGAAGTCTCTCCTCAGTTTAAGGTTTCAGCACTTTTGTTTTCGTGGCTGGTGTGAAGATGGCGACAACAAAACACCTGATGGACTCAGAAACTATTTCAGACGGTTGAAACTCGGTCCCGTGTATGTGATTGCAGGTGTCGTACGTGGACCTGGGCTGCACGGAGTGGGTTCACGTGTCGCGCCTGCGCACCATGCAGGACACGTTCTGCCACCTGCTCTTCCAGAGCGTCGACGCCTTCCTGCCCATCTTGCCGCCGCCGGGCGCCGACTGGTCCGAGGCCGCCATGTGAGTAGGTCTGCCTGCACCCAGAGCGCAACATCCAGAGCGACCGTTCACTGCAGAAATCCGACGGTTTTGTGATTCTGAAGTAGTCTTGATGCCAATATTTTCCCTTCTTCCTTCAAACTGATGAGGGTCCATTGTGATTGGAACGATGTTGCTGCATGTGTGTTGCAAGCACACAGATCTATCGTAGCGTATGATTACTGTTGGCAATGAGATGGCTCTGAGACGTCGGATTTTGCGACATTTCCGTTTGTGAAAGCATCTCCCATTGGCAGCCTGGTGACGACGATCGGTTGTGTGGCGAACGAACGCAAGCAAATTCACAAGTGTTTCTTTTCCCAGCGAGCGATTCGTGGAGCTGACGGAAGGAGTGATACTGACGGCCAAAATTCTGTCCGTGTGAGTTACTTTGCCTTTGAGAGGTTTTGAAAATGCAACACACATCGTGCGGTGCCCTGCGTCTGAATATTCCTTTGCGCTTTTGCAGCGAGCCGGGAAACCTCGTGACGCTGGAGCTATACAACAGCGAGGGCGGCGCGGAGATTTGCGTCAGCGACGACCTGGTGGCGCGAGGTCTGGCGCGACGCGACGAGGCGGCGGTGGCGCGCCGCAGCGTCTCCGGGTCGCGCAGCTCCGGGTCCGGCGGGAGTGTCGAGGGGCGCGCGCGCTACTACCCGGGGTAGCGGCGCACAGATACTTCTCACCGTTCGAGTCGCTGTGTGACAATCCGATACTGCAACGTCTGTGATTTTTTTTATGCGTCGGATGAATTTCAAATGGAAGGGTCTAATTTTGATGAATTTGAAGCTGTCTTGTTTAATAAATCACAAAACTGTCTTGTTCAGAAATCGGCTGTGCTTTTGACGTGCGCGAAAGCCTTTCAATTTGTTGTATCATTCGACTGATATTACGAAAACGCTTTTCGATTGTATAGTCCATACAGTCTCTTTCGAGTTCACACACTGGAAAAGTTCCTGTTCAATCAGGTTTCTTCTCCGACTACAGGTCGAGAAAAGTGCCATTATGCAGAACCATTTTCCCAGCGTGTGTGAACCTCAGGATCACGCCTGTAGACACCAGTTTACTTGCAACCGACAACCAGAAACCACGAATTCCTTCTCGTAAGCAGATGTTTATTTCCATCGAGAACGCGCTTGAACGCGAGCGGTTTAGAAATGCGTGTGCGGCCTCCTGGTGGTGAAGCGCGGAGCGTGCAGGCGCTTCACGACGCGACGCGGCAGCGGGAACTTGATCTTGCTATCCTGAAAACGTCAACAATCTCGTCAGCCGGTTGCGCTGAATGAAACGTTCGCACGAATGTCAGGACTGAGCCAGTGTCACTCATGTGACTTCGGTCTGACGTCCGAGCCCCTCCCATGCAGCGGGCTGTGAGCGCTCCAATTGTCCGTACATTCCGCAGACGCCAGAACTTATACCAACCACCCTTTCCTCCCTGTGCAGACAATTGGTCACTCACGTGGAACTGCTTGATGTTGGACCTCCTCGTCTTGGAAGCGGCGATCACCTCGATGCGCATGATCTGGATGGAGTGCGCCCTCGCGCGGTGACGAGCGCCCATGTCCCGGTCTGAAATACAGGCGGCTCGCGTCAGATCCTCCCGGCGTCCACAAACGCGAAACTCCTCACACAGGTGCACCCTCCCGCTTTGTTTTCGACAGCGCGGAACTTCGTCAGAATTTGTGACAATTCTGGCGCAAACGCACATTTTTTTCACCGAGCTGGTGACAAGTGTTTGTGTCCCTGTCTGCAAATATGCGTTTGCTTGCGCATTGCGGCAAACATGACCAGTTGCCCATGTTTGGACAGGAAATAAAGAAAATGCCACGTATTCGCGCTACGACGTCAAATAGAGACTTGGCTGGACGTTCCACGAAGGCGGCGCTACTCACAGCACTGCGTGATGGCTCCAGCCGTGGTCAGGTCGCGGTACTCGCGGTACATGTTGTGGGTCCCCGAGCGGGAGTCGTAGCGCAGCCACACGCCGAAGTTCTTGATCTGCTCCGGCTTCTTCTCGAAGATCTGCGAGCGTGGAAATCGCAAATGAGCGACTGCCAGCAGTTTGAAGCGTTTCGTGAACAATCTCTCGAAGCACCGAGACACTGGACTGTTTGACGCGATTCAGATCAGGCTCCCGATACTGAGGCCCGAAAGCGACGACGCTGTCACTTTTCTGTCTGCACAGGGATTTCTGGCCAAACGACACACAGCAGTCTGTCCGACCGAGGGATGTGCAAAATATGGTTGGTCTGCCTGGATACCTCTAGTCATTTTTATATTTGTACGTCTTGCTGTTAAGCTCGAGACACTTGCCTGCTGACACAGGACGATCTCTCCCTGGGTCTTCTTCATACGCCTGAGCTGCGTCACGAAGTACCAGTAGCGAGACTTGGCCGTGATCATGTCGGGCGCGAAGATGCGCAGCTGGTACAGCGGCGGAGTCCGGTTCTTCTCCGTCGGGACCATGCGCCCGATCACCTTGTACTCCTTCAACTGAAAACAAAAGGTCTCGGTAGTCTGAGCCGCGAGTTCCTGTTTGTTGGCACAAGAAACCGAACCTGTCGCAAAACGATTCTGGTTCTCAAGACAATCCAACCGACACCGACATGCGTGCAAACGACACAAGATAGAAAGGACGATCACAGATCTACGTGGTTGTGCAACAGACCAAATGTGTGTTTTGTGTTTCAGAATTGATCCGCATTGTTGATAGCTAAGGTCTACGAGGATATATCATTTATTTCTGAGACTTGTCATGGTCGGAACCCTCTGCGATTGTTGCGCAATACAACCAATTTGTACCCAAGCAGACTGTAAAACAGTGGAAACTGTGTCAAAGAGCTTCAACATGTGCAAACGTTTTGACCATGAACAGTCTCAGAATTAAATGATAGGTACTCGTAAATCTTCAAACGGCCAATGCAATGACCCCAGATGAAAATCGTTTCTGTGGATTTGGAAGTCTCGCCCCACTCTCCCAGTGATCCACTTCCAAACAATTTCCGAGATTTTGGATTTCGTAATAGCAGGTCTTCACTCAGATTCCAGGATGTGTGAAAACATGTTTTGAACAAAACTCAACTGGCAGAGCAATACCACTCGGATGAACATGATGAAGCCATGTTGGCAAAAGCATGTTTTGGAAACAATCTCAACTTCACCCACAACATTCCCATGCGGCTCCGCCAATACACCGTATTTGGTAACAACGTCACTTTAAATTCCTTCATTTTCATATAAATCAAACCAAGAACTTCATTCTGGGCACAAACATATTAATTTTCGCACAAAACTTACGTCGCCTCTCGCCTTCATCTTGATTCAACACGAGGAAAAGGCCGGTGACCAATCAGCGGCGAGAGATGTCGGGACGATGGTGCGGGACTGAGCAGAAAATCCCGGTTTCTGAAAACAAAACTCAAAAAAATTCGCTAAAGAGCTTGTTATTTGTACTAAAGGAAAACACTTGTTTCAATGCTCCAACTGAAGCTATTTTTGTGAAATTGTCATGTCGCTTTCACACACGGATGTCAGAAATTTTCTGCGAACCTGGTCAACATGGCGGCGTTCTGTTGGTGCGAATGACGAAACGTGGCTTGGAAATATGTAATGGATATTGGAAATAAATACTTCAACAGTCCATGACTGATTCACACTGAGGTTTGTACATCAAAAGAACTCACAGTGTTACGCAACAATTTTTCTGGGACATTGGAACATGGAGAGAAAACTCGCGAAAGAACGTAAACAAAACCGTCCAGTCTGGATTGAGGAACGTCAACAGGTCTCCAACCAAATTGAGTGACGAAGCTGCCCTCAATCATGCAAGTGAGGTTTGGTTTCAGTGGTTGGAGGGAGGAAGCTGATGTGGCGATGGACCACAACATCTTGCTGGGGCTTGGCGGCCATGGCAATCCTCAAGCACAGCAGAGGGTACGTACGAGCTGCTGTTAAGTTGTTTTGCTTTTGAGCGCCATTCTGCACCGACGGACAGTTTCGGTCCAGTCGACACTGACAGAACCATGTTTGGATTCTCAGCGTATTCATATCGTACAGACACAACAGGGTCTGTCAATGCCATTTGTCTCGAAGTCAGCTGGCGGGAGGGGACGAACAAATTCTTCAAACCCTGTGGTTGATTTCAGGTCATGCAGTACTTCGAGCAGCTCAAAGCAGATGAGAACGGGTGGAAGATCTGTGCTAATGCTCTCACATCAGGAGAGGAGACGTAAGTGCAATTACCATGCAGATGCAGGCTGAAGACCACACCCCCGCCCGAAACATTTGCAATTTGTTTCCGTTCAGCTCTTCTTGACCCACACAAAGAACGAACTTTTCACTTTCTCATTCCAGGAACGATCACGTGAGATTTTTCTGCTTCCAAGTCATCGAGCACTACCTGAAGACCGCCTACAAGACGTCGAGCACCGCGGACCACAATGCCATAAAAGCTCTGCTGGCTCAGTGGCTCAAGCACCAGGTGAATGGGGTTTTGAGACATTTGCACGCGAAGTGCCAGTGTGTTTTGTGACTGGCAAACATTGCTGTTGTGCTTGCAAACAAAACGGTGAAAGAACTTGGGCACTTTCCTCTCATCGACGCAAATGCCACACGTTGTTCTTCGACAACAGGACTGGCTGTCATCTGAACAGTTCCTTTGTCCATTTTCAGTGCATTGGCCCAAACCGAGACAAGAATTTCGTGCGGAACAAGGCGGCGCAGATGTTTGCTCTGGCGTGCACCGTTGACTATCCTCAGCGGTGGCCAACGTTCTTCACGGATCTGCTGCAAAGCCTCGGCCTGGGAACAGTTGCGGTTGACATCTACCTGAGAGTGCTGAGGGCCATCGACAGCGATGTGGTCGACAGGGACATCTCTCATTCTCAAGAGGTAGGAGCGGTTTGACGGGATGCTTGTTTTGCTTGCACAGCAGTTCTTTGAGTTCTTTCGGTTCTCTTGCAGGAATCTTCGCGCAACACAGCCATGAAGGATTACATGCGGGAAGACTGCGTGCCTCGACTGGTCGATTCGTGGTACTCCATCATTGTAAGTGCAAATTTTTTATCAGCCGCGGTAGCGGTCTGATATTGGTTTGCCCCTGTATCCGCGTCCGTCCGTCTTGGGCGGACAAAACCTCCGTTTTACCCCTGTTCCAGTGATCACAGACTGGA
>JAAUXT010107134.1_pt1 | contig 44531 bp, 47 predicted proteins | sample 7278171 | NCBI WGS metagenome assembly JAAUXT01 (sample SAMN14350112, study PRJNA611818) | marine sediment metagenome | isolation source: surface marine sediment (1.8m) | place: French Polynesia: Moorea | collected 2018-08
AAAATGCACTCAAGCACTCCCAAAATGCACTCGTACCTCGTGCATTAAAGGTCGTGGCTTTCGTGCATTAAAATTGTGTATTTGTTTCGTTGGCGTTCAATAACCCTGACGACAGACATCGTCGTAGTCGCGAGATATTATACGAGTAACACGCAGTCACCATGCATCCTGTTCTACTGATCATCTGCCAAGCAAGTGAGAAGTGACACTTCCCACAGCAGACTTACGAGTGAACACTCGGTGAGAGGACCGAGAATATCTGCTTGGATACGTAGGTTGATTCGTATTAGATGACACGAATTTTGACAGAAAAGACCACTTGTCTAAGAATTGATTTTGGTCACATCACTTCACCTTTTTCAACAACCGCCTTGTGGCCAAAACATCGTTCTCAATGCCGGGTTGCTGCAGCTCATCGAGCAAAGTTTCTGCAGAATCTTCGTAGTTGTACATTTTGGGAAAAATTCTTTCGTCTGCAAAATGCAAAAGTGTCAAACTGCAGCGCACTGTGTCGCCCCACAAATTCGCGGGAAACTTTGCGCGGTTTGCCTCGAAGTCGAACCGCGGGGTGGTTTCAAGTGTTTGGATGGTTCAAACTGGTGGAACCGCAATGTGTTTTGTCAATCGAGTCAATCTGACAAAATATCTGCAGAAGAACTTTGCGATTCACGTCCAACGTCTAAACTTGCTGGCCATAACGAAAGGGACACATTTGTTGAAGGAACCACTTCTTTATTTTCACAAACAATTCAAATGACACATTGCAACTGCAACACCAACACAACGTCCGCGACAGAGTTTGCCTAGTTTTCCATCCAGTGAACAACAGAAAATTGACAATGATTGCCAAGCAGCAATTGGGCCGGAAATGTCGATTTCTTTCTGCAAAGTAAGCATGCGAAGAAAGCTTCTTTTTTTTTTCCAAACACACCAGCACATTGAATGATACAAGACACGCACACAGCTGTACAGACAAAGGCACTGCGCTAAGAGCAGCCTTCAAATTCTGGACGTCAAGCTTACTGATTACAGGGCCAAAAGGTTTTGGATATTTCAAGGACGGACAAGTGAGGGCCGTAGTTTCCCGGGGACGGAAAAATAAGGGCCAAAACCACTCGATAAGGCAACCGACACGAGTCTGAAGGTGCTCACTCTGAGTGGGGTCAATGGAACGGTTTTCTGATTAGCGCCATGCGAATAAAGATATGCAAAAAATAATTTCATTGTTTTTGGGTTTTTTTTGTTATTTTATGCTAGAAAAATAGAGCCTGCGAGGAAACGCACACTGAACATTGACAAAGTGAAGGGATAAGTGTCTCCTACAAAAATATTTCGCAAAGGTGCATCAAGACTCATGACCAAAACTAAGACCACTGCACCAGAGTACGGTACCCTGCATGTGAGCAAGCGACAGTTGAATCAAAACAAGGCAGCGAGAGATATTTGTCGAGAAGTCACTTTCTGAAAATACACGAAGTTTCGACAAAACTTCTCGAAACGGAAATGGATGGAGAGCAGCATTTCTCTGTTGTTGCACGCGATGACTTGCAAACTTGGCATCATTTCAGCGTCAATAACTTTTTGTGTCCACGGGTGTTCAACATTTCCACGAGTATAGGCACGCTGTCAACAAGTTTCAACGAAGCAACGAAACAAAGAATATAAAAACTTCCGAATGTACACATCACAGATCACAGTCAACAAAATCACAGTTGTTTCATCAACTTGAACATTTCTTTTTCTGGAATTATTTCTTCTTCTTGCCGGGACTCTTCCTCCCCTTGGCGCTCCTCCGGCCCTTGGGCGACGTCGGTTTGTCCTGCGCCGCCTGCAGCGCCGCCTCCTGCGCCGCGAGCTCTTCGAGCCGCTGCCGCTCCGCCTCGAGGAACTTCTGCCGGAAGGCTTCGCGCGGCCCGTTGATGGAGTCGCGACCCGCGTCGACAGCCGCCTTCACAACGACAATTCACTGGTCACCATGGAAACAAGTTGTGCAGCACCAAAGACACAAAACGCCGTTGTGCGAGAGAGTTGCTTGAGAAGCAAGCAGTGCCACACAGTTGCAATGGTCACGAAACTTCTTCACCAACCTGCATTCTTTCGCACATTTCCAACTGCTGCACTTTGGCTTTGTTTCGGGCGATCCTGTCCTGCTCGCGCCAAGCCTCCACCTGCTCCCTGTGTGCCCGGTAAGCCGCGATCTCGGCCTTTTTCGCTTGATCCTGCCTCTCAATCTCCTCCGCGTCCTTCAGCCGAGGACTGTCCGTTGTTTGGCTGAAACCAGCAACATTGTGTGAAGCTGTCACATATCACATCAGACTCCTTTTTCTTGTCCTCACACGCAGCGTTTGGACAGATCCAGGTCTCAAGATAAACTTACTGCACAAACGGAGTAATGTCGAGCGGTTGCAGGATTTCTTTGGGCGGCGGGGGCGGTGGAGGCTCGGCCAGTAGAACTTCGCTGTCGAGCTCGAGGGGCGCCTCCGCCGGGGCCGGAGACACCGCCCCGTCCCCAGCCTCAGCCGCTGCCTCCGCGTCAACTTCGGTTTCAACCTGCAAACAACATACGAGCTTCACTGGACATGGTACACGAACAGCGCACACAGTTTACCGGTACTCATTCGCCAAAATGGTTCAAAGCGAATTTCCACCACGTAGGTTTCCCTTCCTCAACGACTCACTGCCCACCCACTTCATCCGCACCCGAAGCCCCTCCCTGCACACCCGTACAGCGCACCTTGACCATGTTCGCCTTGAGGTAGTTGAGGCGGGACTGCAGCGCCTTGGCGGCGCGCCCCGGTTGCGCGTCCTCCCACGCCTTCTTCATCGCGCGGATCGCGTCGGCGCGCTCCGTGTCCTTCCGAACCTCGATGTCGTTCTGCGGGCACAGGTATCGTACTTCGTGCCATTTTGATGCAGAATGCAATTTGTCGTTGCTGTCAATTGAAATGGGTCACCAGGAAGAAAGGTGTTTGATAAGAAACGGGTGCATACCGCGGCACTGCCGTCACTGACTATCCGCAACGTCCAGTGCGGTTTGTCCACATCGAACTGGACCGACGCAGGCCTGGAGCCTTTCTCTGCTTTGGAAGCTTTGCCCTTTGCGACTTTTTCCTTGGGTCGAACGGGTGACCTTTCCTCTTTTACAGGACTGCCGTTGTTGTTGGAAACTGAAACAAGGACAATTTTCACTGCACCACATCAAAGAACAGAGTTCAACTGACTCAAGTTCAAATTATGCAACGATTGATGAACGTACCATGCAAGTCGTGTTTTTCAATGTCTTTGAGCATCTGCACGAAGGCCCAGTGGGCTTCCGACAGGGGCCAGCTGTTGCGCAGGACCTGCGCCTGCACGATGTACTTGTCAGGCTCCTCTCGCTCTTCCACCGCTTCGTCGCTGAACACTGACTGGTTGCCACTCCGCTGCAAGAAAACAGATCATGTGGTTCAAGAGAAGGGGAGTGCATCGATGTAATGAAGATGATGGACAATGAGATGCTTCGTTAAGCAGCAGTTCCGCACCTGGCTCCCAGCACTCTCGCGTTGTTTCTTCTCTCGATGGACGTTGCTGCTGCTTCCGTCGGAGAGGCCCTTCCTTGCTACAAGGTAAAATTGTCGTCTTCGCTTTCTGCAAATCTCAAGCACAAAGCGGAAGTTCACTGCTGCAGCTGAACCTACACATGACGGACGACGGTCGCTTCAGGGTCTTCTCGACGGACGCGGCGTTTTTGCGGAAGATGAACGCCGGCAGCACCACGTGACCTTTCCCGACGGCGCTGATCACCTCCTCCTCGTGGTTCAGGACCTCCAGCTTCACGTATACGTCGGACTTTGACGTCGCCAGTTGCAGCGACACCAAGTGATCCTCCTGGGCTTTCACGATGAACCTGGTAAAAATGTCCGAGGAATTCCACGACAATTTAACTTTTGCTCTTCACGGTGTGTTTGACGAAATTCCAACCAATCAACATCAAGCACCTGAAAATTGTCTTCTTTTCGTTGGGGATGTAATAGTCCCTGATTTCTCTGGTGTGAAACGCCGCGTTCATTTCGTTGCGCGCTGAAGCGGGAAGCGGATTCAAGGCGCCGATCAGACGCATCTTCCAGCGGCCGGCAGCGAGCGGCGTGTCCACCGTGCGCGCTTCAGCCACGAACGTGTATCCGCGCTGCAAGACGAGACGCCGTTCAGAAGACGTCAGCCAATGTTACAGGGGAGGCACTTGTGCGGTTTTCAAGTCCAACTTTTGTGAAAAGTGTGTTTTGTCAACAACACGAGGTAGCCAAACACCTCGAACCGCGAAATTGACGCCTGCAACACGCACCTTATTCCTCTTGTACACGTACGGAGCCACTTTCTGGAAGACCCTGGGGATTTCTTCTCCCGTGTCATTGTTCACAACGCGCAGAACACAAGTCTGGATGGGAGCATACAGCTTCGGAACGCACAACATCTCCTCCGCCACGTGGAAAATGTCCCTGTAAACATCGCGCCAAACATGCACTTTCCGTCAAAGGAAACTTCGGGTGAAACTTGCGAACGCCAACAGAAATCCACCTGTGGTTCCAATGTACCTGAAGACAATGAACCAAGTGTTGGCGGGTTGTTCAGGGTGCGTCCCAGCGTAGTCTGAGTATGAGATTCGATTCCACTCGTCCTGGTGGAACGGGTAATGCGGCATGAGCGCCGGGTCCGCCTTGAAGAGCGAGCGCAGCAGCAGTGTGCCGTGCGCCTCCTTGTTCGCTTCAATCACCTGCCACGCCTTCAGCAACTGTTCCTGAACCTTCAAGTTTATTTCACTGCCTGAAAGGGGAAATCAACCACAATTCCTCAAACTTGCCCAGAAAGCCTCGCAAACAGCAGCGATCTCGCTTCCACAGAAGAAACGCACCATGAGATTGCGCCAGTCGCACTTTGCGCACGAAGAAGCCGCGCCAGACTTTCTGGATCTTGATGGCGGCGACGTGCTCGTCGGGCGTGATCTCCCGGTTCAGCCACGCCTCCAGCTGCTTGTTCTCCTGCGGCTCTGCAAGAACAGGCAGAAGCCTGAGGTGCCTCAAAACAACGCACATGCAGGACACCGCCAGGAATGCATCTCGATCACGGCCAAATTTTTGACATGCAAACTGGAAACATTTCTCTGCAGGCACTTGACGAAATGCACTTTGGAAACAACATCCAAATGTTTCAAATCTCATCGGATCGGTGCAAACATTTGGAGATCCGGCTGTCAGACAAAATTCTGCAAACGAATGGAAAGGAAAGAACAGAGGACGCATCTACACAACAGTTCTGAGACACATCTGGTCAATGCTACGTCGGGATTCTTTGGTCTGTCTGAATCAAGCAACATGAAGTTCATTCCAACACCAACACAACACAATTCAATCACGATCGAAAGATGCCATGAAAACTGGTTTGAAGATGGGAAGGGTTTTTACGGGATTAGAACTGCGCATGCAAATCACAAATCTTCGTTCTCCTGAGCATTTCGATCAAGATATCTTTGTGACAACAGCATTGCTGGGTAAAATCATGATCTTTCTACTGTTCACACCACCTACCAGTGTTGATTGTCTCCACGATAGCAACCTCTGTTTTGGCGGCTGTTACAAAACAAAACGTGCAGCGAACTGTTGATGGGACCCAATGTTCCGTAGTTTGCATTTTGCACCGACTTTGACTTCCCGTTGCCTCGAGTTTCTATTTCTTCTGGTATACAGTTGTGAGAAATTGTGGCTTTTTCTTTGTTCTCTTGAGAAGCTTTCATACGAAACGACTCACGTTTGCATTTCTGATCTTTCGTGCGCTTTGAGGCTGAGGTGGAGCCTCTGTCGCTCGGCAACACTGATGTACCTGGAGAAACAGAGAAATATTCTTTGAACCTGAGTGCACTGATTCGAAAATAGAAGCGACTCCACACTCTTTCAGCAGAAGATGAAAGGAGCGCTGCAGATGTGCTACAAAGTCTGCACCACGCGTCTCAAGAGGAATGAGTCAATAATCTCACCAGGCCGACTTTGTCCCGACCGCAAACCCAGTGGGTTGAGTGTCGTACAGTCAAAGTTGAAAACTCTCCACGCAAAAGACATCTCAGGTGTCAACAACTGAGCATCACCCAGAGTTTTCCTCAAACCTCGATAGAAAGCTTCATTGTACACCTGCACGACAGAGACGAGGTAAAAGGTGCAATGAGGAAAATGGACAATTCGTACATGTGTGACAGCGACAAATAACAAAATTGCTTCGGTGATACTCACGACAGAAACACTTACCCTGAAGTGGTGTTTGAGCGACATGGACTCGTCGCTCCTGTACGGGCAGTGCGCGCTCGTGTATTCCTCCAGAGCTTCACTGAACGAAGCTTCGTCGTGGAACGAGCTGATGCATTTGCCAAGTGAAGTCACGATCTGATTCGCATTGTCCACAAATCTGCAACTGTCCTGCAACCAAAACGACAACACGACATGCAGAATATCCACAATAAAATTTGTCCTCTGGCTGTGGACGTTTCGTGGTCATAAATCCAAGAAACATCCGTAACTTTGAAATTTCCATGCAGCACAGCTGACCTTGACGAGTTCGGCCATCACTCGCTCCTCGTCTCCGAACACGAAGCTGACCGAGGACACCATGTGCACGTGGTAGCCGAGCGGCGCCTGCATGTGCAGCCTGAGCACGTGGCGTCCCGCGGGGAGGCTGAGGACGGCGGCGCGCGTCGCCGTGGTGCGCAGGCGCAGCAGCGGCTGCCCCGTCACGAGGCTCTTCCACGAGTGCGGCTCCGCGACCAGCAGCCCCGGCTGCAGCGTCTCCTTCTCCGGCGCGTCTCCTGCGGACAATGGCAGAAAATCGGTTGAATCCCCATGCAAAATCTGCCGTTGCTTTGGGTCCGTGTGTCGTGATTGTGTGACAAGCACCAGGTTTGTTGCTGTCCGCTGGCTGCGCGTCGCCCATCTTGGACTCGCGGTCCTTCTTGCCGCGGGAGTCGCTTCTGGGCGGCGGGGCGGGAATGGGCGCCTCGTTCCACTTCGACACAGCCGAGAAGGACACGACGATCTCCGTCGGCTTCAGCTGGTCCACATCTGCATTGCATTTGTCAAGGAACAAACCAATCTCAACGTCCGACAACAGCTGCAGTTTTCGCTGAGAATGTGAGGAACAGTAGTTGATGAGGGAACTTCCGGTCGAACCTCGTCACGCACTGGTCTTGAGAATGGACATCATGAAAAAGATACACAGGAAGTGTGAGAACCGATCTTCCACTGCCGGAGTCTGTCGGAACAAAAGAGAAATTTCAGACAGATCTAACATGCATGGTGAACAAATCCCCTTCCCAGCCACCTCCCAAAATTCACATGAGCTCTGGATCAGATCTTTACATCAACCGGCCCGACACTTTGAACGAACACAGCACACGACATGCAAGCAAAGGCACGAGAAATGAACTCGCAAAGATGTACAACGAGAACGGAACCTTGTGCACAACACAAGCAAGGGTCTTTGGCCAAAAAAATCCCAAACCATGCAGGAGCAGCACTCACGGGAGCCTGCAGACCGCGCGGGGTGCTGCCCTCTTTACCGGTGGCGGCGGCGGAACTGGCCGCAGTGCTCGGCGGCGCAGAGCGACGCTCTTTCCCTGGCGCCTGGGTCTGGAACATCAGTGCACGTACCTCACTCGACCCAAATTAACAAAAAAAGGCGTGCGCACAGAAGAAACAAACCAACAAAACATTGCATGCACGATACACTGAAGTTAAAAGTGGATCCACCAAAGTAGAAAACAAGTCACGACACATTTTGGAAATGAACGACGTACAACATGACACAGCACAACAGAGAACACACTATTTGGTGCGTTACAAAAACAGAAGAGACATCCAGAAGCTCCTGTCGTTTCTTACCTTGAGAGCTGAGTACCTCTGATTGCACAGGTACGTGTTCGGTTTGTGATAGATGTACAGAGTTCTGAAAACAAAACACAAACGAAGTGAACTTCCAGCAAGAAAGAAGCCTGCTTACAACACAAAAAAGAAAACGGCACGCATCGAGAGGCAGGAACACACTTGAAGCATTTGGTGAAAACGTCATAATCCATCCATAGTTTTTCTGCAGATGCAGCCTCTTGCGTTTCTTGCTTGGAGATGAGATCCGTCTCGCACTCTTCGGGATCAGCCACGTCACACACTGCAGGAATTTGACTCTCCTGTGCACCACCTGAAAACACAACTGAAGCTACAGCCATGGGTTGTTTTCTTTTGCTGCGCGTTTCACAAAACCTTGAGTGTCTTATGTTCTCTCCGTGTTTCTGGTTTTGTGAAAGAGAAGAAAGGAAATTACCTTTGGATTTCGATTCCACGGCAGCCTTAGAATCCTTTACAACGGAACTGATTTTCCTTTCCTTGGCAGGCTTTTTGTCAGAAACCTGCAACCAACTCAAACAGTTCGAATCCAGAGAAAACGTTTCCTCTTTTTGTAAAAAAAATTGTCACAACACGAAACAAGGACCCTGCATCTTTCTTCTCACCTCCACTTTGTCTTCTGGTCGTTTCGACGGAGAAACGCCCTGGACTTTCTTCGTCCCCAGCCTGTCAGTCCCTAAAACCTGCAAGTCAGCAAAGCAGTGTTAGTCATCAAAAACATGCAAAAACATTTTCACCGCTGCGGCAAAGGAACCTGAAACCCTGACAGAGGAAAAGGATTTTGCAGGCTGGACGAGTCAGAACCTGAACTGAGAAAAGGAAATCCTGACAGACAGATGCGTGCCATTCTGTTGTCCTGCGACAGGAACGCACAAAGCAACTGATATGGTCAGCAAGAACGCACTTCGATGGAACTCTCACTCCAAGATGAACTGCATGTCTGCCTGATTGAAGTCCACCAGAACAGAGAGAACAGGAACGACAGCCAAGCTGAACACATCAATGAAACACTTCAATGAACTGACAACAAAACACTGACTGCGATGCTTGTCCTTCTGAATCTGTTTCTGTCAAGCGAGTTGGACGCGGACGTGTGCCTTGGTTCCTTGTGCTCTCGGGACCTGTTTCTTGGTTTCTTCTGTGCATCATGCACGGCGTTGTTCCAAGAAAGCATTCAACGCGCACACAATCAGGGGTCTTTCAGTGCACGAACGAAAGGCTTTTTCACCGGGTCCAATTTCATCAGTCAGAAAAAGGAACCTTGTGTCAAGCTGCGCGTGAACAAGTTTCCGCTGCACATCGAACCTTGTTTCCGAACGACAAAAAATCATCGACCCAAAAAACGTCGCCGAAGTCTCATGGTTGTCACCTGACGGGCTTTGTGTTTGCAGCACTCACCTCCGGTGCGGGCTCCGCCTTGGCTTTGGGGGCGGGTTTCTGCTCGGGTGGCGCCGCCTCCTCGACGGCAGGGGGCGTCTGGCCGTTTTCCTCCGTCTCCTGGATGACGTTGACGCCTGCGACCGGGGTCCGCGCCCCGCCGCGAGACAGCGATGACTTGGGACGGTGTCTACACAACAGAACCTCCGACTCACAAAACAATGGCAAAACCAAACTGGTATACGAAGACCTCAAGGTTTTTGCTGGGCTGAAGAAGTTTCTCACAGAAAGATCTGTCCGGACTTACGTCTCAGATGGTATTGGCACGGGGTTGACTTTATAGTTGATAAAAGGCGAAGTGATTTCAAGGCATTGAATTGGCTTCTCTTCGACGACAACTTCTGCAACGAACATCAAATCCGTGGTGAATCAATCTGGACATCAAACACTGTGACACCCAGGAAACTCGCCAGATATTTCAAGTGTCTTCGCACCTGTGGGTTCATCGCTGCAGGGTGTTGTTTTCTTTATGCGGGGTCGGATGAGTTTCCAGGCGGGCGTGACCTCGGGCGGGGGCGGCGGCTCCAGCGGGCAGGAGCGCGTCTGAGTGATGCGCACGGGGTGCGGGAACATGTGCGAGATGCCCATTTGTCGCATCTTCTCACTCGCGTCAGCCTGCAACACAGTGGAAATCCGGTGGATCAATACCCGCCTTGAAACCTGCAGCCACAGCAAGAGAATTTCACCGAGAAAGGAGCCACATTTTGCTTTCTGACAGGAACCAAAGTTGCGGTAAACTGCGATTCTGCCACGACGAGTGAAGCAACAATTCCTCCATTGACTGTGTCTGTTTATGAGTCCAGTTTCGTCTGCTTGGTTTTTCTCCCAATTTCCTGCTTCAAGTGTGCTGTTTTCTCCAAGATTGGAACGGAGCAAACTGCGGCGTCGCTCACCATTTCTCCGAGCGCGGAGACGCGGACCGGGAAGCGCGGCGGCGCGCTGAACGACGCGAACACCACCATCTCCGGGTGGTCCGGGATCTGCAGCTCGTCCTGCCCGCCGCCAGTGCCGCCCTCTGCACGAGAGAACCACGTGAGCGACCGCAACGAGCACAGCCTGCAGATCATGGCAGAAAATGGACTCAATTCCTATCAACAATTTAGTGAATTGACACCGCCAGGTCAAGCACAAAATCCTGAACGAGTCTCTTGGCACCAGAGGGACAAAGAGGCCACCAGATGGAACTCCACGCGTCACCAGAGGGTGCTCTTGTGCTGCAAGGGACTTGGATGTCAGCTCCGGGATGCAGATTCCTTGTTTGGCTTGCCAGAAGGAGAAGTTACAAAGGCATTGGCCTGCGAAAGCAACAGGGTTCCAAGTTTCCATCTGGTGTTGATCAAATGCACACACAGCAAACTTCCACAACAAAACAAAATTCCACAACAACTGAATCTGCAAAGTGTTGCAATAACATAGACGTCTATAAACGCGCGATTCTGTTCGGTATTAATTTTTCAACACAAAGTAGATAGATCTGGACTCCACTAAGATTTCAGACCAAAAGCCGCGGCCATCATGCAGTGTGATCCATAAGATACAATCAGACATGCTGCGCGCAACGTGACTCAAAATAATAAATTCGTTCCAATGGCAGCGTGAGGATGGACAGTCGCAAAACAAAATTGTGAGAGAAACTATTTTGAGTGATGGTGAGGAAATTTGCAGAAAACTGATTCTTGTCTGACATTCTTTGGCGTCCACGCAAAATCAATCGTGCACATGTGCACATGAACGTTTAACTGACACGCAGGGTGACGTTTACTTACGCCCGTCGTCATTCTGGTCTTGAGGTCCGTGTTTTGCGGCACCTTTGTTTCCTTTGGCTTTGGATGCTTTGGAACAAATGCATGTTGAGGTGAGAAATACTTTCCATTCACGTCTGCTGTTCACCTTCAGCAGCTGTTTGAACGTGCAGCTGCAAACGAAATTGACCGAGGAAAGATATCTTTGAAAACTCACTTGTTTTGTCATCCCCTTTTTTGTCCTTCTTGTCTCTTTTGTCGTCCTTCTTATCTGTAAATGATCGTGAGCCCATTCAAGGCATGTATGGTTTTGACAAAAACATGTGACTTCTCTCCAAAGCTCACACGATATTTTGGGACTCATTTTCTTCAAGAGTTTCTGACCTTTGCCTTTCTCTTTCTTTCCATCTGCTTTGTCTGTCTTTGTTGCTTCTTTTCCTGCCGTCTCTTCTTTTTCCTGGCAAACAAAAATATGGTGATTTCGTCAACACAAGTTCCAGCAAACCTTGGCCACCCGAATTTTTTCAGCTCTCCGGGGTGTGGACTCATGTGTTTTTCTTTTGTCCCCGTTGGATCAACTGGGCTGGTTCTTGTTTGGAAGCAGCAGCTTTCAATTCCCTCGCATCATACTCATCCTTTACTTCTGACGTCCAATTTGCATATTGAAACAGAGAACCACTGGTGAAATCTAACAAGCCCATCAGTTTGACAATGAAAACATTGTTTGAAAATATGCAGTCATCCCAGCCGAGGGATACTCTGAAATGCCAGTGCTCCACAGACTGACCTGCGCCTCCTGTGCCGCTTCGTCCGCTGTTTTCGCAGATTCTGGCTCCGGCAGCTTCCATTCTACCAGAGTCGACTTCAACAAGTTCCAGATCTCCGCCTCGTGACCATATCTGGAAACACAGCAAAACACAACACGATATCTGGTGCTCTGTGAGTGTCAGTAACTTCTGTGCGCTGATGATGAGTGCACAGTATTTTGCAAATTGGCCCCGTGTTTCCTTGTCGTTCAGAAGGACAACAGATTTTCAATCACGCTTCTCAGAGAGTCCGCGGCCTTGGATGGGACGCAGCAATTCATTCTGCTTCACAACTCAGGGACCGACTGCCAGGTGTTTCCGCAACGAGGCCTGAGGCAGCGCTGTGGAAGAAACGGTCTTTGTCCTTGCGACACGATGCGGTGATTTCGACTGCCGGATTGGTCTTTTGCCGGATTCCTCTATTGCCGGGAATCTTACTCTTTTTGTCGGAATTCCTCTTACAATCTTACATCGGTGTGTTGAGTATTCTGTGAAGAATTTTGTGCACATTCCAAACACTTGCTTCCTCTGTTCGGCCCGCCCCTTTTTTCAAATTTTGATAAAGCCTGGAAACTGATGAGGATCTCAATTCTCTGAAGTCACTTTTGAAGAGGATGTTAAAAGGAAAGTTTTAATTGCATGTCAATGCGCGGAGTAGACTCCATCGACGTGCACGTGTTTCTCCATTGCACAATGGAAGGATCAAGGATTAATGCATCACTTTAATTAGTGCATTCCTCAATGCTGTCTGCCACAAAAGACTGATTGTTTCTTCTCTGCACAGGAACAAAGCAACGCACACGGTGGCAATGCACCTTTCAGGCGAAAGGCCCCGGCTGAGCTTCGTTCGTCTGTGTCACGAAAGCTGGGCTCAACCTCAAACGCGCTTTCAGTCTCGGCAGATCTATCTTTACACCTTTCATCTTCTGCTCGTTCTCTTCTGTTGTGTCTGATACACAAAGGCATTTTCTGCAGTGTTTGTGCAGCATTTCAATCCCATACAGGTTGCATCTAACTTCTGCAACGCGATCCGGGATACGATGTCGCTCAAAAGACAATGTCAGGGAGATTGTAAAAACTTCAAAGCGGGAGCTCCGCAGTCAATACGGAAACCCGCGGGACTCGCATGCAGGTAACCTTGCAGGCGGATCCCAATTAGAGGTTCAAATCTACCTGTTCCCCGACGCTGCGGCGCAGGAAAGCCTTTGATATCACCTGGGCCTCCGAAAGATTTACCTGCCTCACTAATTGCCGCAGCGCAGAGTCATTTCCCCCTCCCCGCACAAGCCTGGGATTGTCAAGTGGAGAGCAAAGCCACAAGTAGATCCACCGACAGCGATCACTAATGAATAGAGACACACAGAGCCGAGGTGTCTCACGGGGGCGGCCAGAATAAACCCACGTCATTGAGAATTGAGAATTGGCCGGTAATGAGAAGGTGAGCCCTGAAATCTCAGCGCCGAGCCAATTCTGGCTTTATGATGGTCGCGTGTGCAGTGTCCCAGTATAACCTGTGGCTTGAAACAATTCGAAGACACCTCGAGCTTGAAAACTGCATGGCGTAACAAAACTGCATGGGTGTCCTTTTCAAACCGCGTTGCCTGTGCGACAACCGAGCGAGACAACTTGTCTCTTTGGCCGAACCCTGCAGGCGTTTTTAGCACGCTATATGGACCCTGATGCTTTTCTGTCCGGACACAAGATCAATCTCCCCAAGGTCGGAACATTGGAAACGGAACGATTCCGTACAAATTTCTGGGTGAGAAGACACAACCCAACATCAACGTGGCTTCTTGCAAAACAACTTTCTCTGCAAAGTTCGACCTTGAATGCATGGTTTCAGATTTTCTTCGCGGAGCGCGAACTGAGGTCCAGATCTACCTGTGGGACGGAATCTGCACAGACAAGCAGCTTCATGCGCCCCGCAAATCGCAAATCTCGTCCCTAAATCCCTGTTACAGTGATAGATGGACCTGGTGGCTCCTTCTCCGACTCCACAGATAGACTGGAGCCATTACATTAATCCTCGCAGACCAGTTCATCAATTACACTTCATCAAATCAAGTCAAACGCGATGTGGTCTCGCAGATGATGATCTGTGGCTTGTATTTCTGCAGGAGACATTCCCTTGATTTTCTCGCCAGGAGAAATCAATTGCAGTCGACGCCAGGTCTCGATGTGAACACGACGCGGGCCGCAGATATTAATCGTCTTTCCCTGGAGTGTGAGGTGTCTGCATGAAGGTGCTTCAAGAAAGAACTTACTGAAGGGGAATCGCCTCCGGCAGCCACCCCGTCAGACAGCTGATGACGCTAAAGTCCCCGAACTCACAGCTGCTGCCGCCCCCGCTGTAACTGCAACGAGAAGAAACGCGACACTGTGCAATGATTTCGGTGAAAGGAACGACAGGAAGAGTGAACACGTGCATCACCGAACCGTCGTCAAAGCGTGTATTGTTTTGGATGTTTCACGCAAGGACACCAAGGACGTGCACTCCGCTGTGCGACCTTCGACTGTGATCGACTGGCTGCTTGAACAAGACAAAAGCAAAATTGGACAGGAAATCAGTGTGGAACAGGCGTTCCAAGGGTCATCTGAAGTTTTCAAGTAGAACACATGCACCTGATGCACCCTGACACTCGTTGCGCAGGGACGTTGTTCATATTCGGAAGGACTCGTTACCTGCGCATACAAACGCGATGTGTGTAACTTGATGATGAATAATGATGACAGCTTTTAATTCAACTAATGACTCCACAACAGAGCGACTGATAGCGCGGGCTTCCCCTGTCTCATTTGTGTCACTTCCATCCTTCAGAATAAATCGTGACGCGCATGTTACCTGTCCACGGCACGCGTACATTTCACCTGGATGGCTTTCGATTCTGCGTGGACATCAAAGCAACAGTCCGGAGGCCCCGCCGGTAACGGGATTAATCCGTGGCCTCCGGGCCAGAGCCGCCATCAACCATCTATTCAATTTGTCATTTGCCATCGTTGATTCAGTTGACCAGAGTTTTGGTGTACTGATCAAAAATCAAACATGGGAATGGGCCATCTGCTTTGAACCTGCGATAAAAATCCTTTCCTGCAAGAGCATTTTAGAAATCTACGTGTCTTCTGTTTGTACCTTGCATTACACAGTCCGAAAGGTAAAAGCTGTCAAAAAAGGTGCTCTTTCGCTTTCTGTGAATCAAGACCACGGAGCTTACCTGAGCAGCAGGCAGTGAACCTCCCATTGTTATTGCTCGCCGGAACACAGCGTCTCCCGTTTCGTACTCTCTCCTGCGAGATCAAAGCCCGCCTCAATCAGGATGACAACTTTCCTCTGATTTCCATCAGGAACAGAGTCTTTCATCCACCACTGTCCTCCCCGCGCCCTCCCCCCCCCATCCCCTCTGACCCACTGCTCACAACTGCGCTGTGACCCAATGGGTTGTGTGCCGGTCAGGTGCCAATCTGCGAGTGAACCTCGGTCTCCTCTTCAGCCCGTACAAAGCGGCTGCAGACAGCTCGGCTCACGGGACTCGGCGCCTGCAGAGGAGTCGGCCGCGCATGCAGCACGTCAATTGTTCAGCAGGTGTAGCTGCCGCACCGGTTCACAAACCGTCGCTTCCCTCGTGTGCTCCCTCGGCCTCACACATCGTGATCTGCGCGCCGCTTTTGGACAAACAGGTGCGCAACTGGTGACACGCCGCACGTTGGCAATGAGAAGAGCTTGCTTTCTCTCAAATGTGTTTTGTTTCTCTCACACATCACGAAGTTTCCCAATGAATTGAAGATCCTGATGTTGTTGTGGGGCAAAATGATTTGTCTCCAAAAAGCTTCCACACCTGTCCACAACCACAGGAACAAAGTTCTGCACAGCTACCCGCACTTCCCTCAAAAGCAACGCTGCCGCTTCCCCAAAACTTGCTGTAGGTCTTGTCTTTGAAGAGATTCTTTTCTCCGTTCTCTGCTCAAATGAAAATTTTCTTTCCAACACAGAGAGGATGCGCATGTGTAAAAAGGAACTCTTACACACGGGCTGAGTCATCGTAGATTGCAAACAAGATAATAATGCTCATTGAAGCCATAGAGCGCCCAGGTAAGCTCGATTGCTCGTATCTTGTTGCATATTTAACTACCGCAGGAGTGACATGCATGCCAATCAGTCTTTGACAAAGCATCTCGTTAGATCTACCTGTCCAAAGAGAAGTGAAACGAATGATTCACTCCCTCCTTCACTTCAGTTGCTGAAGGCTCAACCACTCAAACGGCAAAGCATCAAACAACAACGTGAGAATGAAAAGAGCTTTTCAAAAAACCAAACAGCTGCACGCAGACAAACAGCGCACAAAGTTTTAGCTTCTTTCAGATCATTCAGCAACTCGTGCATACATAGATGCTGCATTCCTTTGGAACTGCAGGTGTCGTGTTTCCCTCCCTCAACACACTTCTTCACTTTTACAGATGCTCAAAAAAAGAAACGTTGAGATCAGTCACACTTCATGCGAAACTGAGTCAATGGTTTGCAAACGCATCTCTCACTTCTTCAAAGTGATGTTGAGAGCAGGTGAGAGATTCTGGGATCAATGGCGCGGGGTATGTCTCTACTCACTCGAGCGCCGCCACCTTGATGAGCGCCTTGCTGAGCAGCAGGGGCCACAGCTCGTGCTGCAGCGCCGTCGCGGGCAGCAGGAGACGGTCCTCGTCGTCGAATGGGATCGTGTCATCGATGATCACCTTCCTCCAGCAGCCCTGCAGTCACACGTGGCGCAAACATTTCATCTGTCCTTGATCGTCTTGGTCAACTTTCAGAAATGGTCACACCATGCACACTGCAGTTTTAGACAGTTAATGCATGGCAGGAGCAATTTGGGAAGTTCGTAAACAGTGGGAATGTGCAAGACAATTCAATTTCGCCTGTCCCTGAATCACAGGGACCGATGATTCGGCTGTCCAGCCCGACCCCCTTCCCAAAGGTCAAAACTCGTTTCTCAAATTTGGAATAATGATTCTACAAATGCATGAGCTGCACGGGAAGTTGCGTTTCAAAGACAGAACTTTGCACTTCAGCTGGTGTGGCCCGTGGGGCTCAACACCACAAACAAGGGGAGCACTCCGCGAATGCAAGGCACACACAACGTTATCGATAATGGTCATGAAACTTGATCGCATCTCAGACTCCACGTGTGTCTGAGAGCAAAGTAAATACTCCGGAGCGCCACTTTTATGGAAGGTACACTTCCCATAAATATTCTACAAGGCCTAGAAATTCAGAGACACCGGCCTTGTGAGTGATTTTACGTGTAGACCGGCGATGTCAACCCAACTCGTTCCGTTTGTTCGCAAACATTCTGTGTGTGGCAGGGACTCTTCAGTGTTTTGCGTGAAATAGATTGCAATCAGGTGAACGCCATCAAAAAAGTTTTCTCTGCATCCAGGGTCTGGCTTGCCTGGGACACCAAAACTACCTCGCTTTTTCTGCGGACCTTTTCTGAATAAGTCGTGCTGTCTGAATACTAAAGCAAACGTGGGTAATTCCACCAGTTGAACACGCAGCTCATCACGCACAGATCGTGAAGACGTGTGCGAAGCTCGACTCAAGTCAAAAACACTCAATTTCAACCAAGATCAAATTGCTTGTGAGCCCATTGTCAGTAAATACTCGTGTTGAACAGTTGTCGAATTCTACTGCAGTATCCCTTCTGACGACATCTCAAATTGTTTTTGACCCAGCTGACTGCAGCACGCGCATGTTTGGTATGCAAGTGAATTTCCAAGGAACTCACCATCCAGTAGAGTTTGACAGCGTACTTTCCGAACGGGTTGTAGGCGGGAACGTTGAGCCCCTTGGGGTTGATCTTGTTGATGGCGTAGATGTGTTCCCAGGGGCGCCACATGTAGGCGTGGTCCTGGTCGCAGGGGATGCCCGCCTCCACTCCCTCTGGTGGCAGCTTCACTGTGCATGTGTGCCACAGCGCGCCAATCTGACACGTGATCCATCGCATCAACTGTGAAGAAAACAAAGCAACGTGCAACGTGGTGAGTGAGGGGACCACAGCTTTTCAAGGAAACAGTGGGACCAAAAGAAGGTCAGGCACGGATTCAACGCTTTGTGATTCAACTGACTTGCAAGTGACATCGGCTTGCGAAATCGCGACAATTATTTATATTCACAAACAGCTGAGTGTCTCCAAGTTGAGATTTCACAACCAAAAACTTTGTTTCCTGTCCTGACATTCGATGCAAGTTTTCCACGAGTGCAACCAATGTTTTTCCCGTGTCATTACACGGCAATTTGTCACTCGACAAGGTGTCACATTACCTTCCGTGGAGAAGACTTTCATCCTTTTGTTTCTTTATGGAGTCGTTGCCTTTTGCAATATTGCTGCAGAGATTCTTTCTTTCGGAGCGAAACGAAAGGAAAATCAATCCGTATTACTTTCAGAGCGGTGCACAAAGTCTATGCATTTTTTCTTGGAACGAGGAGCCAATGGTTTCACTCCGGAAGCGTCAATAATGCAAAGACGTCTCCGACTACCTGTCAATTAGGGGTATACGAGTGTACGTTGCACTAATTTTTGTATTTGGGGGTTGTTCATACACAGGTAGACCTGTGAGTCGCACACGTGGGTCGGGAGCAGCAATCTCAGCGGTTGGGTCACATTGTTCTCTATCCCATACATGCACCACCAGTTCTGGTTTTACTTTGCTGACGGATGACAAGAACTTCTGACAGCAATGTCAAAATTGTAACGGAGGTTGGGAAGAGAAAACACGTTCTCTTAGCGGTCACGAACTTGGTGCTTTTTGTCCGCGCAGACAGACATGGTTGCAGCCATCAGTCGTACTCAACATCATCTCTGTTACCTTGGCGAAGAATGAGAAATACACCAGAAATTCATCTTGATTCTCCATGCAGCTTGACACAATTATTGGCAGAGCTTTCAAGATTCCTCAGTGGGCCCGAGTAAGGATGCATTAGCTGAGCAGGGTCTGTTGAGTGGCTGCCCTTATCTGTTGAATTCAGAGTCATCTTCATAATCAGCAGCCCCCGCGATGCCAACCCACTCCGCACTGCATGGGATGCATTCTACTTCAATTTGTTCCTGCTCAGAGTTCAATATGCTGTCAAATGAAACCAGACAAGCGCCCACCCAACAAAATTGACAACAATAAAGGGACAGCTGATGAAGAGTGGGAAAGATACAATTTCAAGGCTGTCAGGAATCTCTCCACTCCACATACGAAGGGGCTGGCTCCACGGGAGTTGGTGCGGCGTCCTCGGCCCCTGCGGTCGCCGAGCAAAGTAGCTCGAGTGCAATTACTGGTGATCACGCAAGGGCAAACAAAGAACACCTGTCAGGTGGACTCAGAGCAAAGATCTATTCTTCAACGTGGTTCCCTTTGTTGTCCACCACCTTGATATCCCCAAGGAAATGGAATGCTTTTACCTGTGCATCCAACAGCATGCAACAAAAGTGACAGTTCTCGGAACAGATTGTTGTAATCTTCCAAACCCGTCAGGTACCTTTTCATTTGGCCTTCATAATGAGCGCAAAAATAACTGGTTCTGCGTCAGGAACGCAAGGATTATGGAAAGTAGATTCGTCAAGCAGGGCCTACCTCGCTCTCATGGCAATCTTCATTTGCCGCCATCAGGTCGAATTTGGTCGTTCCCTCAGGATCGATGATGGTCGGAGTCTGAGAGAAAGTTAGACACAGAAAATGTAGACGCCAAGTCCCTCTGGTTGTTTTTACAAGAAAATGGTTTCAAGTGTGCACTTAGGAAAGTTGTCGCGGGCAAAACCAAAGACGGGCGCTTCGGGTTACGCACACAGCAATCAGCTAAGACACGAGCATAATTATGAGAACAAATTGGCACGGATGTTTTGTTCTGTCTTTCATGAGGTGCCTCAAGAACTTTGTCAGTGTGCTGCAAGTGGCGAGCGAAATTAGAGGCTTCAAGACCCAGCCTGTTGTTTGTGGATTCTGAAACCTGCAGAGATTCGGAGTCGCCTAACGAGCTGAAACCCGCGACACGCCACCTGCCGTGACACTTGACAGTTTTCCTCAAACTTTCTAATCACGTTACTGAATCAATGCCTGCTCTTTCTGATCAAATTGACTTTGTCCACTCAGGTGGAGATACGAGCAGAGCAGAATGACCGCACGCAGTGCACAAGCGCACGCACACGAACCCAGAATTCCAGCAGGTTGGGTGTTCTGCGCCAACTCACCTTCTCTGTGATGAAATCCTGAGGCCTCTTCCAGTGACTGACTCTGATGTTGGGTGGCAGCTGGATTTTCCCTTCAGGATCTTCAAAATTCTGCTGCGACTGCAAAGGTATTTCAGAGAAGATATTCACAAATACAGGATTTTCCACAAGTAGAAAGAGTCAGTGAAACGCAGTGCAACTCCGAAAATTACTTTCCCCTTCGCCAGTTTGCACAAAGCTTCAGCCACTATAAAAACGAAAAAACCCTCCCGCTGTCAGTCAAGCTGGCACCGATACAATTCAATTGGTTTGTCCTCACCACTGGAGACTTGCCCTTCTCCTTGTCTCTGCCTTTCTGCGCTGCATCCTGCCAAGAAAAAGCACAACAACGTCTGCACAAAGCAAATGCGTTTCCATTGAAACAAACACAAATCGTCTTGAATGACACAATCTGAATTTTATAATTGGACATGGCTGGTTCTGCCGATCGGAGGTGCAGGAAAGACCAAGCTCCTCAGTTGCATGTGCCTGAAACTGCGGCAAACACCTGGAACTCTCAACCAGAACAGGAAGGATCGTGTGTCCAAAGAGAATTTCAAGAGAGAAACAAGAGATCAGACATCACAGAACATTTTTTGTGAACAAAATAAGAGTCCCTGGAGGAAGGTGAGACACGAAACAGGTGAGAAGCAATTGAGTATCGACGAGAAAACACAGGCACCAGTGCCGGAGGCGCCGGATTTTCTCCAGCATAAAGAAAACAATCTCCAGAAAATCTCTGTTGAAAGGACACGAGGTCGCTGCATCAAAAGAAGTGTGAAAGCAAAGAAGCTTTGCAAAAAATTACAGATCTCCAGTGGCACAAAGAGCCGCTTTCGACCTGGCCAGTTTTCCATCCAGGTAAAAAACATTTCATTTGCTTCACGTTTCACACCAATCTGTGTTGCACATGCGGTTTCTGGAAAACATTGCAAAGTTGAAGATGGTGTCGTTTCTGTCAAACATCAAAACGCTACGATGCGATCGTGTGAAGAGTGTCGAAAAAGAATGTTATGCCCAAGAAAGAACATACTTTTCCTTGTGTGGCATGAGTACCCTGAAATTGCAACACTTTGTCACACGCGACATTCCAAATGAAGACATAGATCTATCAATGAGCAGAAAGATTCGTACATGGGGATAGATTCCTCACGAAGAGTAGAAAGTTTCGAACTCACAAGTTGTTTTCAAGAGAACAAGGCGAGAGTGGAATTGCTTTGATCACAACGATTTGTCAATAATCTGACACAAAAATTGGGGAACGCACCCATTTTTCGGCGTTGATGTCTGCATCACTCCACTCGGGCCAAATGACGAACCTCGGCTCTTTCTTCTTCCCATCTGTGACCCCGATCGACGTCGCTCTGGAAGAACATCGAACGTCTCGTTCATCCCAATGTTGAGTGGAGTCAGAGGCACCAGCGTTGCACCACGTTGTCGATCAAAGCAGGTGGCAATTCCCAGCAAACATCAGACGAACACTCTCACTTGCCAATCACTTTCAACCACAAGATACAGCACAAAATCCCAAGACTTCGTTCAACATACATGAAAACGGACCATTTCCGTTTTCTTGAATTGTCTCCTTCCTCTGTCTTCCAATGAATTTCGTCATCGAACTGCACGTTGTGTGAAGCCCGACTCCCCGGATCCTCAGTTTGAGATTCATTTTCTTCTATGATGTCATTGCTTGGTGACGGTTGACTCTTCCTTCTCAAACTTAATTCTGCGATGTTCCGAAAACTTCCAGATGATCTACGCCTGAGTTTTCTGAGAACGTATTCAGGAAGATTTTGTGTCGACGCGTCAGACAAATCCAGCTGAGAAATCGCCTCCTCGAATGACACCTGAGAAGTTTTTCTGGTTCCACGAAAGGAAGGTCTTTTCTCCCCAGTCAGATCTACTGTCTTGATTTCAGGCCTTCCCGAATCATCAGACATATCCACTCCGTTTTGGTGCCGTAAGCCCCAAAAGAATAAAGTCGAAAGGCAAAATTGCTTGATGCAATCTTTTCCAACTTGTTTTTGGTCAAAACTTTCCAATGACTAAATACTTAATCAGCAATTAATTTGCTGAGTGTTTGACGAATTAATCGTTCAATGTCGTGCACAAAGTGATTCCAAAAGTCAACACGTGACGACAGGGAAACCGTTTGTGTGACCTCATCATCTTCAGTCTTTCGACAGCACGGTGAACTGAACAGGACATGCATCTAACTCCACGCAAACTTGAAAGTCTGTTGCCTCACCCCACTCATGAGCACCTTATCCCTTTCCCGGTCACCCCAAGCAGAACTCAGGAGCATGGAATTTCCCCTCTATCCCTCTGTTTCACCCCACGGACATGCTGCCCACATTTTCTGCGAGGACAATGCTCGGCAAGGGGGCAGGTGAGTGGTTGACAAGCCCGAGTCACCTAGTCTTGGTTGTGCCATGCTGTTGTACACTAGATCTACACAATGAGATGTGAGCAACTTCCTTCAGAATTCAGACTCTGGCGAACACACGACGTCCACATGGCCACGCAGACATCTTTGCCAGACAACAGAAACCCATGCGACACTTCAGTCTGCCACTCTAGATCACTCAAAACCATGCAACTTGATTCAGTTGATTAAATGTTGAATGTCTGGTCGTTTCTTTTTGGAAGAAACCGGAGGTTGATGCACTCTTGGGTCTTCACAAATTTTCACCCAAGCGTTTCGGGGTGCCTCACACCAAGTCGAGCCCAGATTTCCATGTGGATGCCTGGCGATGGGTTGGCAACCATTTGTAAACAAATGACAGTTTCGATGGCAACTTACTCTTTCAAGGCTGAGGCAATTCTATGGTTGGGCTGATGCTTCTTTGAGTTCTTAGACGCCATGTGGTTAACTTTTGCGGTTGTCACACATCAGCACTTTGCTGTATTTTGCAAAAGAATAAATTTGGAATCGTGAATCTGTTGCCGCGGGGATGTTCGACGACAGGTGGCGCGACAGGTGCGCGGCACAAAACGCCAGAGCGAAGCACCTCCGAAACGACAATTTCTCCCGCGTTTTTCGCTTTCTCGAGACGTTCGCTTGTTGAGAAGACAGAAACCGATACAATTTTCAACTGCCCCCCTCCTCCCACCCTTGTCACATCAAAGCACGTAATCCCGTCACACTTCTGTCAACCAGATGAACATTCCAGTTTGGTTCGTTCGTCTTGCAAATGCCTGAAATCCTCGTCACACCTCCATGATGCTGGAGGAATTGTTGGAGCTGTTCGGTTTCTCTGGGACACTTGACATCGCGATTACATTGCACCAACTCACCCGGGCGACGTGCATCTTTTTCAATGCACTTAAGACTCGATCAGCTGCTTTTGGCGTGAGCCAGCTTGGAGCTCAGGATGTTTCAGAAGCAGATTCAGAGCCCTGTGCAATTAGTCCCGGTATTTTGCACTGTCAAACCTGAGCATTAGATGTACTTACACAGTTCGAAACATCTACATGTACCTGCTGTTTTCCGTGAGTGTTGGAGATTCCTTGTCCACTTGACTTTTCTTGGTTCCACTCCCAGCAGAATCCAAACTTTTGTTCACAATGAGTGTGATTTCCTCTTCCAAATCAGGAATGGAAGGACAGATTTTCACTGTTCTGTAGTACACCTCCACTTCGACTTCTTTTGGCGTGGAGGAATCTGAGGAGACCTTGGATGTCTTTGGTTCCCGAAAACTCGGCCTTTTCTTGGGCCCGTCTGAGCCATTGCTGGACTTGCTGGCTTTTCCGCTGCCTGTGTTTGTGCTCTTACTGCGACTAAGAGACATCGAAGATGTTTCACGAGAGTTTGCAGAAAGTCCAATCTTTCTCGAAGGGTGTTTCTTGTGTTCCAGTGAGACACATTTTGACGAATGTGTCATATCGCACAAAACGCACAAAGGAACTACAGCCAACAAGGAACCAAAAACTGTCCTTGAAAACGTGCAATTTCCAAGCAACTGGCTCGCAAACTCTGGTATTTACTGCAGTGGAGATCATAAATACTTCTCAAGATCTGCATTTACCGACTTGTGCACACCAATGCAACTCGTCATGCAAACAGGAACATTGGAATATTGGGACGAGTCACAACTGGTCATATTCCCTTTCCCGGTGCAATACTATTTTCACCTGCAGTATGTCAATCTTCTTGTGCAAGCCAGCGCAACTCTTTTTCCGTTCTGATCTTGGGTCTCATTTGACCCAAAAAATGACTCCCGCAGAGAATTCTTCTATCAGCCAGAAACCTTTTGGATCTGCGTGTGCAAGCGTGAAGTGACAGGTCAAAATTTCAAGACGAGACAAGTTACCTTGAAGTGGAACTTGGTCCTACACCCAGTTGTGTTGCGCCATTCCCGTTGTCTGCACAAACTGGATCCGTGTGCAGTGTTGGTGACGGCGCACACCCTTCAAAAAGTGGCTCCATCGTTCAGTGTGACTGACCCCCAAATCCTTCAAGGTTTTCACATCATCGCACACAAAGTTTTGAAGGGAAATTTTCTCTGATCGTGCGGTGTGTTTCATGCACACTGAAGTCAATCAGACTGGAGGACATGGGAATTTAAGTACTTTCAGACAGATTGAAATGTTTCAAAAAAGCCGCACGCGTATTGAACTGTGAGCTTCTCCATTTTCTAATGGAAAATATCGATCGAGATGCCTCGTGAACATGAGATTGATTTCTTGGTCTTCGAATCCCGCTCACTCGGAGAGGTGAGACAGATTTATCTTCTGGTTCCTAAACATGGACCATCGTGCTCGCATTTGTGTTCATTCTCCAAGAACTACATGAGCTCGTCGCACATGTTCTGGTGCCAAGACCAGCAGAGTCAACCACTGCATTCAAATCAGAGAATCAGAGAGCGTTTTTGGTCTGACCTCACAGAAACCAACTTGCAAGTACAAAACAAAGCGGTGGAAGCAGTCATCTGACCTTTTTTGGAAACTGGCCCATTCAGATCCCCAATTCAGGATCAAGTACCAATCCACAACACGTTGTTTTGCAGACGCACGTTATGTGTCTCACGTGCGGAAAAAAGTTCTCCCGTTCCCCCAGGGACTTCCAAGCTACCGCCACAAACACAAAAGAGGAGCAGGCCGCTCCCGAGCGAGCGCTCGATTCACCTCGAGGTGCAGGTGACTTGGTGCACGTCTTCCAAACACTTCATTGAAACACTCATTGCAGTGCAGAAATATTTCGCCTACTTACTGATGGTTCCGCAGTTTGGGCTCCTTTTTGAGCATCTTTGTATTGCAAGTCAAACTGAATCAACAACTGGTCACATCCCGTTGCAGTTTCAGAGGCAAATAACAACGAAAGCTGTGCAAATATGGAAATTTTCACAACAGAAATCAATGAAGAGTGAAATATCTGCACTAACTGCCTCCTTGAGTGCGTGTTCACCGTAATTTTCTTGTTGGCAATGGCACATGCGGAAAATTATGGTTGTGCTCCCACACAATAAAATTTGGTTTATCTGAATTGATATCAACTCGTTATGCCAACGTCCGAGCTTCTGGCTTCGTCCGACCTCAACATGCTGCCTGCCACTCTCACCAACAACGCTGAGACAATCCAGGTTCAGTCCGCAGGAAATGGATCTCAGAAGAGCCTTTTGCTCCCGTCCAGGTCAGAGGAACAGTTTTTTTGGTGAAGGCAATGACATAATACCTGCATGTGCACAAGAGGCAGCTTCTTCAACAAATCTGAAGGAGTCCACGATTCCCAACAAACGACAGTCAATCAGACTCGGACGAATTTGTGAAGTTGGCCTGTCAATGGGGCTCATGAAAAGAAACGAAAACTTACGAGTTTGTCAGCTTCCCAGCTGATGTCTTTGACAAAGCAGACACACTTTTCTTCCGACTTCGATGACTGTCTGCAACTTCTTTCAAATCCACATTTGATCGCACAGTTGCCATTTACTCCTGGATCTGCTGATATTAGCCACTTTTGATTTATTTGTTCACAGAAGCACCAAAGACAGTGATTGAAATGATGCTGTGCTGACCCTTCGTGATGTGCACAGCAACAGTCGTCAGATACTTTTGTAACCAACACACAAAACGAATGACAACCAGGAAAAAATTGCAAATTATCTACCACAGTCTATAAATCTGAAGAAGGCTGGTTTGTTTGTCACTAATCAGTGGCAAAGGAGATCTTGAGAGGTGTTCATCTCGAAATGCACCGGGTCCCGAGGATTATTATTGCGCTTATCTTATCAGAATAACGCGACGACTCGCACACCGGCCAAACACTGTTCCCATGGGATTTTTGTTGTGTTGAAACAGCAGCCAGAGGTTTGATTCAAGTGTCTCTCTCCACTCTCTGGTCCTTCCAGTTTGGCAACCCCCCATATAAGACGCAAGGCAAAGTTTCGAGGTTGACCATCGAGTGCCTTTTTTCCCAAAACTTTCAGTTACAGCCGGAAGGACAAGAAGGCTGAAACCAAAACTCCTGCAAAAATTCCGTCTTTGAAGCGACAAACTCCAACACACACGCGTGCACGCACACACAGAGTCATGTTTGTTGCTTTTTTTGCAGAGAACAAAAGCGGAAAAAAACCTCACCACTATTTCCAGCCCAGCTTCTCCAAGTTTGATGGCGAAACTGACACACTAATCTTTTGTATACTGTACTTACGAATTTTGCTTCTGCGGTTGAGGGACATCAAGAAAATTGACAGATTTTGAGGAAGCTTTCGGTCCTTTTCCTGACGGCACGCTTTGTGAAACACTTTCCTTTTTCACATCCGAATCAGACTTTGTCAAAGAAACTTTGACTTTAGGTTGCTTTTCTGCCATGTTTGCTCACGAATGCCAACATGCCAAACAACAATGCAGTAATACGTGCGTCTTGGCAATTGGTTGTTCGTGTTTGGACCGAGTCCCTTGAAACAGGACCAAAATGGGTTCAATCACAGAATCTTCAATTTGACAAAATAGAAATGGCGAAGTCGTTGCCATGCATGCACTTTGCAATTTGATTGTGCGATCAGCTTGATTAATTCTTGCACGCGCCAACGTTTCACAAATAGACCGTTGTGTCACAACATTGCCCAAAGACCGAGAATCTAGTTTTGTCTCAAAACGATCAACGAATGATCCTTGGAGGGCTTTGTCCACGAATCAGGAATAACGGAAATGTGATCCAAAAGTTGCAAGTCGAGTTGCGAGTTGCTAAGCAAACACAAACCAATTGTGACACATGCAGGAAACAATGAAAAATAGCACAAGAATCTCAACAACATTGAACGGACGCACGTCAACGTCTAACACAGTACTCGGTGAAGTATACGGTTTGACACCGACGTACCCCTTTGGCTCTCTGTGCTCTGAGACGTGTCCGAGAGGAGGTCCCCGCTCGAGCTTGGACTGCGCCCTGGGGAGGCCTTTCTGTATCCTGCTCGTGCTCCGACCGAGCCCAGGTTCCTTGCTCATTTCGGAAGCAGATTCCACTCAAATTCCACTCAAATTGTTCTTGCCATGCGCCGACCTTTGATGCACGTATGACCAGAGAGTGTCGTGTTACTGAACCTGCCATGGAGACCCAAGGAATCCATACGTGCAACGTAATTATGTCAGTTGAAGGTAATTTCGCAACGATCCACAGAACGATGCCTTATCGACGCCTATAATGATGTCGAACAGCGTCTCACTGCAGCATTAATCAAGAGATCTTCGATGAATAATGTATTTACTCTTGTTCTTGGGTTCAAACCAAGTTGTGGGTTTTTGTTCCAGTCACCCCCTTGACGTAAGGAGAATGCAAGTGGTCCGTGAAAGCAGGAGCCTCATGCGAGCACACCCATGCAGGTGGGTGGACGAAAGATGCATGGCAGCAAACTCGATCCGAATAGTTTCCGCAGGCTTTTTCTCCTTCGCATCACAAATCTCCTTCGAAGTACAAATGATCATCATCGTGCACGTGTTTTCCAATACAAGGGACCAGTTCAAACACCACTGATTCACACACTTTTGGAATCCTTGAAGACGAATGTTTCGTCCAATCCCGAAAGTAGCAGATGTGGACATCCAGAGTGACAAGGGCAAACAGACTCAAAGGACGTTGTTTCGATTCAAGCAAGATGATGGATGTTGTCAGCGAATTTCTGATTCATGACAAATTGAGAAACATTCTATTTCGATCAACACCCATCTTGACGTTGCAAGATCCATTTGCCTTTTTTGTGATCGAGATGGATGTGGGAAGAGAAACACATGCTTTGCAGAAACTGACAACTGGATATTTTGGCCCGAGAACACTGAATTACAACCAAAAAACAACAACAAACAAACAAACAAACACGTGCACGCAACTCGGACTCACCTGGACGAGCTTCTCCCGGAGTGGAGGGAGCGCTGCCCGGCGCTCGGTGGGCGCGAGTGGGCGGCGATGCTGACCCTGGAGCCGCGGCGCGGCGGAGGCGCGGGCGGCGGGAGGCCGAGCAGGGCGGCGGGCGGAGACTGACCCGGAGACGCGCGCCACGCCCGCGTCTGCGACATCGCGCCGAGGAGTGCGCGACGCGACCGCGAAATCCTCACCCAACTCAATATCCAAAATTGACAAGCGAAGTGTTCCCTTGTCAAAAAAGCAACTGTGATTGTTCGCAACGTCGACTCAACCAGGTTCTGAATTCCAGAAAGGGAAATGAGTTGCAGTTCACATTTCACTAATCACTTTGATGTATCCATCGTTGCTTTGCGATAAATTGAGTGCTCTTTGCTTGCATTGATTTGAACAGGGAAATCTGATCCTTGATAAAATAAGTACAGTCCTGACATGCCTCGAATTTAATCAAATTGTGTTGAATCAACGAAAGAATGTCGGATTAGCGTAAAAATGCTACGTGTACTTGGTGTGCGTTGACTCGAATCTGTGTACTTGTCTGCCGATATTTATTGAGCACTTTACCTCACAAAAGGTACATCTATCAGCGCGTTGTGTCGAGCGTTTGAGCCTGACAAATGGCTGTTTGGCTTTCGAGAAGTAGTTGTGTGACAAACACTTGGCAGAATATTTACTGCATTTACTGCATTTTTTACGCCCGTTTTATGCCTTCAGGTTGCGTCATATGCAAGAAACGAGTCTTGTTCACAGGTGCCTCGACAAAAGCATGGTCTTATCCATAACAGCACACATTTTTGTCCCCTGGCAAGCAGACTTCAGGGAATCAGAAACGATGCTCCGCAAACGGAGTTCTTGAGTTGACATCTGATCCTCTCTCCTCATGCGCTGAAAGGACAATCAACGTTTGCCTCCTTTGCCGTTTTAAGGATTTGCTCAATTTTCGGGTCAAAATTTCCCAATTAGTTAATCCTGTCGGGCACAGGAAAGTTCTGTGCGTCCGAGAACATCGCCGATTGTCGGCAAGTTCAACGTCCACAATTTGTTGCTGCAGGAACAAGTCGTTGTCCATTTGCATTTCACACAGTTTATTTGACAAATAAAACACACCCATTCGATACAAAACCACTTTTATCCCTTCTCGCCTCACAGACCAGTGGAGAGACAGTTCTCTGTACAATCAATATGGGTTCAACGGAAACTTCTTTTGTAAGAAAGCACTGGACATGGTTGAACACAAGTTGGACGAGTATTGTAGAGAGAGAGAGAGTATCTTCAGAATTTGATGGGAAACTGCAAACCCTCACACATGTGCTGTGGTGCTGTTTGTTGAATTCAGAAACTCTTGAGTAACGTTTTGCTATTCAGCGCGGAAATGTACCGTCGGTCCACTCGTAACTCTCTGAATGGATGCAGTACACTGCGCTTTCTGCACGTGGAACTCGCGTTTTGAAAAAAACAACGAAGTTATACGTTTGTCAGTTCGGTGACACAACCAAAGTTACAACTGAACACACGTGAATGTGAACATTTCGTGGCTACGGCAAAATGACGGGACGCGGTAAATAGGAAAGAACATGGAACTTTGAAGGGACTGAGTGACGGGTGAAAAAACCAAACAAATCCTTCACCGACGTGCTGTCCGAGATTCTTTGTCCTCAAAAGGGAGGAGTCCACAATGAGATGTGGGCAGCATAAGATTTTAACGCACAAAAAGTCCGTATACTCCGTATACATTGGACTTCCACATGCAGGTCAGGGTGGAAATTGATCACACAACGGCTTGATAAAGTTCCACGCATCAGGATTGTGCTGAAGGCCAATTTCACTCAGGTCTCCAAGGTCTCTCGTTCGTTTCCACCTTTGGATTGTTCTTGGATACTTTTGAGTGTGTCCCTGCTCACATTGAATCACTTTCTATTTGACTGTCATAATCCTCACTCCCACTGTTCCTGTTAAAGCTCTGGCTGCTGCCATTGCCGAATGCCTTGTCAGCCTGATACTCAGGGTCACCAATTCTCACAACGTCAGGCTCCAGCACGATGTACGTGCTGGCATTGTCTTCCAAGTAAATGTGAGGTTCCTTGGTTGAGGCAAAGCTGTCCTCGCGGGACGGTTGTCTGTGGAAGCCGTGCAGCGAACCGTGCAGCGAGCCGTTGGAATAGCGGGTCACGCCGTTCGAGTGCGGCCTGCCGCCGCCGCCGCCGCCGCCGCCGCCCGACGAGTCGCTCTGGAGCCGCAGCCGCGTCTTGTCCGTCGGTGACTCGGGCTCGGCGCGCCCGTTGTGTGAGATGTAGACCTGAAACACGCAGAAAACCGGTCAAACTGAATGTCGCTCGTGGGACAGTTGGTTTTTCTTCAGAACTCAGGAGCAATTGTTTATGACGTGGAACCTTCACGATGTTTGAATGTGGGACTTCTACAGAACGTGGTTAGTCTTCTACGCACCAGTAACACCCATGCAAGAACTACATGTTTCGCTGAGTTTCGTTTCTTGAAAAACACACGAGACACATGTTTGTGAGGTACAAACAGGGACCTGGTATTTTCATGGCAAAGGGCAGAGTAATCTGCTTACAAAGCTTTCTTGCACGTGCAAGATATGGGACTGCTGAGTTTCAGGTTTTATGTACATATTTCCTGTGTGTACAGAGACGTGCAAAACTGTTCCCAAAGAGGCTCGTCGTCTTGTTCTGAAAGCCTCTTGAAGTCATAATGGGTGTAAGAAAAGGTTGAAGTGTAGATGGAAATGAAAGAACAAGGACAAGCACACTCAAGTAGACCTTGTACGTGTTGTGCATGGTTTGCACCAAAAACAACAACATGGCTCACAAATTTGTACACAGTTCATCCAACAGGTGTCTGAGAACGTGTGTTGAAAGAAGCACTATCTGGAAAGCCGCTTTATTCTGCGTGACTTTTTGCAAGGTTCTGCTGAAATGATCATCATTTTGGTGTCAGCTGAATCAAATGCCCCCACCAAGCCAAAACACGAGTTCGTTCAGCGTAGCTCCAGCCAAGCATCCAGCGCAAGACAGGCAGTTAAAAATGAGACTGATTATAAATTGAAACTGGCAATCCTCACCGAAATCTTAACCCTACAGAACCGACAATCCGTCTTTTTTGCATCCATCAAAAACCTAAAATGTAGCCAACAAGTGTTGGTGTTAAGACCTGAAGCTTACACTCGAGACGACTTGACAAAGTTAATCAAAATTGCGAATCCTTCGCCTGGTTTATTGTTGCACAAACGAAACTTCTTTGTGCAAGCGGCACACCCGACAAATGGGGAGAAGCATCGATTTTGCAACAACTTTTCCACTTCAATCTCATCAGTGACGGAGAAACAAGGGAACACAAACTCAGATCCACCCAAAACTTAACGCAAAACAATCCTTTTCACCTTCCGTGTCCTTACACCAATTAAAAATCACAATCAAGCAAGAAAAAAATGTTTTCAGCCTGTGCACATAAAGAAAGTCAAGAAACAGTCTTGTTACGAACCTGCTCCTTGGAATTCCTCTCCAAGTCGTGAGGACTGAAGCCGTTGTTCATGGCTCCATTTTTAGTCTCTCTCCGTTTGTCATTCTTGATCATTTTTTTCACCAGTTGGTCAGATCTGTTGGATTTGTTGGACTTGTTTGACTTAGTCGATTTGTAGCTGGCTGTGCTGCTCCAGCTGGATGAGAACCTTTGTCCAACAGCTTCACGCAACTGTGAAGAAAAAGAAACAAAAGACATGATCGAAACCCTGAGAGCGAAAGATGCAAGGTTGTGAGTAACAATTCCATTTTTGGCAACGACGCAGATAGTGTTTGCACATTGGATTACAAATGAGATCAACTGAGCAGAAACATAAATTTACCTTTTGGTTGAGAATACAGTGGAAGATAAATATCGCAAATCCCTGAAAAGAAGCAAAATAAAATTGATACGATTTCTTCCCGAACACAAAAGCGTTTTTTGTTCGAGTCTGAGCTTCAAACCAAAAGACGATTCGTTTATCCGGTCACAAGAGGTTAATTGAATTGGCTCAGGATCCAAAGTTATGCAACATTCCGTGCTTTATGTTCTTGTTGGCAAGCACGTTTCCCTCACCTGTAAGGAATTGCAGATGGCGAAGAGATACTGAAAGACTAAGGTGTGTTTGTCGACGGAGAAGAGGCCGAAGAGCCACGTGATGCCCAGGAGCGGCAGGATCACCGCGATGTTCCAGATCGTCGCCCTGCACGAAGAGAAACAGACAATTTGTACGTCAAACGAACTGTGCAGACAAGGCGCAAAAAAGTGGTGCACTTCTATAGCAAATAGTTACCTGGCTCTGTGACGATCTGACTGTCTCACACCTTCTGATTTGCCAACTGTGCACAATATTTTCAGAAGAAAGCAAAGATTCACCTGAAAAGGGAACCACAAAACTCGAATGACTTTCTTCCGCCAAACAAGCGTGTGAAAAATAATTAACCAACTTGAAAACAAAAACTTGTGTGCCTTTGTGCGTGCGTGTGTGCGTGTGTGTGCGTGTGTACTGACCACGATGATGACCACGACAGGAATGATAAAAGCGGAGACAACACCATTCTCCCAGGACAACCAGCAACTGAAAGCGAAACCAGTGTTTCTGCAGACCCGCATTCTTTATTCAAATTTTCATTCTCCCTTTCGGTTGTATCTGGGGGAATTACAAGCAGCAAAGATTCACTTCACGATTGTACCCTGCGATTTCACTCACTATTTGTCAGTCCCGTATCCCTCCAACATTGTTACACTCGCCGCGATGGCGACTACAATCGCAGGAACAACTGAAAGACGAGACACATTTGTTTTTGTGAGTGATGTTGTTCGTCCAGAGCTCCGAGTGAACCAGACCTCATAAAAAGCAAAAAGCTGGGTAAAATGGACATGGAAAGACGAACTTCATGACATTGACTACAAAAAGAGTGCCGACTTACTGTAACAGGTAAACAGCAGAAGGAAGGTCTCTGTGCGCCTCTTGACATGAAAAACGTACACGACATACAGAATGAATTCGATGCCGTCAGCCAACATGATGAAAAAGGCCACCAACCAAATGTAGTGCATTCCAACAGCAATCCCTGTGCACAGCATCTGTAAACAATGGAACAATTTGCGTTAAAATAGTGTGGAAACTCAAGTTCATATTTGTGAGTTCTTGGAAAAAATGTCATTGAAAATATTTGTTGTGGACTCACTTCGTTCTCGGTGCGGTCAATGCCGACGAGAAACAGGACGTTACCGATGATGAGGATCGCGCACAGGTTGAGCAGCACCGCGGCGTGATGCGACTTGATCCTCCTTCAATGCGAAAAACCAACAATATTTATGAGTCATTCCTGATGTGCTGGAAACACGGCATTGATAATCGTGTCGTTGTGATGATACTTTCTTTCAATGAAATTGTGTTTTGTACTTACTTCCAGCAGAGCAAGTACAAACAGATGGTGATGGTGCAGCCAACGATGGAAAGCAAACATCCAATTGTAGAAATCAGCCCGAGTATCTCTGCGTGTCGTCCCTCCTGAAAACCATCGCGGATCGTGTCAGTTCAGTCAAGCGAGTCAATTTTTAAAACCCGTAAAAAGCCCTATTTTCAAGGTTCGCACACGATGTTGTTCAATTCGGTGCCTGGCGCGATCAGTTCCTCTGGGGACGAATTTGATCTTCTTGATCGATGAGTGATAGTTGTTGGATTCCATCACCAAAGGAGCAACTCACCGCCACGTACGGACTCATGAGTACAGCGAAATTTGTGAGGTGGTTGCACTCGCAGAACACCCCCGTTTCGTTGCTCTGCACCGTGGTGCACCCTTCCGACGACCACTCCCCAGTCTCAGCACCCGTGTATTTCCAGAACGAGCACACTGGCTTGTATTCAGTCCAGGTCGTCTGAAGTTGAAATATCGGTTGTATTTGCAAGTAGACAGGGAGAAAGGCATTTTTCCAGAAAGCAATTCTCGTTCGTCGTCAGAGAAATCGACGTGTCGGACTCACATTTTCCAACGAGAATCGAAGTTTGACGTCAGGATCCAGTTTGGACCCTTCGGGCAGTTTGTCAACCGTCAGAGAGATGATGTCCGAGTTGATCAGTGCGTCACTGAAATTAAGTCATTCAACCTTAGATTCCCTGTTCTGCAACAACGCAAGTGCCTGAAGATGACGAGTTGCTGAAATCTTTGTTAGAACATGGTTCCACTTACCCTGACGAGGGCAGCAGCGCACTGAGTGTGGTGTAGTGTGAGCTCCAGATGACAAGGTTCTCTTGACGTAGGTCTGCAACACAAAAAGAAAGCGTTGACCCAAGTCGCGCAATTTCACAGCACACATCAATGCACACATTACACCAGATTTTAGCGAGGAACTTACCCTCTGAAAGGTGCTCGATGGTCTCGGCCTCCAGCACGACGCCCTGTCTGTTGACGCCGCGCGCTCGGGGTCTCGACTTTTTGTCCCTCGGAGTCGCGGAGAAGACGACGCGTTCCTCGGTGCCTCGGGGGATGGATCTCGCTTCAATCGCTGCAAACAAACGTTGCATTTACACGAAAAGTGACGCAGGGAAAGTGTTCCTCAGGCGCAAAATTGAAAAGAAAACAACATATGACAGAACATTGACACAATTCAGATGGTCCGGTGGGTGTTTCTTTTGCTAAAAACAAGTTGGTGACGGAGCTACTCACCGATGTTTTCCGCTCGGATGATGGTTGGTTCCCCCGGAGTCGCCATCATGGCGACCAAATGTCCGAACTCGTCCATGGTGCTCAACAGGGCCACAGCTTTGCCTTCGTCTTCCTGCAGAATTGACAGTAAATGGAATTGGTGGTTTGTTTGCGTTGCACGCATGAATCAGCCTTGCAAATTCTTTGTTTGTGCAGGCACGAAAAACTTCCCTTTTCAAATTCGTGTTCGCCCATGAATTTCTGCAGTCTAAAAGTGAGTGCTTGTGTCTACAGAGACAGAGACGCGCATTGAATTTGGCTTTGACCCTGGAGAGAATTCTCACCGTGAGCACGGAGTCCCAGGCTCCGGTGTTGTTGGGGGAGAGCAGCGTGCTGGCCGTCTCCAGGATGGACTCGGCCTCCTTCGGACTCAGCTCCTCGTTCTCCCCGGACCCGACGAGCAGCCCCAGCGCCTCGACGCTCGCGTCCAGGTTGCCCGGGGTGATGCCGCCCGGCTGCCGCGACGCCTCCTCCGCCAGCGCCCGCAGGCCCCGCGTCAGATTCCGACGGTCGCTCGGAGACGGGTCGGCACCCAGTCCGTCCAACTGCACGAAACATACCGCAACACATGCAGTGGTAACTATGACGCGTGAAGTCAAGAGGAACAAGGAAGATACGCACAAAGAACAAGGGCAACACATTTCCCCGCAAGAATGCAGGATCCTGTTGATTGAACCTCCTCGCCGCCGGAGGTCAGCGTGATTATTCGAAATATCGAACTGATCTTGTTCCGCCTGCTCGATCATCGATGTTGGCCACACAGGTCATGGCGATCAAAACACTTGTCAGGAGAGAAGCACCCACCAGTTGCGTGTACTGTGCGTCTGCGCACAGACTCAGGTCGGGGTCCAGCCACCGCCCCTCACCCGCCACGGACCCTGATGCGCACGAGCGGCTCGCAGTCCCTGAAACGGTGACACGATTTTTGATCCAGTTCCAACCACAGTTTCAATCATGAAAGAAATTTGTATTTTCTGCCAACCACGCAAAGGGACAGAAAAGTGATGTACCTTTTCGTCCATCGGGACATGGTTTTGTGTCTGCTTGACCAACTGCAGTTTTCTCCCACGAAACGCCGTCTGCGGCGTTCGGTTCACAGAAGATTGTCTCTACAAGACACAAACAATCAATCAGCACAAAGAGATTTCCGCCTGGTTTCAGAGTTCAAGGTGTACGTGCTGAGGGAGGATGTTCATGCATTCAGCAGACACAGGGTGGTCAGGCAGTGGAGGATGCATGCTCAGGAATCATTCAATCATTCACATTAGTTTTTTCAATTTCAGTTATTGTTGTGTTGTTCAGTGTAAACTCAACTGATTAATCAAGGTAATTTACAAACAAAACATTACAATTCTGGCATTCCAGTCGTTCTATCAAGTTACACACAACATCGACATGCATGCGAGTGCATTGTGACTGAAGGCATCACACACGATTGAGCAGAATCAATGTCACCTACCGGTTACTGGGGCCCCAATACCAGGTGTGGTGGTGGAGTCGTGATCAACTGATGCTCTCATGGAATCAGTGGTATCATTTCCAAGAACACCACCTGCCTCAACAGAAGCTGAAGCGACAACACTGTTAGGGTCATTAGTAGCTGCTGTGAGCTCCTCCTCCTCCTCGGACACAGTCACCGTGCTACTGGGGATTAGTGGCGTCGTCGCTTCAGCCGCTGCACCCGACACAGTCGACGCAGTGAGCTCTGCCTCGGGCGAGGAGTCTGTGCTCAGAGTAGTGGACAGGTCAGAGGGAGAGAGAGACGTGCCGTCAGTCAGGTCGGTCGTGTCAGGGGTCGTCAGGTCAGTGCTGGACCAGGGACCTGTCGATGAATCGAAACTTGTGGTCCCGTCGGAACTGGCGGTCCAGTCTTGAGAGGAAGGCATGTCAGAGACCGTGGTTTGGTCTGTTGTTTCGGTGGACATGGTGCTGTCAGTAGAGTCTGTGCTATCTGTGGAAACGTCAGTGCTCAAGTCAACAGTTAGGGAGGTTCCTAAAGAAGAGCTATCTGAAGATGTGACTTCTGTTGATGTATCAGTTACACTTGTGGCCTCAGTTGTGTCGGAAGCACTTTCAGTCATGACTGTGCTGACCGTCTGATCGGACACACTGTCCATGCTTTCTGTTCCCAAGGAAGAACTATCTGAAGGTGTGGCTTCTGTTGTGTCAGCAATACTGGTTGTCTCAGCTGAAACAGTGTTATCTGTGTGATCAGACACACTATCAGTTCTCGAGGATGAACTGTCTGAAGGTGTAACTTCTGTTGACCCAATAGCAAAACTGGTTACCTCAGTTATCTCATTTGAGACTCCATCGGTTTGACCGGTCACACTCTCTGTGACTTCAGTACTTTCTGTACCTTCTGTCTGGCTCATTGAACTGTCTAATGTAGGCCTGGGTGAACTGGCGTCTGCTGCTGTGGCATCCAGACTCGTGTCTTCGGGGTCAACTGAACCGGTGGATTCTGAGGCATCAATCACAACAGGCGTTGTGGCAGAATCACCCGGGAAATCACTGAATCTCGGACCAGATGAACTGGGCAGAGAGTCGGAAACGGCTTCGTATGAACTGGTCTGGGAGCTTTCTATCACTGCGGACTCAGTCTGCTCTGGAAACGAGGGGCTCGTGACAAATTCGTTCAAGTCACCGGAACGAGAGACATCACTATGAGTGTTGCCTGGCTCATTGTTGGCAGCAGTGATGCTTTCGAGGTTTGGATGAGCAGTGGAACTGTCTCGAGCTGAAGGAGCCTGAGACTGAGACGGTGACATCAGATCGTCACTGCCCGAGTCACTCTGATCTCTGACCGGGACTCTCCCTGTCACGTTCACCGACTGGGTGGGTTGGACTGTGGCAACGTTTTCCGTTGGCGTGCTGCGTATTGTAGACTTGGACTCATCAGGACTGATCTGTGAGACAGGGGTCTGAGGGGAACTCGTCGTGGTGGTCTGACCTGCGCCTGGGGCTGGAGTCATGATCTGAGTGTCATCCGCAACTGTTGTGGTCGCAGCCACGTGGGGCGAGGCGCCCTGAGTGGTGTTGTCTGCGCTGCTCTCTATCATCTGGGACAATTTGGAATCTGGTATGATTTCTACACTGGGGTCATCGGGGATGTCGACGGTCATCACAACGGAGTTACTACGGGTTAGAGAAGCACTAGAAGAAGAGTTAGTATCAGAGTTACTCGTGAGCGACATGCTTGCAGATTCAGACGGAGATACAAACTCACTGGGCGATGGGGGTCCATCGGACACAACTGGAGTTGGCATAGGCTGCTTATCAGTTACAGTATCAGGTGCATTCGTAAGGGCAGAGTCTTTATCAGAAGGACCTGGAGTGGTCCCAGAGTCTTTTTCATCATTTGGATCGGGCGAGGCGACAGTTTGATTGTTCGCAGTCTGAGGTCCGGAAGTTGTAGTAACAAACCGAACAGGATCGGTGGGGGCAGGCTGAGTCCCCGGCTGCGATCCAGCAGCTGATCGAGTGCTGGAACTCGTACCTAGTGGTTCCTCTGTGGTCGATATTGATTCCATTTGGGTCGTGGTTCTGGCTGGTGTTGTTGTGGTTCTACTGGCTGTGGTTGTCGAGACCAGCTCGGGTGAGGCAACGGTGGTTGTGGTGGAGGTTGTAACTAGTTGACCAGTCGTGGTCGTTTCAATTTTACTCTCAGTTGGGGCAACAGTGGTGGTAGTTGTGGTTGGTTCACTAGTGGTGGTGGTTCTACCTGGGGTGGTGGTGGTGGTGGTGGTTGGTGCTGTGGTTGTTGTGCTGGGAGCTGCAGCGGTTGTGGTGGTGGTTTCTGCAGGGCGCACAGTGGTTGAGGTCTGCACTGGTGGTGGTGCATGTGTTGTTGTTGTCATCTCAGTACTTGTTGTTGCTGCTGCTGTAGTTGTTGTTGTTGTTGTTGTTGCTGCTGCTGCTGAAGCCGTTGTTGTTGTGGCTGCAGTTGTAGTGGTTGGTAGAGCTGTTGTTGTTGTTGTGGTGGTGGTTGCGGCTGCTACAGTGCTCGTGGTACAGGGGGGATGGCATCTGGCTCGCGATCTATCCGTGCATTTCGTGGTGAGGGCGTGATAGAAAGGGTCTGAATCCGGACAGGTTCTGTGTGTCCACTGTGAATTCGACCCGATTGTCATACAGATGTAGTACTTGCGGCAATCATCGGGATCTGCAACGTACTGTCCGGCGCTGCACTGGATGTTTTCTCTGTTGCACACATTGGTCTGCAGAGGAGCCAGTGGGGGAGCCCTCTCTGTCGTCGTCGTGCCAGCGTTCTGGTCTCTGGCCCAGGCGGGACATCCGACCTGCTCCTGACACTGGGGTCTGGAGCGTCCAGAACAGCGTTGAGCCGCGACGTTGAACCATTCACTCCCCGAGCACGTGTGTTCCGTGACGGCACCAGTCGTGCGTTCGCACTCGAAGTACTTGGAGCAGTCGTCGAGGTTTCCCACGAACTGGACACCTGTGGGAAAGACCTGGCCACAAGGCAAATCCACTTCACAGCTCGAGCCCAGGACTACCGTACCTGATGTCATCCTCAGTGGGTTCACGTCGGCTGCGGAGGCCGTGGTTGTCGTGACGACGGTTTGTTGACGTCGTCGCGTCCCGGTCGGACAGTCATTCCCGGTGTGACACACGGCTCTTCCTCGTCCAGTGCATCTTCTGCTCCCGACGTCAAACAGCTGGTTTCCCCGACAGTCCTCCTCCTGAAGCTCCCCACTGTTCGTGCACGTGAACTTCTTCCGGCATTGTCCAGGGTAGGCAAACTCGTCTCCTGGATTACAGGGCAAATCCACAACGCAGTCTGGTCCAACATCAGCTGTTCTCGGAGTAGCCTCTGTGGACCCTGGAGGGCAGCCTCGTTGGCAGTTCTGATCACGTCGACCAACGCACGTTTGTTGCTGTGGGTGCCAGAACAAATTATCACAGTCCTGTTCCATCACCAGTCCAGAGGCTTCGCACTGGTAATATTTTGAGCAGTCCGACGGGTCAGCGAAGTAGGGGGTTTGGGCGGGGTTGCACGGGAGCTGCACGACGCAGTTCCCGCCGATGTTCTTCTCCCCTGACGTCACCACTCCGGCTGGAGGAGTCGGACACTCCGTCTGACAGTCCGTCGTAGGGTCGCCTCTGCACTCGAGCAGTCTTTGGTTGAAGAACTCGCCGCTTGCGCAGGCTTCACGTGCCCACTCATTGCGATTGTTGCACAAGAAATAGGTTCTACAGTTGTCGATGTTCGGGAGTCTCTGTCCTGGGGTGCAGACCGGGGGCGGGTTGCAGGGCCCGTTGTTCTGACTCTCCGCGGGACTGAGCATAAGGCACCCTGTGCGGAGAAAAGGACGCGGTGTTTGGAAATAAACCAGCTTGGGGTTGGATAACAAACCAATCAACATGGAAATGACAAAATTGGGTGAATGACGAAGCAATTTGAGGAGAAAATAAGAAATCAAGGAAGAATTTCGACTTGTGATCCAACGACAAAATGGCTTCGTTTGTTGTCACGATTTTTGTGAATCAGAGAGGCTTCCTTACCTATAACAAAAAATACTGGCAGTAGGTGTCGGAGTGAACATCTGCAGGTCGGTATCATGGTGACTAGTGTTTTTTTTCTCCTGAAAACAATACAACAATGATTTCTTCTGTCCAACGTTTGTCGTCGTGCATTATGACGTTCAACCAAACCCAAAAAACACCAAATCTCAGACGAACGTGAAAAAATATGTTGCAATGTCACAGGGGACAAAAGAGCACCCAAGTCTTTGACATGTGTTGAGTTTAACAAAAACATGCAATCAAAAACGCAGAGAATTTCCTCAAGCCGGTGCACAAACAGCCCGTGTGGACGGATCATCATTCACGTGAGTTTGATTTTGGCATCCTTGTGCAACAAGCACGAAGTCTTCACAAAGAAGGTTCGATATTCTTGCTCGACCTTGTGTATTTCTGAACTATATCGACGTGAATTCGACAATGGTGCCTTCCGCCTGATGCGTAAAAAAAGAATTTACCGTAAAATCCCGTGTGTAAGACCCCTTTTGATGCTCAAAAATTGATGCCAAAAAGAGGGGGTGGTCTTAAACGTGAGGATTTAACTTTTGATATCATTGATCAATGATGAGGAAGTGAAGCATTGAAGGAAAATAAGATAAGTGAAGGGAGCATAAAAGTTTAGTTAAAATATAAAAATTGTCTGAAGGTTTATTTGAGGAGCAAGCTTTTGGAGCAAAAATTAATACTATTAGTACCTTGTAATAGAAAAAATATTGATTTTGAAAAGGAATTTCCTTAGTTTGAATTTTAAATCCTGAAATTTTCAAATTTCTTGAAAATGTAAAAAATTGCTTTGTACTGAATTTGTGGCTGAAAAAAGGGGGGTGGTCTTGTATGCGAAGGGGTCTTATACGCAGGATTTTATGGTATGTCATGAAACACAGAAGAACAACTTTTCAGAGACGTGTCGCGAGAAGATGCAGTTTGTTAGGGATCGCCCTTGTTCTGACAAACACACACCGTTTGGGTCCGTGTTTCACTTCACTCCAAAACGGTTCGTTGCAGATGGGACACAGGGGTTGTTCTTTGTTTCCAAAAAAGAAACGTTGAAAAAACTTGCTCATGACCCAAGATTATGGAAAGTCCCGGGCGATCGCGTTTCTGTGCGTACCCGTCATTACGAACAGCACATCATGAATGCCAATTTTGTTTGCCGACGCAATTCAAAAGGAGCTTGGTGCTGGTAGCCCCCGTGGATCGGAGCCCCGCGCCCACGCGAGATGCGTATCGGAGCCCACGGACCTGTCGTCAACACGACGCGTCTCGGTTGCTCACCGAAATAGAAGCGCAGCGCCTCGCAACGTGAGTCACGACACACGCCGAGAAACGCAATCCATCTTGAACAATGCGTTCATGACCCGTTAATTTGTGTCAAGAAGAGAAAAGTTTTGAAAAACTTGGGGACAAATCCCTCATGAGGACTTCTGCAGCAGCAGGGGTTGAAGTTTTCTTGTCTGTTATTTGTTGCTGAACACATGCGACGAGGACCACAAGAACAGAGCGCCAACAGCAATTGCGACAAAGACACGCGCGGAGGTGTGGGTCCTCGCGATGATCCACTGTCTTTTGGGCGGGTTTTGTCAATAAAGGTTAAACCCAACTCCGCATATGGTCAGCCCTCGGGGAGCAATGTTATTTTTAGAGAGCAGTACAGCCATTACGACTGGTCTTTGACTGAGCACATTACGTACGTGCACAAACGCAGTGCTAGTTGCAGTTTTTGTGCGAGTTTGTACCTGTACGCACTTCTGTTTCTGCAAAAAGACCCGAAGAAAAGACTTTGTCTTGAAGTTGATCCCTCCTTGCGTGCACACGTTCCTTCTACTGTACCGTGTTCGATGATATCACTCATGGTATTTACGGCCCCAGCAAAAAGTGGCGAAAATTGGAATTTTTCAGGACAAAAGACCTTTCAACCATTCCACGCAAATCTCCAGGATGAAGGCGTGGCGCTTTTTTTTGCGATCAATTGGAAACTTTTGAGGAAATTTGAGTGGCTGTTTTACTGCCCTGATCAAAATCTGTTTGTGACATGTACGTGTACGAGGACAATAATGTGTTCAGCCTGAATTCCTTCTTGACCAGCGGGATTCGGTCTTGTGTGGTCTCCGCGCCAACGGCTCGTACAAATGCGCCCGAGATCCATCAGAGGCAAAAAAACGAATTTTTGACTTGCCGGGTCAGAAATCCGCATCGCCCTTGCATGACTTGTGAAAGCGAACACAAGTTCACAAGTTCATGACACTTGCACGAATTCATGACAAATACAGGCCAGATTTGGTCAGACAGCGAACAAAAGTGAAGTTGCCAAAATGTCTATCACCAAGTGATACAGACCAACGTGTTGGCGAACACTTGCGAGTACGAGCATTTGACTCGTGTATTCTTACCTTCGTGCACAGCTGGAGACTTCGTATCCTTTGTGTCTGTTGATTGGCGACTTAAATTCCTGAATGTGAATTCCAGAAGTGTCTTTCCTTTCGTTTGGTTTGAGATCTCAAAGCTCCACTAAGTAATATCATAAAAACTTGAGTAATCCATTGATAAGAGGCCAGCGCTAATGAAAACCGACTCGTTGGTGCGAAGACATGCTGGCGATTAGCAAAGGGATGTGAAATCGGACAGAGCACAGGGTATAGAAACTGACATCCTGAATCATACCCATGTGTATGGCACAGTATTTTAGGAACCCACACATTCCACTGAACAGTACTTAAAAGTACCCGGACATAATTTGTCAGCAGAGGGGTGACGAAAGAGCGAAATATATGTCACTGAATGGTTCGCTGCACACCCTGAAGCACAGTGCGCAACGAGAGTGAATATCAAACAGCACCGAGCGCGGAGGACAGGGTTGGATCAAACCGTCAGAACACTGGCATGCAGTAAAAATGTGCGTTTGTCTCTCCAACACGCTACGCACGCGCAAATCAGAAGACAGTGCCACACACGTCTACCCCGCTGGCGGGCAGTCGCCTCACGCGCGCTATTTGTGGGCCGTGGACCGACTGGTCAGTCGTCCACAGCGACTGAAAAGGAGTCAGATTATGCTGCCAACAACATGTTTATTTTGTCAATGAAGAAATAGTCAACTTGCCAACACATGTGAACAAAATTATGCAACTTTTTGGCCTTATTTTTGGTCATGGAACTGAACTTCAAACTTGACGCGCTTGATCTGAGAGGAGCTTGTATCGACGTGTTTCAAGACATCAACCAGTTTTTGAGCCCCACTGGTCTTGCTGTCCGTGATGACAGACAACTCAAGTGGGTCACGAGCGTCATGATCGAACCTTCCGCGGACAAATTTGTCGTCGCTGATTGCTGCTTTCTCAGCATTCACCAGCAAATGTTTGGCAGTTCTCTTGTACGCACGTACCGCATCTGACCTGTGACCTGTTTTTTCTTTGACAACTTGCTCTTCAATACCCTCGTTGAACATCCTTGTCGCCGCAGAGACACGCAAGGAGTGATTTGTAAACTTCCCCTCTCTGCCAATTTTTGCCATCAAGTTGCCAACACATTTGCTGAGGACATTTATGCCAACAGGCTTGTCAACATACCAAGTGTGGGGTGTTCTTTTGGCGCTGACAGTGGCGTACTTGTACAGAGCATCACTTTTGCTCTCTTTGGGTAAGAGACTGACGTATTTCTCGAACAGGTGTACAATATTGTGCTCTTGACATGAGTGACCGTACGCACGGACAGATTTGTTGACATGTTTTCTGTCGGCAATTCCACCCTGGTTGGTTTTTG
>JAAUXT010012741.1_pt1 | contig 44425 bp, 51 predicted proteins | sample 7278171 | NCBI WGS metagenome assembly JAAUXT01 (sample SAMN14350112, study PRJNA611818) | marine sediment metagenome | isolation source: surface marine sediment (1.8m) | place: French Polynesia: Moorea | collected 2018-08
GATTAAAGGGAAGGGTCACAAGAGTCATCAAAAAGTTGTCGAATTATGAGGTGCAGGATCTCAGATTCTGCTTCAACACCGCCGAAATAGGCGGGGTGTCCGAATTAAGAGGATACGAACTATCTGGGGTGAACTCAATGCTTTTCAAATGGACTGAGTTCAAGGCACGGAAAAAACAACTGATTATGCGGGGCGACGTACTAACTGGGGTCGAATTAAGCAGGGACAACAGTAACAATTTTAACATTTCTGTATATTTTTACAATAATTAATTAGATACAAATTAGATGGAAAATAGCACTATTTTGCTGGCTTTAACCTGCATCCCCCCCCCCCACACACTTTGCAGGTTGGTTGCAGGGCAACTGTTCTCATGCAACTGTGAGTGCAAGAAGGTCAACAATCAAGAAATGGCTTTTCAAACCACAATGGTATTTTGAGTGTCAGAAAGCTTTATTGGAGGATAAATTGCAGAAAAAATTCCAAAATTGGTTCCATAGCAACCACCCAATCAACCAAGATACAAACTGCTGAAGTCACTTTGAAAGACCTTTTGACGAACCAAATGATATCTTTCAACAAACATGGATCTGGGATTCATTTTACATTTGAGGGACTTTGCATCCGCAGTTGTCTTGAGCACTGCCTTCTTATTCAATGTGTCGCACTGCATGTAAACAGCATGCAGTTTCTGTGTGAGGAACAATTTTTCTCATCCTGGCATTCGCGCCACGATTTGTACATGACATGCTACTTAGGCGGTTTACTCTGCACGAATGAAGCAGTCGTGAGATTTCGCAGCTGGCACAAGGCAAATGGACGCTGTCTTCAACTTGTATTTGCGCAAAGCTTGAACGTTTTTCCTGGGACATTGACACCCTTTTGTTCAGTTTAAGTCTGCGTGTCAGAGGAGAACTTGTTTTCTCTAATAGGTGAGTAAATCTGATCAAAGTTAAGTTTGAGATGACTGCAATCAACAAGTCCAATGGTCACTCTTCTCGGATGGAAACGTCTGACGAGAGTGATGGTTTCATTTCACTGCTGTCGAAACTACAGATGACCTTCTTGTGTCCAGATTTTTACGAGATAACAAACAGCGAACTGAAGGCAGACTAGCAACTGGAGATCTCGTATGGGGACACCCACACAAAGCGTACCGCCAATTGGCGGTTCAATCGAGGGTGTTGACTCCTTCACCTTGCCAGGTTGTGGGTGCGCGGATTCTCGGTGAATTCTGACCCAACAAATCAGAGACAGATCTATAGATCTGGAACTAGATCTACCAGTTTTGACGCCAGTTTACACACAACTTGGCTGGTTTACCGGGGAGGATGGTGTAACCCAGTGAACATCAAAAAGCCTAATTTTAATTTCTCGTTTCAAATCTCATTGCTTCTTTGTGACCGCGGGCTCGTTGTCTTTGAACTCTTGTTTTTCCTTCGCAATTATGTGAAGTCTTCAGGCACAAAGAGCACCACCAATGCACTGCAGTTATCAGCCGGTCGCTTTCTGTGACCACACCTGGTGATGTTTTCAGGTTGCGAGATTGCGTCCAAAAGTTCTGTCCGTCGTATCCATTCAATTGTCGGTGACAATACCAATGGGAGTTCCACTCTGGCTCACACAGAGTTTGTTTTTTGTGCAGCGGACGGATTGCAATAAAATTAGGATCACGCCGGACAATACCTTTGGATCTCCTCGGACCTTGAACCAGTCTGGCCATTGGTGTGAATCTCCTCCGGCTCAGGCTGATTTCCTTCCCAATGCGGAGACTCTGACTCGGTCTGTGCCCGGTGTTTATTGGTGTCGCTTTCTTGCAGACATCAGATGGAAAGGCGATACAGCAGCAGCAGTTTTCCAGGGGCTTTGCTTTAAGCAGCGAACAGGTCGCAAGCAATGGCTGACAATGACAACAAAGGCAACCACGAAGCGATAGACAATCTGGCGCATCACATCAGCAACATTTCATTCGGACAGGAACAGAACAGCAATTGTAATCCGAACGAGGATTTGGACGATGTAGACATTGAAGACAACAGTGATCCAGACGATTTGCCAAAAACTCTGATCATAACGAACGTGGATGAAACCGTTTATGACGACATAGAATCGAGGAACACGTTCGAGTGCATCTTTCGAGAACACGGTGGTGCTGATTTCCAGTATTTGAAGAGTTTCCGGCGGGTGCGAGTTGAGTACGGCTCCTCCGTGGACGCAGCCAAGGCGCGAATCACGCTGCACGAAACGGAACTGTTTGGGAAACGCATCAAGTGTTACTTTGCTCAGCCGGTGGAGAAGCTGTCGGAAGGGTCGCCACACCTGCAGATTCCTCCGCCCACAAAGCAGTTTTTGATTTCGCCCCCGGCCTCGCCGCCCGTCGGGTGGGAGCCGCACGACGAGAGTCAACCGGTCATCGACTACGACCTGTTGGCGGCGCTCGCCTCGCTCGCGCCCGGCGAAGCTCACGAGCTGCACCCGGCGTCGGACTCCGCCCCCGGGATTGTCGTCCACATCTGTGAAGACCCCGACGGATTCGAAAGCAGACCCAGGATAGAACAAACCCGCCGACCCGATCTTTGATGCAGAGCTTTTGAGAAGGACTAACAACTCGCATATCCATCATATCTTGGTGTACATTTTGTGTTCATTTTCTAACGCCTTGTGAACAAACTGACTTTTTGGATTGGACTTGCGTGTGTTTTGGGAGGAAGCGACACAACTGAACCTTTTCTTGCCAAATCAGGAAAGAAAGATTCCATCCAACTGTTGAAGTACTGAAAGGTACGTGACAACTTTTCAAGATGTGGTGTCGAAGCTCTGGTGCCCGGAGCGAGCTTGGGTACAGTCGTGCACTGGCAACAGGTTGAGGAAGTCCCTCCAGCAGCTTCTGAGAAATTCTGCTGAGAAATTTATCGCCGAAAGGTTGTGAGAAGTGTTGATTCAAGGCAAAAAGAGAATTGTCGCCGGGCAGAGGTGGCAGACATTGGAACACACACCCAGCCCTGACTTGTAACTTTTGGGTTGTCCACTCGTATCACTCTGGTTGGTTGTGCGAGGGAGTGATGGACTTCTCAATGTCGGCTTCCTTCGATGGACGTTTGAGTGTGAGAAGGACAAAAGAATACGCTCTCAGAGCTGGCATGTGTTCAAAGCGTGCCAGCCTTGTTTGACAAAAACAGAAAAAAAATGTTGCCAGGTTCTACTTTGCCAACAATTTTGGGTTTCAGCTGCTAAAGCGTCTGAGTTTGTTCGCTTCATCCCGGCCTTTTCATGCAGATGGGGGATGATGTTCTGATTGTGGAGAATCCGGAAGACGTTTCCAAACACGTGCCTGTCAACACCAGCCGTATCTTCATCAGCAAACTCGCGGAAACAACAGACACGTCGACCATTTTCATTGAGGTTCGTGCCTGGCCTGGTCATTTTGAAACGGCTTGTGTTCCTTTTGAACAACATCAGTGAAGAATACGTATTCCGTTGAGGAACTTGACGTCAGAACTTGGTCCTTTGATTCCACAGAGCACCGTCAAGAAACTGTGCCCGAAGCAAACTGACAGAACGAGGAACTACAGCTTGATGAAGGCCGTTTTGGCCGACGGTGAGCTGCCTTGTTTTCAAACCCGCGGTTTTTGTATTGTGTAATCACCATCTACATGTGTGTGTGTGTGTGTGTGGGGGGTGAGGTGCAGTCGCACCAGGTGGGGTCTGACTCTCTTGGCCCCCCGCGTCCCCCCCCCCTGGGTAAGGTAGCAGCATAAGGTCCCAGCCTGACCCAGGATGTAACCTGGTTGTGCAGCTTGAGAGCCCCCCATCCCAATCCTGTTTCAGAATAATACCAAAATTCGAAGTTTCATGTCAGCCAAGTTGGTGTGGGTGGAATCGTGGGCTTTCTTGGCGTGGCCTTCTTGTACGTGTTTTGTACGTCCTGTCCTTCACACACACCACCAAGGGACCCGGCGAATACCAAATTTTCAAGCTTCTGTTTGTGGTGGATGGTGAGTGAAAATGTGAGACAACAATTTTCACAGCTTCTTCAACGAGGACGAATCAAACCACAGTGAAAATTTGCATGTTTGACCGATTCCCGTGTCAAATGGCTCGACGGGAAACACATTTCCTGGGAGAAAACTGGTGGTCATTTGAGCACTGGATACCGCCAGTTGAGGGGGCACGACCCTCGAGTCAGACAGCCCTTTGGCTCTATCTCATTTCGGTTTCAGAGTTGCCCCTCCTGGTGCAATGCACGGCGGACCCTGTGCTCTTCAACACGGCGGTGTTCTTGTTGTGAAGTACCACACGTATAACGTATAAACTGACATCGGAGGCTGCTGATAATTTTGTAGTTTTATTTTCAGGAGACCGTGACACAGACGACATCAACGTTTTCTTTTTGGGTTGTTACGCGGATGAAAGTGCGATTCTCAGAGAAGGGGTGAGTGTCGCCAACTGTCTTTTGATGACTAACAAGCCAACAGAAAACCAAATGAAATGGAACTCGTATGATCTTTCAATTTTGCAGGATATCGTGGTTATGACGAATTTCTTTGTTGAAAACTGCACGAACCCGGCCAAATCGAATCACGCGTGTCAGATTATTCTCAGTGACGAGCGACAGTCTCGACCGAAAGTTTGTGTGAGTACAACGGCATGTTTTCCCCTTTTGTTCGACCACAGACAACAGGAATTTGTGGAGATTTTGCTGCGTTGTCTGCGACTTCGGTTTTTGCATCATGAAGCATCCTTGTTTCCTTTGTAGATTTTGCACGGCCACTCTCGGACAGCTGCATCAATTACGTCGAGACCCAGTGTAGTTGCCTCGCCCAGGAAACAGCAGGATCCCCCGTCCAGCAGCGGCGCGACGGCGTCCGCCGCGGCCCCAGTGAGCGCCGCCACCTCTGGAGACACCAGCAACGACGCGATGGACCAAGACGGGGGAAGCCCCCGGACTGACGCCTCCGTCCCGCCGCGCGACGGAAGCGCTCGAAGTGCGAACGAGAACCAAAGCGACTTGAGAGCGTCGACCTCGCATCAGAACGAGCAGCGCAACGACGTGACGCCCCAGGGCCAAGGACCGGTCAGTCCTGTTTGGATGTGTGGAAAAAAAAGGCTGATCTGGGGAATGTGGGAAGAAAAGTCAGCACGTGTGCTCATATTTGTTCTTTCAGAGTGTTTCCATGAACTACACGTACACAAAGCTGGGTGATTTGAAGACGGGCCAAACGGTCAATGTGTACGGTGTTGTCAAAGAAATTGTGAAGAAACCGTATCGGACACAAGGTCCAGGTAAAGCCGTGTACAACTCACCAATACTAAAGGGTTGACCCAGTGTTTGCGACACAACTTGTGAAGTCCGCCTTGCTTGATGTTTCAGACTATATGATGATGGTCCGCATTGTGGACGCGAGTCTGGATGATCAGAACAGCAAGCTCAAGTGCGTCCTGTTCGCACGGTCTCTGAACAGGCTTCCGAGAGACGCGAAGACGGGGGACATTCTGCGCGTTCACCGCCTCAAGGTATCGCATCCGGCGCACACACTTTATTGCGAGCGTATTCTGTAAATTTTCGAGGAAAATCTGTAGTGGTGACAAAGCTGAGAATTCTCGATTCGTTGTTTGCACGAGAAACCCCAAAGAGACTCCCGACCTCCAGACGTCTGCGCGTTCACTGCCTGTTTTCACGACGCTTGTGTATTCGCGAGTGTGACATGATGTGACGTGTTTCGCCTCAGATCTGTGAGTACAAGGGAGAGCTGCAGGGGAAATTTGGGCCCGGCTTCTCGTTCCTCGTGTTCGACGGTTCTCCCGGTGCATCGCTCAACCCCAAGTTGAAGTCGTCCCCGCACTACACCATCAGTGACGCCGACCACTCACAGGTGAGGACGGAGGCACCAAGGGTCCGTGGATTCGAGCTTTGTTTTGCTCGGAGAAACCAAATTTCGAACTCCCAAGTCGGAAAGCTTGTCATTTGAGAGGTGTGGAAGGTAAATTTGGGAAAACATGTAAACTGACAAAGCGTGGCGAGGTTACAAGGGCAAGAAGTAACCAAGGAAAGAACTGTATCAGGGTTCGTCCTCTGCTATGCGAAGCTGCAGTTCTTGGGACTGCTGCACTGTCTGATGTCTTGGTTTGTCGCAGGTTCGCGAGCTGCGCAACTGGTGGAACGACGTGCTTCAGCACGACGCGGAAGCGACACGAGCACGCGCACTCGAGGCAGTTCAGCCCAATGAGTACTTCGACCTCACGTGCCAGGTCAGCAGCAGGACGAGCGAGGGCGCCACCGACTCCTGTCGTGATACGCTCTGAAGCTTTGCACAGTTTTTGTGAGGAGATCAAGCTGCAAATGATGTCGCTAATTTTGCAGGTGGTTGGAGTTTGTGCGATTAATCCCACGTCAGGATGTCTTCTGAAGGTGTGGGATGGAACTACACCTGCCGTGTGAGTACAAGCGCTCCCGTCTCCTGCTCATCAGACACACCTGTGGTCAAGTCCTGCTGGCGATGCAATGTCAAAACTGCTGAATTTTGGGGAAATTTCTGGGCAGGGCGAGCTTGCTGTCATGTCCATATGTCGCGTTTTGTGTGTTGCAGCCCGGTGTGGGAGAGTGACCTTGGGCAGGGACGTCCCATGACTTGTGATGAGCAGCTCGCGAGGCGCGTCGGCGACAGACTCGTTGAGGTGGCCGTGTTCGACGATCACTTCGAAAAGGCGGCGCAGTTTCAAGTGAGTTGAGCTCAGCGGGTCGGTCCAACTCTGAATCCAGTGTTTCTTTCTCGGAAGCTGGAAAACACCAATGCTTAGGCAGCTGTTGGAATTTTCTGTGTGTCTGCTTTGTGTTTCTAGCTGCGTGTTTTTCGTGTAGCCTTGACCTCGCACTGAAATTGGGCGTTTGCTTTGTTGGTGCAAGACCAAAACATACCAACAGCGGTGCTGAGCGTTTTGCTTTGCTTGCAGCCGGGCCAGTTCGTCAAGTTGAGCAACGTGCACGCGATGCTGCACCGCGCGGACAGCGCCCACGCGCACAGCGCCGTGCCCACGGTCGAACTGTGCGTGCACAGGGGAACCACGTTCGGACGCCACGTGTCTGTCATCGACCAGTCTGACCCTGAGGTACAAAGGCAGTCTGGCAGGAGTCCAGTTCATTTACTTTCTTTTGAAAGAACGAACAAGCCTTGAAGTTCGAATATTGTCTTCACTGCTGCATCCATGCGTGAACCTGTTGCTGGCAACAATTTCTCTAGTCACTGCCTTGTCTCTGATTAGTACGCAATGTGCTCGGCTTCAGGTGCAATCATTGAAAAAGAAGCTGGAAGAGGCACTCCAAGCTTCGGGTCCAGCAGACGAATCAGCGGTGGCCTCCCCACCACCAACCAACGAGAGCCCAGAGCGCAGAGTCACGCGACAAACGGCGGCCAAGGAACCGACGACGCCCATGAAAGAGACGACCAACTTGGAACTGAGGCGGTCCGCGAGACTGGAACAGAAGTCACCTGGCAAAAGGTCGCCTCAGAAGCGGCTGTCCGGCCCCGACGCCGAGCAGTCTCCTTCCGGAAAACGGCCGTTGACGGCAGAGGGCACCAGCAGTCAGGTTCCACGATGTATGGTGAACACTGCAACAGGTATCAAACGACCAAGTTTTACAACTGACCTTTATTTGCACAAGGCTAAAATATCCAGTGTTGTGGCGCATTGAACAGCCCCACATGCATGCATTCAGCTCCAGTCAATGCCGGACCCACAAAAAAGTAGGGTCGATGTGGCCCTGCCAGTTGGTATCGTACGACTTGTTGGAGTGACTTATCTGGCCTCACCACTCTTGTGTGTGTGTGTGTGTGTGTGTGTGTGTGTGTGTGTGTGTGTGTGTGTGTGTGTGCGGTTTGTGCGTGCGCGCGGTCGCGTGTGTGTGTGATCAGTTGTGGTGGTGGACCTGACCGCACCAGTTGGTGGGGCTGGTTGGGGATCCCCAATGAAAGTCGTAGACACCAGGCCCAAGGGTGACAGACAGCCCTCAACCGCGGACTGGAGCTAGGGACATAGGTGATATTTCCGGACAAAGAACCTCACGATTCTCACGATTCTACTTCACGCAGTCATCAGGGGACATCGCCACATCCTACCAACAAGTATTCAGGACGTGCGGAACTATCCAAAAGTGCCTTACAAGTTCCGGGTGCAGGCGCGCCTTCACGATTACGAGCCGAGGGCCCACAGCGCGACGGAGGCGCTCAAACTCTACTGCAATAAGTGTCACGGACGGTGAGTTCAGAAGCGTATCCTGGCTTGCAGATTGCAAGAAACGCAAAAAACGAATTCCTCTCTGGAAATATTTGTGCGTCAATTTCTCGATCAAATCAGAAAGGATGATTTCTTGTGTGTTGCAGGTGGCCTTTGCCCGAGTCTCGGGCGGGGCCGGAATCATGGGCAGGGGGCGTTACTGCCGACACGGTGGAGGACGGTGTACCGCAGTACGTGTGCCCGTGCTGCCCCAGCGAGACCGAACAAGGTGAGACTGATCGTGTTCTCGCCCCAAAGACGACAATTCCTGCAGATACGGTTGCTTTGTGCCCGACACTGTTATTGTTGTAAAGTCAATCGAATCACGTGAACCTGTCTGGTGTCTTGAGCTGACGATTCAATGGAAGTATTCAAATATTCATCTGAAAAACTCGGTTTGGTTTGCAGGGCCCCAGGTGCTGCGGTACATCTTCATGTTCCAGCTGATCCTGTTCGACGACTCCGGCTGGCTCGTCGTCCACCTCGTCGAGGACGAAGCCGTGAGTTCAAAGTCCGCTCTCACATTGTTCGCATTGGACGCTTTTGATTTATGAGTTCCGATGTGTAGCTATCTCCCGACAGTGAGTTCAGTGGAGGTTGAGTGCGCGAGAGCTGACAGTTTGAACTGTTCCTTCCGTTTGGAGCCGTGCCGATAGAGGTTGAATGTGTTGCAACTCGTGTCGTTTGCAGGAGCGGTTTTTCAACGGAACGCGCGCGGTGGACGCGCTGCGGGACCGGCGGGTGTTCGGGGACGTGAGGGCGCAGCTGCAGCAGCTGTCCCCCGCCCGGGGGCGCGACGCGACGCGCCCGCTGCTCGAGCTCTGTCTTCAGTCCTACTGGACGCCTGCGTCCTCAGGCGACCGCAACGCGCCGGCGCTGACGCGCAACATCAACTTCAAGGTGTTCGACACGATGCTGGTGGACAACTAGGCGCCCGATGTCTCACGTCACTGCTCCCATGGGACTTACTACGCGTGACTGGCGAAGGAGTCGCAGGAACAAAAGTATTTATCAACTTGGCTGGTTTGGACGGTTCGCAATGCTCATAAGTCCACAATCGTTTGTACAGGTGCTCTCGTGTTTGTATCGTTTTCATTGTCTCAGTTATGCAGGTCAGGAAAATGCTTCAGATAGTGGGCGCCCTTCTGAGATCATACAAACTAAGTTTCGTTTTCAGTGCTTTCAGTTCTCAAAAGTAAACAGCCGTACCTCGTTGGCCTCACCAACAGACGGTACAGCCACAGCTGTAGAAACGTTCTGAAAAAAGTATCAGTGGGAAACCTGCTCACACTTTCGCTTGCAGAAGTGCCAAAGGCGTTTTGCAGGCTTGTCAGAAGGAAAGAAGTGTGGCCAAAATATTTGACCAAGTGGCGTTGGAAGCCAAATATTGTAGCCGGCAAGATAATCTTGTTGATGTGACCTGGTAATGAATTTTCTTCAGCTTTGTTGAACAGCAGGATGCCTTACGAATTGCCTGGACCAAGGAAATACAGGGTTTATTCGGGAGTTCGCACACTTTTCCTACTAACAAGATGTTGAATCGGTGAAGAGAATTGTCTCGTCTGTTTCGCTGTCTTCAAAAACCCGGTGCTCTCTCAGTTTCCTGGGCCACGACTTACTTCTCTGACGTTGGCGACAATTTCACGGCGAAATTGCAACGTGGAACTTGCTACCGATCGCACGTTTCATCTGGGAAACCAGGTCATTGATTGATGTTGTGAATAAAACTATTTATTGAATTGAATGCAAACTTCTCTGTTGAGTGTTTGCATCGCCCGAAAACGGACCCGAGTCGTCCGTCTGCTGCGCGCGCATCCCCGCGACGTCGCGCACAGAACAAACAAGTCAAACACTACTTTTGACTTTACAGTTTACATGTACAGAATGTACATTGTCTTCGTACCATTTGACAAATCTGGCGTTCAAAGAAAACTTCTCTGACATTTCTTGTCGAAACTTCAAGGAATTAACCGCTAATCAAGCAACAGGAAGGAGTTTCTTTCAAATCTGCAACAGAGGCAGGAAAGCCACAAGACTCATCCAAACACTTTTGAATCCGCAACTCTTACCAAAGAAAAAGACTCACCAAAGGAGCATTAGTACTTGAAACGCAAAACCTTTGTTACGGAGCTGCAGGATGGACGAACCAACCAATTATATCTGGAAACCCAAATTCACAAGCCAGTGAATTGAAGATTTCGACCCCCTGGCCTGGGACTTCCAGTGAGTGAAGTTTTGGTTGGTATTTTATTGCACTTGACTCAATCGAAGAGCAGCTCCTTCCCCATCCCACTCAACAGCGCCGCGGAAGCGAGAAAATGAAACGTGCTACGAGCAGTGTGTTTTCACAAAATTTCGCAAAGGACACGAATTTGCCCCAATGCACCAAATTAGTTTTGTTCGAATCTAACAGTCACTCAACGCACCCTGCAAAAAATATTTGCAGAAAAGTGGACATACAAAACTATATTATGGACACATTATTTACATTTCCGTGAATGATTGGCGGCATGAAAAAACTCAAAATCAAAGACAAAAACCATTTTGAAACAAAATAAATGCATAAATTCACAAGTCTTTGCTGCAGACACACCGTCGGCAGCTTGCTGACTGACGACTGAAAATTTGCATCACAAGTGAAAACGTCCCACGGATGATGACTGCATCACAAACTCAGTCCCACGGTCCCGAAAATGATATCTTCGGTTTTGATTCCTTCATGGATCTCAGTGTTTGTAGTTGGCATGTTGTTGAAGTAATAATAAGTTCGCGTGGTAAATTGTCTAGAAATTGACCAATGAGCGCGTCCTTCCATTGATCAGCATCCGCAGCCTTCCTTTTGTTGCTGGTTCTGGTCGTTCTGGTTGAGTCGGATCTGATCGGGGAAATCATTGTACATATCGACATCGGTTTCCTGGGCGAGCGCGTTCTTTGCGACCGTCTGGAACGCCTGCTCCACGTTGATCGCTTCCTTGGCTGATGTCTCGAAGTAGGGAATATCGCCTTTACTGTGGCACCAGCTTTGTGCTCGTTTGGTGGACACCTGAAAACGAAGAAACGATTGACTTCTCGCCCACAGCGTCCAAGAAAACTTCGGCATCAGATCATCTGGAAGTCTCATTTGCGACTTGTGCTCGAGAGGAAAAACATTTTGCAGCTCTTTATACTCACTGCTCTATTTTCCAAATCTATTTTGTTTCCTATGACGACGAAGGGGAAGTTTTCTGGGTCTCTGGGCGACGCCTGTATGAGGAACTCGTCCCGCCAGCTGTCCAGCGTTTTGAACGTGTTGGGCATTGTGACGTCGAACACCAGCACGCAGCAGTCGGCGCCCCGATAGAACGCGACGCCCAACGACTGAAAACGCTCCTGCCCGGCCGTGTCCCAGATCTGAAACAATTTTCACGCCAGTGCACATGTGTGAATTGACCATTTGCTCATGGTAAAATCCTGAGATTCTCCCACTGGGGGTGGGAGTGGGGGGTGGAGGGGAACCAGAAACACGCCACTGCTCTTGGGCTCGGTTCCCACTGACTGCCATGCAGGGTTCTGTTTCCATACGAATGTGATGTCGCTGTCAGTTTCCACAAGGACTGTGATGAAAACAGCAAAAGATGGCGATCCTTTCATCAAAAGGTGGCGATCCTATTTTATTTGGTGGGCGGGGGTCAGATTGGGCACGGCGTCCACACCGAGCCAAATGCCGTCTGCAGGCGTGGTGGTCCCTCCTGTGTGGCGGATCCGGTGCCTCCAGTTGGTGTGTGTGTGTGTGTGTGTGGGGGGTGGTCCCTCCAGAAACTCGGCCACATTCACACGGACGGAAGAGCGATACAGCACGCTTCCGCACTTTGTTGACGCAGCAGCTGCAAGAAAGGGGAAGGGGACCAGGGTCTTTCCCAAAAAAGGCACAAAGTTATCTTCCTGCTTTCGCAGATCGAGAGCCAAACACGACCAAACTAAAGGCAGCAGAGCAGTCGCTAACAAAAATACACGTTGGAAAGAGCGTTTCTGATAAAACGGTTCAAGACGGAAGTTATCGCGTGTACAATTGAAACTGTTATGGTGACAGATTCCCACTTTTTCGTTTCAAAACTCGGGTACCACCGGTTTTCAAGTTTGCTGTTCGGCAAAACAATTTCTATTTTATGTTGGGAAGTCTGCGATAGGATCAGTGTGACTGAGGCGCCAGTGACAATTCTGAAGCGACACACTCGCAGATCAAATCACTTCTTGCGCCGTAACCAAAGCGAGGGAACTGAAACTCTACACCGGTGTGGTACGAACCTGCATTGTTACCAATCTGTCGTCGACCATCACCTCCTTCGTGAGGAAATCTGCACCTATTGTAGCCTTGTATTGATTGCTGAATTTTTTGTTCACATACTGGTTCATCAGCGAAGTCTTGCCAACTCTGAAAAGGTCGAACACGGAATTTTAGTCATGTTGAAGCGTCGACGAAATGAACGTCACTCGTACGAGGTGGTATCTACAAGTTCGTATCGCTGGCTTCAACATGAGCAGTTTCTTGGGTACTGAAGCCATTAACCCAGTTGCGCAAGAAGACCAGACAAGGCATAAAATTGTCAACAAACAAGCACTTTACAAGGTCAACTTTGTTTGCAAACAATCTGTACAGGGGTGGTCCTGTTCAGACAACAGGAGGAGGCTCTTTTATCCCCTCAAAGTAATTCCCACTGTGCTGGATGCACTGCAAAGCACACCACTTCCAGTCTCTGAAACACTGCTTCCACCTCCATGTGGGAATGTCTCCAAAGAGTTTGTCGACCTCCTGGATGAGGGTTTCCACATTTGGAAAGTTCTGCCCGCTCAGTTTGCGTTTGACAGTGGGAAAGAGGAAGAAGTCACATGGTGGGTGCTGAGTCCTCTTGAAGTTTGTGAGTAACTGGAAGTGGGCAGTGGGTTGGCAGGTGTGGGGGGAGGCATTGTCATCATGCAAGAGGAAGGTGAGAGCTCTCCTGCGCCTCCACATGTGTGGCCTCTTCACTCTGATATGGTCTCTCAGCTCTCTGAGAGCTTGCCTGTACACCAGTCCAGTCACAGTGCCATTGACAACCTAGTGACAGTAGATTAAGCCTTTCCAGTCAAAGAAGGGAATTGCCATCGCCTTCTTGGTGTTCAGAGGCCTCTTTGCAACTTGAAGTCTGTCACTTCCTGGGACACTCCACACCATGTTGTTTACTTTGGGGTTAGGGTTAGAGGTGTGAAACCAGCTCTTGTCAGCTGTGATCACTCTCTCCAACCATCCTCTGCGGTCACAATTCTGGAGAAACTTGACACACATGGACACTCTGTTTGCCTTTTGCATGTCAGTCAAGTCATGAGGGACAAGTTTACAACTTCTTTTCTTCAGTTTGAGCTTTCTCTTGAGTATTCTCTGAGTGGCTGTGTACCTCAAACCAGTCCTCCTGGTGAGTTTGGCGATGGTTGTGCATGGCTGAGCAGTGACAGCATCCTTCACCTCTTGGATCTTGGCTGGAGCTGTAGCCACTGGCAGTCTTCCAGTCCTCTTCAAATCACACATTTCTGGTCTCCCATCTCTGAATTGGTGGTACAGAGATCAAATTGCAGCTGGCTTGATGGCATCTTGTCCAAAAACTGTTTGAAAGTCACGTGTGGTTTGAGCAGCACTGTGTCCAAGCAGCTGTGAGTACCATACACAAATCCGGAGACAAATTTTCCAAGCAATGTCACCCGCAGGCACATCAGTTTTGCATGCAGCCATGACCTCTCCTGCATTTGACAGAATCGCTGAGGTATTGAACTCATTGGCATCGATCAATTGATTGACTATTGACACACCATTGAGGCCAAATTTACGCACAAAAACCGCTCATGTTGAAGACAGCGATACGAACTTGTAGATACCACCTCGTACGTTGTACACAACACGAATCTGACTCAATTCGAGATGATGGGTCGGAGAATCCCCCTTCCCCAAAACGGCAACCCTTTGTGAGACGAGCCGCCGAGACCTTGGACCAGAGAAGGGAGTTCACACACACGTTGGCTCAGTCAAGCGAAATGACTGAATGCGACAGCGAGTCATTTCGTTCTCTCACCCCCAATCAATCCATTTGCAAGGTTCCTCTAAATTTTTGTTCCAACTTCTGCTGTATCCGACGGGCAATTTCTCTTGCGCATTCACATTCAAAGCACATGACAAAGCACACGTGTTCACGTCTTTCGCTCGGAACATCATGGCAAATAGCGTTGAACAACAGACCTCACTGGCCTGTGTCGCAGTGTCAACATGCCTGGATCAGGAAACTAGAATGGTGGTTGCTCTTGAACCGTGTTGCATATTTTATGCACATGACGATCCCAGTTCACGCGCCTCCCGTGTCGGGTTCAGCATTCATCATCTTACGTGGCCAGGAAAGGCGAACGGTTGAATATTTAGATTACTCACCCACTGTCGCCGAGGATGATGACCTTCAACAACACCTTTTTTCTGGACGACATTGTGGTGTGAATCTACAAACTGGCAGAAAATGAAACTGTAGTTCTCCACTATGCATGGTCGCGCAAGTTAAAAGAGAGACTACGCAATCAGAATTTTGTCGATCTTCGATCCGCAAGAACAATACTCGTACGCAACACTGGTGAACTGAGTGCACCAAGTCGATGACAAAAAGTTTCAAGTCGATCAAAACTCCAGTGTTGGTTGCACTCCAATACGAGTGGTGTTGTGTTGAAGTGCCACTCTCGCACGAGTGAAGACCCAACGAAGACCAATGTTCATAACATTTCGTGGCATCTCCAGCAAAGGAAACTTGGCTGAGTGCCGTGAAATCATTGAAAGGAATTTAATTCAACCATTCATTCAAAGTACGTGATCAAAGTAGATCTGTGCAGTCTTTCTTCCTTTGACAACCGAATCACTTCAGAAAGATGTCGATTTCGAACATGTGTCAAATGTCTGGTTCCAGATCTAGATCGTATTCTTTCAGATTCTCAGTTTGCAAACAAACGCCTGAAAGTGCGTTTGCCCAACAACTCCCGAAGTTCGAAGACACGATGACGACGACAGTTCGAGTGTCCCAGCTACACACACACAACTGGCGACCCAACTAGCTACTTAACAAGCTCAACTTTTGCCTGACACTAAAAATCACGAGGATACCCTTTGAAACCACAAGTTACGTTTGAGTCTGTCGTATCCTTGTTGATCAGCTGTCATATGACGGAGTTTCCGACACCCACTTTTGTTTATCCTCAAATCTTAGCACTGGGACCAAATTTAATGGAAATACAACCCCCACACCACTATTCCTTCATGTAGCTTATGTGAAAATGAGCGAAGTCAAAAAGAGAAAGCTTACAACAAAGCTTACACAGGCTTACACGTACCTAAGCCGAAATACAGCTGCAATATCTGTCCCAGTCCAGTATCTTCCGTTTCACTTTTCCAAGATGGCGGTGGATCTCGTGACCCGACGTCACCGGAAGCGGCGCTGCGCACGCCCGACCTCAGCGCGACCCAACATGGCAGCGCCCAGTGAAACACACGGAGATAACGGCGATTTTTCGACTTCAAAGCTGGGCACAAAAGAACAGTAAGTTTTGCCCGTTTTATAAGAAAAAAATCGTGACAAAGATATAGTGGACTTCATTTTTGGAGTTGACAAGTCCCCTTTCGGCATTGGGACATTGCATTGCACACACTCCAGTTCAGGTGAAAACAGACTGATCAATGTGGTGTGACTTGAATCAGGGGGAACCATTGAACTGACCTTAATGACGCGATGCTTACGCTTCTCTGGACAGGCGCTCGATGGTCTGGGTCAGACACAAGTTCCTTGTGGGTGCAAGCCCCTAGAAATGCTGCAGTATGAGAGTGATCACCCTTGGGTGGTCACACCGGAGGTTCAGATGGTCAGTGTTGAGAAGTAGATGCCATGGAATTTCTTGTTTCAGTGCACTATATGTTTCAATGTCCTCAACTTGCCTGATGTCCATGATGAAAGAGGGAAATTCCAGTTGTGTGATCTCACTCTGGGGCCCCTGGATGTGGGAGGGGATCAGCCAATTCAGTTAGATTTCAAGAAAATCAGCCTTAAATGGCAAATCTCTGTATAAGATAATTCTTGTGACATTGTGTTGAAATGTTAAAAATAGCCACTACAGCCAGCACCCCCTGGTGGGGGAGGAGTATGGTGTGACACACCTGACCTGAATTGTCAGAGCCACCACTAGATGGCATGAAAGGACTTAATAAATGGGGAGATTCATGCCTCAGAGAGCAGTCTCTTCTGAGATACCCAACTGATCGTTTGTGATATCACTACACAAGAATCCCAGATCCACACACCAGTTGGTGGAGCCAGATCGAGCTTGCCAATTGGTGGAGCTTGGCCCACTATACTACCTGGTGAGGCTAGATCCACCACATCAACTGGTGGCTCTACCACACCAAATGGTTGGGCCTGATACACACCAACCAACAAATTGCCGAAGGCCAACAAAACCATACTCTCAGAAGAAAGGGAACCTGACCAGGCGTGACAGGCGCAGAAACCCTGAGTTCCGTGTGTTTGCGTGCCAAGATTCAAACGTGGGTGTCTACAATTTCAGCTGGGAATCGACGTACAACAAGGAGATCGAAAACTTCAGAGAGACAGGCGAGGAAGGCGAAGTTTGGTGAGTCGACGTGTGTTGGAAGGTGTGTGTGTGGGCAGATTTGTTGATGGTCATCGCGGCTGCAGTTGTCAGATTCACCCCAAATTAGGTTTCAGAGAACTGCGCTCGCTGCGGTCATGTCAGTCAGTAATCGTACAACCCCTCCCCTCTCAAAGCGCTTTTCGAGCGACCGTGGTGGATCCCGAAGTGCGTGAAGAACCATCCATGACTTTGGAAAGAATGGAAACTTTCTCATCAGTGAGTGTGCCGGGGCAAGCAAAATCTTGTTTGAATGGCATGTTCTCTCACGCAGGTTTGGGTACGGGAGTGTCAAAAGAGTTGTGAGATGGATGGAACGCAGTGCTGATGTCAAAGAAACCAGCTCTGTCTTGGACTTGGGATGTGGAAACGGCTTCACACTGCTTCAGTTGGTGCGTCGCGTTTTTCTATTTTCGTTCAAACTGACTTCTGGTCAATCACAGCAGATACCGCCCCACCACCGAAGGAGAATTGGTTGACTTTTGTCGAAATGCAGCGTCCTCCATTGGCATTGACACTGTCACGGTTTGATGATCGGGTTCAGCTCACTGGGAAGAATACCGATTGGTCTTCTCTCATTTTGCGATCACGCGAGAACAATTCACATCCCGCGTTGACGAAGTGACGGAAGTGGGCTGAAGCCTTGTGTCCTCCACCAGCCCCACCAACTGCTGGGTCCAGATCTACCAAAAGAAACGGTGGTTGGTCCGGCATAAGCTGCAGTGCATTCGGCGGACAGGGGTTGTTCAAGTGTTCCCACTCATTCCTGTTTCAGAGAGAGAAAGGATTTGAGAATTTGACTGGCGTTGACTACGTTGACAGCGCCGTGGAGTTGGCCAAGGCTTTGGCGGAAGAGAATGGTGCAGGAGACATCCAGTATGAGGTACGTGTTGTGGCGCAACTGGAAACAGTGGCGCCCCAATTTTTGCGGGGTACGAGCTCGAGTGGAGGTAAATTCACAGGTGTGGCCCGAAGGTTGAACGGACTTTACTGCTTTCTCTCATTTCAACGTTCTCATTTGTTCACAGCAGGGAGACATTCTGGAAGACCCGTTCACCTGCAGCTGTTTGACTCGACAATACGACGTTTGTCACGATAAAGGGACGTACGACGCGATTTGCCTCAATCCAGACGATCCGCAGGAGAAACGTGTTCGGTACCGCAGCAGCGTGAAGAGGCTGTTGAGTCCCGGCGCCTTGTTCATCATCACATCGTGCAACTGGACAGAAGAGGAGCTCAGGGCGCATTTCGAAGCAGGTAAAATTGAGCTTCGTTGAGAACTTGAACATTTTGCGAGTAACGGTATGACAGACAACTTATCCTTGCGCGAATAATCTGAAATTGCTGGAAAAGTTCGTTCTGGTCTGATGCTCAGTTTCGTCTTTTGCAGAGGGATTCAGCTTTGAGGAGAAAATTCCTGCACCAACTTTTCAATTCGGAGGTCAGACCGGCAATAGGGAGACGTCTCTTGTCTTCAGGCGAACCGTCGATTCGACGTCCTGACACAAGATGGGGAGTCCGAGAAACGGACAACTGTGATGTGACACAAGTGCTTGAACCGAGTGGTGCCAAAGTGACAATTTTGCCCGTTTTTCAACCAGTTTTTTGCTTCACCGGTTGGGTGGAGAATTTGAATCGATGGATTGTTTGTTTCAAAAACGACAGCTCAGTTACACGGAGACTGCAGCTTGAATCGTGACATCTGAATTTGGATTTATTGCTGATAAAAATCACAGTCATCCAGTCACAAATCTTTGGCTTCGGACTTGGTGTGGACACACGAGATGAAACAACTTTCTCCATGGGAGACAAAACTGACGATGACATGAAAAGGGATGAGCGAGGTGACATTCCTGGTAACATTCCTGCTGCAGCACCATTGTGTAAATTTACAATATGTTTGAAGCACAAAATTGTGCTCAGCTGTAAGAGACCATTTTTACATCGTCAATTTGCGTAAAATCAAGTATCACAGGATCAAACTGAGGAACAGTGAGCAATGTATAATACGTGCAGCTTGAACATAAACCGCGCATCAGACTCGTACAATACGCAATAGATTGCGAATCCATGGCTACCAGATCCAAGAGAACATTCATTGGGAGTGATGCATACAACCAAAAGTGCAGGCATTGCTTTTGTCAAATTCGTGTGACGCGCCTCGAACAGAATATCATCTCAATTCCCATAAGCGTTCCCCCATTTTGATTGCTTCAACATTGCTTTGGTTGTCAATAAAAGGCAGAAGTTGCACGTGAGAACAAAATGGAAGCACTGACTCATTCCCGTGAATGTGACACAGGGATGACCAGCGCTATCAGTGAGCTGCGATGTGTTGCCAGTTTCATCTGGCACCGAAAACCTTGAAGTCACTCAGAAACATGGGTTGCATCCAATCTGGCTGACGCCCACCAACCCCTGTAAACCTCAAGAGTGGCATATTTCTCAAGAGGCGGAGGCAAACCCAACTGCCTGATTTTATCATTGGGAAACAGACCAAAGTTTCGTCTGAGAAAGCTTCGGCACTGTTCCCTGAGCGAGCGTGGCTGCGTTGCAACCTCCATCAACCAATGGCAGAACTCCAGATCATCGTCGGAACAGACGTAATCGTAGAAGGGCTCGACCTCCTTGGCGGAAGATGGTATTCCAGCTTCGATGAGGAGTTCGAGGATTGCTCGAGACCCTGGAATACTGAAGATGCGGCTGTTGTTGTAGACGACGGTTTTCAGTGGGCGTCCGCCGTGCTTGTCGAGGTACATCATGTCTCCGCCTGCTTCGAGCAGCATGCAACAGATGCGCTTGTGCAGATACGATGTGTCAAATATGCGGCACAGCATCCACGATATCAGGCTGTGGCCGTCAAATTCCAGCTTCACGCGCTTGGATTTGAGCAGCACGTCCGCAATGTCGTACCTAGAACGCAAAAACCACTGCGGTGTCAGTTTTTCAGAACAACTGGGGTCGTGGGTCGAATCGAATCTCAACTTGGAAAGATACGTCACCGTCTGAACGTGAACAACGCTCTGTGCAAAGGCGAAGGGTTGAGTCGTCCAAAAATGTTTCTTTCCAGCTCAAGCTTGCATTCTGGGATGGCCAACAACTTGTACACTGTAATTCATTGAACAGGAGAAAACATGTGTGTTTTCAAGTTTGAAGAACCGACACGCACATCCAGCTTGGGTGCCCGTACCAATGGCAGGACGATTGTACTTGATTGCCTCGATGATGGGGATGTTGCAGTTTCGAGAAGCGAAGTTGGGATCGTGGCCGTGCTCGAGGAGAACTGCGGCGATTTCGGGACTGTCGTTGAGGATGGTGAACTGAAGCGGCGTCACCGCCACGTCTCGTTGCTTCCCGTCCGGGAACCGAAGTTCGCAACCGCGACGCAACAAGTACCTACAGAACCAAGTGGATGTTACATGTGATGAGATCAGAACGGAAACAGATTTTGGTCTTTCTTCTGTGGACAAAAAGATGTTGGTTTCTTCGTCAGTGTGCCACTCACTTGACAATGTGGAGGTTGTTTGCCGCTGTGGCGGCGGCCAGAGGAGTGATGGCATCTTCGCTGGGAACGTTGATATTCGCTCCTGCAATGGTACGTAGATACGGACAGTGGGCCACTCCGAGAGCAATTTACAACGGTCTTGAGATCAATGCACTGAGTTGTGTTGTGTGTTCACCTGAACAGAGGAGAATTTCAATTGTCTCCAGGCTCCCGGAGTGAGCAGCCTCAGCCAGCGGTGTTGTGCCTCCTCTCACGACATTCAGGTCATACCCTTCAAAATGTGCATGTACGTGTACGTGTGTTTGACAGTGAAAACCTTCAACAATGCAAGGTTGACCTTGCTTTTGTACGATTTATTGATAGCCGTCTATACACGGTTCTCACACGCATACAAAACAAAGAAATAAATAAATAAAAATGAGAATGAGCACATTGGAGTCAATGGGAGTATTCATTGGGTGCATTTATACATTTTCAATTTTAAATTTTTTAATATGCAAATCTGCCTGTTGTGACAATATATAATTTTATAAATTGGTATATGTTTTTATATATATTATCTGGTATTTCTATACTTTTATCACCCTGAATTATCTGTATCAATTTTCTATTAGTTAAATTTTGTAGCTTGGTATGCATTTGTTGTATGTTATTTTTTAATACTTGTCTCTGTTGACAATATGCTATGCAATCCATGAAATAGTGATGTATTGTTTCTTGTTTATTTTTGTTGCAAACCATACATTTTGAGTTTTGTGTTAAATTAAATTTGAATTTGTCTGCATTTAATTTACTACATTGAAATCTTAATTTTAAATATATGTTGTCTATCTCTGTGTCATAGTGGAATAAATTTATAAATTAAGGTTGACCTGTCATGATGACCCGTCATGGTGACCTGCTACAGACTACAGCTTTCACAAACGGCGGTTTCGCTCAAAGCAAATTTAGTTTTTGGACTTTGCACCCAACAAGGTGTGGACCCATATCTTGCACTCGAAAGCCATATTTTGGAAGCTTTCACCGAATCGTCAGTCTGTCGTGGTTTGACTGGTGACTGAATTATCGCTCACAAGCACAATGAACTGCGTCGTACCTTGATGAATCAACTGACATATCTTCTCCTTGTCACCCTTTCGGATTGCATCGTACATCAGTTGACTTCTGTCATCAAAAGGTGAACTTGTCATGTTTGCATTGGAATGCAAAACTGGGTTGTTTCTTTTGTTATCATTTTATTGTGACATGTTATCTCCACGTGAAAGGTCATTTGTTTGCAAACAAACCGAGGTGCTTGTGGGATCTTGTTGTACACTGGCAGCCAATTCTCTCATAAAATCAGCCTCAAACTGTCGATGTGATCTTCTCGTGACACAAATTACAGCAGCAAATTGCTACAAACATGGTGATAGAAATAGATGTGCAAGAAATTGTGAATCGTTTCGTGTCAATTTTCATCAAGCATTGACTTCAGAGCCTCCAGGACGAAGGGAATCCCCGTCAGGGGGCAAACAGAATTGTGACGTCATAACATCGTCGCCATCTTATACGACGGTCAATTTTCATGAGAATACTTGAATTTCTAGAATTTAGCTTTTTTATAACTAACAGAATTGTTTTTTGAACGTTAAAAGAGAAGCCAGAGGCAAAAGGATTTAGAAAAACAGGAAAATGACCATCTTACCAAAGAAGAAGGTGAGTGAAACTTGCTTGAGTTTATACGGAATTCCAAAATATGTTCAAACATCCCTTGGCAAGCCATTTGCATTTTCGAGAACACCACTTGAACGTGAATATTGCCCTGCTTGTCCATTTTTGTGTGTTACAACATGACTTTGTTGCGGTTTAAAACATAATTTGTTCTCAACAATTTGACTCAGTGCGAGTGCAAAGTTCGTTGTGGTTTCACCAAATTTCCCAACAGAATATCCATTTCGATCCGACAGATCTCCAAGGTCTTGTGGATTTTCGATTTGCTTTGGATCTTTTCCGATGTCACCTTCTTCTCTGTTGTCCCGTGACTCTAAATTGGTTCGTGCTTGACCCAAACTTTGAAGGAATTCGAAAAAAAGATATTGTCTGCTGATTTGGCAGGGAAGTTCTCATGACTCGTGTCCCTTGTGACCTGTGGTCAGAGATCGTCACAACAAAATCAATTTTTCGTCCAGGGTGAAGGGGAGAAGGCGGAGAAGCACCCTCCGCACGCGCACGCGCACAATCATGGAGCGACGGAGCGCCACAGCCACACCCATACACATAGCCACACGCACGAGAGAGCGAGACGCCCGCCGTCCCCTCAGCGTTGGCTGCCTCCCAACAACCAGTCGCATGACGCTGTTGTCAACCACAACAAGCGTCGGCACAGGTACGAGCCCAACTGACTTTCTAAATGATCTTGTTGCAGATACGAGTACGTAAGGAGCACAATCTTTGAGTGGTGGTCGAATACTGTGAAAAGCAGCAACCAAAGAGATCGCAGCTGCACCAAACTATTCGTTTGTTTCACCGTGACCCACTTGCACCCATTGCTTTGAGGTCGAAGGAGGCAGACAGAATTCGTGTGAAAACGTTTTTTGCTTTTCAAGGGTTTGTGGAACTCGAGTGTTCTCGACAGGCAGCCAAAAGAGCTTTCGTTCCTTGTAGGTCCTCGCCGCATAGAACTGTGAGAAAACACCGCCAGACGTGCGCGGGACCGAGTACGTCCTCCCGCGGGGGACACGCGGCTCCGGCGGCGCCGCCCCGCCCCGCGGGCTCCCCACCCAACCCGGCGGGGCCGCCCGAGCCCGTCCCCGAGCTGAGCAACACCGAGGCGGAGAGCGAGCTCGAGGCGGGCTACAACAGCGGAGACGAGTACGAGCCGCCAAAACACCCGGATAACATTCAAGAGGTGAGCTCTCAAAGTTGCAGCCACCGAGCGGATGTCAGGTTTGACCACTTGTCTTTTGGCCTTGCTGCTTTTGTCACACTGGACCTGAAGAAACTTTCCTTTGATTTTGCAGCTGGAGGCTTGGTTCGAGCGGACGATGAAAGAAAAGCGTGGACTGCTCATCAAGAAGATGGGCGAGGATGGCGCTTGCATGTTCCGCGCAGTTGCAGACCAGGTGTACGGGGACCAGGAGATGCACGGCGTTGTGCGTCAAAACTGCATCGACTACATGGTCAGTTCTCATGGTGTCGGTGTGGTTGGTTCAGTGAAGAAAGCTCGTGATATTCAGCCTGTCCTGTGTCGTAAAAAAGCGGTTGAAGATTGTCGTTCTCTTGCCTGACATTGTTGTCAACACTGTCACTGGATTCCAACACTTGTCGGTTCTCTTTTGCAGTCGAAGAATGCGGACTTCTTCAAGCATTACGTGACTGAAGATTTCAATGAGTATCTGAAGCGGAAGTGCATCGACAGCGCTCACGGAAACCACGTGGAAATGCAGGCAATTAGCGAGCTGTACAACCGGCCCGTCGAGGTGTTCCAGTACAGCCAAGGTGTGCAGCGTTCAGCTTGTCAGCCCGCATGTAAAGCAAGCTATTTGTGGTTTCCTTGGAAACAATCGTTCGTTCGTGTCCAACCGCACATTTGTCTCCTTTTTGACGTCCATCGCACCTCCCATTGCAGAGCCAACGAACATATTCCAATCATCCTATCGGACGGATTACGACCCAATACGGATCAGCTATCACGGAAACGTGCACTACAATTCGCTGGTGGATCCATACAAAGCCACAATCGGTGTAGGCCTTGGCCTGCCTGGGTACCAGCCTGGGGTAAGACAAGGGACATGAAATCAATTGAACAATTTTAATGTCTGTTGCGCTGCACAGATTTCGTGTAGAACGGGGAAATAGTTGCTTTTCTTTCGTCTTTCAGCTTGCGGACAAGAACTTGATGAAAGACGCAACAAGTACTTCTGAAAACTTCCACATTGAGAAGGTAAGCGTGACTTGCTTGGGCATCCCAGAACGCATGTGGGCCTTCTGAAACAAACTTTCACCCCTTCCCTTGGCGAAGAAGCTGATCGTGGATACATTTTGCCTGTTGTCCAAATGCGCGTCAGTGTTTGGTGCTGGTCTTGCAGCAAATGTTGGAGGACAAGTTGCGGGAGACGGACTGGGAGGTGACGCAGGAGTCGATCGAGGAGCAGGTGGCGCGCGAGTCTTACCTCCAGTGGCTCAAGGACAACGAGAAGCGCGCCAAGAAACACACCTCGGTGAGCACCGACAGTCTGCCTGCCGAAGCACGGCAAGGGTGGTCAAGTTATGTTTTCCCGTCGCTCTCAGCATGACGACGATGCCATGAAGTCGTCATGCTGAGTGCGTAGGGAACCCAAATTTTGACCACGCCTCGTACAAGGGAGTCACAGTGGAGACTGCGGTGGCTGTCTCGAAACTTTCGGTGGTGATTCTCGTCAATGACACATTTCATTCAGAGCTGGTGCTCTGCAGAACGAAGGAAATTTGACATCTTTTTTCCAATCATCGTTTCTGCTTGTTCGTGAGCGAACGTGACGTTCCCTTTGCAGCCCCGCAGCGCGAGCGCGACGTGCAGTTCGGCGGCGGCGCTGAGCGACGCAGCGAGCAACTCTGCGGCGGCGTGGTGGGACCCGCAGCACCCGGCGGGGGGCGCTCCGCCTGCGCCCGGCGCGCTGTCCCCCGAGCCGCGCACCTCCCGCTCCCCGCGCCAGCGCTCCAACAACAACTCGGCGCACAACAGTCCCAACCGCACCGACCACGTCATGACGGACCCCGCGGAGCTCCATCTCTCTGGTGAGGATCACGCATTCGAAAAAAGCTTGAAACATTGTGTTCATATGAACGAGGAAGGGCCGTTTGATACCAACAAGTGAGTTGAGTTCGCAATCGCCAAACAAGCAGCTCGAGTGGCCTTTCACTGCGGCTGTCAAGCCCGACATGCGCACCATGACACGTGTTTGCTGTTGGCTGCAGGAAACACGTCGCCGACTCGGCCGAGCACGAGCAGCGAGGGCGCCGTCGGGGGCGCCACCTTCCCGGAAACCGTCTCCATCATGAACGAGCTGCCCCCGCAAGTGTTCGGTGAGTCGAGTCGTACGGACAAGGATTCGGCGTTTGGAAAATGTTGAGAGGCGGTTGCGTGTGATTTTGACGGTTCTACAACTCTGCGATCTCTAAACATGTTGTACGAGCTCTCATCATGGTAGAAATGGGTTCTCACCCCAAAAAAAAGGTTCCTGTGAAATCACACAACTCCTTTCTCGACCAAAGGTCTCGAAAAGTCATTGTGTGATTTCACAGGAACCATTTTTGTGCAGTGTGAGAACCCTGTCATCTTTTGGTGCCGAAACGGTCCAGTTTTGCACGTCACAGTGCAAAAAAAAGATTGGAGACGCACAAATTTCCCCCGGTCACAACAAATGTTCAGTTGTTTGTGACACGCACATTGTCTCAGGTGATCGTGAAAACAAAGGCCAGACCAACAGTACCCCCATCGCAGTCACTCAGCTTCCTCAGTCAAATACTGAGAATATTTTGAATATTTTGTGTTGGCGCAGGTCTGTGCAACGAGTGGGAGGAGGACGACATCCTGGCGCAGGTGATGGCGCAGTCGCAGCAGGAGTACCTCGACAGTCTGCGCAAGAAGGCGACCGTGTCGTCCCCGGCGAAACGCAGCTCCTCCGGGGGCGAGGCGCCTCCCGCCGCCCCCTCCACCTCCTCCTGCTCTCCAGCCGCTCCCCCGAACTGTGATCACCCCACCGCCTCCTCCCTGCACATCTCACTTGAGGGCTCCTCCGGCAGTGGTGTCTGCAATTCTGCTGGAAACATTCAGCAACAGCAGCAGTAGCAAGTCAGGAAGGTGGACGTGGGTCTGCCTGGACTGGATGTGAGTGAAAATGGACTTCAGCGTTTCTTGTGTGTGTTGTCGATCACAGCGTGGAGAGTGTGTTTGGGTGCGTTCGAGTCTTGTCGGCGCGCCGTGGCGTCGTTGTTGTCAGTTGAGCCGGGAGGATGAATGTTGCTCTGCGGAACCGCTTTTGAATGGGTTCTGTTTTTCTTGTGAGAAGCGACAGGAGATCTATTTGGCTGTTGTTCAATGGAAAGCGAATCATGATAAAAGATGTCGTGGGTTCCAGACGTCTTGCAGCTTTGTGCTTTTTGCTAACATTTGAAAGCTTCGACGTATATTCCTGAAATCTGCTAACATTTGAAGTAAGTTACACAAGTGAATGAACAGAGGCGGCTGAAACTGAACGCACGATGTTTCTCCGTGTCAATTTGTCTACTTCGTGGAATACTGTGTTACGTATTGCTTTGTACGATGCCAACTGATTTGACGCTCTCAGTGATCATGGCTTCTCTCAAACTGTTCTGCAAAACTCTGTTGCGCAAAACTAGCGTGGCAACCTGATCAATTGCCAACGTTGTACTTAAAACGGCTTTTCGTTTGATAGATTTTTTTTGTTTGATCAATGACTGATGCAAGATGGCACACCTTTGATTCGACCCGCAATTGTCTTCTCGCACACCTACCGTCCGATTTTGCGAACAGGCGTCTTCACGGCAAACCTGGACACGTTCAAAAATTTAGTTTCTGGGGCATGGTCTGTGTTGCTGAAAAATTTTAGCAAAACAAAAATTTCGCTGCAGCACCCCTGACTTCCAAAAATATTGGTCGACGTTGGCCGTGGTGGCACGTTTCAACCCCACCCCCTCTTCCACGGCTCACTCGCTTATTGCACCAGTGAGGCCATCGCGTGTGCAAACATTGTAGGTCACCGCGTCGTCACTGAGGCGAGTCTCTCCGCTTGCAATTCCTCGTGTTTCCTTGGCGACGGTCCCTATGCATTGTCAGGTCAAAGCTGCAGATGATGTCGTCTGCTGCTCGACTGTGAATTAGTCCGTTGTGAAACTTTGATTTTGTTTTGTCGGCACTTCGAAAACTCATTTGCATTGTGGACCTCAGAAGTGGAACTGGATCCAATACTCGTGATTTGTTTCCTTTGTTGAACGTGCGCGCGTGAGACTAGCACATCGGTGCATTCTTGTCTCCTCAAATACAGCCATGAAACTCAGTCGTGTCGTTATCGTTGATCGCACCGCACGCAAACAAACAAGTACAAGAAGGTGATCTGCATTTACTGCATTTATCCAAAATTATTTGCAAACAATTTTCTCACATGTAGGAACACAAAATCACTGGTCTCTTTCTGAAAACCGAAAATTCACTGGTCTCTCGAGTAAGTAGATCAATTGGGACTCCTTGGTTTCGAAGTCGTTCAACGACTGAATGAATTTCAGTTTCCGTGACTCAGAACTTCCGAAGAATTCAAAACAAACACTCTGAGAAGTTCCCAGGGTGAGAAAGGCTCAGGTTCGCTGACCAGCTGCAGTTCGTGATGGCGTAATTTTCGTTCAGGCATTTGAGCGACACCGCGTCTCGCGCGAACCGCGCAGGGCCCCCTGGTGGTTCAGTCCGCGCAGCGTTGTCGGCCACGTGACGCGCCTCGTTTTGATTTGATCTCACGATTCTGCTCAGCCGTTTTGTCAACGTTTGCTGAAAAGAGAAGCACACCGGTACACGGGGTAAGTTTCTCGTCTGACTCATCAGAACCGCCATTCTCCGACTTGCGTGTCTGTTCAAACCACCGGGATGTAGTTTATGTTTCTGTTTCCCTTCTCGTTCTGTTGTGCTCGGTGGAAGCAGCCGTGGCTCATTTACACGTACTTGGAGCCGAAGATGAGGTCGGCGTCGGGCGCGCCCTTCGGGTGCTGGTAGCGCACGCGCCGCTCGCGGTTCGCGCTGCCCGGGACCGGACGCGTTATCGATGCCAGCATCTCTGCAACGCACAGAAAGCTTGCGCATGGTTCACGTCAGTTCACGAACTGAAAGATGTTTTGCGCGTGTTCAATGACTGTTCAGTCACTGTTATTCGCGTGAATATCCGGCCGTTCCTTGAGTATCAGATTTGTATTGCATTTGCTGGCATGACTGTTGTTCTTTTGTGCTGTTCTTTGCCTGCTGAGCTCGTGCTTCACCTGGTTTGACCCGAAATGTTCAAGAAAACACAGTGAGGGATCTTAGGACTGGAATTGTGTCCAAAAGAGGCCTCACCCTTCTGAGCGAAGTTAGAAGTGAAGAACTGAACACGTGTTAGGTTAGTGTTGGGTCGAAAGCCATTCATATCAACATGTTCAACATGGGAGTTAACAACTAAATGCCTACAACACGCCGTCTCGCAACAGTGGAACTGCACGTTCCACACTATCATGATTGGCATGAACCACTGTCGCAAGATACGGAACCTCACACCCAGAGTTGTGTGGGAAGGTCTCTCCAACCATGTCTGACTCAAAACTTTCTCTTCCAGTCTCGATGCAAGTCTCGCATGTCACAAATTTGTTTCGGCTGGTGGAGAGACACCTTCCTCTACGCTTCGGCGTGTGAGACCCGAAAAGGCATTTGAGTTCTTACCAATCATTGCTACATGTCAACGAAGCGAAAACGAAAAGGCACAAGAAATGGTGAAGACAACCCAAAGGACGTGTGGCATTCGTTGAACGCCCAAACGAAACGTGAACACTTTGCAGCTGTACACACCGCAAAACGAAACTGTTTGCCCCACTGTGTTTGACCAACTGTGAAGGAGCCCTTTTCGCACAGCACACTTTTGGGAACACAGCAGCACAAGTTGCGTCGTCACTCACCCTGATAATCCTCCTCCTCTTGTCGCTCGTGGAAATCCAACACGACTCTCTTCATCTTCTCTTTCTCCGCCCGTTCAGCCTGAAAAAGCCCAGACCCATCATGTCCCCTGGAAACTGCTTCACGCCAACCACACAAAACACAACACACGGCTGGAACGCGAACTGTTCGATATCGCACTGACCTCTTCTCGTTCCATGAATTTGGTGGCGAATTCCGCAGAGATGGGAATGTTGAGAGTCGCCGTCTGAAACCAAATCACAAAAGTTTTTGAGACGCGAAAATCTCGTCGGATTCGACGGGGCACGAAGACCCAGGCATCTCTTTCCGAAACAATTCCCCACCATCTTCACAGGCTGTCAAAGGATTTTCTTCTCTTTACCGCAACGAAACTGCCTTTCCTTTTGAGAACCCAACTCCTCCCCTCCCTCCGACAGTCTGCGCGATTGGACTGTTGAACGGAGTCGCCACGAACCTGCGGTTTGTTTCCGCGCTTCGTAAGCACCGTGAACTGAATGGAGGACAAGTCTTCTGGCGACAGTCGGTCCGTGTACAGCTCATCTGCAATACAAACCGCCAAGTGACGGGGCAGTAGCAACGAACGATGACTTTGAAAAATCAACCAATAACAATCACAACTCAGTCTTGTCCGAGAGTGTGCCCGTCTGTTTTCTTTCTTTCGTTGAGACTCAGCTGAACAATGACGATTTTCGGCATCAAGTACTTGGGCGAAGTGAGTCATGTCATTCCCCCTTTCCCCTCGATTGTCCCGCAGGGCCGCCAGACACACGTCCACAAGTCAAAAAGACGGGTCAGGGGAGGATTCCTGACCCCCCCCCCCCCAGTTACTGGGTTCGACCGCAGCAAGTCACTCACGTTTGGACCCGGTCTTCTGTCCCTTGAGGTGCATCGGGATGGCGATGTCGGCCTGCGGGATCTTGGCCGCCTCCTGGTGGCGCTGCTGGATCGTCTCCGCGAGCATCGAGTCGAACGCGCTCATGAAGTCCTCGTCCTCGGCGCACGAGATGAGCTTCGGTCCGCCCGACAGCATCGTGAACTGAAGACAGCAGACGACCTTGTCATGAGGACTAAGGTCAGAGCGTCCACTCATTTGCAACGACCAAATCGTTCACTGTCTTGTCAGCACAACGTCGACGATGCTGTTCCAATCCTGCTCAGATTCTCAGACCTTTTTGTTGAGTGAAACACTTCGACTTGTCAGGGATCCGAGAGTTCAGGAAACCTACGATCTACAATTTCTCCGACACAAATAGAAATGCGTCAATGTTGTGGTCAGATAGGGCACGAGGCGGGCCGGTACACGAGAGGAAACTCACGGAGTCGTCGTCCTCTTCCTCCCCCGCGGAGAACAGGATCCCATCCTCATCCTCGTCCTCCAGCGGCTGCGACTGGGACCCGGTGCCCGGGGTCCCGTCCCGCTCCGAACCTGCAGCGACACTGCGCATGAGCGATTCGCGTCTCTCTGACCTTGTCAAGGACAGTGCCGTGTTCCACTAAAAATGCGCTACGGAAGGAGTTGAGCTGCTTCGTACTGAGTCTGTTGATCACCGTGATGTCCCTTGGATCAAGGGATCTTTTGGTTGTTCAGCTACTCTCACGTGTCTATTTTTGGATATTTGTTCGCCTTACCTTGTGACGTAGCGACCAGATCCGGCTGCGAACGTTCTCCAGACAGCATCACTTGTGAAAGACTCCGGTTCAGTTCATCTGAAATTGGCGCATCAACAATTGCAAAGAGGGTTTCTTTCTCGGGCTTTGAAAAACAAGTGGCGCCCATCACTGTCTTCCCTTGGTTGCCAGTGTCAATTTGTGCTTGTGCGTGTGGTGCAGTGGAACAGTGAACCGGCTGACACACACACACACACACACACACACACGCACACACACACACACACACACACACACACACACACACCGAGCTCCTCACCCATCTCTTCCTCCTCGACGATGGTGTGCAGGCCCGCTGCGGTCCTCCCATCCTCCTCCTCTTCCTCTCCTTCCTCCGATGGCACCTCCTGTCCCGCCTCCAGCGTCGGCAATATGCTCGCTGCAGGGCCAAGAAAACAATGAAATCAGTGTACAGACCAATCGTCAGACTGACTGCTGTTGTCGACCCAACGCGAAGGCCACTGACCCAGCTTGGCCTTGAACTCGTTGTCGAGCTCGTCGGCGGCTTTCTGCGCCTCCTCCATGTTGTCGCAGATGTGGAGCTTGGGCCGCAGCGGCTCGATCGTGTCCCGCAGCAGGTACTCGATGTCCATCGGGAAGGGCCGCTCCGTGGTCCACACCGCGTGGCTCTTTTTGAACCAAAAGTACCGCTGAAAGTGGAGAAAACACCCTGAACGTTCGTTTCCGTTGCTCCCAGGTTGGGTACCTAACACAATCACAGTATCACAGGACCAGTGTAATGACCTGATCATTCACTCTGTTGTGTGCGATTTTATAGTGAATGATGGAACTTGCAGGGTGATGTTTGTGCCTGGTGTTTCCATTGCAGAATTTCGGAAATCATCGTTCTAATCATTGGTGAGAGTCTTTCGACACATAACGGATTCAACAGAACGGCTGCGCTGGGAATCACACTCCTCACCTGGAAGTAGACGAGGAAGCAGTCGAGCTTCTTTTTACTGGAGCCGCGGTCGAAGTACTGCGCGCACGTGTCGAGCAGGACGCACGTGAGTCGCACGCGGAACAGGTGTTCGGGCGGGTCCAGCGGCGACACCACCGACGCTGCAACAAGACCAGCAGCTGCACCAACGAGTTTTTCTCACAATGCTCTCTTTGACAGCAACTGGCTGTTCAACTCGTAAGGCGAGAAAGCAGAAAGCAACACGAATCGCATTGCAGGTTGTTTGGTGGACCCCACTGCTGTGATGAAGCGTAAATTCAACTGAAGATGGTCTGTTTCTGGGAACATGCTCACGGTCGAGGGTGACTCCGAACGTGATGAAAGTGTAGAGCGCCTTGAAGATGACGGACGACTCGACCATGCGGTAGTTGTACAGCTCTCCCAGGTACTTCACTGCGCTCACCCGCCGCTGGTTGAACTTGGGATGGTTGATCTGCAAAAGCGTCCACTTAATAGGTCGCGTTTCTCTGGCGGCAACAACAGTTCAAGTGCAATTCATTTGAACTGGGTTTGGTGAAGCTGCTGCCAGGTGGAAACGGGTGGACCCCGTGGACATCTTGGCAAGTCGCAGAATTTTACTGACTCGTGAGCCTCACCAGACGACACGAGTAGTCAGGAACACTTGGCGACACCTGATACTCTTGCACGGCCCATCTGCGCGTTCTCACTCATCTCCATCGCAACGCGCCTGCGCACTGACTCACCTCCATCCCGACGCGAATGTCCTCCAGCACATTGTCAATCACTTCCACCGCCGATTCCTCCTGTAACACAATGGCCCAAACGTTCAAGATTTCAAATTCAGGTGTCAACCATGTCCTGATTCTGCGAGTTTTCGTTCCCATACGCCACCTTTCGACACATTGAAACGAACGTGACGGGCCTTTCATCGCCACCAGTTGGCGGGGCCGTCGACTCACGTGGTATGGCGCGAGCCCGGCGAGGAGGTTGGCCATACAGTGCACGGAGTTGTAGCGCATGTTCCAGACGGCCGACAGACACTTGACGGCGTAGGCGCGCGTCTCCTCATCGTCCCAGTTCAGCTTCCGCATCTGCCGCAGGACCTGCCAGAGGAAGCAGCACAGATCTACACCCAAGTTTGCCCCATCACCCACCAGTGCACAGCAACTTCTCCCTTGCTTTCGTTTCGATATTTCCGTGCTGTATTGGCACTGTTGTCGTGGATGCCGTTTCAACTCCTGCAGCCGCCTTCGTTCTCACCTTTTCCGTGGTGATCTTGGAGAGGTCCTTGTAGAGGATTTTGCGGATGTACTGGTGCATGGGCGGACGCTCGCGACGCACCTCGCCCTTGACCTCGGGCGGGTTGCAGTAGTAGAAGGCGTTCTCGATCATCGTGTTGTAGCGCCCGTCGAGGTGCAGCGCCGCGCGCTTCCGCATCATCAGGTCCTGCGCATGCGTGAAGAAAGAAGCGTGAGGTCCGCGCGCGCGCCAAGACAGAAGCATGAGAAACTCACGAAATACTGCGCTGAGTGTAGGTCGACGTTTGTCAGACCAATGCTGAGGAACATACAGATCGTTCACCCAACCTTCAGCAAACTTTGTCACGTGTGGCGTGACAGTGAAAACACAAGTTGATGCAAACACAACGACGCCAACTGTTGGCATGTGGGACTTGGTTGTGAGATCGCGGAGGTGTGTGAGTATGTGCACCAGCGTGTGTGTTGTGTGCGTGTGGCATTTATGGCATGCCAGTGTGGTGTATGTGTCTCTGTCTGTGTGTGCAACATCTGTACTGACCAGGTAGACCTTGGTCCTGTGGTGGGAGTCGGCGGATCTGTAGAGGAACCGGCCGCACGTGTCGAGCATCGCGCACGCCATCTCGATGTTGTGGTGCGAGAAGTCGAACAGCAGCATCTGCAATAAAGGTTCAAAACATGTCCCCACAGAGGTACAAGAGAGGTTTCTACAGCTGATACACGTGTGTGGTCCGTAACCCCATCATACAGAACCCGAAGGCCAATAGAGACGAAAGGAACGAGTGGGGAGAAACAAGGGTAGCACGTCACATCACGTGAGAGATTTCAATGACTGACCTTCAGACAATGCAGACACTCGGACTTTGGAAACATGTTGAACTTGACCAGTTCCCCGATGAAACGGACTGTCTTCATTTTGGATTCGATGTTGATTTGGTCCTTTTTTCTCACCTGCAAAGAGGATCACAACACTTGCTTTTGCGATGCATTTCGCTGAGGACTGAACATACTCAAACTGAAACGCAGCATGGATATCTGGAGACGCAGTGGGTACGCACGTGCCAGCGGAAGTCTCCCTTGAGCGCGAACACGAGGTCTGCGGCGACGTCGGGCATGCACGGGTGCAGCGTGGCGACGAGTCGCGAGTAGAAGGGCAGCAGGTCGTACCTACAACGTTCAGATACGGTCGGTTCACAGAGCGCCGGCGCACACACACACACGTCGAACCTCATGTTCACTAATGTGCAATTCATCTCACTCTCGGAAGACGTTACTCCACGCGCAGCTCAGATGAAATTTCGACTGGTTCTCACCTGGTCCGCTGCACAGTAAAGAGCGCGCGCACGAGCTTCCGTCGGTTCGACTTCGTGTTCAGACTCAAGCAAAACTCTTCTGCTGCCTGCAATGCCAGAGATGCGTCAAGGACTGATCAATACAACATTCTGCGGGAATGTCCCAGCTGTTTCAAATTTTATCGCTCACTCGGACGAACGCACCTTGTCGATGAGTTCCCTGTTGACACACTTTGGCAAGTTCTGCAGGAAAGCGTCCAGAATCATCTTGAGACACTGGTTCGTCTCGTCCGTGTCGTCTGCGCGATACAAACAAAACGAATTTGTTGAAAACTGCACTGAAACTGGTGCAACGCGACGATGGTGTCAGGCGGCAGCAACAAGCGACGACAGCAAAAGCAAACTACTTTGCAGAACTTTTGAACACCTTAGAAGTGAGATAAAACAAGAAAACTAATCTTGTGTTGACTGTGTGTCTGTACACGAGTGTTTCAGTCAAACTGCGTGCTTTTTGGGCAAAAGAACAACGAAGAAAATGCATAATAGTAAGACTTAACGATAAATTTGCGAATCAACTTGAAAACTTCATGCACGCCCACATGCAGGAGCACTTTTCCAAAATAGTTGGCCATGTCAGGTCGAACTGACACACCACAAAGACCACACGCACACACATGCATGACAATGCACAACGATAACAGAAACACAAATGCAATTTTGGAATGCGCTATGGTGCGAATAAGAATAAGAAATCAATACGTTGCTTGGTTGTCTTTTTCTTGAACTTCTTGGAAGGAGAAGACGAATTATACGCGTTGCCCAAAATGTATTCCGTCCACTGTTCATAATCTGCGACGTTTTACAACAACAGTTGCAGTCAAAAAAAGAAAGCTCAAAACTCAAAAGGGAAGCCCAAAACGTTGGAAGAAATTTTCTCATGCTTCTTGAAACATGGTGAGACTGGTGATGCGTTGCTGCTAACTGACCAAACAAAGCAGAAGTCAGAAAACTAAGAAGATGAAACGCGACACACTGAAAACCTGGACGTTCACAAAAATACGACAGCGACACGAGTTTGATCCGTCAGTCTTTTACTGATGACGAAACTGACATCGCAACATGTGTGCCGCTGTGGCTTCTGTGTGACGTCATTGCGGAAACCCCAAGCCATTTCCCTTCTTTCAAACGAAAAACACACAATGCCGACCCTGTTCGGACAAAAACTTCCCCGGGGTACACAACACCAGAACTAGACAAAACCCTCTTCTTGCATCTTGCACATTCAAGGTCACCTTCGATGTCCGGCGTGAGTTCGTCGAGGACGTTCTCCTCGACGTCGCCGGCTGCTGCGCCGGCAGCAGCAGCCGCTGCGTCCTTCCCGTCCTGCGCCTGCGCTTCGCCCTTCAGCTGACTGACGGCCTGCATCTCAGCCTCCAGGTCCTCCACAGTCACCGCGTCTGAAGGCAGAGCAGTCAAAGAAACAAGATGAGACGGTGTGTTCCCATGTCTATTCTCTGATCTTTGTCTATTCTCTGAGGTCTGTTCTTTGGAGTTACATGGACACTTGGTCCAACACGGCATCGTTGAGATTTAGGGCGTCTCAGGTGCAACAATACACGACAGACTGCAAAGACGTTTCGGGAAAATACACGCAGTCGTTTCTGTGCTACCCTTCACAAAGAAATCCAACAACCAGTTGTTGTCTGGCTTGTCTTCTCGCATGTTCCGGCATCAAATACAAAGCGCGTACCTTCAGCAGTGTCGACCGGCACTTCCTGGTCTTCAGTCGTGTCTCCCGTCCCTCCTGACTGCTCGCTGTCCTTGTACAGGATCTGCGAGAGATGGGTTCCGACGTGGTGTCAACAGGGAAAGAAAAAACAGAATGCGTGCACGCCTTCGGGGTCACAGCAATCAGTTTCTCAGTTTCAGAGCTTCACCGGCTGATCTTAGTTGCAGGACCTAATTGCACCAAGAGAGAGAGAGAGAGAGAGAGAGAGAGAGAGTGTGTGTGTGTGTGTGTGTGTGTGTGTGTGTGTGTGTGTGTGTGTGTGTGTGTGTGTGGTGTGTACTGTGGCAACCAGAGAGGACGAAGGAGACTTACGCCAGGAATGATGGCCTTGAGATCGGGCAGGTTCTCGTAGAACATCCGTGTGTCGTCATCCTCGAAGAGGCTGCTGTCCCCTTCGTACGTGTACTGCAAGTCAAAGCGCCTCTGTTGCTTTGTGCCCCAAAATACCGAGAATAAACCTGGATTTGTGGCTTTTTCCTGTTCCAGCCCCGCGGTTCTCAAAACTACTACTGCCCACGTCTGAATTGCATTGCAATGACGACGACCGCACGTACCTCAGTCTTCAGTGGATTGAACACGTCGAAGGCCATCAGCTCGTCGTCGTCCGTCTTCTCTGTTGACAGAAGAGCAAACAGATTTTTTTTCAACCAACCCACAGTTTCAATTTTCAGAAATGCGACTCAAGTCTTTTTCAAAATGAACATTTTGAAATGAGATGAAAGCACTGACCAGCTTCTGGGAGCTCGGGCATGTCCTCATCCAACAAATCCTGGAAAATGAAGGACATAAGTCCTGAAACCGTCAGTGAAATGGCCAGAGACACTTATCTTTGAAGAGATCAGACGACAACCAAACCATTCTTCCTGTAGAGCTGACCGAACTCTTGGCCAGTGAGCCAAAGTTTTCGTTAACTTCCTTGCGTGTTGTTCTGAGATTTGCAGCATCAAGTATCGTGGTGAACGCACAGATTTTTGTTATTTGCCAAACACGCACGGAGAAAATGGCGGTGTTGGAGATGAGTTTCTGGAAGGCCGTTTGCGTCGCCTCGTACTTTTCCTTGCGATCCTGCGACAACTCGCCTTTCGTCTGTAACACGAACAAAGCAATTCACATTTAGAATCATGAGCCAGATCAACACGGGTCCAGGTTTTGCCACTTGAACAGACTTGCAGTTTGTCACATCGGAAGACTTCAGGGTCAGGCAAAAGACAACTTTGATCTTGCAGGACAAACAACTGCAACATTGAGGCAGATTCTTGATGGAGAAGAGAGTCAGGGCCCAGCGGAATTTGACAGCACTCACACACACACGCACGCACGCATACACACCTGCAACATTTTGCGGTTTTGTTTCTCGATAGTCTTCAGCTGCTTGTGATCGGCGATCACGTGTTTGCAGAGTGACGAATAGTATTCCTTCAGCAGATTCCTACAGGCCTGCTGTCGAGGAGGAGGCAGGAACTGAAACGACCAAGAATACTTAAATGAACTGTTTTGGTCTCGCCAGGCAACAAACAGCTCGCTTTGAGGAAATAACCTTACCGAGAGGAAATTGTCCTTTGTGGACATTCACAAAAACTGCGAGACAAGCATTGCGAGTTGAACAAGAAACAACAATGAACAAGTCAGTTGATTGTCGGCAAAGCACTCACCGTGTTCTGGGGTATTTCACGCTCGTATTTTTCTCCAAGCAGCCTGCAAAACAATGTCCCGTGGGTTTCAAGGAGGAAAATGTTCTTGCCAAGCAGCCAACATCCAAAGAAATTCACCTTCATAAGTTTTTTGGGATCACAGAAAGAAATGCCCCAACAACCAAATTTTAAGGCGAACGTTACCCTCTGCCACATCACATCGCTAGTGTTCGCATCACTGCCTGGGAGACCGAGGTGAGAGTGGAGGAAGGTGGTGCAAACCCCTGAACTGCTGGTACCTGATTTTCCTGGGCAGCAGCCCGGCGTAGTCGTCCCCGCAGTGTTTGCAGAAGCTGAGGATGATGGACAGGTTGTTGTGCTCGTTCTTGTCGTTCTGCGTGAGGCAGGTGAGCTGGTTGGCGAGCACGGGCAGCCCCTCGCGGTCGGTGAACACGCCCACCGACACCAGCTCCGCAAACAGGCGCAGGTCCACGCGCAGCTTGCTGGGGTTCAACAGCTGAAGAGCAGTGTTCGAGATTTCCACGACGTCGTTACGAAGCAAAGGTCAAAATTATTCGACTCGGAACACGTCGCTAACGGGCTGTCCACACAGGTTCCGCCGCGACGATGGAACAAAAATTCATGCAGTGATTGATATGTTCCATCACGAAACCTGTGTGGTGGAAATTGTTCTGTCCCCAACAGGAGCACATTTCGCAAAGTTCATGTTCTGTGATGGACAACTGCGACAGAACACCAGACGGAACCTGTTTGGGCAAGGCGTTACAACAGAAACAAGGCAGTGTTTCACACATAACACTCACCTTGTCGTCCTTTTTGTTGATGAGGACTTTCTGCCAGTTTTCCAGCAGAGCCGGAGCGAAGTCAGCGTATCTTTGGTGCAGCAGGGAGCACATGTGCAGAGCGCACTGAATATCGCTCATCTTGAGCTTGGCCTCAGTGATCGCAGTCGCCTGCCAGAAAATTTGCAATTTGATGAGCAGAGGCTGGTTGAGTGAGGCGCCGCGCCACGAGTTTCTTTCTCAACAGCTCACGCACTTACAACCTGTGGCATTTCGTACTCACAGCTTCGCCGACGTATTTGGTGAGGTTCAAGCCGTTGAAGTCTTTTGTTAAGGCGTCTTTCTGCAGTTCGCTCAGCACTTTCTGAGCGAGAGAACAAAACGGCACAGATTTGAGCAAGCACAAACAAGTTTTGCCTTTCTGGGAAAGAAAGCGAAGTAAGACCACAGACGAACCAGTTTTTTGACGAAGGCGGTGTTTTTCTTGAGACTAGAATCTAGTTTGGTGAAGTACGAATCATCTGGTCTGTGATCTGAAAAGGGTCGACAAGTTTGGTTCCAAAGCAGATTTATCATCAATCAACTCGGGAGTGCATTTGCAACAATCACAGCCGCTGAAAACTTCCGACATCCAAACTCACCAGCAGCACTCAGATTTTTCTCGCGCATCGAGGATTTGGTTTCATGTCGACTGTGCCAATCCTCAATGAATTCTTGCAAGATTCTCTGAAACGAGCAAACACAGAGTATGACGTTCTGAAACGGTGATCAAAAATACGTTTCAAGGTTGTTTTGGGCTGCGTGAGTGTAACCACCTTTTCCTCTTCCACAAGCCTGGCTGCCTCTTCCTCTTCCCGTTTCTACAACAAGCATCAGCATCATGTTTTACCACGTCGTGTTCCACACAGAGACGCAGAATCATGCGAAGTCAGTCAGTGAAGAATGTCTTACTTTTCTTTCCTCCTCTTCTCGGATTCGTTTTTCCTCTGCCAATCTTTCTTCCTCTTCTTTCCGTTTCTTCTCCTCTTCTGCTTTTCTTTCTTCTTCCTCTTTCTTTCTTCGCTGCTCCTCTTCTTTCTGCCACTTGGCCTCAAGATCAGTTACCGATTTGCCACCTATGAATTCGAAAAAAGGTTCTTGGCTGCAGAATGGACACACACACACACACACACACACACACACAGAACCAGAATTCTGCATGAAACACCTGCAGATTCGCGCTGAACCAGCTGGCTGGCTGTACAAACGAGCAAGTTCGTCTTTCTAACCCAGCTGCTGTCCTTTGATCCTCAGCATGAGATTTTGTGCTTCGTTCATTTGAAAAAAAAAATTACCTTTGGATTTCATGTGTTTGTCTTTCAACTTGGGCTTGCCTCCTTTGTCTTTGTTTTTGCCCAAAAGGCTCATCAACTCTGCTCCCCTGAAAGAAAACAAAGCACACGAGGTTCACCTTGAATAATCAACTGATACACTCAACTGGTTTCTGTGCGAAAACTTTGATCTTGAAACATCATCTTCACCCGTCCTTCGGCTCAGGGGAATCATCTTCGTCGAGATCACCGTCCATCTTCTCAGTTTTGACTCTGAAATGCAAACACCGAGAAAGACAGTATCCACCAAAGTTCGACCGGAACAAAACAGTTTTGTGGCAATTAGACACTGTGGCCAGTGGACACAAACTTTCGGACAAGTTTGTTTCACTTTGCTTTTCTTGTTTTTCGTGGAAGTCAACCAAGCATCGCACTCACCGCGGTGGTTCCCTCTCAGGTGCTCCTGCCTCGTCCCGCCGCCTGTCCTTCCCGCCTCTTCTGTTCTCTTGATAACCTTTACCACGAGTTCCACCTCCACCCTCGCCGTCTCTGTCTTTCACTGGAAACAAATTGTAAAGTTTAGCGTGGTCGAAGCCAGACAGTTTGGATGCTGAATTGCACGGTTGAGATTCTGCTACACCGAATGACGACACATGGGGTCAACAGACTGACAGACACAAAACTGTCAACAGAGCTGTCAACTAAACTGTGAACACACGCTGGCAGCTGTTGGGTTCGATACGGACCTGAGTCGCCATGAGCGTCGCGCCCTCCTCCTCCTCCTCCGCCACGCTGCCTGCCGCCGCCTCCACCGGCAGCACCGTCTCCCCTCCCAGGCCTCACATCTTTTCGGTCTTGTTCCCTCCTGCAACAAAGGTTTCACCACTGCATTTGTGAGTTCCCCGAAATTCTCAACAGCGGTCACAAAATATCGAGTTGATAAAGTGCTCAAGTGTCCTTCTGTCTCACAGTGTTGAGCAAAGAAACGGAAGATCCTTGTCCCCAGAGAACCAATACGCCACCTGTCGTCCTTGCCGCGGGGCGCGTCATCCCTGCGTGCGTCGCCGCGCTGCCGGTTGTCGTCCCGACGCCGGTCTCTGTCGTCTCTTCGGTCGTTGCGGAACTTGTCATCGCGCCTGTCGTTTCTCGGTTTCTCACTCTGTCTCCCGTCGCTGCGTTCCGAGTCCCTTCTCTGTGCGTCTCTTCTTCCTCCTGAGGCAAAACACGATGTAGCTGACAAAGCACAAAGACAACTGCAAACGTCAGAAAAAAACTCGTCATAGCGGCATTCGGGAAGCTGCCTGCACAATGACAGTGGAAATTGGATTCACACCTTCATTTCTGTCGGTGTTTCGCCTCTCTTTGTTGGGATTTTCTTCCACTTTCTTCTCTCCCTCTGTCTCTTCTTCTTTCTTCTTGTCTTTCTTTCTTCTCTGTTCTTGGTATCTTTTTGGTCCCTGATCAAGAAAAACCAGGCACAAAACATACAAAATGTTCACAAAGTGCAGACAGAATTCATTTCTGTTGCACTGTTCGTTTTCAGTAATTGTACCTGTCTCGGCTGGGCTCCGTTTCCATCTCGCTCGTTTGTCGACTGCGTTCTGTCCCGGTCCTGCCTCTGACCACCACCATAATTTGACGCGCCGTATCGCCCGCCTGAAGAACCATCTTTCGAGACAAACCCGCGATGACAAGATAAGGATAAGTTTGAGTACCCAGCTTTTGTATTCTTGTTGCCAGTTCGAACACGACAGTTCAACCCCGCACCACGACAAACAAAACAAACATTCACAACCCGGAAGTTTTTCCAGTGTCAAAATCAACGTCTCCTGACAAACTTAACCCGTGTACCCTTGGATGCACAGTGCACACCCCAATGTTTTCTGTTCGTTGTCACGTGAGCACACATTCCCGGTGGGTGTGTACAACACACCCCAACTCCAGTATTTGTCACTTTTCAAAGAACATCTGCACTCAAAAACAGGCAACCACGATGCTTCAAAGTTCGTTCTGTTTTTCAGGAAAGGCAGTCACAAAAATCAAAACTTTGCAGCAGTTTCTTTCGTCAGATTCAGAACGTTAACTCAAAGGTCGCAACGTCAAAAACTGCAATTCAAGCTTGTTATTTCGTCTGTTTGACGCATAGCAGTAAGTTTGAAGCACAAAAGCTGCACAGAAAGCCACCCACCACCATGTCTGCCCCTTCCTCCTCCTCCTGCGTTTCTCTTACTCTCCCCAGTTGCCCCTCCACCGCCGTCGCTAGTCCTCCTGTCCCCTCGGCCTTCTTCCATCGTTTGTCACCTCCACCTTTCCTTCGGTGATCGTTCACATGTCAACCTGGAAAGATGCAGAAGAAACTCAACAAACACGCATCCCACCGTGCTTGCTGCTTGGCAAGTGCGAGGTTCTGCTGACGGAATGGCCCTGGTTGGAGTCAGCTTCTGAGTGTCAGGACAATCACGCAAGTCCCCACCTTCTGCCGAAAACCTGTTCCTAAAGCATCGTGAATTGCTCGAGCAACTGAATTTGAAACATCCGCAGGTACAAGTGTAAGCACGAGAGATGACAAATTCATTGATGACAGTTTCGTCATGAATTGGGCTGAACTCAGGTTCTTGATTTGGCAAACTCAAGGCTCAATCTCATCTGGTTCATTGACCAGCACGAGACGCAACAATCAAATTTTCGGACTGCTTTTGAACAAAGTCAGAACCGCTGGATTATTTTCAGTTGATGCATCGTCCAGAGTTTTTTTGTGCAAGAAAATTCTGTGGATCTACATTCTTGCATTCATGTCTTCACACTCGTAACCCTGTCCGATGTCTTGAAATTCTTGCCACCTTTGAGAACTCGGAAATGTGCGATGTCCACAAACACAACCAACTTCAATTCTGAAAGCAGAAACTCACCCGTTCACTTCACTGTGCAACAAAGAACAGATGTCAAACCAACATGTTTCGTGTCCTTGCAAACGTGTGCACAACAAACATTGAAAATGACTGGGGAAAATAAACTTCAAAATATTTGGAAAAGAAGTCAACACTTTCAGCTTTGCTTTTAGAAGCACACTTTCAAAAAATTGCAAAAGGTTCACCCAAAAGTTTTATCGAACAGTACAATCAAGTTGAACAATTCCAAAGTATTAATTAGAATATATTGAGAGCGTTTGAGAAATAACTGAACATTTTCGCCAAAATTTGTTTTCTCCTAAAATATTATTAACTAACCATTGAAAATTCAGTTTGCAAATGGCGGGAGATTTATTTTCTACTTTGGGCTGAAAACACCAACACGGCTGCACAAAGCTTGTGTGATCGAGCACATCCTCACAGATATGGCAGGTTTGTTCCTCTGTGTGTTGCTTCTTCGCTTTGTTGCACACTAGAGTTGCCCTGTCTTGATATGATCTGGACTCCACAGCCTCTTGTGTCAGTCGACCTTTCCCAATGGGCGTGTTCGATTTACGCGTGCGGCTGGCCGCCGGAGATGGGGCGAAGTCCCGAGACGCACGCGCAAATCGAACACGGTCATTGCCATTGGTCGCGACTGCACGCAGTTTCGGCACAAATTTGAAGTAGAATCTACGAGGATGTATCAACATATTCTGGCTTTCTGCATGTTCAGCGGTGAAGTCACTTGGCCAGTCTGCACTGAGGAGGACAAAAGAATCAGCCAGTCAGATATTGTCTCAAATCAACCACCTGTGTCTATTGCCAAACACGCTGAACATGCAGAGTGCCAGAATATGTTGATACATCCTCGTAGATCTGGAAAGGTGGCCACCTGACGACTTTGTAATCAGGTGTGCACGTGTTTTTGTGTTCTTTTAGCAAACAACACTTGTCCATTCAGCTGTCGTCAATTTTCAGGTTCAAACGACGAGTGTAATTTTGAAGAACTGTCCGCGCTGTTGGACGAAGATTCGGGCGAAGCGTTTGGTGCTCAGGAAAGTCAGTCTATTTTTCGCCTCCCCATGCTCCCACAGTTCATGAATTGTTTCAGGTTCAGGGTATTGTGGCTTGATGGGTGTCCGCATGCTGGGAAAGGGGAGGGGGTCATTCCCCTCAGCTTTTGGCCAGACAGAACCCCGTCTTTTTGGGCAGAAAGTTGTGTCTCTGCGTGTGATCTTTGGCAAGCTTCCCCGATTCTCACTGACACAATTTCGCATACTCGTACGACCTGATAGAAGTGTGATCATCACAACTCTGCTGCTATGAAATTTCGTTCAGGGCCTCTGACAAGTGTTCTTGCAGTCAATTTCGACTGGGTGCCACCGAGTCCTGTTTTTGTTGGACGAATGCGTGGCTGCCGTAAGTTGTTGGAAAGCCTGTCTGCAATTGTTGGGGTGATTTTGAGTCCATGATGTTGAAATCTTTGAGCCGTGACTGTACGAGGGTGCTTTCACTCCTGGCTAGAAATGCACCGGTGAGCATGGTCACCCCAGACGGGTGTCTGACTGTTCCAGGCAATCAATGACAACCTCTGTAGAGGACAGGAAGTGCAACACTGTGAAATTTGTCTCTTCTGGTCACAATAACACAGGTGTCTGATGTCTTTTTGAACCATAAGCTGTTCTATTGGCATTCTGTAAGAAGAACCATTTTTGACAA
>JAAUXT010067106.1_pt1 | contig 44419 bp, 42 predicted proteins | sample 7278171 | NCBI WGS metagenome assembly JAAUXT01 (sample SAMN14350112, study PRJNA611818) | marine sediment metagenome | isolation source: surface marine sediment (1.8m) | place: French Polynesia: Moorea | collected 2018-08
AGTCAAATAAAAAGTTTGCAAATTGACCACAGAGTAGTGTTTTCAGCGGAGAGAATATCGCACGGAAAACCTTTTGTCTCCACGAAACCAGAAACCCGGGTCGTGCTAGAAGGAGGCCTCCGCTCTACTCGGACGTCTGTCAGCACCATGTCGATTTTTAACACATTTGGTTTCGGAGCAAATCAGAACCAGCACCAAATTGACAATTTCAAAAAGAAGATTAGGAATGTTTCCCGAGGGTGCAAACGTTCTCCCCCTCCCTCTCCGCGTGTGCCGGCAATCATGCGCGAGTCTCGGTGGCACCAGGACAGTTGGTCCACAGATTGAGGCCCAGTCCAATTTGGCTCTTCGGATGTCAACTTTTTTGTTGCTTCGCTTTGCAAAAGGTGCACAGGGTGTGTGGTCGGATCATTGGCATTTTTCCTGGTGTTTCAAATTATGTGTGTTCTCTGTGAAAATATACAATTTTGTTTGTTTGAAAGTTTGCTCTGACCATGATGTTGCGCCTGACCTGGTCCCGAGAAAAAACCAAGGACAAGAACAAATTTGCATTCTGCACTTTGTCGCAGAAAATGCAGTTTTCTGAAAACAAGAAGAAGCAGTTTGTTTTTGCTTTTTTTTCTGTTGTATCTGACCAGAAATTCTTCTGTTGGAATTCAACCAACAGAACATATGTCAGCGCGCACGTTACACAAAAGAATCTCAAGTTTCAGATTCAAAGTCGACGCGTAACACTTCCGGAACACCGTATTCTTGCAGACGCAGGGTGGGGGATTTCTTGCAACTTTTGGCGTTAACTTTGGCATTTTTTTTGACTGATGCAAGACTAAATTGCGCGCAAATCTGAAGGTACTTTTGCTGGAATGTTTCAGGGGTCCTTCACACTGACGAGGCGCGGAGCACATGCAGTGCGACCGCAGCATCCTCCACAGAGTCTGCTGAATCTGGCGGCGCACATGAAAGGGCCTTCACTCCAGGTAATTTTATCAAGGTGACAGACAGGTAGAGGGAGCTAAGAGGGGTCGCGTGGCCCCGGAGTTGCTCCCCTATTCAACTCAAATCTGATAGTCCTGACTCGGTGACACTTAACGCGCCACGCAATATTGAATATGTCATTTGACATAACGTTGCTTGTGGACAACTTTTTGTTTCGTATTTGGTATTTTGCGTGCGTGCGTGGCCAAGCCCTTTCACTTTTGTCAATTTTTTATTTGTTGGAGAATTTTGTACTCGAGGACGACTGTCATGGTTTGGTTTTCACAGGTCAGGAAAAAACTTACATTTGAATTCGAATGTACAACACGATGTTCAAAGGATCTCTCCGTCGCCAGTACATTACGAAATGCTGCTTTGCAGGTCCACCTCCGAAACGAGACGCTGCAGGGTGTCGAAGCTGATCTCATACAAATTTCGTGATGCGCCCAGCGCTACATTTCGTTGTGTGCGCCACAAACTTGTTGCGGAGGAAACTGCAACCCCGGGGCTTCATCAATCTATTTGCGTCAAAGAAGGAGGTCTACGAGAATTTAAGCGCTTGTTCCGCCAACAAATTACACCCATTTATTATTTCAAATCTCTCCTGATGACTCTCTCCTCCCATAAAAGGGAAGATGCAATTGGCTCACAAGAAACTGAAATATTCGAAGTCTCTAACACTGCAAAAGAATTGGATTCTCTCTTATTCCGATACAAATCTTGTTCTTGTTTTCGTTTCATTGTGCATTTCTCAACTCTTTGAATTCCTTCCTTCCGTTTCGTTTGCATGCAGCCGAAAAAATGTTTTGGAGTGCGTGCTGCACACTGACTCGTCTGAAATCTTCCGGCAAGCGTAAACATACGTACTATTGTGCATGGTTCCATCGCAATGCGAGAGTGCTGAGTACAAGCATCCGAAGTCGGAAGAGCACACCAAGTACATCAGGGGCTGTATTTACCCAAATTGAACGTGTAATTGTGAGTTTGAACGTTGAGCTGTTAAAGTCATTAGCTCCATATGGGCACAGATTAACGAATGGTTATTGCCTATTACGGTTGGAGGGGTGGGCAGAGGACGTTTAATCTCTGGTCTACGGCCGCTTCAATACGTTGCGATGCACTCGGTTCATTCCTTTCAAATTCAACTGAATACGATATTTGAGGTGTCCGTAGATCCATGTGTGGCGTCCCCTGTGCAAGAGAGTGAACGAGACAGAAGAAACAGAGAGAGAGAGAGAGAGAGAGAGAGAGAGAGAGAGAGAGAGGGAGAGGGAGAGGGAGAGATGAGACAGAGGGACAGACAGAGAGACACAGAGAGACAGCGAGAGAAGGGGATCTGACCGATCCAGGGTCAAGGTTGGGGCTTCCGACCCTTGCCTTGGCTAAGCTCCGACCATCGGATGCCCGCAATCAAAAGCAAACTGCAGTGTGGTTCTTAAATTCGCGGGTGTGTACAATTCTGGGGGAGGGAGCACGAAATGATGTCGATCTTTTGGAGTCTGTACTCGAGTTTGACCACTCGAGTCTGTCTCGTCTGCGCGTGTTGGGACGAACGCGCGGCTGTGGGTTTGGTCCAAAAGATCTGGAAGGATTTTGTACTGTGCGACCATACACTGTCTCCAAAAGAGAAAAGTTCAGAGCTCGAAGCAAGCACTTCCATTGCTACGTTGCGTTCTTTCTATGTCAACGTGGCCGTGCACGGGTGAACACAACGATCCCTTCCTGCATGACCTCTCGGTAACCTTCACTTCCAGGTATATTTACCTTGTAAGTATCCTCAAAACCCACAAAACATATTTTAATAATTAATTGCCCATAAATACCCCGTGCGCTGAGAATTCAGCGTCCAATGGCAGGGTAATAAATAGCACTTTATGGGCGGCAAATTTTCATATTGTGAACGTCTGAAAAGGAGGCTGGCAAAGTGGGAGGAATAAATATACTTGGTACTGCACCCTAAATGATGGTGGTCCTCGCATAAATATTCCAGGTAACAAGGTGCCTTGATCGGCGGGAGGATCAAACGATGTACTTGAAAGTGATCTGCTTTGATGTTAATTTTTCTGTCTGGGTACAAGAAAGGGAGGTTTGTTTGTGGGTTCCGACTGCACAAACTAGGCACCATATACCACCAGCAGGGTTCGTAAACGAGCGAATCCAGTAAAGTTTCGTGAAGAAAAAATTACCCATTGAGTATTGCGGGTCTTTTGAGGAAAAACTCACAAGGCATTTCCAGAAATGCAACAAACTGGTGTTTTCTGTCAAACTGTCAGCATCAGTTTCAGGAAACAAAATCGAAAGTCAGGAATTTACAGAATGGTATGAGTTGAAAATGGTCTTGTGTGCCTTGGTAATCGTCCGCAATGAAAGGATGATATCGCAGTTTCGTGCCAGAATGTTTCTTTTTTACTGTGTTAATTTTAGATTCAATAAATCACTGGGTACGATCCGTAGAGGAGCCTTCAGTCAAGGACCCACCTCTTTTCGTTTTGTTCGGGAGGTACTGTAGAGCACTTTTGTCCTTCAGAACTGGTAACGACCCGACTCTCACTCGTTTATCATTCTTCGGGGCGTTTTATTGAAGTTTCCCCGTAAGTCACAATGTTAAGTGGAGAGTTCAACTCCGTTTTGTGGGAGCCACATGATTCAAGTGAGGTCATCGCAACTTCACTAGACTTGGCCACAAGTGGTCTGAAGGTGCTACCTTCCCTTTCGTTACTTTTTGGAATATTGCCCACGAAACATCGAAACAAGAAAAATGATTAATTGAATGATGTTACAGCAACTGCGGTTTCCAAAATACACCTGTCGATCCTCGTAGATTGTCATGTTCAAATATCATTGTTGAATTCCTTGCCCATTCAATTGCTTTTCGCTTCCTGTTGGTGATCACGATCGAGGCACACATGGGGATCTTCCTTCCTCTTTACAGAAAGCAGACTCATGGCTGTGCAATTATTATCTCAGTTAATTAAGCCCTTAATGAGTAATAATGCGGGCATGAAAGCATGCCTCACACAAGCACCACTCGTCAGTTACAAATATTTGGATGCACAATATTGCTGAAACACATTCAAAATTTTCACACAACTGCACCCCGTGAGATGCAGCTTTGTGAATCTGCAGGCGTTCCTGGCTTCGTTTCCTTGTAAATTTTTAGTTGGATATCGGCAGACATCGGCATTTAAGTTTTTTTCCTGTGCATTTCTGGCCATGGTGACCGTTTCACCCTCAAAAACTGACAGCAACGAATGGCTCAAGATGGGTCGCAAAACAAGGAGAGGAAGCGCTGGACATGTGTTTCGCAGAGCCTCACTCCAACTGGACGCCTTTCACGTTCATAATGATGGGTTATTGAGTCACAAAAACCTGAAATGCAAAAGTAAGAACGGTTGAAAAGAAGAGTTCCTCAACAAGACACCATCTTTTGGAAAAGAAGAGGCCGCAGCGAGAACAAGAACTTCCTTTCCGGCGTGCCACAGTCAGTCAGTCAGTTGGGCAGGCAGGCAGGCAGGCAGGCAGGCAGGCAGGCAGGCAGGCAGGCAGGCAGGCAGGCAGGCAGGCAGGCACACACACTCACACACTCACACACACACACACACACACACACACACACACACACACACACACAATGCGGCTTCATTCCGTCCTGTAGATGCAAAGAAATGCTTGCAAGAGTCACTTCTTGTCTGCAACAAATCAGCATTCATTGAAAATGCAAATCCAATCAAAACACAATTCTGATGTCTTTTTTTCTTATTTGAAATTCCTCAAAGCGAAAAGGTTGCCAAAGCTCCTGTGATAATCTTGCACAACTGTTGTCGTGGAATCTCTTACGCCAGTGAAAAGCGCACATCAGCTTGGGTCTTTTCAACACCAAAGCAACACAAAACAACATCTTGACATTTTGCAATGTTGCTCAAACTGCGTTCAAGTAAACAATAAACAGACTGATGCATAATAGATTTTTTGGACACTTTTCACTTTCAAACTTTTCCCAAGGTGATACCTGAAAAGGCAAAATGTACGAAAGGGTACGAGTGATTCGCCTCTTTGGGTAATAGGTTTTATTGAACCCCATAAATTACTGCACACACCAGTCTTGTTTTACACCAAAGAAGAACTGAAGATTCCCAAGACTCCAGAATCTGATGAAGTTTTTTCTCATGCAAATTAAACAATGCGTCTTTCAGACAGACACACAAAGCCAACAGAGAATACTTCTCCGGTGTACTTTGGAGAAATCTACTTCAAAGCTTTCAGCTCCATGCGAATCGTAAAACTTCAGGACTTCAATGAATCCTCGCTGTCAATTGTTGACGATATTCAAAAATGTATTTTGTCGAAACGAAGGACAAAAGGGAGGGATGGTGGCATAAATTAACAAATGTGGAGTGAAAACTTTTCACCATAAGTATTCCTTTCTGTGTGAGGAACCAACTGCTTCGTGCATTTCGTGCATTGATCACCACAACTCCACGAATATTCAAATGTTCACAACTCGACCGAGATGTGTGCAGCGGCTCTTTTCTCACCCACAGACGCTGTTCCAACTGGCGCCTTTTCATCCAGCGCTCAACGGGACAGAGACGATTCCACGAGACAGAACGGATTACGTGATCATCCCGCCTAATTAAGGCCTGCAACTCACTTTGAACTCATCCTACAAAAGTCAATAACATTTTGAAAAGTGTGAACACCTCTCCTTTGGTATCAAAGGACAAAAAGCTAATTTTCATTCAAACTCTGAAAAAGAAGGAAACTTAATTGCAGCTGTGCCAACCGTAAGATGCCCAAAACTTCTCATCCATTGGCCAAAATTTAAACTGAAGAATAAAAAATTGAGAGAAACAAAATATTCATTCAAATGAAAAATATCACCAAATTGGCAATCAAACAATTGATGTCAATTACAATAAATTATTTCAGCTATTTAGGTTCGACAGTGAGTTGTGGCTGATCTGCGTTTGAAGTGGGCGCTTGGAGTGGAATGAGTGGCGTGCGTCAGGTGGACAGGGTTACGTGTCCTTTGCGTCACCTTGACGTAACACGTGTTATTAGTCTCATTGCACTTTGACGCACACAGGAGATGCAGTTGAATCCAGAACCGTCCTTGGCCTCAATTATTGGCTGAAAAACACATCATGTTGAAACAATGCCACGTTATCGGACAACGCAAGCTTGTTCTCCAAAAATCGCTTGGTGGATCCTTGACCGAGAATCGAATATTCACTCCAAGTTCTGAAAGTGGTTCGTATGCTTCTCGAGTCTCAAATTTCCCACGACACGTGTTTGACACGCGTCGCCGGAAGCCCTGGAGAACCGGAAACAATGGGTCGTTCCAGAGAGGAAGCGATGGACTCCCTCCAGAAGTCATTTCCGTTTTCACGTCATTCGAGAGCCGGTTCATTTCCTCGCCATTTGTGCCGGTTGCAGACTCTCGCCACCTGTCTTGTGCTCAGATTGGAAATGACACTCGTTCGAAAAAGGTAAAAACGAGCACGAAAATGTTCTCTGCTGCCGTGACCCCCCGATCGTTGACCACGCGGTTGAGCCTTGAGTACGAGCACTTTTGTCGTGAGCAGATCGAAGCGGAGTGTCGATACGGCCTGTTTAGCCTTGTCCATTCTTGGGACATGTCAGAGCAAATTCACGCCAAGCGAAACGGCTCCTTCGGCACCTTTTCGAAACTTTCGTTTCAAAGCAACAACGTTCCGCTTCGAAATGCAGTGTGAAACAAGCTTTGCACCTTTCTGCGCCACTTTCTCTTCACCTGCCTCGGAGGACTCTCGCTGTTATCTGTGATGACAAAACGCAGGTATTCTTTGTGCTCATCATATTCCAGCCCTTATCACTCATTAATCACTGCCGGGAAATCACATTAAAGCGACTTTGATACTCCGCAGATTGAGCGACGCGTGAAATTTGAAATATGATTTACATCGCATAAACTGTGCGCAACACATGGCATCGAATTAAGAGCAGTTTGAATGATGCGGCAGAGGCGGGTCCGGAGGAGCAGGTTGCGCTGGAAGCTGAAGAGCGCAAGAAAATACAGCAGTTCTGATGTGTCTCAGTCTCTCGTAGGTTTCCAACACTTACAATAAGTTCTCGTACGACTTCCACATTTCAAGTTTTTGAAGCGCTGAAGAATTTGGCGACTGTTGCGCCTGTCAGTTTCTGAGACAAAGTTCCTCGCCATTCTGTTTGCAAAGATCGGGCATGTTTGCTGGTGTGCGCTGGTATGTTTACGTGTTGACATCATAAAGAAACCCACATGGCCCCTAATTAACTAATGCAGAGATAAACACGCCTTTGATTATCCTCCCGCACTTACAGCAAGAGGGGGTCGTAATTCATAAGCCACTGCCCTGCACCGCAAAATCTGAATTCTGACGTTCTCCAAGCTTCTTCCCAAGCCGTTCGAAGGACCACACTCGCAAAAAGCCACAAGGCTTGGTTTGAGTCTCAGTGCGTGGGAAATGTCTGTTGCAGCAAGTTCTGCATCTGTGTGAAATGACATTGACATTCAAAGACGCTCCAAAAACGAACACAGGTTTGTGCTTGGACGAAAAGGAGAGGCAGGCCAATGGCGACACCATTGACTTCTTCAAACAACACCGAAAGTTTGAATTTTTGAAAAGAGAAAAGATCAATGGCTTCTGTTTCAAAACACATCATCATTTTCTTCTTAACCGCTCAATATTTTTCCAAGATATGCCACTAAGCAGACACTGATATGACTTCTGAACTGCCTTGGGCTCACAAGGGACAAAGCGAAAAGAAGAAATCAGCGCATCAGCCTTTCAAATGAGGAGAAAACAGAGCCTAATGAAGTGTGCTTATCAGCGAACGTTGCATCAGTCCGGACAACGTGGTGTTTTGCCTTCTGCAACAGTCCAAAACAATTGTTTTGAGGTTCACTTGAACGAAAGTTCAGACTCAAGCCTTTCAAGCACTGTCCAAATCTGTTGCAGGTTCTTTCTCCAGACCCAATGACGGCTCTTTTTTTCAAACTCAAACCCCAATGTGCCTCAGTTTGGTACTCTTCGGGGACATCTCAGATGCCTTTAACTTTCGTAAGAGATGGTCCTTGTGGGAACAGCTGAAATTGAAAAGGGAGACGACCACTGTGAAACCATATTCGACAGCTACCTGCGCACCACACACAGCTCAACGATATCACAGGGGACGTCTTTCAAAAAGCGTCCGAAGGTGTTCGAAAAGGGGTATCACTGAACTTTAGGGTAAACCCAAACAGTCCCTCCTGTTGCGGGTAATTTACAGCTGCCCTGTAACCCTTTGTAGTTTGTTTTCATTCAATCTCAAATGTTTTCCGTTCCTTTCAGGTTGTTTTCTGTTTCGAAATTTTGAATCAGGTGTGATGTGCAGGAAAAATATGTTAGATAACGCTGGGACAGTTACAGCAAGCAGTGCAAGATAATGATGCCCTTCTCTGTGTCCCAGGTGAAAACTTGATCCGCCTTGCGAACACTGACGCTGAGAAACCTCACAGTGATTCGCATCTTTAACACCCTGTTGGTTCTGATCGGGTGGCCCACCCAACACCACAACTGACTTTCAAACACTTCACTGAAGTTTCACAGATCGTGGTGTCACACCCACGCAACGGATGTACGAGTAACTCTTGGTCAGGAACGGGAGGGGGTCATTTATCCGACGAACTTGACCGAATCCTCGTTTGGTCCGGACCGCGAGCGAACCATTTACGAAATCTCAGACGCTTTGAAAAACACCACGGAGCCAAGGAATGAAACATCGCCTTTCACTTTCAAATCACCTGTCAATCAGGTGGACAGGGTTTGAATCCTTCAGTGACGCGAGTTCAATGTGTTACGCGCACAAACCGATGAGTGCAGTGATAAGGAGTGTGATAATTAACTCACGACGGAGAGGGCGGTTAAGCATGAGCTCTGACTTCTCATTGATAGGTTCTTTCGATGGTACTTGTGCTTGAGGAGGGATTGATTTCTTCCATTACGAGGAATTGCGTCCTGAAATGTAACCTGAACAGTGTACCTCATGCTGGGGAAGTTCCACAGCGGATCTTGGATCAGACGCGTCGAACCAATGCAGAGGGGCCCAAACCAACTTCTTTCTCAACAAGTTTGAACCAAATTTTGATTCGGGGACCTGTATGCATAGGAGGCAGTCGAGCAGCATCTTCAACTCAACACAACAAGAACAAAGTGTCACTGTTTCTCAGTCGTCTGATTTGACGGCGCTGCCTGAAAATTAATGTCACTTTGTTGTTTCACGTTGAATCACAACCAACTGCACGGGAAATGGAGAGAAAGTCAGTTCATACCTGTCGATTTGCCCTCAGGTCAGGAGGGTGGATGGAGGGTTGGGTAATTCGTTACTGCCGCACGTGGCCGTTATTCCCTTCAAGCGTCTAATCGGATAACAGCCTGCAGTGGGCTTCCACGTTCACAAAATTGGAATTGTGTTCATTTTCCTTTGTCAGATGGTGTGTCGCATTCTGGTTCTGTTGTCAGCAGCCGTAACAAATTCTCCACACGCGCATTCCTCGAGAGAAGGCGCATCTCTCGAGTGTGCATGTACAGAGCGAGTTTTTCTTGCCAGAAATTTGGCCAAAAATAATGGTTTCAGGTTCAAAGGAAGACTCTCACGGCAAAGCCCATGATTGGGTTTGATTTTCAAACCACACAGTGCGAACAGTACCATCAATTAAACAAATAAATCACTCGGGGGACTGTGAATAGTGAGATACGTCCAAATAGGGGGATGCGTTCTGGTCAAAAATCAAAGGCGCGCTCTGCAACTAAAGGTGCATTTGCAGAAGACAATGGTGGAAGTACAGCCTTCCGCAGGTATCTCGTTTGTACTTTGTCACCCAATAATTCACCGATGGAAAGATGAAAGAAAAATAAAGGTGAATTCGCATTCAACAAAGTAACATGCATTTATTATTCGAGAATAAATAGCTTCACACACAAAAAGTTCAAATAAATTAAACAATTCCACATTTTGATTTCTCTTGACTTTTTAGGTCTCAAAGGAAAGGATGTGTTTACGAACAAAGATGTTCTGAAGTGCATCACTGGAACAGAAAGAACGCTGAAGGACTTAAACATCGCCAGAACACTCTGCGGAATCCTGCGTCCTTCCCAGAACATCTTTGTCGACCAACCACACCCAGCCGCTTTGCATTCGCTCAGATGTTGTGCGACCATTCAATCCACCTCAAACCTTTCTGGTTTTCAACGCTCGAATGGATTTCCGTTTTGTCACACAAGGCACAAGGTACTTTGCAGCACAACGTACGCTCTCTCTGGCGGATCCAGTAGCGAGTAGCCTCTTTTTATAACTCCAGCCCACATTATGTGTCACAGGTACAAATACCTAGTTTTCTTTCTCCCACGCAAAAAAAGATTTGAGGCCCCTTGAGACAAGAAATGTCTTTTTTTCCAAAAAAAAAAAAGTTTATCAGAGGACCAGACCCTGGCTGTACCCTCTCCTGGATCCGACAGAGACTGTGATCACAATCTACATATTTCGTGATGAATTTCAGAAATGAAATGATCAGGTGCCTGAGGTGTGAAAGAACATGTTTTGACCCTGAACTCACTCAAAAAAGCCACTCACATCAAGTGCCTGAATATTTGCTCAAAAATTTCACGATGCCAAAGGGTTGCTACAGGTACAAAACTGACCTATCTGTGGGAGTTTTGGCCTGATCAGGATTCTCATGTTATCAGCACCTTTTGCTTCATCCAGATCAGACCACAACAGCCAACGACATGGCCAGTTTTGCCCTTGTTGGCCAAGGCCTCACAACCAGAAGTGGTCATTCTGGCATGAATTGAGTGTGATTTCAACCTTTTTGATTCGCAAGTCTCACTACAAAAATGAAATACACTCTCACAAGCCCTTTCATTTTGAATGTAGAAGAAAGAACTGACTGAAGGAACTTCCAGTTCAGAAGGATTTCTGCTCAAACTAAAACAAATGGCACTCGTTTTTGGCGGAGAGAAAATTTTTTCGTGAGATAAAATCGAAGAAAAGCAGATTCAAGCAAAATAGAAATTGTGCATCACGGAAAATCAACACTCAAACTGAAAAAGCTTGCATTTGCAAAAGGGTCAGAGTCAAAGCATGTTCTCCCCGGTTCTTGGACCCTTTCCGGCAAAACTGTGTCTGAAATGACAACATTCGTGCTGACGTTCTGTTCCGCACACAGTTTTGCCTGAACCGGACGAATGTTCCCCCAGGTGAGAACTCACATGCTCAAGTTGACACAGAGTTTGTTTTGATTTCAATACGGAGGCTGCACCAGTTTGGGCCACGGAAACACCGCCCCGTAGTGCACCATCCTACTCCCGGGGTGCAGGGCACTGCCCGGCGGCGGGAACGCCTGGATCCCCGGCGGAAACACACCCGGCTTCGGCTCGGGGAATTGAGCGAAGCCCCTGACTGGACCAGGCAAGTGACTGTCCCTGGGTTGGCCCAAGTTCGAGGCAGCGATGTGCGGGTAGTCCACGAGGCGACCACCAGGGGGTGTTGCTGCAGACTTGCGCTCACTGGACGTAGCGAGCGATTCGATGGAGAAGGCTGTCGGACGGCGCGGCAGGGGACTCTTGATGCTGCCGGAAGCCAGACACTCTCTGCAGTAGCCGTGGACGACCTGTGAAAAGATCAGATCACACGTGCACTCAGCCAAGTTGTTTCTTCGAAAAATTGTAGTGGCAAGAGGTTTGCCAAATCTGGCAGTTTGCGCACCTGTCTGGAGGCGGTGAGGAAGGAGCGGCCGCACTTGAAGCAGTCCTGCTGAGGTTCGCCGTCGTGCGTCTTGAGGTGCGTCTTGAGGTTGCACTGCAGCGCGAACCTGCAGAACCATCTCCAGGTCAGACTCGGGTTTGCATCACCTTCACGCCAAACAAACTCAACGACGCAAACGAGAATGCAAGTGATGGCTGAAAGAGCACAACGATACCGCTCGCTCACCTTTTCCCGCAGAGCGGGCAGCCGTGCGGCTTGTCCCCGCTGTGCAGCAGCAGATGGTTCTTGAGGTTCGTCTGCTTCGAGAAGCCGCGGTTGCAGATGTCGCACTTGTAGGGCCACGACCCGTTGTGGACGTACATGTGCGACTTGAGATCCCCCGGCGTCGGGAACGACTTGGAGCACAGAGAACACTTGTGAGGCTTCTCCTGAAAAAGTCAGAGCGCACAGTAAGAGTCACGCCTTGCAGCAAGACATATGAACTGATTTTACGGCTTGAGCCAGTTGACCACTCCAAAAAACATTCACAAAAAAACATGCAAAATCACACAAAAAACAACACGTCTGCAGCACGCACCTTGTTATGAGTCATCTTGTGGTAGTAGAGGTTGGAGGAGGCGGTGAAGCGCTTCCCGCAAACCTGGCACTGGTGCGGCTTCTCGCCCGAGTGGATGCGGCGGTGAGTGTTGAGCGACGAGCTCGTGCTGAACGCCTTCCCGCACGTCTCACACGCGTGCGGCTTCTCTCCTGCGCGACACACCAGAATCATGTATCTGCTTCTCTGTGCTGTCTTGAAGATGTATTCGTCATTTGTAGGCGAGGATTGTTTCGTTCTGTTTGAGGTGATGTAACCAACCTGTGTGAGTCCTCATGTGACGGCGCAGCAGCGATGGTCGGTCGAACTTCTTCCCGCAAACATCACACGGCAGCCACGTCCTCTCCCTGTCGACAAAAGACGGTCATTGAATACAACCAGATGTGAAGTCTTCATCTGATGAGACTCGCACAAGTCTTTCGCCCGTGTCATCAGATCTGCAATTCCAGAGCGAAACAAACCTGTTTCGTTTGACGGTGCCCCGCGCCGCAGGCGTCAGTTCGTTGTTGCCCTGCAGCACTGCGCCAGAGGGCCCCGCTGCGCCCGGCGTCCCGGCCCCGCGGACCGGAGTACCGGCGGCAAGGCCCGGCGTCCCGCCGAACCCCGGCCCCGCTCCCGGAGGGGTGGATCCAGGCGCCCCGGAGGGGGGCGTTATCCCGTACCCCACGGTCTCTGCACTGAAAACGGAACAGGAAGAGAGTGTCAGTCACGTCTGACTCCACACAAAAAGCGGGCAGCAAAATCTGCTTGGTTCGTTTTGAGGTTTCGGACTGAGAGAAGACTCCGGAGGCACTTGTCCATTGTGTGTCGCCCATCTACTCACTGCATTAGGACTGGTCACGGACTGTTGCGTTTACAATCACAAAAGAATCTTCCTCCCAGTTTTTGTGCGAACGGACAGTGCTTGAACATCTTCACTGCAAGTTTCGGGAAAGCAGACTTTACTGCTCCGCCCATGCCTTGCCTCCACCAAACAGACTCACCGCACCAACGTTTGCTTGGAACATCTACCAACATGAACACTCAGAACGTACACGAATGTGTCACCATCAGGTGCAGAGCTAATTTGTACATGGTGGTACAACTTTCATCGCTTTGTCGTTCAATCCACAAAACAACTACAAACTCAGCAGAACTTTTCGATCTCACACCCGAATCCACACCATTGTCACGCTGATCACCCAAAAGAATCAACCCGTCGCTTTGACGCAACAACAAATTTCAGCGAAATTCTCGACGACCTGTTCGAGGCACTTTTGATTCAGTGCAGTGCGCCTAGTCATTGAGAATGTGCAAACTGGTTTGAATCTGCGTTGATATGTTGCTTACCGCGTGGAATGTTCACAAGACGACTGCTTGGAAACATAACTTCACAATCTCTCGGCAAAAAAGGCAATGATTGTGTAAAATTTTGCACTACAAACCCTTCACCAAGTTCGTACCTTGAAGGCGCCGACTGACTCCTGTGTTGCCTTGGAGATGGCGTTGTCAGGTGGGTTGTCAAGTGACCCGAAGGAAATGGCGTCGCGTCCACAGGGCTGGAGGAGTAAACTCGTCTTTCGGGCACAGAAGCGCCCGAGTCGTATCTCTGTGGTGACGATCTCTTCTCGAGTGAGTGTGGAAGTCCACCGAGCGGCACTGCTCTGGGCGAGACGATCCTGTGAGGAGTGACTTGTTTTCTGGGTGAAACGACCCTCCGAATGCTGGAGGAGTGCAGCCTGGGCTCTGGCGGAGAGTGGGGGGAGAGTGGAGGCAACACCGGAGACTCTTGTGGCACCGGCTCGGTGCCCAGTTCCACACGAGGGCTGATGCTCGTGCCATTGAGCTTCTGTCCAGTACTCTGAAAAGACGCAACACAGTTTGGTCAACTGATCAATGAAAGTATCCACCCTGCAAATGAGAATGAGAGAAAAAATGCCAAATTTGAAGGAACTGATCAAGATGGTGGCAGTCACTTTGTCCGTGTGTCTGGAGTCGGAGCTGACCACGGTGACGTCACTGAAGGTGGACCTCGTGTCGTCCTCCTTGTCGCTCGGCGGAGTGAGCAGCGAATGCAGGGAGCCGCGGGAGCTCCCGGAGGAGGAGCCGCAGGCCCGGGGCAGCTCCGTGGGCGGACCTGCACGAGCGAGAGGGTGAATGAGTGCGCGAAAAGTGAGTGAGTGAGTGAGTGAGTGAGTGAGTGAGTGAGTGAGTGAGTGAGTGAGTGAGTGAGTGAGTGTGTGTGTGTGAGTGTGTGTGTGTGTGTACTTCGCCCAATTGACATTATTGTTCACTTTTGCCAAACACACTGTCCGTTCGAGGAGAATCACGAAAAAAGATAGAAGGTTGTGACTCACTGATGGTGACGGGTGTGAAGGCGGACTTGCGTCCCGGCGCGGCGGGGCCGCTGGGGCAGGGCGGCGCCGGACCGATCACCGTCCGCGGGGACGAGAGGCGCGACTCGAGGCCGGACTCGTCGAAAAACACGCGCAGCTCGGTGTTGGGCAGGATCAGTTTCACGACCTGCAGGACAGCAATGTTCTGGTGTCATACTTAACAACGGCAGGTTGATGTGGCAGAAAGGAAGAGATCCACAAATTCAAATTCCGTTCTTGAAGTCAAATACTCAAAGAAGGTAATTTCTTCAACAGTGAAATTGCGAAGTTCAGAGGGTGGACAGTGGCGTGAACTCGCTCTGTACCTGGTACACAGTGGCTTGGCGGGTTCGAAACGCCACGATGTTGACGTCGTCCACGCAGCGCGTCGACTGCAGGAAGCGAACCCAGTTGCAGTGGCGCACTTCGCGTCGCTCCACCTCCTGAATGGAGTCGATGCAGCCGAACTGGTGCCGAACCTGGCGACAGAGAAGAAGATTTTTGCTTGATTGCCGGTGAAAAATATGCAACTTTGCACGACTTGCTGCATCAAACAAATGTCCACGGAAGAAACCTCCCTCGTGGTTCTCTGTCATCGTGCCACAACATTCACAAAATGCTTGACAGAAAGGAAAAGTGATATTTCATTTCCTTTCAGGTGCAATGGAAATGAGACACGGTTACAGTGAGCGGTGCCGCGTGGCGACAGACAGATGCAACGTCGGTTCCCCCGGGGCTCTGTCAACAGCTAAATGCCCGTTGTGATGAAGGACCGCAGATATGAAACCCTTTGTCACACCAATGGCTGCGAAAACTCATCACACAAAAATTTGTAGGATTTTGCTTCGTGCTTTTGCAACAAGAACAAAACGACGAACGCACGGAGCAAACTTCCAACCAACGGATTGGAATCGGAAAACACAACTTATGGTTCTGCAGCGGGTCAAAAAGTGTTCACCTTTCCTGACATTTTTCACTTCGTTCTCCGACAAAGAAGCCTCGTGCAGTGCACAGAGGCGAATCACAGTGTTCGGTTTCCAGACTTCAAATGACATCAGAGGTGCCAGGCGTAAAAGTCAGGGTGATAACACCATTACTCCTTTGACCTCAGTTCATTCACATTTCCATATTTTTGCATTAACCCTTCAACCTGAACAGTTACTTTTGTGGTTACAATCCGTTTTTGCTTTTTCTTTCTCGCAAACTTTTGTCAGCACACTTCGAGTGCGTTCGCGCAAAATCACGTCCGACTTGTACATATTTCTGTGTCTCAGCAAGTCATCCGATGTCGAAGGAACACATTGCATAGCTGCCAGAAGACAAGAATCTCGGCACTGAAATGGTGCTTCTCGCTTGGCAAGACGCGAAAGTCTTTGGCCTTCAAGCAGGTTGGTGTCTGGCTTCCTCTGCAGAAAACACACACGCACACACGCATGCACAAACTCACACGCAACTTTGTGGGGACAATTCTCAAATGGCCGTCGCTCTGCGTCTGCACTTCAAAGGACTTTACAGCCTGGCGTTGTAAAAAAAACAACTTCCCCGCTGAAAGAGAATAAATCACTCCCTGGCGTGGGGGGTAAAAAAAACCTGACCCTACTTAGCGCAAACATATGGCCGCAATAATTGACAATAAATACCCAGCACACTTTGAGATCACCCTCGAAAAAGGAAACCTGGTTTCATTTGCTGCTGAACTTTTTGCCGCCTCTTTGGTGTCCATGGCTCCAAAATGACATCAAAATGACTCCCTCGACGAAGAAATCTTTTCAGGATTGATTGCTGGTTGTAAATGAATTTTATGAGGCGGGAAATCTTCTTTTTGTTGGTTTATCAAAGGAGGGGCGGCAGGGGGTGGAAACAATACCCCCTTTTCTCGGAGAAAACTGAAACTCATCTTTTAAACAACACCGGCTCTTTTTCAGCACTTTTCAGTGTCATTTGCCTGCCAGAGGCGCTAAAAGTTATTCATCAAGGCTTTCGCAGGTGAAAGTGCCTTTCTTCAAGAATTTCACCTCGAATTAATCATTCGCAATAAGACACCCCGACCGCGGTGCGGATCAAAGAATCTACCTGTAACTCACCTGAAAATAAATCCTTTGAAATCAATTTAACAGTCACAGAAGAAATTCGGGGGTTCCTTTCTGTTCATTCAAAGGGAAATTCGTCCTCATATACCACCAGGAGAGAATGTGGGATCGATTTTCCACGATGGGAGACATCAGGGGCTGATCAATTTCAGAAATGTTTATTTCATAGAGCTTTGTGAATTCTCGGAGTCAAAGATTAATTCGACACAACGTGAAATCTTTCCCTTCTCACAGGAAGAAGCATCGACACTCAACTGTCTACCCAGAAAAAAAAGCAACTTTCGTTAATGTTTTGTAACCTGGCAAACAATTAAACATCTGATTCCAAATTCACCTGGCTTCCTTGCCCTCGGCTGTTCAAATATAAATCCCGAAAATAATTGACAAAAACCAGAAGTTCATTGTTCGCGCCAGTTGACCAAGAGAAACCCCTTCTGAACAGACAAATCCAACTGGAATCAGTAATTGCACGTATGGGGGTGAAATTTTGATGCAACAAGTTTGTATTAACTGATCACAAACTTTGCGTGTGTGAAGGACTTGTAACTTGAGGTAATCCCAGCACTCAAAGCTGGAATCACCGTTTTGGGGTTTGATTTGTGCTTTTTGTTTTGACCAAGGGATTCACGCTGAAGAACAGCGAAAGCATCGGACCTTATTTTCTTCGTCGTGGAACCCGAACAGAAAGCTTGAAAGTTCACACCACCATTGTGGGCTCATCTGAATCCGCGTTTTTCAAATTTTGGGCACACGCATTTTTGTTTATAACTTCGCATACCCCTGAGAGTACTCTCATGTACTTGCTGACACGCATAAGTACCCAGCAGTACCGGCGAAGCATCCCAGATGACCCTAATTAACAAATGAATGGCGCAGCGCTCTTATGCAGCTGGAAATACCCTGCAAAAATCTGTCTGTGCAAAGCAGGGGAAAATTTAGCTTTCACATTGAGGGGCACTTGTTGACCACAGGTCGTGGGTTCATTTTCACAGGGCCTCTCAAATCCATGACTCTTCCTGGGAATCTTTGTTCGGTGCAACAACTTTATAAAAAGAAGAGTTGAAATTCTGAAGGCTGTTTAAAAATGGTTTGCAGGGCCTTCTTCGTCCTCGGCAGAGACAAACAGTGCAGAAGTCGCACGGACGCCGCGTTTCGACAAACTCGGCGCGATCTCGCTCAAGACTTTCGTACTCACGTCTGTGATTCCACAGTGTTTACGGATACTCATTCGGAGCGGCAAGTATGCCGCGGTGCGCTTTGATAACCCTGCTGCCCAGGCGCAATTAAGCATCAACAGGGAAGCTGCACTGCGAATGCAGCGTGTGTTTATTGTTTATGCGTCATAACTCTGCTTCCAGAAAAGCGTTCAACATCTGCGAGTCGGACGCTGCGTTCATCTCGGAAATGTGACGATTCGAATTGACAAGGTTCCTGACTGGTCAGACATTTTGTGCGTGTTCAACATCAGGCGTCACACACACTTGCACGCAATGCACAGACACAGATACACGCACACACAAGAACAATCCTCAAAACTTGTGCGTGAAACGGAAGTTTTTCGTCTGAGCGGCGCTTTCTCTGCGCAGGGTGTTTCTTGTCTCTCGGGGTGAGGACGTGCACACGAGAAGGATTTGTTCAGCACTTCTGCGGGCATGAGTCGCCCACGTGTCTTGCAGATTGACAATCGACACCTGGTCCTTCCCAAGACAAGAGTGAGAGCGTCTTCACTGGTCGAGACACTGCAGCAACAACCCCAAGAAAAAATTCCACCCTTAAGTTTTTCATTGGAACCAGGGTTCCATGAACGGCTTTTGGTTTCAAAGAAAATACATCAGCGGGTGAGATCACGAACACGGTTTTGGAAAGACAGATGCGCTTGCGTAATCTGGAAACCATATTATCACACAAAAAGCTCATTTTTAAACAGCTTGCGAGGTGCAACATGCCTGTGTTCGTGTTTGCACGTTTGAATATGGGCGCGGTTTATTTCAATCCGCAAAAGTGCAGTGTCATCTGGTTCAATTTTGCGTGTGTGTTGCACTAGCCAAAACGTAGCTGTGCTCAAATGCTTGGCCAGACTGTGCGAGTCTTCTCTGTTTTGGTGAACAAGTCAAAAAGCTCTTTTTCAAACAGAATCAAGAGAAAATCAAATTCGTTTCTCCATTCTGCCCACGTCTATTCAGTGTGAGATTGAAGGCCTTGCAGCGGGTCTGTGTCGGCCATTAGCGGAGATAAGATCAGGAGACACGGCTGTAAGTGTGCATCGCTTTCTCTCGCTCTGTACCCTGAAGGGCCACGGCAGATGGCACAGGGTACGCATATGGGCAGAAAACCTGATTTGGACAGGGTACTTGGTCATGGTGTCAGCTCAAGTGACGGTTTCGGTGGATCCAGACTGAAATTGAAGTTCATGATATTCACCAACAAAAACGTCATTCATTACCACTTCAATGCGTGACCGTCCGTGCTTCCAGCATTCTGTGTGACGGAAGGACTGAGAAGGCAAACACCCAACAGAAAAACCTGTGATGATCTTGTGTCAATGAATCCGCATCTAAATCAACGAGATATTTGAATTCTCCTGAGACCTGACGAGATATCTCGAGGAAAAAGTAAAATCTGAAGTGATTTCAAACGTTTAATTTCTTTGCAGGTGGCCAGCAAGGATGTTCAAAAAGTGCGCAGGATTTCATCGTTTAGGGCAACCGATGTTGCCGTCAAGTCGTTTGCTGTGCTTCTTTCATTGCAGTGTTTGTGTTTTGCCTGTGTCTCCTCGAATTCCGACTCGCTTGGCACGGTCAAAGACACAAAAGTCGGAACCATTTGGAGTTGATGGAAGTCAATGCTCTTTTAACAAGAATCTAGTTAGGAAGAGAAATATGACTTCCTCATGAGACTCCCTAAATACGCCACCAAGGTGGTCTGTTGAACGGCAGAATTAAGCCCACTTTCAAAATGTGCGTCTTTTGTTAAAATTGCCAAATTTGGTCAAAAACATGTATTTTAGATCAAATGATAGGGCACCCCCAACTTCACAAAATGATTTACCAGAAAAAGAACTTGTCCAAAATGGGTGTTTTTAATGTCATTTATTGGGTCCATTCAGAATTGAAAGTTTGGGAGAAATGATAATTCCCTGTGGCAATCTTGTCTGCTCGATTGAACATGCGGTGTATCTGTGACTGCAGAGTGCAAAATGTCAACTTGAAATGCGCATCACTTGCTTTGGCCCAGCGCATCTTATGACAGACAGATATTTTCTCGAGAAATAGGAAATAAAGCCAAAACTGGACATGCTGCACGGACGACCTTAAAACACGAAGACAACTGGCAACCAGAGAGACCAATATCCTTCTTTTTTAAACTTTTTACTGGCAACACAGAGGGATTTTTAAATCATTTCTGAAAGAAAGGAGTCATCTGTCAAAGATAGCTGAAGACGAGAAGCTTTCGTTCAATTCCTTTCCTCCTCAAAACCAACAAGATCAAGGAAAAATACGCAACCTCACACAACAGAGCCGCCAGTTCAAGGTTTCAAACTTCGGTGTACTTGTTTCCCAGTTGTCGTGTGTTTTACTACATTTGGCAAGAACGCCGGTACAAAGAAACGAGGAGAGAAACAAAAGTCAGCCCGGAGACACAAAATGGTAAAACACATGATTTATTGAACGAAGAGTGTGGTCAAACCAGCGCCACTGGGTCCATGGGAACAACTGTGGAGCCACGACCATCTCTGAGATAGTCTGCACTGCGAAAAATATTTTCTTCCAACTTGGACTTTCAGAGCCATTCACTCACGAACGGCCTTTTGTGATTGTGAAGAGTCCAGAACGAATTGCTTCGGACCACTGTCGTGTTGTTGTGGTTGAGCTGCTGTGTGCTGTGATTCCTTTCCAACAAACTCAGCTTCATTTTTTCAACTTCCTTGCAAGATTTTGTGTCCACAGGTACACGAGGGCCACCAACACAATTTAACGTGGCGAGTCTGAACATTCTAATTGAGGCCTCCTTTTGCAGTGAAACACGCACTGGCGCACTGGCAGCCCTCAAGAGCTTTTTAAAGAATTAAGGTGAACAATACCTGTGCAGACGGAACAAAAGAGCCGCCCCGGGGATCAAAGGTACCGCTTGTTTCCCATGGAGAGCCGTGTCTGTTTGTTGTCAGTTATGGTTTCCAGCCCGAAGATATGGCTGCAATGATGTCCTTCACTTTTGCGCCTCACGCAGCGTCGTTTTTTTCGCTCAAAGTTGTGAATTTGCGAAGGAATGAGATCGTTTGGCGAACAAAAACCACACAAACTCAATTTTTGCAACTCAATGCGTGGCATCAACAAAATTCTCTGACACAAACAAGGACTGTCCACTTGGCCAACCTGTTGTCAATCTTGTTTTGCTGACACACAGACATTTTCTGAACTTATGTCAACGAGAAGAAAATTCAAAATGTTTCAGTGGAGTACATCTAATGTGTTGCATGTGAGGGTTGATAGGAAATAGATAAAAGGAAGGTGGGCGGTGATAAGATAGAGTGAGGGAGGTAGGAGGTGGACCTCACAGGACAGGCATCATTAGTTCACTAACATGTTCAGGAATTCCATACATCCCCAAATATGCACTTCTGTGTTCACAACACAACCAAGAACACATGACTGATTAAAATAAGTGTTGTCAAGGAACATCCCACTGTAAAGCGAATGCACTTCAAACATCATCTGAACGAGTGATTTTGTTGCATGAAAGTGGAAATTTTTGACAAGCAATATTGTTGAATAGCTCACGCTCTTGACTTGAGGATCATAGTAGCTGGGCACATCTGATTCAGTCCACACATCGCCAGTACAAACACATCGCAGCGAAACGAGCTTCTGGGGGGCTGCTGCAGGCCAACTTGAACGACATGTGGTTTACAGAGTTCTGCCCCATTGAGTTCTCGGTTGGTTGCGACTGTTGACGTTTGTGCTTCACGCTGGATTATCCCCGGATTGACTTTCTTGATGCCTGAGCAAGAAGGACGCCAAAACGTAAACTTCATTTGAAGTGGAAAGCAACAAAATTTCTGGACAGCAGCTGAAAAATTGAAGCTTGCTTGCACACATTTCAAGCCGTGTTGTGTCAACTGAACTCAGAAACAGCTTCGGGGATTTTACTTTTCTACCGTTGTTCTTCTCGAATAGTAAACTCGTTCAAGTGGAATGACACAGCACATTTGAAAATCTAGGCTCATCATCGTGCAGCTATGACTTAACAGGTTTATTTGTGTGACCGGAGGGGGTTATTTTTTGCGTGCAGCTTGACCAAACAGCGCCCGCGGCGGAAATAGCACCGCTCGATAAGCATCGTGTGAAATATGCCGCGCAACTTTCGCGCACCGCAAAATCACCACGAAAATGTGGCCCCCCAAAACTGCTACGCTCCCAAGTTCACACTTCATGTCATTCTGGAAAATGCACGCGGAAAAGGACCCAACGGAGTGGTCATGAGCAAACCGCCATTTTTTACCTGGAACTGCGATCAAAATGTCGTTTGAGTAATCAGTGGTTTTGTACACAAATTAATCAGGGTGTGAGCCCTGACCCTGCATGCGTGAAACGTGCACTGTACCGAGATGACACGACATAAAAATTGGATTCAGTGTTTAAATTTGTTTCATTTGTGCAATGAAGATAATTTCTATGCCTTTCTGCCTTTTTATAAACATGTAAAATTGAGAAATTCCGATCACAAGTTTGTGGATGTTGGGAAGGAACATAAGAAGATTGGTCAAGACAAAACTTTCATCACCAGCTTTTTCACCAAAGTGGACAAGAGATCGCACTGCTCAGAAGAAGCCTCCGCAACACCGCAGTCCCTGCGGTCTAAAAGGTGCACAGGAAATGATAGTCTCGTATCTCAAATGCTCATCTTCCTGTCGTAAAGCTGCGGGAATCTCCACCACACGGGAAGCAGAGGACAGCTTCAACCTGCGGGCTGGGGGTCCACCGGAATGAAACTTTCCGAGTCACGAACAAACCCGCTTGTTTCCGTTTTGAAAGTTTGTTCCAGCTGTCCGACTTTCAACTGAGGATCCGAAAAAACAAAGAACCAGATATCTGTCAGGGGCAAGTTACATCCAGGAGTCAACCTTACGTAACGAGCCACCTGAGAAGATTTTTACGCTGGAAAGTGCTCAACTACATTTTACACAATACCCCTGATGTAATGCTATCTTCCCCAGGGAGGGAAGGGTGGCAGTGGGTCTCCCCGTGGATAAGGCTCAATAGCCCCATATATCCCTCAAACCCAACACACCCAACAAAACTAATTACACTTGATTACACTTGAGTATTGTTCTTTCAAATTCTGCAGTCTCGCCCGACATTTTTTTCCCCAGAGAGTGTGGCCGAGCCAGACGCAGTGCAGAAATGCCCACACAATTTCAATCTCAAACTGAAGTGTATTTTGTGTCCAAATCTTTCCAAATGCACAAAAATATTTTGCTTGGTTGTGCCGCAAGAAAGTCTATTGCGACAGACGTCACTCAGTTCGTCAAGAATCAAACTCAACGGACTAAGTAGATTCGCCGCCGTCGAATCCGCCTCCAAAGAAACCAAGTCTCTTCATCCTCGGGGAAGTCGCATCTCAATGTGACTTCTCGAGCTATTATCTCAGTTTGCTGTGCAAGTATTGTTCCTCACCTCAAAAGCCCTATTGTTGAACCCACTGCCGGGTTCACACTGAATTTAACCACCTAAAGACTGACAGTCAACATCTTTCAGGTGCTACATTTTGACATTTGAATCTTCTGTTTGTCCTCCACCCTTTGGACTCATCACTGAGAAACTTGTGTCCGAAACTTCTGGTCAACGCTTTCCCGTTTGCTCTTTTGGTCGACCAAGTCATTTCTGTCACATGAACAAGCAATTTGCCAAACAAGCCAATTTAACGGTCAAATATTTTGCAATCAAGTCAACGTGATGACAGGAAAATCAAACACCCAAGTTTGGATTGAAATACACATTTGAAAGTTTTTGATTTGAATGCCCAGTTGCAAAGTCAATGTTGGCTCAAACAATTTCAGAGGTGAAAAGTATAACGGACAGAACTGTTTTACTCTCGCCAACAAATATTTTCAGCAAGATCGTCTTCATTTTTGCCTTTCCAGAACTATCCAACACCCAAAGCTTTGACTTCTTTTCGTGGCAGAAAAAATGGTGTTACTGGCTCTCTGTTCGAGATCAACCGTCAGCCGCCTCTGGCACAAGTTCGACAGGTCACAAGAGCCAAATGCCCAACAGGGTTACAAAAAGTGGTAGAACACAATGCTGTGTACTCACGTCATATTTGGGCAGAACACTGTAGATCTCGAGATGGTCGAGCCGGATTTCGCCTTGGTCCGGGTGGAACACTTGCCCCGGGAAGAGCGGCACGTTCGCCCAAACCGTCGCGCCCATCTCCAGCGGGGAGTAGACGGCCACCGGTCGGAGGGGCTGGCGCCGCGGGAAGGGCTCCGTGGACACCCCAGGGTTGAGGGTGCCGAGGGCCGCGGCCTGCTCCGACGGAGGGGTCGGCGAAGCCCGGTCAAACGACCCTTGCTCCGCAGAGGCCTGCCTCGAGTGTCCGTTGTGCTCCCTCCGCAAAACTTCCGGACGTTCAGGAGTTGGGGTCGGGGAAGATGCAATGTCCATTGGTGATGCCCGATTGCGATCTCCATCTCTGCTGGCCATTGAAAAGTCTTTGGCAGGAGGGGAAGCGACGATGAATTCGGGGGAAGGAGACCTTTCTCTCGCTGCCGTCGACCCATTGGATTTCTCGGGGAGCGTGTTGAGCCTCGGCCGGGGCCTCCTCCGCTGCAGCCACCGATCCCTCCGCGCGACCGCCTCTGCCGCCGCCGATGGTGAAGCTGGAGCGGCCGCACACCGCTCTCCTCGCCCGTTCTCCTTCCTTGGCGACACGTCCAAGTTTTCCTGTTGGGCCTTTTCCATCAGCTGCCGAAACTTGACATTTTCTTTGAATTCTGATGTTCCAGCGACTTTGTCCAGGTTTGGTGGTCGGCTTCGTTCCACCCATCCTCGTCTGAGGGAAGAATCGTCAGGTGGAGACGGTGGAGTCGCGAATGGCTTCAAAACTACGTTGAATTCTCTGGGAATTAGGATGCACGTCTCCATGATGACCACAGATGCTGTGTTTGTTTTTTTGGTGAAAAAGTCAAGTGATCGGAAACAACTTTTCAGGCCCTTTTCAGGAACTCGCTCTGAGTTATGCCTGTCTTGTCTTGTCCGTTGAACTCTCTTCAAAAGTTTGTGTGCACGAACAAGTTCAATGTTGTGAAGAAAAATTGTTTCAACACATCAAGTCCCCTCTGGGCGGTGACAGAAACCAACGGTCCTTGAAAAGATCCACCGCACCGCAAGTAAATTTTGCTTTCACTTTTTTACTTTTTACCTCAACGTGTCATTGAAGAGCTGGCTCGTGTTACAAAATGTTTCCAGCAAAGCACAAGCGCAATATTGTGCAAAAAATAATTCATAAAGCTCTCTGTTAAGAACAAAAGCAAAAGCAATACAAAAAGAAAAATATCCCGTGAAAAGTGTTCAATTTGAAAATCAGATGCCTGCACTTGCGTACAGGTGTCTGAAAAAGGAAGCACTCAGCAAGTATGTGTACTTGTCCAGGAGACGGTAGTTCACATACTGACTTCGTAAAGGGCATTTCCCGTGCGGTAAAAGTCCAGTCAATACATCAAAAAGTCAACAAGAGGGTTGGGGCACAGGGGCTGGAACAATATGACAGTATCTCTCATCCTCGAAATCTCATTGGTCAAGAGGAAGAGAACCCTCTCAAAAATAGGCTTCCTGTCACTGCATGGTTCCACGTTATTTTGAAGCAGAGCGCATCTTAGGAACGTTCAGTGTACCGGTTGGAGAACGTGGTTTCCGCACCCCACAGGGTGAAAGACTTCGCTCGTCACTGATTGGTTGAGAGGTGTTTGGTCGCTGGCAGTGATGAGTGAGGGTGAGTGAGGTGGGAGTGCGCACGGCGGGTGTAACGCGATACCCCATGTAGCTTTCTCCCGTGGTCTGAGCTGAACAGTTTCGCACGTGCGGACTTTCAGCAGGCTGTGGGGTGGTGAAGAGCTCACGCGCACTGAAACGAACTCAAATATATAAAGGAACCTCCAACTTCTTGTTGGTCGTCGCGGGCAAGACGCTTTGCTCAAGGGTTGAAAATAAATCGTCAATGTGTGGTCGTGGTTTTCTTTTGTTCTTTTTTTTCATTTCAAGTCTGAAACGTCCAGAGCCCTTTGGGAACTTGCAGACTGCTCAGAGCCACAAAATTGTCGAACCGCTGCCCAGATATGTTCATTCAACGCACAGTGCTGGCCATGCAGTGGTTGAGCTGGGATGCGCTTGCACACGAAAAGCGCCGCAGCGGTCTCGTGTCTCAAATCAATTTCACTCCTTTAACGAACGCATGCCAATGCAATAAAACGACAGTTATGTGCTTGAGAAAAAAAATTCATTTTGTCCACACAAAGTGAGCAACTTAATGTTCGAAACAGAAAAATGCACCCGTAGAAGAAAACGTTCCTGCAGCAAGTTCAAAATCAACTGGGTTTGCTACGAACAGATGTCTTGGCACCGTTCGACCGTTGAAAGACAAACAAAGGAAAAAATATCACTATATATTTTTTTGTTAACAAGAGTGTACATGTGCAAGCCGTGCAGATGAAACGTACTCGTTCTTTCAGGGTTTTGTGGACAACGTGAGATGGACCAATGAACATTGAGAATTTGTTCTTCAAAATTTAACACTGGAGGGAAAAGCCGTGCCCCAACAGTCGTAAAGGCAAGATTTATTCCAGCAACAAAAAACTTGCACAATGTGTGCAGCCATTAATCAGTGACGAGGTGACTTTTATTGTTCAGGACGACAGATCCAGAGAAGACACCAACTCACAAGTTATCTGGCGTTCGCTCGTGTGGTGTTCTTGGTGTTTTCGCCAGAGGACCAATTTCCAAAATCTCATGCCCAGTAAGAAACTCACTTCTTCGCAAATTGTTTCAAATGTTTCAAGTGCTTCATGTTTCAAACGTGAGGAGATCCTTGTGAATCCCTTGCAGCCTCAGGTGCTGAATCCGCCCCAGGAACTCTCCCGAGCAACGACTCGACTCTTCCTGCATTGATTAGGAGTCAAAATAAGGTAATTACAAAACGGAATTGCCTTAATCAGTAGCCTTGTTTGATGCCTATTTGAATAGAATCTACACACTTGACTGTCAACTTGAGATAGGAACTTCGCCACCTACCAAATTTAAATTTGGCCCAGTTGGGGAAAAGTCGTGTTTTGAACAAGAAAGAATTATGCAATGCTCCTGGCACGACTGAGAATTTCGATGCTCATAAAAGAGCAAACTGTATTTTTTGTGGCTATCTTGTACAGCTTGGATGTCTCAGTGCTCACCCTCTTGCTCATTTCAATTGAAAATTTCAACTCATGACTTTTGACAGAACGTTATCAACTCGTATCGAACCTCTCCAGTTCAACGAAAACGACGCACCCTCAATTCACAAACAACTTGATGCCAGTTCTGCTGACCCCAGATTGCTGTTAATTGGAGCATTCTGGCTTTGCCTTTATCTGCTCGTCAGAGTCGCGGCCGTTGAGATCCAATTAGCAAAACGCATAACGCACAGATAGCGGTGCGCAGGGGGTCCGCTGCAGTGATAACGCACTGCACTGCGCACCGGGACATCCGCCATGGGATACTCAAGCCACCCAAGCAAGCGAACTTGCACGCACACGCACACACGCACACACGCACACACGCACACACGCACACTCACTCACTCACTCACTCACTCACTCACTCACTCACTCACTTTGCACGTCCAACTACTTGACCAGCATCCTTACGCAGAGGAGCAGCAGCCACCTGCAGATAATGCTTGCATTGCGTCATAAGGCCAGCGTGCTGTACGAGCGTATTGGCAGGGCAAACAAATGACGTTCACTACAAGTTTTCAAGACTGTTTGACAGAGCTTCTGTTTCTCTTTTGTGCTGCACAAATGACTGAACCTCTCAGCTTGGATGATCCCTTCTCAGCTGTTCTGGCAACAAATCCAACAGGGTGCACTTTTCTTCAAACGCGAAAAATCACCACCTTCTTGTGTTCATTTTTGTGCTTTGTTTCCCTGTGAATAATGGTTCGGGAGCCCTTCCATGCCCTCTGGGCAAACCCAAAGGTTACCGACGCACGCGTCGGGTCGATTTTTGAAAAATTGTCACCCACACCATTTGTAAAGCTGGGTAGATCAAGGTGAAAAAAGGAACGCATCATGAAAGTCTTGACTTCCGCATTTGACTGTTTCCAACTGTATCGTGTGCATACCAAGCAAAAAATGAAGACAAGAACTTGCCAACAGAGAAGAACTTGCAAACAAGACACATTTGTTTCAATGCTTGGCAGTGAAATTGTGGTCAAACAGGGAACGCAAGATTTGCTCAGAGAGCACACCTCAATCCCAACCTTCCGAGGGGTTTGTTTCGAATTCTGAAAAAATAAACACATTGCAATTTAAGTATTTCTGAACAAACCTAGCCTTGTTCTTGGCCTGATTTGTGCCGCAAATGACAAACAATGAAACCTAAAACCCCAGCTCATTTCACCGGATTTCTTTTTTCAAATTGGCTTTGCGAACGGTTGCACGTTCTGTGCCGGCGTCCCCGCGCTGTGTCTGCCTACTCACTCGTGAAATTGACAAAACTAACAACATTTCAGGATTTATGGAAACTTTTGCCGAGAGGGTGAAATCGGGTAACCAAAAGGGACTGAGAGAACAATTTCACAACGCGTTTGGATGACATGAACTCACCTCGTACGCACGGACAAGGCAGATTTCGGGGACCGCAACGGAAATCGAAAATTTGGTAAACGAACCGATGTTTGGATGTTTGTTACCTCAAGCGAAACAACTAAAAATGAAACAACAGCAAACGCGTTGAAAAAAAGAAAACACAGGAAAGTTCTCCCACAAAAGACCAAAAGGAAAGTATTGCAAGCCAATCGTCTTCACACTTCTAAAACGATGCAGTTCAGTGTTCCCATTGAAATGGTGAAATGGTTTTGCAAGTGCCAACAATGAGAAAAATTATCCCGCGATATTGATTTGAAATCACTTGAAGTTGACACCAAGTAACCGACACTTCCAGGGAGAGATTTGTGCGACCGTCAGGGTCACCCGCTGAATTCTGTATCCTTATCGTTTCCTGCTTCCCCTGCCGTGGTCTTGAACAGCAAGTGAAAAATAATTCACGAGTTTGCTTGTGTGAAACAAAACAAAACCCGTTGAGAAGGATGTTGACTCGGGCTACGGGACGCAGGGCGTAATATTGCACGTGGACCTCTGAGACTTGCGTAACGAAGTACTTCGAGACAGTATCCCCGTGGTATGCATGTATTACAAATTTTACGAATATGTGCACCCACAGAAGCAGGTTTTTCGAGCTGTGCTGTCACTGTTTTTGCGTTCTCCATGCAGACCAGACAAATTAGAACCACTCGCACATATTTGGAGGAGAAACAGCAAAATGCTTCACAGTCAAATTTGCCCAGTTGACATGTGGAGCCGGGTGATGCTGGAACATTGTCTTTTCAAACTTGACAAGACATTGATTCTCCCGGCCTCTGCGACAAACACACTGTTCCCAGACTTGTCAAAAAGAACTGCATGTGCCAAGACTGACACCAAGTTGCAACATACTGACACACAAAATTTATTGAAATTACCTTTTATTTATTTAATTAAGTCTGGAACAATAAGGTTCGCCATCCTGTTGACTTTATCGGCCAGAGATTTGAATCTCAGCACTGAGACTTCGAGATGAGAATGGACGAAATTGAAAAGGTCATTCCGTGAACAAAGATTTCACTTGGGAAAATGGTCAAATTCAAAAGGGCTGAAATCAAATTTTCCAAGGTGAAGAACCTTCATTCACTTGCGTGGTTCAAATCAAGGAAGTGCTTTTGGCTTCCACAGCTTTCGTGAAGCACCTTTTCACACAGGATGAATTGAAGCGAAAAAAAAGTGCTTGAAGACAGAAATGAAGCACAAAAGTGGATGTACAGAGGAGAAATGAGATTGTTAGGGTTCATTTTAATGAGCAAGACAATTTTTAGTCTGTTGGCTGGTGTGCTCGAAAGGTTTGCCGTGGGATCAAAGTCAATCCTGAACACGCCTGTTCTGTGTGGTGTCGGACACTCGCACGTTTCTTTTACGAGTACAAACTCACTGCAATCGTTTTTCTGGGCACACTTGAGAACAAGAAAAAGCTACAGTTGGTCCCGCATATTTCGATAGTCAAAAAAACTTTTCCATCGATATAAAGGAACATCAATTTATGCGGGGGCCCCCTTATATCGATGTCTCACATGCAACAATGAAACATCGATATAAGCGGGTACCACATACAGCAATGCCACATTGAAATATCCTGTTTCTGCTTACTTCAATCATCGGACAGATATAAGACATGGAGACACCAAGCAGGTTCTGCAGATTTTCACTTTTATTTCCAATGGGAGGTTTTCAGAATCTTCCCTCATGCAACATGAGAGGTCTTCATTTCTTGTGTTCTTTCCTCTCATGTCGCATGAGGGAATCTGGATTGAAAAATGTTGAATCACATATTGTACACAATAGTGCATGTTGCAGATGGATTTCGTTTATGTGTGCCCACATGCCATTTTTTGAAGCCATAACTCTGTCCACCAAACATAGCAGACATTAATACTTGTAGGCAATTTTCCCATTGGCCTTGTCAACTCTGATCGACAGTGGTTTATACACCACACCAGGTTCTGGTTTCAGCATGCCACCCTGTTGAGCAGCCCCTGGTTCAATCTTCACACTTGGCCCTGGCTGTGGATCGTCTTCAGCCCCCTCTTCTCCTCTTGCATCGCCCTCACCCTCCTTCTTTTCCACTTTCACCATTGGAACCATGCCTGCTCTTCTGTGGGTGCTACCTCTGGATTCCGTCTCACTCTGGATGATATGTCGTGTGGAAGAGTTGCCTCTTCCCACACATGTGATCCAGCTTTCAGACGAGGTGCTGAGTACCGATGAAGCTGCTTCAGCAGAGCTGCGTGAAGCTGAAGCTGCGCACCAGGCCCGCAACTCATGCCGCCTACTTAAAGCCGCAACCATGACACCCTGCATCTGTCTAGAGCTGTAAGCTTAGGACAGGAGAGCAATAAACATTTGTTAAGCATACGCTTGAGTTTGACTCCACTGCAGCAGTCCAAGCCAAGGCTGCTTCCAACCACAGTGCCACAAGTAGCAGCGGTTGTGAGGATGGGTTCTCCCGGGACCCGAACTGCACACAACATGGAGGTTCTCGAGTGCTAGACCAAGGATCATCTTGGGATACAGTCACGACAAACGAAATCGGAAACAAACATGGACAAATGACACAGTCTCATGGGAAACGTTTCTTCAACACATGAAGTTGTGTATTTTCATGATTTCATCATTTTGGAAGGACATTATCTTGATTCGGTCAGATCACGCAACCGTTGGGTAAATATGAAAACTCAATGGAATGCAGGTATGAACCGCACAAGAGTTGAAGCCAGATGATATAGTTACTAATATCTTGACTGGCTCAACCATGAATCGCGACAAACTTTCACAGTACGTGATTTACAAAAATCCTTGTGCTCCAAAAGTTTCAAAATTTGAAAATTCATACGCTTTGATTGGTTTGAGACGAGGTTCATTGACCGAAGCAAAAAGACAACACATTGCAAAGGCAATTGCTGGAGTGCTTGACAAACGAGTACTTCTGCAGGAAAGGTTGATTCTTCTGAAAAATCCGAGCTGGGCTGAGAAGTCAGGCTTGATCATCTGGAAAGACAACAGGTATTGGCCTTGTAAACGTTGGAGATCTGCAGTAGAGGAAGCAAATGATTTGGTTTGGGTCAAGGATGGTAGTAGACAATACTACAGTTCAAGGCTCTTGATCAAAGACAAAAGCTTTCACTACGATCCTGTGACAAAGACTCTTGAGTAGAAGGCAAAGTCTTCTTCTTCGAAAGTAAAGCATCGCTTTTCAGCCAATCGAGATGCTTTCTTACAGGAGTGGAGGGGAGGATACAAAGAACGAAGTAAGTCCGAACCAGCTGATCCAAGAGCAGGAGCAAAACCTTTGGGTTCATGTGTTTGGCTTTTGAGAGCACAGAGTGTTGCCCCAGGTGAAGGTTCAGGGATCCCACCAAGGTTCCAGGACGATTTGCCAGGACCGTCAGGTTTAGAGGAACATGTTTCTGATGACTCCGAGGTTTTCGAATCTCCCGAGTCAGGGCAAGAAACCAGTGGCGAAACATCAGTTGACCATACTGTATCTAAGGGTTCAGGTTTAGAGGATTCTTCCGAGGATTGTTCACCAGGACCCATGCAGAAAGGTGCCAGCACCAGTAGATTTGAAAAGGTCAACAAAGCGCCGGTAAATCAACTGAGTGCAACTGAGGAAGCTGAGGAAGAGTTAACGAGACTCGTCACCCCAGAGTACTCAGAAGCCCAGGTACAAACCCTACCAGTGCTGCAAAAAGCAGTAGAGCTGTCAAGACCACAAATCAAGCAACACAAAGCAGACCCAATTGCACTTCCATCAGGTGCAAACTGCAGACAATCTGACATCGTAGTGCCAGAAGATAACATGGCAAATCCAAATGCAAGACAAGCACTCACATTGCAGGATGCGGCGAGACTTCCAAAGTTTGATGCAGACAAAATCAATGATCCAACAGCTTTCAAGAGTCAGACAGAAGCGGCCTGGCAGTTGCTGACTTCATGCAACTTGCCACCCAACGCGGCTGATGCTGAGGCCAAGGAAGTATACCTGAATTGGTATGCAGCCTTGAAGCAACAGCTGGTGGGAAAACCACTGGCTTGGTTGACAATGGAACATGATGTCAAGCTGGACACAGCTGACAAGTGGAAGACATTTACAACACTCTTTCACTCTCTTTTAAGAACTGATACTGTCTTACATGTACATGGACATTGAAAATATCTCACTAATTACTTCCCCCAAGAATCGAAGCCTGCAGCATCATGTTGATCACAGGGTGCAGCATCACACCTCGAACTGCTTCAGTCACTGGTAACCCCCCCCCCAAAAATTAGCATCAGTGCTCCTCTCAGCCCAGTCCCAATCCTCCTTGCTCTGTGACTGCATTAATTTCTTCCCTACTTTCTTTGTGCGGGATTTTTTAATTATCTCCAACAACTGAACATCTTCATCCTTTTCCTCCTCCTCCTCATCACCCCAACCCCATTTCCTCTTTTCTTCTCCACCTTCAGCCATGTTTCTGTGCAAACTTCACGCCACAACACTTTCTCTGCAGAACTCCCACCAAAACACAGCACAGCTGCACTTGCACATGCTAACCAGGTCAAGAGCTGTCCCAGGCGCTTAAAACAAAGAACATAATTGGTGCAAATATGTGTGGCACCACCAGAATACATGCACAGTCACAAAGTTTGAAAATAGGCCGGAGTTCATTTGCAATATGCCGCTCATATTTATGATCAGGAGAAGGGTAAGCCGGGCTTTGTTCATCTTACTTCCACCAGGAGTGTCTTCGCAGAAAGTGAGAGTTGACCCTGGGAGCTGCTTGTAGTACAAAGCAGTTTCGTCTGCATTGTATATGTCATCAGCATTCCAAGCCTTCAGAAGCGGGTGGAGAATTGTTGCCATGTAGTTGTCAGTGTCTGGACAATCTTTGCGTTCCCCTTGGAACTTTTTGGAGACGATCCCATTCTTTTTGCACATTCTGTAGATGAATCCATTGCTGGCCTTGAAGCCATTGATACCCTTCTGGATAGCAAAACTGCAAAAAATATAGACATATTGAGGTCGCAAATGTTGAAAAACAGAGCAAAACTTTGCTGTACAGATAGGAATTATGAGTCACAAATGTCAAAAAACAGAGCACAAATGTACTGTACAGATCAGAATTTTGAGTCACAAATGTCGGAAGATTGCAGAACCCTTTGAAGTCTGTGTGTGCACATTGCTCACAATAGTGAGTCGCAATTGTTGAAAGACTTTTAAACCCTTTGAAGTGTGACAGTGCTCAAAAAATTTTGAATGTACTCGCAAAGATGTAAAGTGCTATTGATGTTGAGCTGCACTATTGATGGCACGATCATACTTAATATTACCCTCTTTGAAGAAGTTCTGTGGTAGAATTTCTATTCATCTTGAGATGCACAATTGAGTGTACAGTCGCAAAGGTCGAAAGAATACTTGTACCCTTTGAAGTAATAAAGTGCTCACACTCACTGTGCATGAGTCGTAAAGTTTGCAAAGATCTAACACATGGAACTGAAGATATTAAATATTATTGTGTTCAAAAAGGTCCAAATATTGAAACTTACCTCTCAGCCTTTGCCGCCAATATTCTGTAAGTTATCAGCACAGTTTGATTTTTTTCTCTGTTGTTTCTGATCCACACAAGAAGGCATTTTTCGATATCCTCATATTTGCTGGGTTGTCCTCTCTTCCTTTTCAAAACAATTCCTGAATCTGTGAGTTTTCGAATCCCAGTTGCATTTTTTTCCAAGTCAACAATGTAGATTGCTTGAGACCTGTACTTTTGGTGGTATCAATCAATTTATCGCCCAAATCAATATGGTTTAATATCTTGATCTTCTCTTTCAAGCAACGAGCCTGGCATTTGTAGCTGCCCGCCATGTTGAAGAGTGCTGCTCAAGTTTGGTGGGAAAACAGCTTGGCATAATCCCATTGGTCCAGAGACAAAGCTGTCAAAGCCGCATCAAAACAAGCGGGATTGTCTATGTCACAGCACGTGATACTATTGATTTATGAGGAGGGCAGGTGTACTCAGTACATCAATATATCAGGACAGAAAACACATAAAAATCAAAATATGAGGGGCAATATTTTCAACATTTGCGGCATCATTATAAAAGAGTGAAAAATCCATTTGGGCAGCAAAAACACATCGATATATGCAGAATATTGATATGAAAGAATATCAAATTATGCGGGGAGATTGCAATGCTATTTAATACGGAAAAAAGTAGGGTTTTTTTTACATCGATATAGGAGGGTTATCGCTTTCAGCGAGATCGTTATAGGCGGGTACTGCTGTATCGACATCATGGGGGAGAATTTGAACTGCATACATACTGTTCACCTGAAACATTCTCGTTCTCTTTGATTCCAGGATAAAAGAACTGGTGAAAATGTACGTCAGGTCGGCGCACGTCGAGCTCTATGGACTGATTAGTTTTTGTAATTTTGTGTTTGCGCCTGGTAATTGGAAATAATGAATGAAGAAGGGAAATAAACAAAGAGGTAAGCACATGCAAACACATTCACTGCGATCTCTTGAGGAACAAGGGTGGTCTTCAGAAGACAGTGCTTCAAAGTATATCTTCAAAAAGTAACGACCTGCTTTGCATTTGAAAGGTTGGACATTGCCGATAATTGAGCGGGTTGTCTTCAGTGCCTACAAAATGCAAAATTCTCTGATGGGTCCATCCCTGAACCCGGAAAAATTCATTCATACCGCGCTATTTTGTTCCGAAGTGCAATTTTTTCGACTTTTCACAACAAATGAGCAAAAATGTTAAATATATTGCCCCCTGACCACATCATTTTGATTGTTGACCGACAGCGAGGTCAGGCCTCACCCCATACTGGATCCGATGGGCGCCTTTCTGAAAGAAAGACTGGTCTTCTTTGATGTACACCACTCAAGCTCCATTCGCCGCTGTGGAGTTGGGTGGATCAGACATCAAATGCCGAGTCGATTTGACCGAGCGATCGAGAGGAAATCAAAGCTCATCAAAAGTTTCCTTTGTCTCCTGTCTGGAGCTCGAGCTGTAGGTTCAAGGGCTTACCGGACAAAAACTGTTGTGAGTTTTTCAGGCAAGTTTGGTGCAGTGTTGTCCGTGTGTGTGAAGTGACTGGCACAGAAATTTGAAATCGACAGTGAACATATGCACACGGGCAAGTCGGTCGACATTCAGTTGAAAGACTCAAGAGCATCATTCAGACCAGAAAAAAGCTGAGATATTGTCCGTTGCCTTTTGCTCATTTCACCGAGGTGTGCTAAACTGTCGGTTCCTGGATCAAATTCAACCGAGTCATTTGAGTCCCGGCCGATTGGAGCTCAGGCTTGCGCAACAACAGCCGACAAAGTTGTTCAAAGAGTGTATTTATTTCTTGCAAGAGTCTTTTCCAAAGCGATGTTGTTTTCATTGTAAATTATACAGTGTAGTGCTGAAGCTCAGGACGACAAATGGTGTGGCGGAAACTTTTCAAAATTGTTCAAATCAGCGATAACGGTTGTCCGTTCGGAGACAAACAAGGTGCTGTGAAGAGGTGTGAGGAAGAACTGAAAATCTGAATTTCATTTCTCAACGTTTCTTTGGTGAATCTGCTTGATCCTGTGCGTGCACGCAACTCCACAAAACTTCATTCGGCCCACGTACAACTGTTTGAAAAAAATGTTTCGATGTCGAAACGCCGCCCCTCTTGCTCCATGGGTCTGGCCCCTCCTCGACTCAACCCTGAGTCCTTCCCTGCTGACGTCCAGGTTCAGGTTGGCAGCCAACCCAGGTTTGACAAGTTAATTTCACACCGAAGGCGCAACCATGTGGTGCCAAAGTTTTTTGCAAGGGAAAGAGGGGGATTCCTGGACAAATCGCTGTTCCCTTTGGTTCGGCCAGAGAACAAGTACATGTACTTCAGTTTTGGTTGACACCAAACGTATGGTACCATGATTCGTCTCGCCTCGTTCGGTTGTTGTTTGTCCGGCGCAGCAAAAATGTCAGGCTGGCCTTGTCTTTGTTTCCCAGAAATGAACCAAGCTTGCAACCTTTCAACCAAGCAGAAACTTTCTGTTTGATTGTTCAGTTTGCATCCTGTGCTGAGTGATCGCAACGCCTGCAATTGAACAAATGTTGCTGAGAACAGATCATCAATCTGTGAACCAATTGAAGCCTCTGGTGTCAGCCAAATTGCAGATCAGGGTCCCACTCGCCGACAAGCAAATGCTTCGATTTTCCATTGTATTCCAGAAAAAAAGTTAAAGAAAGGCAACATTAATTGCGGCATTCAAGAATGTTCGTCAATTTCAGGTCCCACTCGCACAACCAAGACTGCCACATTCCATGGAACACTTCTGCCATTTTCCCCAACTGCATGAAAGACAGCACGTATCTTTGCGAGACCTCATGACGAAATATAATTTTGCGCATCGGATCAAAACCCCCACCCCTCCAACCTTTGGAAGTCGAAACACGGAACAGCCTTGTTGAGAATTTATGGTGAACGAAAGCACGGTGCGAGTGCTGAGACGTGGGAGCGCTAGATTTCTGAGGTGCGCACACTGCAGCTCGCAGTTCCTTCACTTTCTCAGTCTCTCAGAACTTCGCCCAACTTCTGTCCTTCCAAAACCCACGAGCGAGTTCCGAAATTCAAATCTTGGCCTCAATAATTTGCTCAACGGCTCTCTGTACATTTCATACCTCAGAGACAGTGAAAAGATTGAGAGATTCTGGTCGAGTGAAAGACCGAGTATCACATTTTTGACGGTCACACTTTCTCTGTGGGAATCGCCCTGAGATGATTTCAGGGTTGCATCTTTGGGTGACATAACGTCTGTTCTCTCGAACGAGTCAGTGTGCACTCTCTTTCTCTTGAACTCGGTTTGTAGCGTTTCTTCTGGAGCTCGCGTTGGTTGGACTTCAGCAAGTTTGATTTGAGGATGCTACAATTGCGTAAGGTGAGGAAAAGTGTCGCCAAAAGCGACGATGAAAGTCAAAGACACAATTGAAGGGGCAGTGACAGCGACTGAATGGGCGCTAACAAGCTGATGGAGATTCAGGAGGTAATCAGGAGAGTTGAGGTCAGGGCAAAGGGTGCCCACAAATTGTGTCTGTGAGTGTATGCACCATTGCAGATCCAGGAGAAAGGCTCAGACCCGACCCTTTCTGCCCAGGGTGAAACTCCCCAAAAACAATTGACGTACTTTACCCGCAGATGCGGAATTTTCAAAGTCCGGCTCCTCGGGTGAATATGGAAGAGGGTTGGGGGAGTGCTGTCCTCCAATCCTGGACTCCCTTTGAGATACAAGACCTTTGTCTTGACGACCTGTTGGCAATCATGGTAGATCTAACTTTGCCATGCAACACTTTTCCATGCATCTCAGTTCTGCTGCACCAAGACTCTGTACCACAAACCTGGAGACACCCACAACTGTGGCACAAGCCATTGCAGGTAAAACCACTCCAAACACCGCGCACTCACAGGCATGAGAGTGACAAAACTGAACTTTTTTGCGACAAAGTTTTCCGTTCTTTTTGTTTTGAAAAAATTGCAATTTGAATCACAAAAGTACTGACAGTTTTGAAGTTCACGCGGACTTCAGCAGTTGGTTTTTCGTCTGAACCAAATTTGTTCTGGTTCTGGTTCATTGTGGTCTGGTACCCATTGGCTATGATTGTATTGGTGATCTCCTGGCTGGTCAGAAATCAAAACCACCTCCTCACAAGAGACCGGAGTCTGCATAGTTCGGTCCGTGCCATTCGGCTTTGCTCTGCTTGTTTTGCAGCGCCCGCCAAAGAATCGAAGTGCCACTGCCGCATGCGCGAGGGGTCGCCACCTCCTAGAGAAACAAATCACAACGTGCCCGCCACCTGCCACTGAAGGCTTTCTTGCTTTGGGCGCAAACCCAAAGTTTTTTCCCCTGAACATCCGGCGCAAGCGAGCATTTGTCACCAAAACATTGGTGGGAGACGGGGTGCAACCAACCCCAGCTCCTGGATTTGTTCGAGGATTGTGTGAACACTTGGAACTGCAGTTCCAAAAGCTTCTGCGCATCCAAGGCCCAGGCTCCTTTGACACTGAGCGTGAAAGGTTTGCTGATCACATAAAGGTGCAACGTTTACTTCTTTCTTGTCAAAGGCTGCTCCTCCAAGTTTGGACCCTCCCTGCACCGGACCTGGATCTGCAGAAGACATGCAAGAGACATGCGGCACCGTCGGAGCAGAAGGAACGGAGGAACCTTGGAGTTTTCAGGCCTGACCCCCCAGTTTGAGATCTTGAACGTGCACACTTGGCAAGCTCGACAGGTTTGTTGGTTTTGCATTTGCACAAGGAAGTGCATCCCATGCAGAACACAGCCCCTTGAAAGGCTTGAATCGGTACCAAACGCTTCGCTTCCTGCGCAAATTGGCAAAAATCCGCCAAATCGCAGGAACGGATTGATGGACTGCAAAATTCGGCCACTCGACCCCCGACTTTTTCTTTCCCCGGAACCCAATTTTGCACGGCAGGTACAGTTGTCTCTCAACAGTCTCTCTTGGATCCGAGGCCCCCTGAAAAGGCAAGTTCATGCCCCTTCCACTCAATTTTAATGACACAAAATTGTCACATTTCTGTGGGACTTTTGCCATTCAAGATTCCATGGAGAAGCCCAAATGTCTGCTTTCTCCCATTAACTTTCAATCCGGCATGTACCCGTTGGATATTACCCCCGTCCTGGGGTCCACATGCCTGTGCACGACAGATCCTGGTTTCGTCCTGAAACGGCAGAGCGTCGCAGCTGCGCGGTGCAGCTCGAGCGTCGCGTGTGAAGGAGATCGATACCATCCCACCTGAACCGAGCGACGCATCATCAAACCGCAGAGCAGGGAAACTCACCTGAGAAAACTAGCGAGCACTGCTGGTCTGGCGCAAAAATTGCTTTGGACGTGCGACGCGAACGGTACAAAGCGCGCAGGTTTGTGAAACCCTGCACCTTCAAACGGACGTGCTGTGAATGTTTCACATCACAACGCACTTCAACAATCAAGACACAAGATCATTGCCTTTTTTCACAGCACGAGCGCAGACTTATTTTTTCACACGGATTGAGTTATTTCGGCGAGCGTTTGCAAACAACGGAAGAGGGCACACAAAAATCCTTTTTGATTTTCGCAAGTCCTTCTTGGGTTGGCCGTGTTTGGGAAGTGCAGTCGGTCGGTTTCCCGACTGTATTGACAGTCGTGTGAAGCTGCTTGTTTGTGAACGGGAAACACCCGATTCTCCTCTTATGCACGGATTTTACCTGTAATCTGTCACTTCGATAATTCACAAGGTAAGTTTCATCAACAACGGCATGCACAGTTTGGACTCGCAAGAATGTTGTCCCTATTCACGAATCGGTAAACGTAAGACTGAATTGTGGGGTGATGATTTCACGAGAAAGTTGGCAGAGAGAAGCCCAGCAGATCTACACGAAGGTCTGGATCAATTTGTCGATTGTGATGTCCTGCCGCGAAAAATCATGCAACGAGTAGCGTTATCGTGGGAATCAAGACACAATGGAATGCCGAGAGACCCACATGCATGGGGCAACTCAAAATGAAATTTTGACACAGCTGTATGTGAAACGATTTCGTGTGAGTGTGCACATGTATGTGTTCAACGAAAGCAGACAGGTTGTCGTCGTCTCACTCGACAAATCCGAGGTCTTTTCGGAGTCAGAACCCCGCTTTTTCTTTTGTCCCCTTCGAATTTCTGACACATTAGAGCACAGCGCGGTCTCTCCTCCCCCCGCCACACACCCCTAAAAAATATTACACTGTCAACAAAAACAGATCCGACTGAATGAACATTGTGTGAAATGGGGAATCGCAACGCGTTTTCTGTTGGAAAACTATTTTTGCCATCGATTTTTGATTGGTGTCCATTGATCCACTCATGACTGTGTGGCTTTTGTGTGCACGTCGAACATTACGCGACGTGAGAGACGTTTTCACCATGACACAACAGCGATGAACGGTTCCACCGCAATGACAGCAAACTGATACGAGTACTCAACGAATTGTTGACAAGATCTCCAAAGCACACATCAGAAACAAAAACCCCGCTCTTAATTGTTCGATTACGTTCAAATCTCTTCGAAACGAACGTGTACAAGACGTTGAAACTTTCCATTCCTTTGTTACGTGAAAAGACGCATCTTTTTCGGCTGAAGCTGAGCATCATGCACAAGAGTCTTCTATTATGTATACATGCCGTTTCCTCCTTTTCCAACAACTGCACGCAAGACCGAAAATACGTACACGCCTGTAAGAGACAAGCAAACGAAACTGATCAGCACGTAAAAGGTGTTCAACAAATTTTGAAAAAGCGAATCAATTCAGCCGACGCTTCTGATGATATCACTCTCTTGGCAAATTGTGTTGAAGTCTTGTTCTCGTGTCACTTCAGATGTCAAGCCTTCGCTTCCTTTGAAAACTCCCTTCATTGACGGAAACACTCCTGCAGCAGACCATTCACCATGGCGACGACTGAACAATCCGACGCCGAAATGTCGTCTATACACTCCATCATGTCCACAATGACGACAAAATTGCCGGACCTGGTGTCCAGCATGCTCAACGAGACGTAAGTTGACAACATGGCAAAAACTCCAAAGGAACAGTGCCTCCTTCCCAATTTATCAAACTGCATTTCAAAGCTTCTTTTCCACTGCAGTATTTTAAACACAACGACCACAACGACGACGAAGGCCCCCGCCCCAGCTGTAGAAGCTGTGGAGCCAACGTCCATGTACGACTACGACACAGCGACGTTCGAAATCATCCTGCCTTGCATCTTTGGAATTTTCGTCACCCTCACTTTGAGGTGAGTGAAAAAGCACCAGAGTATGCGCTGAAAAGATTACTGCGAGATTGAGCGATTTCTTTGTCGATCGTGAACGACGCACAGGCCTGAAATCCACAAGTTGAACGACTTTCATTTCGAATTTTCCGACGTTCAACTCTGGATGCATCTTGAACGGACTGGTCAGTCAGCTTTTACTGTCGTCCGTATGCCGAGAGAAGTACGAGCTGGTCTCTTTCCAGTTTGGTGATGTTCTACACGAAATACGAAGATGACAGTTCGGAGAAATCGAAGCACGGCGGAGGGGCCTCGGGAAGCAAGAAGGGCCTGAGCAAGCTCTTTCAAACCAACTTCGACAACACGGAGTGGGAGTGAGTACAGCCCAACCAAACACGAAAGTATTGAACACAGGCGTGGCGCAAGCGCAGGTCTCTTGCAGCAGCCACCACCTTTATGACCACAATGTTTTTCTCAATGGTGGTCAGCCCGATCACTTCTGAGTGTTTTGCGTGGGGGATTCTTGGTCGTGATTTCGTGATTACCCCTCCCACATGAGTAGTGATCGGGGTGATCGCTACTGCTTCTATCTACTGCTGCAAGTGCACAAAGCACGCGCCTGTGAGAAGAATCTTGAATCACAAACACTGTACACCGACGTCGAATTCCTGCCTTCAGTTCAGTGTTGACATCGTATCTCTCACCACAGGAACGTGACGAACAGCGCTTCCCCGATCTTCGGTTACTAACACTCGGGCGAGGCCACCACGGGATCAACACGAGATGGACAAGTTGGATCTGGAGTTTGCCAACACCTTTTGACACTCTGGAAATCACCGAAGCATCTCGTGCAATCAAACATTACCTGGTGGTCCAACTTCAAGTGTATTCCTGCAGCGCACATCTTCGTGTTGAATTTCTCTATGTCCACACCCAACCACCTGCGTCTGGTATCTTTCTACTCTGAATCTGCCAGATTATCAAGGAAGAGGCCAAACACTTGCGTTCTGACCGAGATTTGACATGGGTTCTTACGAGAAAACATTGTTGGTGCTCAGACGCACTCCTTCAAATCGCACAATCGTGTGCAGAACGTTCCAGACGCTCGTTTCCTGTTCAGTCTGTCACCTGATCAATTTTGACAGAAGTTGTCAGAAACAAAGGTCAATGAAGAGGGAAACAATTTGGGATTTCTGGCTATTTCACACCGCTTTACACACTCCGAAACTCAGAAGCTTGCCTCTGCAGATCAATGCAAACCCGTTTCCAGAACTTCTTTTTTCGCGGTCTTGATGAAAACACACACGAAAAATGTTTGCCACCGAAATATGCTTCAGCAACAGACCGGTCTTGCTTCCACCTCACCGTTAGCCTGGTGGAACCACTCCATGTTTCTGTCGTGAAGCCATTTCTCTCGACCGACTGTCGCCTCAGGCAGAAATTTCATCGATGCGCGTGTGAGCGAAATGTTCACACACGCAGCATCCCAAAGTCGCGTCTCAACACTGACCCGCACGTTCACGTCTTGTTTGTCGACACCAATTCTTTTGCCACACGAAAAGTCGAATTTATTAAACTGTGTAAATGTGTGTCTTTTCCCATTCTTTATTTCACTCACGGATTTGTCTGCGTGTCCACCCAACCATTGCCGAACACTGAAAGCGGTCGTCCAAAAGACGGGCTGAACATCCGAACAATGTTTGTTCCCCTTTTTGAAGATGTGTGTGCAAAATTACCCGCGCCAAACACTCAGTAGCACTTCCGCGCGCAGTGACACAACATGCCACTGCTGTCCTTCCGCGAACACTTCGTGTCACCCACAATGTTCATGGTTGGTATTCCACAGAAACTTCACAGTCGTCAAAAGCACAATGCAATCTCTCTCCATACCACAAATGTCCATGCCAAATGGGTTGACTACAAGACCCAGACGGGCAATTCGGGGTCACGTGTCCACCTCGGGTTGCGCTGCCGAACCTTCTCCTCAACCGGCTTCGGTTTCACGTCCACACCCACGTCCTCCAGAACCGGCTCTGTGAAGGAACCAACCATCTCGGGTGAAGGGCGCGATGAGGAATGAGAATAAGTTGAGAGTCACTTCGTTTCTTTGGGGAAAAATACAATCAGAAGCCAGTGCTACTACAACACAGCACTGGGGATACAGACACACCAGGAAGAAATACCACAACAGCACAAAACTGCAACGAGACAAGTGAAACTTACCTGTGAAGTTGAATGTGGGGAACTTGAGAAACTCAGCGTCTGCGCCGTAAATGGCGTCAATCCGCGCCAAGTCGCTCTCCATTCGCTTCTTGTCCTCCGGCGTCAAGTCCACCGCGCCGCCGCCCGCAGCTCTGACACAATCACACGAATTTCTGAACCAACGGAGCAAAGAAGATAGGCGAGTGCCGTCTTTTCCCTTTGCCGGTTACAAATTCTTGTGATGTTGGTTGTGGTTGTGCAGCAACGATCCACAGATCAGTACAACTGTCACGCGAAAGAAACTCAGTCGCAATGTTTTTGTTCTGTGAAAACTCGTGAAAGCCACATCGATGCAGAGCAATTTAAAATTTTACAAGCTCTTTCAAGTTTTATCCCCAGCAGATGGGGTCAGGCGTGATGTGGGTCTGACTTTCATTTTTGTCCAAACAGAATCTGAGATGTGTGTACATACGTACGAGAATCAAAATGCCCCTCACCCTCCTCCGACGCAAATGGAAAACAAGAGAAGCAGTGCTAAGGCAACTGCGGGTGCGATGTCCCCCTTTGACCTTCATGATTCAGCCATTTGCATCTGGTTGCTAGGGAGTTTTGCATCTGGTTGCTAAGGAAGTTGCCATGGACATTCTTTTCAAACTAGAGTGCAAACTACTTTCAAATACCTTTCATATGAGCCATAGATCATGTCTTTATCACAAAAAGAACCTGAGATTTAGCCATTTGCATCTTGTTGCTAAGGAGTTTTGTGTTTGG